>OGIU01000061.1_pt1 | contig 82815 bp, 84 predicted proteins | sample 1571791 | NCBI WGS metagenome assembly OGIU01 (sample SAMEA2582104, study PRJEB24529) | metagenome | biome: Human gut stool | place: China | collected 2011
CGAGTGAAACAGGGTCGAGGCCAGGTAAAAGAGCACTAGAACGGTACCGTAGATAATAAAGGCCACTAACTTGAGCGGGCTGTGGGCATTAACGGCGGTAATGATTAAGGCGATCATCCCCACGATTGACAGGCCGACGCCCAGCCCATGGGTAACGGCGTTGCCAATTTCAATTAACAGATTCGGTTGTTGACGATGCATGATGGACTCCTTTGGGGCAAGGAGAAGCAGTGAAATCAAGGGTAACTTTTGTTATACTGATTTACGAAGGCAAACTCCTCGCAAGTTTGTGATATTATGATAACGTAATCTAGTTTTAAAGACTAGATTAATTATACCAAATTTTTCAGGAAGAGTGATAAATTCCATGGCAAAGATTAAAATTGTGGCGGGCTCCTCCGCCGGCTTAACCGAAGCGGAAATCAAAGAGCACGACATCACGATCATCCCCTTATCCGTGATGATCGACGGGACGGTTTACGTTGAACGCGAAACGATTACCAACGACCAGTTTCCCGACATGATGGAAAAGGCCAGCTCCTTGCCAAAGACCTCCCAGCCGCCAATCGGTAAGTTCACCGAGGCCTTTGATCGACTGGGCGAAGATGGCGCTGAAGTCCTCTGTGTCTGCATGATGGAATCAATTTCCGGTACCGTTCACGCAGCGGAGCAGGCGGCTAGTTTGACTAAGACACCGGTCCGGGTGATTGATTGTCAAACCACCGACCGGGCGATGGCCTTCCAGATTTTAGAGGCCGCTAAGGTAATCGAAGCCGGCGGGACCATGGATGAGGCCGTGGCGAAGATGAAGGAAGTCTTTGACCACCACAAGCTGTACCTGGCGATTGACAACCTGGACAACCTGGTGGCCGGGGGCCGGATTTCCCGCTTTGCCGGTACAATTTCTAGCCTGTTAAACATTAAGGTGATGCTGGAAGTAGCGGGTGGTCAAATCCACATCGCCATGAAGGGCCGGGGAATTAAGGCCATCCACAAAGAATGGGACAAGATCTTAGACCAGATGGCTAATGGTCCCAAGGTGAAAGGGATCGGGATTTCCCACGTCAAGGCCGATAAGGAAGTTGCCCGCTTAAAGGGAAAATTAAACGAGTTGTTCCCGGGGATCGAGGTCACGGTGCGGGAAACGGTGCCCGTGATCGCCACCCATACCGGGTTGGGCGCTTGCTGCCTGACTTACTACACGGAATAACGGTGGGTGGTAACCAACCCATTCGACTTACTTAGCTATTAGGTCTGCGGTTATTTCCTACTTTCCAATCAAAAACCGGCCAATTACGCAACCTTGGTTGCGTAATTGGCCGGTTTGTTGATTTAAGGGGAGCTTATAGCTCTGGGTTCATAGATGGGTTGGTTAAGAAGCGGAAGCGAATGATGTCACCGTGGTCTTGTAAGAGTTGACGTAAGTTGGCGATTTCCGCTTGGCTGAGCACACTGAGGTCGGTGTTGATCAGGGCGTAACTGTAGCCGTTTTTGGCGTTGCTCGTCATTTCCTTGACCGTTAAGCCCTGGTCAGTTAAAAGTTGGACGAAATCGAGCCACAGGTTGGCCCGGTCCTTGTAAAAGAGGGTGATTCGGTGGGGGGTGTCAAAGGGGAGGTCGACGCGCGGAAAGTTGACGGAGGTCCGGACGCTACCGTTCTCTAAGAAGTTAAGCAGGTTTTGTAAGGCCATATCGGTGCTAAAGGTCAGGGCCTCTTCGGTGTTGCCACCGATGTGAGGGAGGAGGGTGACCCCCGGTTGGGTTTGCAGGTCGCTAGCTGGAAAGTCACTAACGTAGCCGGCCAGCTCGCCATTGGCCAGTGCTTCGAGGAGGTCTTGGTTATTAACGATTTCGCCGCGGCCAAAGTTCAGGAGGTAGGCGTCCGGTTTTAGCTGTTGGAGCCGTTCCCGGTTGATCAGGCCGGTGGTTTCTTCGGTCAGGGGTAGCATGACGACCACAAAGTCGGCTAATGACATGACCTCTTCAATTGTCGGTAGTTGAACGACGTGGGGGAGGTTCTTGGGACTACGGTTATAACCCAAGACTTGCATCCCGAGGTGGTAACTAGCTTCGGCAACCCGTTGGCCAATTGCCCCGAGGCCTAAAATCCCAATCGTCTTCCCGTATAATTCGCGGCCGATAAATTCCTTGCGCGTCGCCTCGGCCAGCACTTGGAGGTCAGCTCCCGGTCCGGTCGTCAGGTCTTTGACGGTTGCAATCGCCCGGTCAATTGGGCGCACGCAACGGAAGAGGGCTTGGATGATCAATTCCTTAACGGCGTTGGCGTTAGCACCGGGGGTGTTTAAGACGACGGTGCCGTTTTCGGTGCAGGCGTTGACGTTGATGGTATTGGTACCAATCCCGGCCCGGGTGATCGCCAGCAGTTGGTCGTTGATCAGGGCATCGTCAACCTGGGAGCTACGAACCAACAGGGCGTTCGGAGCGTCCGTGTCAGAAATTTGAAGTAGATCGTGGGCAAAATCGCTTAATTCAAATTTATCAATTGTTTTTACTTGGTACATAATTGCTCATTCCTTTAAGATGGATTATAAAGTAAGTATAAACCAAACCGAAAAGAGGGAATTACTAAAATGCACATCGAATTTCCAAAGTTAAAGCGAGACGAACCAACCCTGGGTGAAGGGGTCCAGGTTAACAAGACCACCTTTGGCCAGTGGGTGGAACTAGGCGACCGGACGTTAGCCGATAACTGCACGATTGGGGACTACACCTACACCGGGCAAAATTGTTACCTGCAAAACAGCGACTTGAAGCGTTTCATTAGCATTGCCGCCCAGGTGCGGATTGGGCCAACCAATCACCCTTACAACCGGGCTTCCCAACACGTCTTTGCCTACAACGGGACGACCTTTGGCTTTGACCAGCCCGACGTTGAGTTCTTGGCTAACCGCAAGCAGGTCCGGACCACGATTGGTAACGATGTTTGGATTGGGCACGGTGCCATCATTCAAGCGGGCCTAACGGTCGGCGACGGGGCGGTGATTGGCTCCGGGGCCGTGGTCACCCATGACGTGGAACCCTACACGATCGTCGGCGGGGTCTCGGCCAAGAAGATCAAGGACCGCTTCCCCGACGAGATTAAGGCGGACCTAGAAAAGATCGCTTGGTGGGATTGGTCACGGGAACAATTAGAGGCTAACTACCTCGACTTCCGTTTACCAATTGAGGAATTTGTCCAAAAACACCTTCACGATTAATTTAAGCGGGGCCGGGAAGTGTGCTACAATGGTTAGCGACTAACCTTTGGTGGGCACGGTGATGTCTCACCGCCCCGGTAAAATAAGGGGACGACCAAAGCGGCCGTCCCTTTTTAATGGAGGAAGCGTTTTGAGCAAGAAAGTATGGCGCTGGTTGTTGTTAATTGTCGCCCTGATCGCCATTGGTGGTGGGGCAGCTTGGTACTTGCGTGGTGAACCGTCCCTCGTCGCCAACCAAGAGCAACAACGGATTTTAAAGAAGAAAATTCTCTTGGTTGCCCTAGGGGACTCGTTGACCCACGGCCAGGGGGATGAAAAAAAGCAGGGTGGTTACGTGGGGCAAATTAAGACCCGCTTGGAAGATAAGTATGGCAACCAGGTGACCACCGAAAACTTTGGTGTCACCGGGGACCGGTCCGATCAAATTAAGGCCCGGCTCGATAGCCAAAGGGAAATCCAAACCGGACTCAAGAGCGCCGACGTGATCGTGATGACCGTTGGGGGCAATGACCTGATGCAAACGTTAGAAAAGGCCGCCTTTTCGACGTCCTCGGTAACGGTGGAAAAAGACGTGAATGCGGCGGGTAAGCTTTATCAGACTAAGCTCACGGCCCTCTTTAAAGACGTCCGAAAGTATAACCCAAACGCCCAGCTTTTCGTGTTCTCGATCTATAATCCTTTTTACACCTACTTTCCGAACGTAACGGTGATTTCCAAGTCGGTTGCCAAGTGGAACCAGTTGACTAAGCGGCTGGTTGCCAAGTACCAACCAGCAACCTTTGTGGACATCAACCACACCCTTTCTTATGGTCAATACACGACCCGGGCGGCCCGCCAGCAATTGGTCAGTCAGGCGAAAAAATCCAATAACGATCAGATCACCCAAGCGGCGGTTCTTGCAATCATGAACAACAAGGACCATAACCTAAACAACTACATTTCGACGTCAGATAACTTCCACCCCAATCACCTGGGTTACACCAAGATGACCGAGAAACTCTTTGACGCGATGGTGAAAAATAACAACTTTGAGTACCAAACGAGGTAGGATATGCACAGACAACCAAGAAAACGGAACCCGTGGAAGTGGGCCTTTCTCATTTTGGCCACTTTGGTCGTGATTTTCATTGGGGTGGTGATCGATAAAACGACCGCCCCGGTCTCCGTTCCCAAAGAGATCAGTGCCACCAAACAGGCGGACACCTCGGTGGAGGTAACCTTAAACCGCAAGCAAGTTAACGCCCTGTCGGCTAACTACTTGAATAAGTTCTTAAAGGACTCCAAGGTGAAGTACCGCTTCGTCGTCGGTAAAAAGTACGCGACCGTCATTGGCCGGACTAAATTTTTGGGGGCAACGGTGCAGTTTTCTTTGAACTTCATCCCGCAAAAAACTAGTCAGGGTAACGTTTTGTTGCGCGCCAAGGGATTAGCGGTTGGACGACTAAACCTGCCGATCCGGTTTGTGATGGCCTTTTTAAAGAAGAACTATAAGCTGCCCCAGTGGGTTAGTTTAAACGTGAAAAAAGAAACGATCCTGCTGGATTTAAATAAGTACAGCCAGGATAAATCCGTGCAATATACCGCCAAAGAAATCAACATGACCAACGGCACCTTCCGCTTTTTGATTACGATTCCAACTAAATAGGAGGCCCCCATGTACCGCGAGAGTTTTTACCACTTTTTGATGACCCAACGAAACCCCAACCAACCCGATGAGGTGGAGCAGTTTGCCAATAACGCCTTTTATGACTCCGCCTTTCCCAAGCAGTCACAAGATTTTGACGAGATTTCTAAGTACTTAGAAGAAAACGCCGAGTACCTACCGTCAATGCTGATCTTTGATGACGCTTGGCGCCGCTACGAACAGAAGATGAATTAGGAGGAAAATGATGGCAACGATTCAATGGTTCCCCGGCCATATGGCCAAGGCCCTGCGCCAAATTAAAGAACAAATGCCCTTAGTCGACATCGTCTTTGAACTGGTCGACGCCCGCGTTCCGTATTCAACGCAAAACCCGGAGATTAACCGGATGGCCGGCGACAAACCCCGCCTGTTAATCATGACCAAAACCGACCTGGCCGACCCGACGACAACGGCCCACTGGATCGACTACTTTGAACAAAATGGTCAACCGGTCTTGGCGCTCGATTCCAGGGCCCACCAGGTTGCTAAACAGGTGACCGTAAAGGCCCAACAGATTCTAAAGGACCAGTTGGCCGCCGAGCGAGCAAAGGGGATGCAAAAGCGGGCGATCCGGGCGATGTGCGTCGGGGTTCCCAACGTTGGTAAGTCCACCTTGCTCAACCACTTGGTGAAAAAAAACGTTGCCGCGACCGGGAACCGGCCAGGGGTGACGACCGGCCAACAATGGCTACGTTCCTCGGCCGACTTGGAACTGTTAGACACCCCCGGGGTCTTATGGCCTAAGTTTGCCACCCAAACCCAGGCTAAGATGTTGGCCCTGTCCGGGGCGATCAAGGACTCGCTGTACCCTAAAGACGACGTGGCGATCTTTGCCCTAGATTACTTACGGGCCCACCGTACCCAAGAGCTCATGACCCGCTACCGGTTGAGCCCGGCTAGTCTTGAAGACGGTGTGACCACCCCAGACCTGTTGTTAGAAATCACCAAGAAAATGGGGATGAAAGACGATTACGACCGGGCCAGCGAGCGGCTGATTTTTGAAATGCGGCGGGGTAAATTGGGGACCTTTACCCTTGAAGACCCCACCGATTTGGAAGCGGGGGACGAAGATGAGTAAGCAATCGGTGGCCCAGGTCAGGGCGTTGCTTTCGTCAATCACCGATCCCCAGGACCCCCGACTGGCAGAGTTCAAGGACGACCCGCGTAAGGGCGTTCAGGCCGCGTTAAACCAGTTCGCCAAGCGGCTGGAAAAAAGGGCCGAGGCGCGGGCCGCCTTTTTGAACCGCTTCCGCTACGAAAACCAGCTTTGGCAGGCCGGTCACCAGTACGTCGCCGGAATCGACGAGGTCGGGCGTGGCCCACTGGCTGGCCCGGTGGTGACTTGCGCCGTGGTCTTAGACAGCCAGTTTGACCTAGTTGGCGTGACCGATTCAAAGCAGTTAAGCCGCCACGAGCGCGAACAGTTGTACCTGCGGATCCTCGATGAAGCCGTTGAGGTTTCCCTAGCGGTCAGTCCGGCTCAAGAAATTGACCGGCTTAACATCTATGCGGCCACCCAGACGGCGATGATTCGCTCGGTCAAAGCACTCCACCACCAGCCCAGCCACCTGATTGTCGATGCGGTCCCGTTAGACATTCCGGTACCCCAAACGACGTTAATCAAGGGGGATCAAAAGAGCATCTCGGTGGCAGCCGCCTCGATTGTGGCTAAGGAGTACCGGGACCACCTGATGGCAATTTACGATCGTCTGTATCCCGGCTACGGCTTTAAGGACAACATGGGTTACGGCACGGCGGCCCACCTAGCTGGCTTAGAGCAGCTGGGGGCCTGCCCGATCCACCGGCGGACCTTCCGACCGGTGCCAGATTACGTCAATTAATTTCGTCACCATTACCGATTCCTCCGTACTTAACAGTAGGGAGGAATTTTTTATGCAACCACGAGAATTTATCTTTCGCTTAAGCCTCTGTCCCGGCCTCGGTCCGTTAAGCCGGGTGCGCCTGTGGCGAGTTGCCGAGCAAAACTACTGCTTTGACAATTTGGAATTACTCACCAGCCAGTCGCAGATTACACCACGGGTCAAGGAAAGCTTGCTAAAAAACTGGGCGAGCCCCTATTTGGACCGGTTGGTTGAACAAAATTACCGGGTCCCCCAAATTACCCTGCTGGATCCCGATTACCCAGCAATCTTACGGGAAATCTACTGCCCACCCCTGGTTTTGTACTACCAGGGCAACCGGGACCTATTCAAAATGCCGGCCCTGGCGGTGGTCGGGTCTCGTCAGGCAACTAGCTACGGCTTCACCGTCTTAGAGAAACTGATTCCCAGCGTCGTTAACCACCGGATTACCATTGTGTCGGGGCTGGCGAGGGGGATCGATTCGCGGAGTCACGAGCAGGCTCTGGCAAGCGGGGGCGCCGTGATCGGGGTGATCGGGACCGGCCTGGACCAAACTTACCCCCGATCAAACGGTGCCTTGCAGGCCCAAGTGGCCGACCAAGGCCTCTTGTTAACCGAGTACCCCCTGCAAACCCCGCCCTTGCCGAGCCACTTTCCCGCCCGCAACCGGATCATCGCCGGGCTTTGCCAAACTTGTTTGGTGGTGGAAGCAAAGCAGCAGAGTGGCAGTTTGATCACCGCTAACTTAGCCCTGCAGGAGAACCGCAATGTTTGTGCGGTCCCCGGCCCCATTACCAGCCCGACCTCGCTTGGCACCAACAAATTAATTAGTGAAGGGGCGCAACCAATCTTAAACAGCAAGGACTTGTTAGCGGAGTTTGACCCCTGGTTTGAAGCCGAAGCCTAGTTTAACTTTGTATCTTTCATTTGACAGCAGGGCGCCCGTGCATTAATAATAAATGGAATAGATTATTAAATGACAGGAGCCGATGAGTTTGGCAACTAAACAAGAAAGCACAACAAAGAAAAAAAACACCCGGCGCAAAGTTAGCCGGACCAACCAAAAGAAGCTGGTTATCGTTGAATCGCCTTCCAAGGCCAAGACGATTGGTAAGTACCTCGGACGGACTTACAAGGTCGTCGCAAGCCTCGGCCATGTCCGCGACCTCCCCAAGTCGCGGATGGGGGTCGATATCGACCACGATTACCAACCCGATTACATTTCGATCCGGGGTAAGGGGGACGTGATTAAGGAATTGCGCAAGGACGCCAAGGCGGCCAAGGCCGTCTACCTGGCTTCCGACCCGGACCGGGAAGGGGAAGCCATCGCTTGGCACGTGGCGAACCTCTTGAAGATGGACCCGACCGAAAAGAACCGGGTCACCTTCCACGAAATCACCAAGGATGCCGTTAAAGAGGCCTTTAAAGAACCCCGCACGATTAACATGGACCTAGTGGACGCTCAGCAGGCCCGCCGGGTGCTCGACCGCTTAGTGGGGTACTCGATTTCGCCAATCCTCTGGAAAAAGGTTAAAAAGGGCCTGTCGGCGGGGCGGGTGCAATCCGTCGCCTTGAACCTCATCATCCAGCGCGAAAACGAGATTCGGAATTTCGTTCCCGAAGAATACTGGACGATTGACGCCGACTTCAAAAAGGGCCGAGAAAAGTTCCAAGCGAGCTTCTACGGCCAAAACGGTAAGAAGGCCAACCTGAAGAACCAAGAAGCCGTCCAAGCGGTTCTACAACAACTCGACCGCCAGCAGGACTTTTCAATTACCAAAGTTGACCGGCGGGAACGGCGCCGGATGCCGCAACCACCGTTTACCACCTCGACAATGCAACAGGATGCCAACCGCCGTTTAAACTTCCGGACCCGTAAAACGATGATGGCCGCCCAACAACTGTACGAAGGGATTAACATCGGCCAGGGCGCCGCCGTCGGGCTAATTACCTACATGCGGACCGACTCCACCCGGATTGCTGGGGTGGCTAAGCACGAGGCTTCCACTTTCATCCACGAACACTACGGGGCGGAATACGCCGCCACCAAGCCGGTCAAGGGGAAGCTACAAGAAGGGGCCCAAGATGCCCACGAAGCAATTCGGCCGACCTCAGTTAACCGGACCCCGGCCGAGATGAAGGAGTTTTTGACCCCTGACCAATACAAACTCTACAACCTGATCTGGTCGCGCTTTGTCGCCAGTCAGATGACCCCGCAAGTGACGGACACGATGGCCGTCACCATCACCCAAAATGGGGTCGACTTCCGTGCCAACGGGTCGAAGGTTAAGTTTGATGGTTTTACTAAGGTCTACAAGGGGAGCCAGGGTAAGGATAATATCTTACCTAACCTAGAAGAGGGCGACGCCGTCAAGATGGTCGCCGACAATCCGGCCCAACATTTCACCCAGCCACCGGCTCGCTTCACCGAAGCCGCCCTGGTTAAGACGCTGGAAGAAAACGGGGTTGGGCGCCCGTCCACCTACGCGCCAACCTTAGATACGATCCAACGCCGCTACTACGTCAAGCTAGAATCTCGTCACTTTGAACCAACTGAACTTGGGGAAATCGTTAACGATTTGATTACCAAGCAGTTCCCGGACATCGTCAACGTCAAGTTTACCGCCGAGGTGGAAGACTCACTTGATAAGATCGAAGAGGGTAAGGAGAACTGGGTGCAAGTCGTTGATGGCTTCTACAAGCCGTTCTCAAAGGAAGTGGCCACGGCCGAAGAGCAGGTGGCTAAGATTGAGATGAAGGATGAACTAGCCGGGTCCAATTGCGAGATTTGTGGTGCCCCGATGGTCATTAAGATGGGGAAGTACGGTAAGTTTTACGCTTGTTCCCGCTTTCCGAACTGCCGTAACACCAAGGCGATCGTTAAAGACACCGGGGTCGAATGCCCACTTTGCCACCAGGGAACGGTGGTGGAACGTAAGTCCAAGAAGAACCGGGTCTTTTACGGCTGTTCTCGGTACCCGGACTGTGACTTCCTGTCTTGGGACCGGCCAATTGGTCGCGACTGCCCAAAGGATGGGCACTTCTTGGTTGAAAAAAAGGTCAAGGGGGGCAAGCAAGTCCTCTGTCCAAACGGGGATTACAAGGAAGAAGTTCAAAAATAATCTAATTGACGCCTGCCTAAGATGGTGGGCGTTTTTAGACGATTTTTACGAAAGGGTTTCCATTTCCGATTTTCTTGCGATATTTACTATGTTATAATTTTTTTAAAGTTTTGTCGGGAGGGGATCATTTGGTAATGGATGAAGAATTAGAAGCGGCCTTTTTAAAGGAACAGGAAAGACGACTCGCCGCATCAACCATCGCGGGGTACGGTCGCAACCTCAACTTTGTTCGCCGGTCTTACCAGGGCGAGTGGCCGGGGTGGGTCCACCTTTCGACCGCCCAAATTCGCGCCTTTTTCATTCGCCGGCAAAAAGAGGGGGTTAGCGTGGCCACTACCCGTTATCAGGCCACGACCCTCCGCCGGTTTTACCACTACTTACTGGAGCAAGGGTTGGTGGACCAAAATTCCCTGGTCGGGATCCAATTTGACGAGGTCGGTGGTGCCAGGGGCAACCTGCCCAACTACCAATTGTTGATGGAATCGATCGAGCAAAACAGCAAGCGGGCGACCCTCTTAGAACGGGTCGCCACCTACTTGGTAATCGAGACTGGCATGCGAACGGGCGAGCTAATCGCCCTATGTTGGGGGCAGGTGGACGTAACCATGAAAATGGTCCTGATTAAAGGCGAGGACCAAACCGAGCGCTACGTTCCCTTGCCTGATGACCTGTTAGGCTTATTAAGCCAGTTAGAAGTGGCTTATGCGACGCCACCGACGGTCAGGGAACGGGTGCTGACGTTGGCGAATGGGAAACCGGTTAGCCGTTCTTGGGTTGAACGAACCGTCCGCCGGGTTAGCGGAGGCGCCACGCCCGCGAACCTACGCCATGCCTATTTGAACAAGGTCGTGTTAGAACAGCGCCTGGAAGACGCCAACCGGTTGGCGGGCCATAAGACCCTAGTGGCTACGGCGGGTTACCAACAAGGGCAGGTTCAGGATTTGAAGAAGAAGTATCAACAGTATTTCTAGAGAGGAAGAGCAACGATGATTACGATCACAAACGAGCGTTTAATGGTCCAAATTGACCCCCTGGGGGCGCAGATGCACAGCATTAAGCGGCGGGGTGAGGACACTGAGTACTTGTGGCAAGGGGACGCCCAGTCCTGGTCACGCCAGGCCCCGGTCCTGTTTCCCTTCGTAGGGCGTTTGAAAGATGATCACTACGGCTTTGAAGGACGAGATTTTCACCAAACCCAGCATGGCTTTGCCCGCGGTCGGGAATTTAAACTGGTTAACCAGGCCGCTGATTTAGCGGTTTTTGAGTTAGAAAGCGATGAACAAACACGGACCGTTTACCCCTTTGAATTCCGCCTGACGATCACTTACGCTTTGGTGGAAGATCAGTTAGTGATCAGCTACCAGGTGGCTAACCCCGCAAGTGAGCAGGTATTACGCTACGCTTTGGGGGCCCACCCGGGATTCAACGTTCCGTTAACGGCGGCTGGTCAGTTTGAAACGGCGACTTTGACGGCTGACCCGGCTAAAGTTTACCCCCAAATTCCTTTGGTGGGGCCATACAGCGACCTTGGTCACCCCAAGGAACTGGACGCCCGGCGGCCAATTCAGTTAAACCACGACCTCTTTGACCACGACGCCTTAGTTTTCGCCCCTTATGGTGCCGACCTGTCCTTAACCCTAACCGAACCGGAGAGCGGCCACGGGGTTACGGTGCTCACCAGTGGCAACCCCTTCGTGGGGGTTTGGTCGCAATACCCTAACACCGGGAACTTCTTGTGCATCGAACCGTGGTGGGGCTTAGCCGATGGGGTTGATAGTGACGGTCAATTGACCCATAAGCCGGCCATGAACCAGTTAGCTCCGGGAGGCGTTGCCAACTACCAATTCAGCATCCGTCCCTTTTAAATCAGTAACTAAAAAAAGACCTTCTGCCCAGGGAAACACCTAGGAGAAGGTCTTTTCAATTGCCAGTCTACTTGCGGTTCTTGAGGTAGTGGCCCAGGCCGAAGGAAACCATCGATTCTTGGCCGTGGATGATCCGGTTGATGTTGCTGCGGTGGCGGTAAATGACCACCGCCGTTAAAATACCAGCCACGGTCGCTAAGATATAGTCGTGCATCACCAGGGCGATCACGAAGATGCTGGTAATCCCAATGATTGAGGCCGCCGAAGCCATCGAGGTGATTAGCAACACCGCCACGAAGATGGCGGAGGCCAGGAGAAACATTGGCGGATTGTAGGCCAAGAGGATCCCAGCCGAGGTGGCCACGGCCTTGCCGCCGTGGAAGTGGTCGAAGATAGAAACCGTGTGACCAAGGGAAGCAAAGATCCCAATCAACAAAGGGTTGATGTTGCTGTGGAAGAGGTAGGGTTGGCTAGCCGCCAAGGTCCCCTTTAAAATGTCCACGACCAAGACCACCGTTCCCGCCTTGGGACCGAGGACCCGGTAGGTATTGGTGGTGCCAATGTTACCACTACCTAACTGGCGGATGTCTTTATTATAGAAGTGTTGGCCGATCCAAAGCCCCGAGGGGATTGAGCCCAGTAAATAGGCAATGACGACCATCAGAATAATTTTTAGCATACAGACGCTCCTTTGAATTATAGCTCACCTATCATAGCACCTTTTACTAGGTTCGACCATAAGGGAACGGGTGTTTGATTAAAATGGGCGGGGTGTGCTACACTAATTAAGTGTAATTCAGCTGGGCGCCGGCTGGTCAATTCAAAAGATGATTTGAAATTGCGGCCGGAGTTAGCTATGATAAAAAATCGAATGCAAAAATGCAAATCCAAAATGTGAGGGGGCCCCTTTGTGGCACAAGAAGAATACAAGTACGACGCATCCTCGATCAAAATCCTGAAGGGACTGGAGGCGGTTCGCAAGCGGCCAGGGATGTACATTGGCTCGACCGATGCCCACGGGCTTCACCACTTAGTGTACGAAATCGTTGATAACGCCGTCGATGAAGCCCTGTCCGGTTTTGGTGACGAGATCAACGTGACGATTGAACCAGACAACGCCATTACGGTGCAAGACCATGGGCGGGGAATGCCAGTGGGGATGCACGAAAGCGGCAAGCCCACCCCGGAAGTCATCATGACCATCCTTCACGCCGGGGGAAAATTCGGCCAAGCGGATGGCTACAAGAGCTCCGGGGGCCTGCACGGGGTCGGGGCCTCCGTAGTTAACGCCCTGTCTTCGAAGTTAACCCTAACGATCGTGCGGGACCACGTCCGCTACCAAGAGAAGTTTCGTGACGGTGGTCAACCAATTGGCACCCTAAAGGAACTGGGCAAGACCCGGGAAGGATCGGGAACTACGGTCACCTTTAAACCGGATCCCACGATCTTTTCGACCACCGTTTACGACTACCAAACCTTGGCAAGGCGCCTGCGCGAGTCCGCCTTCTTACTCAAGGGGGTTAAGATCACCCTGACCGACAAGCGGGAAGGAATGGAGCAAGAAGAGGTCTTTCAGTTTGCAAACGGGATTGAAGACTTCGTGGCCTACCTCAACGAAGATAAGGACACCCTCGGGAAGGTCTTTTCCTTTACCGGCACCCAAGACGGGGTCGAAGTCGACGTGGCCGCCCAGTACAACGATGGGTACACCGAAAACCTACTGAGCTTCGTCAACAACGTCCGTACCCCGGGTGGTGGGACCCACGAGGTCGGTTTCCGTGGTGCTTGGACCAAAACCTTTAACGATTACGCCCGCAAGGTGGGGCTTTTAAAGGAGCGCGATAAGAACCTGGAGGGGACCGACGTCCGAGAGGGGCTGACCGCCGTTGTTTCCGTCCGGATTCCGGAGCGGATCCTGCAGTTTGAGGGGCAAACCAAGGGGAAGTTAGGGACGCCAGAGGCGCGCAAGATTGTTGATACGATCGTGTCCGAACAGTTAGGCTACGCCCTGATGGAAAACAGTGACCTCGCCCAGTCACTAATTAAAAAAGCCTTACGGGCCCGGCAAGCCCGGGAAGCAGCCCGTAAGGCCCGCAACCAGTCCCGGTCTGGCAAGCGTAAGGGACGCAAGGAGCGTAACTTGTCCGGCAAGTTAACCCCCGCCCAATCTAAAAACAGCGCCAAAAACGAGCTGTTCTTAGTCGAAGGGGATTCGGCCGGTGGGAGTGCCAAGCAGGGGCGGGACCGCAAGTTCCAAGCCATCCTGCCACTGCGCGGGAAGGTCTTAAACACCGAAAAGGCCAAGCTCGATGACGTGATGAAAAACGAGGAGCTTAATACGATCATTTACACGGTCGGGGCCGGGGTTGGAACCGAATTTAAGGTTGAAGACGCTAATTACGACAAGATCATCATTATGACCGATGCCGACGACGACGGCGCCCACATCCAAATCCTCTTATTGACCTTCTTTTACAAGTACATGCGGCCAATGATTGAAGCAGGGCGGGTCTACATTGCCATGCCACCTCTGTACCGTCTACAAAAAGGGCGCGGTAAAAACACCAAGATCACCTACGCTTGGACCAATGATGAACTGACTAAGTTGACCAAAAAGGGCAGCAAGGGGACGTCTTTGCAGCGCTTTAAGGGGCTGGGGGAAATGAACGCCGACCAATTATGGGAGACGACGATGAACCCGGAAACCAGGACCCTGATTCGGGTGCGGATTGAAGACGCCGAATTAGCCGAAAAGCGAATTACCACTCTAATGGGTAACAAGGTTGAACCGCGGCGGGAGTGGATCGATCAAAATGTCCACTTCACCATTAGCGACGACCAAGAAGCGGATGCCTTAGTGGAAGCTAAGGGCCAAGTGAGCCCCACGGTGACGACTTGGAACGAGTAAAGAAAGGATGACGCCAGTGGCTGATACACGCATTGAAGAATTAACCCTCGAACAAATTATGGGCGACCGCTTTGGCCGCTACTCTAAGTCCATCATTCAAGAACGGGCCCTCCCCGATATTCGCGATGGGCTCAAGCCGGTTCAGCGCCGGATCCTGTTTGCCATGAACAAGGATGGCAATACTTACGATAAGGGCTTTCGCAAGTCGGCCAAGTCGGTTGGGAACGTGATGGGTAACTTCCACCCCCACGGTGATTCATCGATCTACGAGGCCCTAGTCCGGTTAAGTCAGGACTGGAAGTTACGGGAACCTTTAATTGAAATGCACGGGAATAACGGGTCAATGGACGGTGACCCGGCTGCCGCCATGCGCTACACCGAGGCCCGCTTATCAAAGATCGCCGGGCGGATGCTCGAAGACATTGACAAAGACACCGTTGAAATGACTTTGAACTTTGACGACACCGAAAAGGAACCGGTCGTTTTACCCGCCCGGATCCCCAACCTCTTCGTCAACGGGGCGACCGGGATTTCCGCCGGGTACGCCACCGAAATTCCCACCCATAACCTAGGCGAATTAATCGACGCTTTAATTTACCTGTTGGCCCATCCGGCTGCCAGCCTCGATGACCTAATGAAGTTTGTTCCCGGACCGGATTTTCCGACCGGGGCGATTATTCAAGGAAAAGACGGGATCAAGAAGGCTTACGAAACCGGACGTGGACGAGTAGTTGTGCGGGCTAAAACCAGCATCGAAACCCTTCGCGGGGGCCGGGAACAAATCGTGGTGACCGAAATCCCCTACGAAGTCAATAAGGCTCAGTTAATGAAGCGGATCACCGACCTGCGCTTAAACAAAAAGGTCGAGGGGATTGCCGACGCCCGCGACGAAACCGACCGGACCGGGTTAAGGATCGCCATTGAGCTCAAGCGAGGCGTTGATGCCCAGGGGGTCTTGAACTACCTACTCAAAAACACCGACCTACAAATTAATTACAACTTCAACATGGTGGCCATTGATGACCAACGTCCGGTCCGGGTGGGGCTAAAGCACTACTTGGCTTCTTACCTCGCCTTTCAAAAGGAGGTCATTACTCGCCGGACCCGCTTCGACTTACGGCGGGCCCAGAGCCGCCTCCACATCGTCGAAGGTTTAATCAAGGCCCTGTCGATTTTAGACCAGGTGATTGCGACCATCCGGGCCTCCAAGAACCGCAAGGACGCCCAGCAAAACTTGGTGGCGGCCTACGACTTTACCCCGACGCAGGCAGAAGCGATTGTCGCCTTGCAACTCTACCGGTTGACCAACACCGACGTTACCGCCTTAGAACAAGAGCAAGCCAAGTTAACCGAGCGAATCGAAAACTTCAAGCGGATCCTGACGGACGAAAAAACCTTGGACCGGGTCTTGAAACGGGAGATGCAGGCGATCAAAAAGGAATTTGCCAACCCACGGCGGACCCAGATCGAGGACACCGTCCAAAAGTTGACTGTTGACACCCGGGTGACGGTCGCCGATGAAGACGTGATCGTTTTAGTGTCGGCGGCTGGCTACATCAAGCGCTCGTCGATTCGTTCCTTTAAGGCCTCTGAAGTGGGAGATAACGGGTTACGGGAAGACGATTACCCACTCCTATTGGAGCAAACGACCACCCTGAGCCACCTCTACATGTTTACCAACCAGGGCCGCTTTATTTACCGGCCGGTTCACGAACTGACCGACGCCCGTTGGAAGGACACTGGTGAGCACCTATCGCAGACGATTGACTTGGACGACGATGAGGTAATCGTCAAGGCCATGCTGTTGGATAAGCTCGACTTACCAGGGACCTTCATTTTTGCCACCTCCGATGGGCAAGTTAAGCAGAGCGCCCTAAGTGATTACCAACCGGGTTCGCGCTACAAGACCCACGCCTCGGTAGCGATCAAGCTTCGTGAAGGGGCACAGGTCGTCAGCGTGGACTACTTTGAACCTGAACAAGCCGGCCAGTCCGTTCTCGCCATTAGCCGGGAGGGTTACGCCCTGCGGTTTGCCGTTGAAGACGTGCCGGTCACTGGGGTTCGGACCGCCGGGGTTCGGGCCATTAACCTCAAGGAGGACGACCAACTGGTGGGGATCTCCTTGGCTGGCGACGGGGACCACTTAGGGCTGGTCACCCAGCGGGGCGCCTTCAAGGAAATGGCGGTCAGCGACCTCGAAGTCGGCGCCCGGGCAAGGCGGGGGAACCTGGTCTTGCACCGCTTGAAGAAGAATCCGCACCAAGTGGTTGCCTTTGTTACCCACCCCGCTGATTTTACCGGCGCCCTTGAGATTATCACCAACCGCCCGGCCTTCCAGGACGTTTTAGTGGCTGAACAACGGTTGGGGACCACCCAGTCTAATGGGAGCTTCGTGGTTGACACGGACACCCAAGGCGTTCCGGTCACCCTGCGCGAAAAGCTGATTGCCAAGGTTTCGGAGGGCGAAGAAATCGAATTACTGTAAACCACCCCTAAAAACGCCTATAATAATGGTGTGTAATCGCTCAATTTAGACGAGAGGTGTTAAACATGAAAAAGAACTTTAACTTAAAGGCCGCCATCAAGGCGGGGACGGCAGCGGGGCTGATTTCCGGGCTGGTTAAATTAGGCTGGGAAGACGTCTTACCACCACGGACGCCGGAACGCAACGCCACCAACCCACCCCAACGCTTGTTAGAGCAACTGGGGATGTCACCGAACCTCACCCACTCAACCTACACTTATTCTGACCAGGAAATGCCGTGGGTATCGTTTATCGTCCACTTCGGCTTTTCGGTCTCCTTTGGGATCATTTACGAGGTGTTGGTCGAAAACTCTCAGTACCTAAAGAAGGGCTACGGGACCATCTTCGGCTTGGCGGTTTGGGTGGCCTTCCACCTCGGGATTATGCCAGCAATGGGGACCGTCCCGTCGGCGAAGGAACAGCCTAAAGAAGAGCACCTGTCGGAAGCCTTGGGTCACATCGCTTGGATGTGGACTAATGACATTGTCGGCCGCGAACTTTACCGGCGCCTAACCGAAGCCAAGCAAGAACAAAAGGCCTAGGGGTGTAGCGGTAGCTTTTTTGAAAAAGCCATGCACGCCCCGGGGCTGCATGCTAAAATATGTAATATCAGCGAAGTGAAATTCGTTAAATTTGAGGAGGAATCCTAGACATGAGTAAAGAGTTAGTTTTTGGACACCAAAAGCCGGATACGGACACGATCGCCGCTGCAATGGCCTTTTCTTACTACCAAAACCAATTGGGGTACGAAACGGAAGCCGTTGCCCTCGGCGAAGTCAATGACGAAACCAAGTTCGCCCTGAATAAGTTCGGGATGCAAGCACCACGGGTGGTTGAAACGGTGGCTAATGAAGTTGACGCCGTAATGTTGGTTGACCACAACGAACCAGCCCAAAGCGTTGCCGACTTGGATCAAGTAACGGTTACCCACCTGATTGACCACCACCGTTTGAACGGCTTTAACACCGCCCAACCGCTGTGGGCAACCCTACGGCCGTACGGGTGTGTTTCCACGATCATCACGGAACTGTTCCAAGACGCCCACATTGACATTCCGCAAAACCTGGCCGGGATGATGCTTTCGGCCATCATTTCCGACACGCTCTTGCTCAAGTCACCAACCACGACCGACCACGATGGGGAAGCCGTTAAGCACTTAGCTAAGGTTGCGGGGGTTGATTACGAAGAATACGGCCTGCAAATGTTAAAGGCCGGCACCAACCTGGCTGCCAAGAGTGACGAAGCAATCGTTGACGGCGACGCCAAGACCTTTGAACTGGCGGACAGCAAGGTGCGGATTGGGCAAGTTAACACGGTTGACTTAGACGATGTCTTCTCCCGCCAAGAGGGAATCGAAGCCGCTATGCAAGCCCTGATGGACGAAAACGGTTACGACACCTTTGTTCTGATCGTAACCAACATCTTGAACAGCGACTCCGACCTCTTGGCCCTCGGTGCCAACCTTGACAAGGTGGAAGCCGCCTTTGACAAGAAGTTAAACGACCAAAAGCGGATGAACCTGCCGGGCGTAGTTTCCCGTAAGAAGCAAGTTGTTCCACCGTTGACTAAGGCCTTCGAAGGCTAGTAGTACATTAAAATGAACCTAGGGGCTTGGAGAACGAGGCATTCTCCAAGCCCCTTATTCGTTTGCCGCTTTTTCGGTGCGCAAGCCGGGAAGGACCTCGGTGGTTGGTGAGCATTAAAGTTGTGCTTACTTAAAATAAGGGTAAACTAAAGACAATTGCATGGATGCCTGAACGAATAAAGGAGTGATTAGCGTGGATCTGACTTTTACTGAGGCGGCAAAGGAACGGGTGGCCCGTTACCTTTCCCCCGACAAGAAGATTATCTTAGATTACGATGACGGTGTAGGTCCGTTTTCCAAGCTGGGCGATTGTTCGCTTGCGGCCAACTACAAGCTGATCTTTGTGGATAAGGATGCTGATTTACCGGACTTTGACGCCCACTTCCCGTCCAACCTCGGTGACGTGTACTACAAGGGCTTTGACGCCCCACAATACACCGACGGGATGGAACTACGTTTTAACCCGACTTACTTCGTGATGTCCTTGACCTCGCCACACGGGGTTTTAACTGATAGCGTGGAGATCCTCGACGTTACCGAACCAGTCAACGCCAACGCCACCCAGGGCACGACCCACGATTGCTAGGAGGACGCAATGGAAGACAAGCAAGCAGCGCTAAAGAAGCTGACGCCGACCCAGTTTGCGGTTACCCAAGAGGCGGCCACCGAACGCCCCTTCACCGGTAAGTACGATGATTTTTATGAAGAGGGATTGTATGTCGACGTTGTGTCGGGGGAACCGCTCTTCTCGTCTAAGGATAAGTATGACGCCGGCTGCGGTTGGCCGTCCTTTACTAAACCGGTCACGAAGCTCACCATGAACCGCGACCAGTCGTTTGGCATGGAACGGACTGAGGTGCGCTCTAAGGAGGCCGATTCCCACCTGGGTCACGTCTTTACCGATGGTCCGGTCGACCGAGGCGGCCTCCGCTACTGCATCAATTCGGCGGCCCTGCGCTTCATCCCGGTTGCTGAGTTAGAAGAAGCCGGTTACGGTCAGTACCGATCATTGTTTGAATAGTACAGGAGTGAAAGGGAACTGGGTTCGTTTGGCCCAGGGCCCTTTTTAAATTTCAGCTACTGGAAAACGGTAGGCCTAAATTAACTAGCCCTTTCCTTTTGACCCGGTCAGCGTATAATTAACAAGAAATAATGAATAAAGGGGGACCGTTGATGATTAATTTTCGTCAAGCAACGCTAGCCGACTTACCAACCATTGTCGCAATCTACAACCAAACCATTGCCCCCCATGCGGTGACGGCTGACATGGAGCCCGTGACGGTCGAACAGCGGCGGGGGGGGGTTAACTCCTTTAGCGACGATCACCCGCTCTGGGTCGTTGAAGATGGTGGCCAAGTGATTGGGTGGGTGGGTCTGGAGCCCTTTTATGGACGGGCTGCCTACCGCCACACCGCCGAGGTGGCAATTTACTTTGACCAGGCCGTTCGCCACCAGGGGTTAGGCACTAAGGCGCTGGCCTTTATGGAAAGCCAACTAGCCGCCTGCGAGATCACGGCGGTGGTCGCTTACATCTTTGGCACCAATCAGGCTAGCCAGGCCCTCTTCAAGAAGTTCGGCTACCAAAAGTGGGGGGCCTTTCCGGGGGTGGCTAGCTTCCCGGACAAAACTCAGGACCTGGTTTTCTTTGGCAAGCGTTACGATGAGGAAAAAAATGATGAGTAAACAAGCAGATTACCAATTACTTTACCAGCAAGCCTTAGCCCTCTTTGAAGGGGAAACCGATTGGATCGCCAACGCCAGTAACCTGGCGGCCCTCCTCTATAACGGCTTAGCTGACGTTAACTTCGCCGGCTTTTACCGCGTTCAGGACGGTGAATTGATCTTGGGTCCCTTCCAAGGACAGGTGGCTTGCGTGCACATCGCCTTTGGTAGCGGGGTTTGCGGGACTGCCGCCCAAATGGGGAAAACCCAATTGGTGAAAGATGTCCACCAGTTTGCCGGCCACATTGCCTGTGACGCCGCCTCAAACTCGGAAATTGTGGTGCCAATTTATCAGGGCGACAAACTCTGGGGGGTCTTAGACATTGACAGCCCTAAGCTCGCCCGGTTTGATCAGGAGGACCAAGCCGGTCTGGAAAGGTTAGCACCCCTCTTTTTACCCGGCGCCTGATTGACAACCGGCGGGGGACTGTTATAATTGAATAAACGAAAATACGAAAGTCTTTAACGACGTTCAGAGAGGCGGCGAAGACGACAAAGGATGGGTGTAGTCCCGTCATTTAGAATCCTCGCCACCCGGGCGGGGATTTTTTTGAAGGAGGACAAAATGGAAACAAAGCAAAAAGAGGTCATGATCGAGCGGATCCCAATGGAAGCGCGCCACACTAACTGGTGGGACATGTTTGCCACCTGGGTGGGGGCCAACGCCAACAACGGGACTTGGTTTGTCGGTGGGGTGCTCGCCGCCTGCGGTTTTGCCGTCGCCATGAACGTGCTGGTGATTTCATCGGCCTTATCCTACGTCTTTTTGAGCCTGGTTGGTTATATGGGCTACAAAACTGGTCTGTCGACGATGAGCCTGTCACGGGCCTCCTTTGGCGAGCGGGGGAGCTACTTACCATCCCTGGTGAACATTACCCAATTCATCGGCTGGACGGCCGTCAACACCTTCATCGCCGCCCAGTCGGTCGGGTTAATCTTAACCCAGCTGCTGGGGTGGCCAAGTTTCGGTCAACCCGGGGGTGCCAAGGGCCTTGTGGTGGGGATCATCGTGATGAGCATCTTGCACATCCTGTCGGTGTCGGCCGGGTCCCGTTCAATTCAGATGATTGAACGGCTGGGCATTATTTTGGTGCTGGTCTTTGTGATTTGGGAATCGGTGGCCGTCTTCAAGACGGTCTCCCTGACCGAAATCGCTCACTGGCAAGTACCGGCCAAGGCGAGAATGACGACCGGGGCGGCAATTGACTACGTGGCCGCCTTCAACTTGGCCTGGGTAACGGCGGGAGCCGACTTCACACGCTTTACGCCGAGCCGGGCTAATTCGGTGGTCTCTCCCTTCGTCGGCGCCATGGTGGGGGTGCTCTGGTTTGCCTTCATCGGCCTGATTTCAACGATTTCGATTGCCATCACTTCCGGGGCCTACAACGCCAATAACTCCGACCCCAGCACGATCGCGGCCAAGCTCGGCCTCGGGGTGATCGCCCTGTTGGTAATCGTCTTGACCTCCATGACCGCCAACGCCGTTAACCTCTTGGGGGCGGGGTCGGCCCTGTCCAACATCTTCCCCAAGCTAAACCTGAAGCTCGCCCTCTGGATAGTGGTGATTTTGGCAACGGTGGTGACCTTAATCCCGATGTTTGTCGGTTCTTTTTTAGACACCTTCGAAAGCTTTCTGGATTACGTGGCGATGGTCCTCGGACCCACGATTGCCATCATTTGTACCGACTTTTACTGGAAGGCAAAGCGCCACTACCAGGTCGAAGAATTTGGCCGGGTTAAGGGGCGTTATTGGTACAAGGGCGGGGTTAACCCGGCGGCGATCATCACCTTCGTGGTGGGGGTGGTCATCTTCTTGGCCTGCCAAAAACAAACGTTCTTCGTTAACACGGTGGGGATCACCTTTATCGACATGGTAGTCTCCAGCCTCTTGTACATGGTCCTGTCAAAATTACAAAGGAGTTAATCATGCTAATTAAAAACGTCCACGTTAACAACCAACCCGAACTCGTTGACGTCGCGATTACCGACGGCAAGTTTACCGCTATTGAAGCCGGGCTAACTCCCAAGCCCGGCGAGCAGGTAATCGAGGGGAACGGGAAACTTTTGTTGCCACCCTTCATTGATTCCCACGTCCACTTGGATGCGACTTTGACGGCGGGGCAGCCCGAGTTTAACGAATCCGGGACCCTCTTTGACGGGATCCGAATCTGGAGCGAGCGTAAAAAGTCGCTAACCAAAGAAGACGTCAAGAAGCGGGCTAAGCAGACGATCATGAAGATGGTTGGCCACGGAATCCAACACGTCCGCTCCCACGTTGACGTGACCGACCCGCACCTGATCGCCGCCCAGGCCCTCTTGGAACTCAAACACGACTTAAAAGACCAGGTTGACCTGCAGTTGGTGGCCTTCCCCCAGGAGGGGATCTTAAGCTTCCCGCACGGCAAGGAATTAATGGAACAAGCGGTCAAAGAGGGGCTCGATGTGGTCGGGGGGATCCCGCACTTTGAGTTTTCGACCGAGTACGGTTGGCAATCGGTACACTTCTTAATGGCCCTAGCCGACAAGTACGGTAAGCTAGTTGACGTGCACTGCGACGAAATTGACGACCCAATGTCGCGCCACCTAGAAGTGCTGGCGACCGAAGCGTACGAACGGCAAATGGGCGACCGCGTGACGGCGAGTCACACCACGGCGATGGGTTCGTATAACGACGCGTACACCTACAAGTTGTTCCGACTCTTGAAGATGAGCGGGGTTAACTTTGTGGCTAACCCGCTGGTGAACGTTCACCTGGGCGGGCGCTTTGATACCTACCCGAAGCGGCGTGGCGTCACCCGGGTCAAGGAGCTCGACGCCGCCGGGATCAACGTTTCCTTTGGTGAAGATGACGTCCAGGACCCGTGGAACCCGCTGGGTGATGGTAACATGCTCGACGCCGTGACGATGGGGGTCTACATTGCCCACCTGATGGGTTATTCCCAGTTGCAAGACTCGTTTAAGTTTGTGACGACCAACGCGGCCAGGACCCTGCACATCGAGGACCAGTACGGGATTGAGGTCGGTAAGCCCGGCGACTGCATCTTATTAAACGGTCAGGACTTCTACCAGGCCCTAAACCAACACGCCGAAGTCCTGTACAACATCCGCCACGGACGTGTTCTGGCCCAAACTAAGCCGGCCGAGACGACGATCCACTTAAATTAGGGCGTTCGGAAATGACGCCGCCGATCCGTTGAATGATCTAATGGTAAGCGGTTTCTTTGATTAGACGGATTGTAATAAAATTGCAAAAAGTTGCATTTTAGCAACGCCAAGCCTAAATGAGAATGTTATAATGTTGCCATAGCTAAGATGAAAGGAAGACGAATGTTTATGACAGAAACTCACCAATCCGTTCGTACTAACGCCCTATATATGAATCCTGACCGGGGGATTGCCACCCTCGACTTCAGTAAATACTATGTTAACAACTTCTATAATCTCATCAATTCGAAGGGATTAGTTGAGATCATCCGTCTTTACCTGACCTCATCGCACCACACTAAGGACGCAAATGGGATCGAAAACGTCTCCGCCGAAGAGTACGTGGCGATCCTAAAGAAGGTCTTCATCAACGACGACCACGCCTACGATGACTTTACGCCTCAAGAAATCCTGGCCTCCTTTGAATCACTGTACTCCTTTTACCGGAGTTTCCTGCGGGTTTCAATCACTAACTTCAACGACAACTCGGTGATTACCCACTCCTTTAAGGAAGCCGACGCCCGGTTCAACGATTTGGTGATCCGCAACTACCGGATCATCGAAGAAAAGCTCCAGGGCTTTGTTAACAACGTTTACCGTCAGGTTAACGCCGGGACTAACGCTACCCTGCTGGTTCGCGACCACCAATGGCCGGCACCAAAGGGTTACGAATCCTTGACCGACGTAACCTTCATTGACAAGGTCATGCTGCAGCCGCCAATGCTGATGCACACCAAGTCCAACAAGCGGGAAGGGGTCTTTTCCGCCGTAGATTACAATCCGGTTGACCACTTTGCCGGCCAGCGTCAAGAATGGCTGTGCTATCCGGCTAAGGTCGGTGAAAGCCTGATCTTTATTTACTTCCACGTCGATTACATGGTTAACGGGCTCGCCCTTTCTAACTTGTTTGAATTGGCAACGGCAGAAGAAGTTGAGGGGCAAAAGCCCGATGCCATCTTGATTTTTGGCCAAGAAAAGACGGCGGGCGATGTATCGCACTACCACTACGACAGCGACAACAACCTTTGGGTCGGCGAAGTCCCGTACAACGACAAGACGACCTACTTTGGTTACATGAAGAAGATGTGCCTAACCCTGCACAACTTACACCAAATCTACAGCGGCAAGCTGCCAATCCACGGGTCGATGGTGCGGATTAAGTTCACCAACGGCAAGGACAAGACGGTGGTCTTCTTCGGGGATTCCGGCGCCGGGAAGTCCGAATCGCTAGAAGCCCTGCAGGAAATCGCCGATGAACAAATCGTGGAAATGGAAACCATCTTCGACGACATGGGCTCCTTTATCCTGGATGACCAGGCCAAGGGCGGGATCTACGCCCAGGGGACCGAAACCGGAGCCTTTGTCCGCCTCGACGATTTGTCTTCTTCCGTGGCCTTTAGCAACATGGACCGTGGGGTCTTCTTGAACCCAGAACGGAAAAACGCCCGGGTGATCATCCCGGCCGACGCGTACGAAAACGTGGTGGCCCACCACGAAATCGACATGTGGGTGTACGCCAATAACTACTCCGACGGGATTGGGGTCCACCAATTTGAAAACGAAGAGGAAGCCAAGGAAGTCTTTATCGCCGGTAAGCGCAAGGCCCTTGGGACGACCGATGAAGTCGGGATGTCTTCCACCTTCTTCGCGAACCCGTTCGGCCCGGTTCAAGAACCGGAACGGACCAAGCCGATCATCGACGAAGTCTTCAAGCGCCTCTTTAAGGACGGCGTTTACGTGGGCGAGGTTTACACCCACCTAGGGACCGACAAGTCTAAAGACGCCCTGCACGAATCGGCCCAGGAACTGCTAGACCAGTTAATGAACTCTTAATTGTTTAACGTATCCAATATCAGGGACCGGGAGCAACTCACAGTTCTCCCGGCCCTTTTTGTTTTTGGAGCGCCTGATTTGTTACAATAGGGGAAATGTTAAAAGGGGGCAGCAAATTGGAAAAACAAGAACCAGAAGAAACGGTTGAGGAGCGCCTAGTTCGCTTAGTTAACCAAAATCAAAACCGGGCCCGGGCTTATTGGCTGGCAACACCGGAACTAACTAGGCAGTACTTTTGGGGCCTGATGACCTGGTCGAATGGTAACTACCCCGGCCTGTCGCAAACGGAGCTTTGGGTCGTTAACCAACGGGAGATGGACTGGGCTGACTTTTTAGACCAGGTGGCAACCCTGATCAAAGACCACCCGCTACCAATTTATTACAACCACCGGATGACTGAGGACGACATCAGGGCCGTCAAACAACACTTTCCAACCGCCACGGTTGACCGGGCGGTGCTGAATTAGGGGGCGCACGCACGATGGAACAGGAATCACTCTTTTCCGCTAGTGGTCAGGGTGGTGCAACGCCCTTAGCTAACCGGGTACGGCCCAGGGAGTTGGCGGAGTTCTTTGGCCAAGACCAGCTGGTCGGCACGGGAAAGGTCTTAAGCGAGCTGATTGAACAAGACCGGTTGCCGTCCCTGATCTTGTGGGGGCCACCGGGGGTGGGGAAAACCACCCTGGCCGAAATCATTGCCCAAAAGACCAAGGCCAAGTTCATTACTTTTTCGGCGGTTAATTCGTCGATCAAAGACATCAAGCAGGTGATGGAAGCGGCGACCGCTAACCACCAGTTTGGGGAGCGGACGGTGGTCTTTATTGACGAAATTCACCGTTTTAACAAGGCCCAACAAGACGCCTTTTTACCCTACGTGGAGCGGGGGGAGATCATCTTAATCGGGGCGACCACGGAAAACCCGTCCTTTGAACTAAACGCCGCCCTTTTATCGCGGTGCAAGGTCTTTGTATTAAGGGCGCTCGATAAAGGGGCCCTGGTTAAAATTTTGCACCGGGCCTTACACCACCCGAATGGCTTTGCCGACTTGGAGATTACGGTTGAAGACGGGGTGTTAGAAGCGATTGCCAACTTTGCCAACGGTGACGCCCGGATGGCCCTTAACACCTTGGAAATGGCGGTGCTAAATGGTCAACGCAACGGTCACCAGGTTAAATTAACTAACGCCGACCTGACCCAATTAACCAGCACCCGTTCGTTACGCTACGACCGGGCCGGTGACGAGCACTACGACTTGATCTCGGCGTTGCATAAGTCAATACGCAACAGCGACGTTGACGCCGCCGTTTACTGGTGCTCACGGATGCTGGCCGGGGGCGAGGAGCCGCTTTACATTGCCCGCCGCTTGGTTCGCTTTGCCGCCGAAGACGTTGGCCTCGCCGACACCAACGCCCTCCAAGTGGCCACCAACACCTTTCAGGCCTGCCAGTTCTTGGGGATGCCGGAGTGTGACGTCCACCTGACCGAGTGCGTGATCTACCTGGCTGCCGCACCTAAGTCCAACGCCGTGTACGCGGCCCGCAACCGGGCGAAAAAGATTATCAAGCAGACCGGGAATTTGCCGGTACCGCTTCAAATCAGAAACGCCCCAACCAAGCTGATGAAGGAGCTTGATTACGGCAAGGGCTACCAGTACGCCCACGACAGTAGCGACCGCCTGACGACGATGCAGACGATGCCAGACGAAATAAGCGGGGCGAAGCTCTATCGCCCAACCGATCAGGGCAACGAGGCCTGGGTTAAACAACGTCTAGCCGCCATCGCAGCCTGGCACCGCCAACACGACAACCCCAGGGAGGGGGGCAAATGATTGGAACCTACTTAAATACCTTAGCGATCCTGGTAGGGACCGGGATCGGTTGCCTCTTACACGGTGGTATCAAGCCACGCTACCAAGAGGCCCTTTACCTCGCCATTGGTTTAGCGGCGCTGGGGATCGGTTTAGAAAACGTGGTCAATAACATGCAAAAGAGCCACTACCCGGTCCTTTTTATCGTCAGCATTGCCTGCGGGGCGGTCCTGGGCACTTGGGGGAACCTTGATGAGTGCTTTAATCGCCTCGTCAACCGCCACAGCCAAAGCCAGCTGGGGCGCGGGCTGTCCACCGGGATCTTGCTTTATTGCATCGGCGCCCTGTCGATCGTCGGTTCGGTAATGGCCGCCGTCAAGCACGACCCAACGATGCTCTTTACCAACGCCACCCTTGACCTGATCAGTTCGGTGATCTTGGGGGCCAGCTTTGGGGTCGGGATGATGCTAGCGGCGCCGGTCCTTTTTTGTTGGCAAGGGGGGATCTACCTGGTGGCCAAGTACCTGTCGACGAGCTTTTTTAGTGCTAGCTTCATTACCGAGATTTCAATTGTCGGTGGCCTTTTGATTGCCGCTTCGGGGATTTCTCTGCTTAAGCTGCGGGAGATCAAAACGGTTAATCTCTTACCGGCGCTCCTGATACCCGTCCTCTTCTTCTTGCTCAAGAGTTGGGTTTGAGATTTAACAGAAATGAGGTCGGTGGGAAATAACCTCCGCGGCAGATCGGACGACTAAGTTAGGACGCACCGTTCTTCGGCCTGTAAAGACACTAGACCTGCGGTTATTGGCCATCTTTCCCGTCTAACATCCGTGAATACAGTAAAGAGGTAGGGAGAAAACCGTGTTTTCGGCCTACCTCTTTTGGTAACGGGTTATTACGATCAAAAGGGTGAAGAATGTCTAATACCTAGCAACTATTTACGATGATTTGTTGGCTGAGGGGAAGTTTAAAGGTTAGTGTTTTCGGGGATTATAACTATCACTAGACAAGTAGCGGCAAGGGTTTGAGTGATCGTGAAATTCAGAGCAAGAGAAAGCCCTTTCGCAAAGCTAACTTTTACTAAAATGAACAAGTTTGGTGACAAATGAGTTATTTTCATCTATTTAATATAAAATAATCGCCTCTTAATGATAAAAAGTGCAATAAATTGTTTACAATAAAATTAAGATTGTTACGAAATTCTTGGGTTACTTTGTTAAAAATATGTTAAACTATCTATGAAGGCGCTTTGTTATTAGTCATTATGAAAGAAGGGTGTACCTTATGGATACGACTAAGCAAAACACAAACCGGTGGATGGTTGTCCTCGGAACTGTGTTTATTCAGCTTTCTGCCGGTTCCTTTTACGCATGGGCCATTTTTAACAACGGGTTTATGCTCAAAACCGGTGGGGTTGTTAAAATGGTCAACGGCGCAAAGAAGATCGTTGGTGGTCTTCCGGCAGCGTCCGTTAGTTTCACGTTTACTTTAGGGATGCTTTGCTTGTCCCTAGCAACGTTAGCAGGGATCCCGCTTGCTAAAAAATACGGGATTAAGATTGTCAACACGATTGCAGCAATTATTTATGGTCTTTCCATTCTTGGTTTGACGATGATCGGTAAGGGATCATCAATCTGGACCCTGTGGCTCTTCGGGGGGGTTCTCCTCGGGGCGATGAACGGGGTGCTTTACTTAACCTCTTTGACCAACGCCATTAAGTGGTTCCCAGAAAAGAAGGGGTTAATCTCCGGGATCTGTGTCGCATGTTACGGCCTTGGTTCCTTTGTCTTCAAGTACATTGACATGTGGGTTGCCGGTGGTAACGGTGTGATCAACGCCTCCAACATCGGTCGCGTTCTCCTCTGGTGGGGGATTTTGGCCTTAGTTCTGGCCGTGGTTGGTTCCTTACTGTTAAAGGACGCCCCAGAAGTCGTTACTGCACCAAGCGCTGCGGAAACTAAATCCGAAAACGTTAACTTCTCAACTTCCGAAATGCTACACACGCCACAAGCTTACATGATCTTCTTCTGCTTGATGACGGCATGTATGTTCATGGGACTCTTGGGGGCGGCCGTTACGAACATGGCCGCTGCTTGGACCCAATCACCAAAGGACGTTTCGATCTGGGCCGGTTCTAGTGCCGCCGCCTTCTTCGTGGCCGTGGTGGCAATTGCCAACACGATTGGTCGGTTCGTAATGGGGTGGCTGTCTGACATTACTGGTCGGAAGCCAGTCTTCTTTATCACCTTCATCATTCAACTCCTGACGCTCTTGGCCCTCTTAATGACCAAGCCAGGGGACATGAGCATGGGGATGATTTACACAGTTGTTATGGCGATGGCCTTCTGCTTCGGTGGGAACATCACCGTCTTCCCAACCTTCGTTTCTGACTACTTCGGTCTTCGCGATACTTCCCGTAACTACTCGGTAATCTACCAAGGGTTCGGGATTGGGGCCATCCTGGTTGGTTTCCTGATGGCATCAGGTAACCCACTGAACCCAGGTAAGGTCACCCTTGCTAACGGGGCGGTCTTAACGCAAAACTTCCCATTACTGAACAAGGTTCTGTTGGTAATGGTTATCATCTCCTTGGTTATCTTTGCGGTAATCAAGAAGCCAGTTAAGAAGGCCTAGCCTAACCAAATTAATCGCTTAGAAAAGCGCCTTTCTGAAGCGAAGAGGGGGTTACCCCTCATATAAATGTGGTGCGCGCCACAAAAAAGCCCGTCCGGGAATTCCGGGCGGGCTTTTTTGATCCCTTTATTCCGTTAGGGCTTGGCGCCAATGGTCAAGCAGGGCGGTTAAGTGGGGGCTGGTGATCTGATTGGCGCCGGTAATCTCTTCTAAGTGGTCGAGTAGTTGGGCAGCCAGCCGGATCGACCCGGTTAACCGGAGTGACTCGAGGGTTTGGTCAATTCGCTCCAGTTGATCGACGCCGGCAATCGTGTGGGCCAGGGCGCTCACGAATTGCTGAATCGTTGCAAGAGGAACCGGTCCTCAAGGGGACCACACCGCTAGAGAAAGAGCTCCTAGCCGGGTTTGCCGACCGTCAGGCGGTCCACTTACGTTGGCGAAACGTGAAACGAGCGTTGATCGACCGCCAAGGGAGGGGCGAAGACGATGAACACGGCTAAGCGGAGTGACCTTACCCAGCCCCAACGGACCATCATGGTTGTAGTGTTAATGACCGAGTCCTTTTGCACCGTTTTGAATCAGAACTTGCTGGCGACCGCCTACCCAACCTTGATGCGCTACTTCGCCGTCAACACCTCAACGGTTCAATGGCTGACGACCGGCTTTTTGATGGTTAACGGGGTGATGATCCCGGTCAGCGCTTATTTAAGAAAATCACACCCGACAAATCTAAACATTTGTGCAGTGTCTAAAACCGGGTTGAAAAAATTTAGCTAACCAAACAATCCCCACCAGAGCCAGCAAGTTGCTAGCTCTGGTGGGGACTGTTGCTTTGTAGGAGAAATTACTAACTTGTTTGGTCCAAGCCAAACATTTCTTCTCGAAGGGCGGCGTAAATTGGCCGCCCACCGAGTAAGTCGTTGACGGTATAGGAAATGAAGGTCACGATCAGCATCGGTAAGATTTGCTCCATGGTACCAACCATTTCGGTTAATAAACAGATGGCGGTGAAGGGGGCCTTTTCAATCGCCCCAAAGTAGGCGGCCATCCCGATCACGACCAGGTTGATGTAGTTGCCGGCGGCCAGCAAGTGGAGGTGCATTAAAAGGGTGGCCAACAGGGCGCCGAGAATGGCGCCGAGCACCAGGATTGGCATGAAGATTCCCCCCGGCACCGGGGCCCCGTAGGAGAGCATGGAGCCAACAAAGCGGACGACAAAGTATATACTGAGGAGGCCAAAGAGACTGGCGAAGGCGGCCGAGTGAGATGGCAGGGCAATCAGGTGGTCAATCAGCATGTGGCTACCACCCAATAAGTTGACGTCCAACAGGCCAACCGGGATCACTAATAACAGCGGCAGGAGTGGTTGGACCTTGCTGGGTAGGTGAGTGCAGTGGCGGTACCAGACCCGGCTGTTCAACAGGCAGTACTGGTAGCACCAGGCCAACACCCCGAGGACCAGGCCAAAGAGGATCAGCCAGGGGTAGGCGACGGGGGGGAGGTTGAAATTAACTGGTAGCCATAAGTAGGGGCGGGTGCCGTAAACGAGCACGGTCATCAAGTCGGCACTGATGGCGGCAGCTAGGGCGGTCAACCACTCGCGAATCTGGAAGCGGAAGGTGATCTCTTAAAGTAAAAACATCGTCCCGGCTAAGGGGGCGGAAAAGGCGGCTGCCAACCCGGCGGCGACCCCGCACGATAAGAGGAGCTTGTTTTCTTCCCGGTCGGCGTGAAAAAGGCGTTCACCCATTCCCTGGCCGATCGCGGCCCCATCTGGATTCAGGGACCTTCGCGACCTAAGAACAGGCCCGGGCAGATTGCCAGGAGGACACCGACGAACTTTTTCCACAGGACTGGCCACCACTTCATCCGGTGCTGGTCCTTTAAGATTGCTTCGATTTGCGGGACCCCGGAACCGAGCAGGTCAGTCTGGTCCTTGCCAATTACCAAGCTTAAGAGTCCCCAGATGATCACGGTGGCGATCAGATAGGGGATTAACCAAAGTGGTTGGCTGCGTAAGAGGGGGTAAACGAAGCGGGCAAAGAGCATCGCCTGGTCAATCAGCCAGCAAAAGAGTGCAACCACCAAGCCGGTCGCTAACCCGATTGAAATTCCCTTACAGACGTCGGTTAAAAAATTCGACGAGAGCGGTCGGTGTAAAACGTCTTTAGCCTGGAGTTCCTTTCGCCTTCATTATACGCTACTGAAGGGGCGTGGGGGTTGGTGGAATGAAATCTGCATGCTAACTCGCCAAGTGGTGCGAGTAAAACGCTACCAAATTTTGGTTGACAAAGTTAAACCACCCTTATAAAATGATTAAAAATAAATAATAATGCGTTAATGGAATGAGTAAGCTAACCAAACCCCAACTAGAGAAGTGGGACTGGTGGAAACCACGGGGGCGGCAGTAGACGAAGATGGTTCCGGAGTAGTTGGTGGGGTGAACGCTGGTGAGCCCCGCCCGGTTAGCGGTCGTTACCCCGCTTGAGTCTCCCCGCTGGGGGTACTTATTGAGGAGTGGGGGGTGACCCCTGCTTAAATGAGGGTGGTATCACGTTTGACGTCCCGAAGAGAGGAAACTCTGTTCGGGGCGTTTTTTAATTAAAGGAGGAAGAACCATGACCAAACAACACTTAGCAGATTATACGATTGCCGTTTTAGGGGCCGGGGCCGTGGGCCGGTCGGTGGCCGCCGATTGTAAGTTGGCCGGCAACCAGGTCCGTTTGTTTGACCTACCGGAGTTTGCCGGTGAATCACTTAAGGACCTCGACAAGACCGGGATCGAAATTCAAGGCTTTGAGTTGGGCAAGTACAACTTTAAGCGCAATGGGATCGCCAAGTTCGACCTGGTGTCTGACGACCTGGCCGAAGTGGTTGCCGGCGCCCAAATCATTTTAGTCGCGGTGCCGTCGGTTGGTCACCAAACCTTCTTTGAACGGCTGGTGCCGCTCTTAGAAGACGGCCAGATCATCCACATTATCCCCGATAACTTCGGTAGCCTGCGCTTGCGCAAGGTCCTGCGCGAAACCAGGCCGGACGTCGACGTGATTGTCGGGGGCTGGTCGAGTGCCCCGTACGGTACCCGGATTGTTAAGGAAGCGGGAATTGACACCAAGCGGGTCTTCTTGCGTTACCGGGCGGTTTCCCTGCGGGGGGCGTCTTTGCCGTCCACCGATCAGGAGGCCTTTTTAAAGAGTACCGAACACATTGGCTGCTTTGACTCGGTGACCTTTGGCGACGGCCCGGTCGGCGGCAAAACGGTCTTAGACGTTGGCTTTAGCAACGTCAACCCAACCCTCCACTGCCCGGGAACGATTCTGGGGGCCGCAGTGATGGAAAACTACGGCCGCGTCTTTGGTGGCAACGACAAGAGCGACTTTTCAATTTATTCCCACGTTTACACCGAGTCGGTTTCGGCGGTCCAGTACTCCTTTTATCAAGAAGAAATCGAGCTGGCCGAAAAGATCGGTGTCGACATCGCTAGGTACCCCAAGGAAACCTTCTATTCACGCTCTAACATCTTAGGGCCCGAGTACATGGGCGACGGGGCCAGCGCTCCGTTTGACGAGCAGTTCCCGATGGCCTTTGGGACCGGGCCGTTTAGCATCCAGGACCGTTACGTGACCGAAGACATCCCGGTTGGTTGCCATATCTACCACGAGTTGGGGCAAAAGTTCGGCGTCAAGACCCCGGTGATCGACAGCATCATTACCTTAGGGTCAGCAATGGTCGGGATTGATTTTGATCAAACTGGGGTCACCCTTAAAGAACTCGGGATCGGCCACTTAGACCGGGCCGAACTGTTGGACTACCTGGAAAACGGCAACTATAAGGAGGAAGCTTAATGAAGAAGACGGGCGACTACTTGGGGAGTCCAGCGGACCTGGACGGAGTGGTGTCAGTCACTCCCCAACCAGTGGCCGGAGCGGCGATCGGAATCATCGCCGTGAACCTGGTCTACCCCAAGCTACCGGGGAACGTGGCCAACGCTAGCACCTTTGCCTTTCCGGTCGACTACGAGGTAATTGACCTGGCGATCGAGCAGCTCTTTGAAGCCAATCCGGGGGCGGTCGACCAAATTGTTCAAGCGGCGAAGCGGCTGGAGGCCCGCGGGGTACGGGCGATCGTCGGGGCCTGTGGCTACTTTGCTAACTTTCAAACCCAGGTCCAAGCAGCCGTGCGGGTGCCAGTCCTTTTGTCGAGCCTGGCCCAACTACCCCTGATTAAGACGAGCTTACGGGCCGACCAACGGATTGCCGTATTGGTGGCCGATATTCAGGGGGCGACCCCTGAATTGCTGGCCAACGTTAACGCCACGCCTGACAAGGTGACCTTCGTTGACATCGGCAGCCTGCCGGAATTTCACGCCATCCGTTACGGGGAAACAACCCTCGATAACGGCGCCTTAAAACGGGCCCTGGTCCAAAAGGCGGTAGCGGCCGTCAAACAGGACCCGAGCATCGGCGCCCTCCTCTTGGAATGTAGCGATTTACCCCCGTACGCGGCCGCCATTCAAGCGGGGGTCGGCTTGCCGGTCTTTGACTTCATCACCTTAATCAACTGTTTGCACCAGTCGCTGTGCCAGCGGCCATACTACGGATTCATCTAAATAAAAAAGAGGCTAAGGGAAAGTGGTGCTTTCCCTTAGCCTCTTTTTAGGATTAAAAGTTAATGGTACCAGAAACCAAGCCGTATATCCCGGCCAGCGCCATCAGGGTAATGGCAAGCCAGGTTATTTTTTCTACGATGGTGAAGGGGCGTTGCTGTTCTTTTTTCCCCTGGTAAAAGAACCAAAAGCCGGTTTCCCAGACGATCGCGCTCAACAAGAGGTACTGTAAGCCAGCCCCGTAGAGCATGAAGACCGTAAAGGCCAGGGCTAATAAGGCGGCGGTCCCGGACCGCACCCGTTCGGCACGGGAACGCTGGGCAAACCCGGTGCCCGCCAAGACGCTCTTGACGGCGTAAAGGGAAACGAACAGGTAGGGAACGATCGAAAGCGAGGTGGCAAACTTCAAGAGGACCAGGTAACCGGCGTTGGAACAACCGGCCACGATCATTAACGCCTGGGTTAACCCCGAGGTGACCAGCAGGGCGTTTTGCGGGGCTTCGTGCTTATTTAGGCGGTTTAACCACTTGGTTGCCGACCCGGAGCGCCCGGTCAAACGGATTTCTTCGGAACACAGGGTGATCCACGCGAGCAGGGCCCCAGTGACCGAAACGATTAGGCAGGCGTTAATCAGGGTGCTCCCCCAGTTGCCGACCATCTGAGCCATTAAGCCGGCCATCGAGGGGGTGTGAAGTTGGCTGATCTGGCTGGGCGCCAGTAAGCCGAGCGATAAAACGCTGGTCCCGACCAAGAGGAGGATAATGGCTAAGGAGCCGAGGGTGGTTGCCTTGGCCACGTCTGACAGGCGTTTGGCCCGGGTGGCGTAAATCGTGGCCGATTCCAGGCCAATCAGCGTCCACATCGCCGATAAGAGGACGGATTTGGACTGGGCAAAAATTGAGACTTGGTGCCAGTGGTGGCTACCGGCGTCGAAAACCCTGGTGGAGGTAAAAGACGCCCAGAAGATCGGGGCGTGGAAGTTGAGTAAGGCTAAGATGATAAAGGCAGCCAGGGGGATGATCTTGATCACGGTGGTGACGTTGTTAACCACCGTACTGTCCTTAACCCCCTGGGCAACCAAGAAGGTGATGAGCCACAAGAGGACGGAGGCGGCGACCACCGCCGGCCAGGTGGTCCCGTCACCAAAGAAGCGGAAGAGGGTAAAGCCACCGAAGGCCGAAAAGATAACGGTCAGGTACGAGGCGTTACCGACTGCGTCGCCGATTCCGTGGCCGTAATTGGCAATGAAGCCGCCGAGGTGACCAAAGAGGGCCTTGGACCAACCGTAGATCCCGTCGTCGATTTCCGGCTGCTGGAGGGTGAGGTTGCGGTAGACGCTGGTCAAGGCAAACATTCCCACCGCCACGATTGCCCACCCGATTAAGATGCCGAGCGGGTTAGCGTTGGCCGTCATGGTGGCCGGCAGGGCAAAGATCCCCGAGCCGATCGTTCCGCCAATAATCAGGGCGACGAGCCCCCCTAAACCAACCTTATTTTTGATTTCCTTACTCATGTTTGTCTTCACCTTTTTCATCAATTCTCTGTTAATTTGCGTGGATATGCACACAAATTATTAATTATACAAGAACCCGGTCAAAAGGTAAATAAAATGGTAGAAAAAACATAAGCAAACGGGGCTAAGGCAAGTTGCCTCAGCCCCGTTTTTAGAAGTGTAAATTAATGGTTGTTACCTAATCTAGGTCGACGGGCACCACCCAGCCAAACTTGTCTTCGACGTCGCCGTTTTGGACGCCGGTTAAGTAGTTATACAGCTTGGTCGTCACCGGACCGGTTTCAGTTTCGGAATAAAAGACCTGCTTTTTCCCCTTATAGGTTAGGGAACCCACCGGGGAGATGACGGCGGCCGTCCCCATTGCGCCGGCTTCGGCCAGGTCGTCTAAGTGGTCGACTTCCAGTTGCTTTTCGACCGGGTTAAGCCCCAGTTCTGCAGCCACTTGTAGCAACGAGCGCTTGGTGACCGATGGCAGGATTGACTCCGATTTAGGCGTTACGAACTGGCCGTCCTTAGTGACCCCAAAGAAGTTAGCACCGGAGAATTCGTCAACGTACTTGTGCTCGCGCGGGTCTAGGAAGAGGCAGTCGGCAAAGCCGGCCTTCTTGGCTTCCATTTCCGGCAGGAGGGAGCCGGCGTAGTTACCGGCCGTCTTAGCTTGCCCGGTCCCGGCGTAAGCGGCCCGGTCGTACTTGGAAACCGTGAATGGTACCGGGTTTAGTCCCTTGACGTAGGCGCCAACCGGGGTGGCGTAAACGCGGAAGGTATAGGTGTTGGACGGTACCACACCGACCACCGGCTGGGTGCCGACCATGAAGGGGCGCAGGTAAAGGGTGCCGCCGGAACCGTACGGCGGGACAAATTCCTGGTTGGCCTTGACGACGGCCTTGACCGCTTCTAAGAACTTCTCTTCCGGGTAGGGTTCCATCATCATCCGCTTGGCCGAGTTAACCATCCGCTTGGCGTTTTGGTCGGGGCGGAAAAGGTTGACCTGGCCGTCCTTGGTCCGGTAAGCCTTGAGGCCCTCAAAGACCTCCTGGCCGTAGTGGAGGACCTCGGCGGCTTCGTTCAGGGTTAAAGTTGATTCGGTCGTCAGGTGGCCACCTTGCCACTGGCCGTCCTTGAATTCCTCCGTCCAGCTGTAGGGGAGGTCGTGGTATTCAAAGCCAAGGTTGTTCCAGTCTAAGTCTTCTACGCGGGTCTTTGTCATGGTAATTCCTCCTTAAAGTGGGTGACGCCTACGCCGGACGCCGTATGAATTATGCAGTGTGCATTGCAATGGTAATATGTGTAATTGGTTGGCGTAAATATGTGTAGTGATGGGTGCCAATGTTTTGAATATGAATCTCTGAAATGTCTGCCTCCACAACTCATCACCTTTCCTTCGTTAGTTTGGTTGAACAAAAAAACGCCCTACTAGCATTGCTAATAGGACGACTTGCACCGTGGTACCACCTAAGTTCGCTTGAAAAATCAAGCCTCAAACGTACGATCGCTCATACGCTGCACGATAACGGGTGCCACCTTGCTCCCTTACCAATCGGGGAGCCCGCTCAAGAATGATCTTCAGCAGTCAGGCGCCTTCCCGTTTCACCGTTACCGGGCTTCTCTTAGCGCACCAGTCATGCTTACTGTTTCTCTCATCGCGTTGTTTCGTTCAACTGATTGGTACCCATCTTAAAGCCGGGCTCTCACGATGTCAACACTTTTTCTCATCTTTTGTTAATTTATTTTTAATCTAGCTGGGTGATCAGCTTCCGTAAGGGGTTCTGGTTATTTGGGACCGTTAATTAGACATTATTTACTATAACTTAACGTCATAAATAACAACCACCAAAAAACGAGCCCTAGTTACAGGGTTCGTTGGTGAAGCTAATCAAAGTATGACGGAGCAATCTTTCGGCCCTGGTGGTAATATACTGACGGTCGTGTTCGTTAATCTCGCGGATGACCTTGGCCGGCAAGCCATACGCGACCACGTTAACCGGTAGGTCCTTGGTCACCACCGAGCCAGCTCCAACGACGGTGTTATCACCAATCGTGACGCCCGGTAGGACAATTGAACCGGCGCCGATCCGACAGTTGGTTCCGATGTGGATCGGCAGGTTGTATTGCATTTCCTTGGCCCGCAGTTCTGGAGCCACCGGGTGGGTTCCGGTGGCTAAAATGACGTTGGGGCCAAACATGGTCCGGTCGCCAACGTAAACGGCGGTATCGTCGACCATCGTCAGGTTGTAATTAGCGTAAATGTAGTCGCCAAAGTGGGCAAACTTAGCCCCGAAGTTGGCGTGCAGGGGTGGCTCGATGTAGGTGTGTTCACCAATTTCGGCAAACATCTTTTGCAAGAGCTCCTGGCGTTTTTTCCCTTCGGACGGGCGGGTTTGGTTGAAGTCGTACTGGAGTTCTTGAGCGGCCAATTGGGCCTTAGCGATATCCGGATCGCTTGGCAAGTAGAGGTCCCCACCGTGTTGAAGATCTTGGGCTTTCATAACAAAATCCTTTCGGTTAATTTTGTTCATTATACTGGATGGTAACGAAACTATGCAAGCGCCTTCACGGGTTGGTATAATGAGCAAAAGAAATTAAATTTGGAGGGTGAATTATGAGTGAAGAAGTCAAGATTGATGCCAAACGGGTGCAAGCCATTACCAACATGGGCCAAGCTTACGATGACGTCGATCCCTGGTGGAAGCCGCCCGTAACCACGCAATTAAAGAGTGCCGCCGTTACAATTTCTTGGTCAACTCCCAAAACAAGTACGATTATTCGATCCTGAAGGGCCTCTTCAACAAGATGGGGGAGGAAAATTACATTGAACCCAACTTCATGTGCGAATTAGGCCTGAACATTTCGCTGGGGAGCAATGTTTACATTAACCACGACATGGTGATTTTAGATTGCAACGAGGTCACGATCGGAGACCACGTTTACATCGGCCCCAAGGTCGGGCTGTACTGTGCCAACCACGCCGAAGACCCGGTGGGACGGGCGAACCACCAAGTGTACGCCAAGCCCATCCACATAAGCGATAGCGTCTTGCCCGGGGTGACGATCGGCGAGAACTCGATTATCGGCGCCGGCAGTGTCGTCACCAAGGACATCCCGGCTAACGTAATTGCGGCCGGCAACCCCTGCCGGGTCATCCGCGGGATTCAGAAAAAAGGCTAACACCTTAAACGAACTCAGTTTGAATGCCTAGCTAATCGAATAAAGCCTCTCTCCGAACTTCATCGGGGAGGGGCTTTTTAGTGCGGTTAAAGATCTTGATCATCCGGCAAGTTTTTCAAATAGCGTTGGCGGAATTCTTGGTTGCCACCCCAGAAAGGTTTAACACGCCTGGTCGAGAGCTTCTTGATACTTTCGAGTCGGTCGCGTTCTGCTTGCCAGACCTGCTCTTGCTCAACGGTACCGGGGGTTAGGCTAACCATCTCGTCAAGGAGCCGGTCTTGTTGCGTAGCATCATCTGTTAAATAATAACGCATTAGTAACCCAATAAACTTAGTATTGCTCTCTGGCTGGAGCGGTAAAACTAAGAAGTCCTGTGTTTCAAACGCTCCCATCGCCTCGTTAGCCGCAATTAAGGCGGTCCTCTTGTTACCATCCTGGAATGGTTGCATTTTAGCTAAATCGGCGAAAACTCGCCAACCATCTTTGGTGGTGTATTCAGAGGTGTCGAAACGGTCGATCATTTCTTGGAGAATCCCCTCAGTAACAATTTCGGGCAGGGTGTAGAGTCGCCTATTAGGAGAGTAGGAACGTTCCGCAATCATGTGGACATTGTCCTCTTCGTTATACATGTAATTACGCAAATGGCCAGGAAGCGTGTGGGCTTCGATGGGACTATTGGTGAACTGTTGATTGATTGCAATGATTCCTTGGACGGTAAAACCAGTGCTGATAATTGCATTAACGCCGTTTTGGATATCCTTAAATAAATCTTGGTCTGTCCTTTAAATACGAAAGATCCTTCGTTGATAATGCAGATTTAGTACTAGTTAAGGTGCTACCGTAATTATTTAGCGAACCAGTTGACGCAATGAAAAAGGAAAATTTATTGATGTCAATCTTCATGGGGCACGCTCCCGAAAAAATAGTAATACGAAGCCGTTGCTTTAAATTATATCATCAACGGTCGTCGCAGTTAGTTATCTGCCTGGTTAAAGTGCTTCACCCTTTTTATTAAAGAGGGGAAGGGGCTTTAAGTAGGTGATGTCTGTCCGGTTGACGGCGTCTCCTTCGGCAAGGATGGCAGCCTGAGTAATAACGGTTGCCCCGCACTCCTTTAACAGCTGAGCGCCGGCTTTTAAAGAACCACCGGTTGAAATCACGTCATCGACTAGGATTACCCGTTGCCCCTTTAAAGCATGCGCATCCGCCCCGTCTAAGACCAATTGCTGCGGTTCACTAGTGGTGATGGCTTGAACGGTGGTCACGTAGGGGTTGTGCATGTAAGCCTTAACGCCCTTGCGGATCACGAAGTAGCGGGGATGCTTGGTTAAAAGGGCTAGTTCATGGGCCAGGGGGATTCCCTTGCTCTCCATTGTCACGAGCGCGTCAAAATCGGTGGGCAAGAGGGGGGCTAACAAGCGGGCAGCTTCGTGGGTCAATTCGGCGTCACCCAGGATGACAAAGGAGGCAATTTTGAGCTCAGAATTGAGGTCAATTAAGGGTAATTGGCGCTGCAATTTGCCAATTTGGAGGGGGTAATTTAACATTTTTCTCACCTTTTTGATAATCTTAACTTTCAACCAACATCTTACCATTATTGTTCGTTAATTGATAGGGAGAAGGGGGTGGGAGAAGGTTATTAATTATAATAAGGTTCGTCCCGCCACGATTAACTAGTCTTAATAAAAACTTAATGAAAGCGATTGAGAAGAGCCAAAAAAAGCGAAATGTTTTAAAATAAACTAAAAATACGGTAAATTAATATTAATCGATTTCGTGATTTTCCCGTTTTTCCTGGATGAAAAACTGGTTAACCATCAGCGAGGAAGTTACCGAAATCCGGATAATGACTTCAAAATTAATCATAATTTTCGAAGGAGGGGATGCTCTTGAAGTCAGCAGACTACCGCAACGCCCCAATGGAGAAAATGAGTTGGAATGTTTTCATTGGTGTTGTCTTAGGACAAATTGTTAGTAGCTATACCTTAGGGATCGTCGGGGTCGCCCTCGACCGGGTGCCCAGCTCCATGACCCTATCCAGTACTTGGTTAGGGCTCTTGGGGGCCGGGTCGTTAATCGGGCTGTTTGGTAGCCTCTTGGTGGGGCGCCTTGCCGACCGCTATGGGCGCCGGAAGTTTTTCATGGCCGATATGCTCGCCCTAACGCTTCTATCAGTGCTACAACTATTCACCACTAACTTAGCCGCCCTGTTAGTGATTCGAATCGCCCTTGGGATGGCAATTGCCGTTGAATACACGGTCGGCACCGCCCTATTGATGGAGTGGGTGCCCGCCAAACGTTACTTTCGTTACCAAACCTACCTGTTAGCATACTGGGCGATTGGTTACTTTGCCGCCTACCTAGTCGGGACCTTTACCACCGGGTTTGGCGACCGGACTTGGCAAGTGATCTTAGCCTCGTCGGCAATCGTCAGCACTTTGGCCGGGCTACAGCGCCTCGTAGTTCGTCAACCCGAGTCACCACGCTGGTTGGCCTCTAAGGGGCGGATTATCGAAGCAATTAACCTGGTGCACCGTTACGTCGGCGAAGATTACACGGTCCATCCGGCCTCGCAAGTCGAAGTAAAAAAGGGCGCCTGGCGGATGCTGTTTAGCAAAAAATACCGGCGCCGGACCTTGGTCGGCGGGCTCTTTTACGCTTGCCAGACCTTCCCGTTCTTTGGGATCAGCATCTTCTTGCCCATCCTGATGGAAAATATGAACGTGACTAACCCCTTGGTCACCCAGTTGCTTTACTACGCCTTGATGATCGCCGGGGTCCTCGTGGGGATCGTCTTGAGTAACCGCTTGCCGCGCCGTTACTTCTTGATTGGGACCTTCTTAGCCTCGGCGGCCTTCCTGCTGGTGCTCAGTATTTGGCACCAGGCCCCGTTAGCCTTAACGCTAATCTTGTTTAGCCTCTTTTCCTTGACGATTTCGGCCGCCTTGGTAATGGACTACGCTTACCCAAACGAACTCTTTGACGCCAGCATCCGGACCTCCGGGGTTGGAATGTGCATTGCCATTAGTCGGATTGGGGCCGTGGCCGGGACCTTCATGTTGCCAATCATCAGCAACGCCTGGGGCAGCCAAGCGATCTTCATCATCTGCGGGACGGTCTTGTTAATCGGGGGGATTATCTGTTACCAATGGGCACCAGAAACTTCCTTGCGCTTTGCCAAGCACAACCGCAGCACCATTAACGAACCAAGCGGCTCCCGGGTAACTAGTAGTCGCTACTCGGACAGCACGATTGATTAAAGCACGGTTGACACCGGTTACAAAATTAGTTATTTTTAACCCATCAAATTAAAACCACTTTTTCCGACACCGGTTGGGAAAAGCTAGGCACCTATGATTAGCCGTAGGTATGACGGATTCCGTCTAAGGCTGATCATGGGTGCCTTTTTTCATAAAAGGAGGATTTAACATGACCCAAGTAACGATGTTAAGCGCAAGCCAGATTAGCCACCTCTTGGACATGCCATCCGTGATTGACGCCGTGGCGGATGCTTATAAGGAAAAGGCGAATCATCCCGCAACGCTTTGGCCAATGGTTTATGAGCAACTCGGAGGTGAAGCGGACATGGACATCCGTTCCGGGGTGTTAGCTTCTAAGCACGTTTTCGGCAACAAACTCCTCGCTTGGTTCGGCGAGAATGCCAAGCGGGGTCTGCCAGAATTAAACGGCCTAGTCAACCTTTACAACAGTGATACCGGGGAGCCAGTCGCCGTTTTAAACGCCACCGCCTTGACTGGTTTTCGGACCGTCGCTAGCCGCCTCTTGGCTAACCCGGATGCCACGACCTTGTTAGTGGTTGGCACGGGGAGCCAAGCCCCCTACCAAATCATGGCGCAGTTGTGCGTTTTACCCAAGGTGACGCAAGTGCTCCTGGCTAATCTACGCGACGCAAAGAAGGCCCAGGCGGCCGCAGCCCAAATGCCAATGACTTTAGAGAAATTGTTTAGCCAAACTATTAGGGCGACCAATTCGGCGACCAATTCAGTGGTTGCAGGCCTAATTAACCACCGGCTAAGCGAAGTTGAATTTACTGGGGTCACTGACTTACCAGCGGCCGTACAACGCTCCCGGGTAATCGTCACCGCCACCCCGTCGACTAAGCCGCTGATTCAAGCCGACGGGGTGCAACCGGGGACCCACCTCAACGCAATCGGCGCGGATATGGAAGGAAAGCAAGAACTCGACGCAAAACTATTTCAAAGGGCCCAGGCCTATACTGATGACGTACCCCAGGCAAGCGAGATTGGCGAAATCCAAAATCCAATTAAGGCAGGCGTTATCAAACCAGAGCAAGTAGTTGAAATCGGCAACTCCCTGCTGGATCCGACCCTAGGGCGTCACGATGCGAATGCCATCACCATCTTTGACAGCACCGGAATTGCCTTGCAAGACTTAGCCGCCGCTAATTTAGTCTTCGTGCGGGCCAAAGAACAGGGCGTCGGCACTCAAGTAGACCTATAAGGAGGAGTACCATGAAGATTAAAGACTTTGGCGTGGAACAATGGATGAACGAATACGAAACGAAGGCCAAGTATAACCTGGGCGAAACCTGCGTTTCCTCGTTAAGCATCCGTGAATTGTGTGAACTGGTGGGTGTGGACGTTAATGACTTTGGGTTGATCGGCGCCTGACTTATGGCGCCATTGAAGGGGCGGTCGAGCTAAAGGAAGCAATTACCCGGCTCTACCAGAATTTGACGCCGGACGAGATCGTGACCGAACACGGGGCGATTGGGGCGAACAACTTGGTCTTAAACGCCCTGGTGGAACCCGGGGATGAGGTAATCGCCGTGACGCCGACTTACCAGCAACTCCAGTCCATCCCCGAAGCAATCGGGGCGACGGTTAAGTTACTACCGTTAAAGAGGGAAAACGGCTACCTCCCGGATGCTGAACAATTGCGGGGGTTAGTGAGTGACAAGACTAAACTAATCGTCTTGAATAACCCGGATAACCCCACCGGCGCCCTGATGAGCCAAGCAGGGCTCCAGACGATTGTGGACATCGCCAAGAGCGTTGACGCTTATGTATTGTGTGATGAAGTCTACCGGCACCTGACCCAAGAAGACGGGTACTCACCGTCAATTATCGACCTCTACGATAAGGGGATTTCGACCTCATCGTTTTCCAAGGTCTTTTCCCTCGCCGGGATTCGCTTAGGTTGGTTAGCGACCCACGACCAAGCGGTGATGAAGGCCTGCCTGTCCTACCGCGACTACGAAACGATTTCTTGTGGCCAGTTAGACGAAATGCCCTGAAAAACCAAGCAGTGCTCCTGGAGCGGAACCGGGGGATTGTCCGGGAGAACTTAAAGGTCTTAGAGGAATGGGTTCACCAACAACCACACATCACCTGGTTAAAGCCTAAGGCGGGGACCACGGCGCTTTTGTACTATGACTTTGACCTACCAAGTACCATCTTTTGTGACCGCCTAATGAAAGAGCTGGTACCGGGGAGCTGCTTTGACATTGAGAATTCGCTGCGGATCGGCTACGCCTTTGAAACCACCCACCTGCGATGGGATGAATCAATTGGGGAAGTTCCTTGCTAAATTAGAACAGGAAGCAAGGTAAGGATGCACCCCTTTAATTATGAAAACCGCCTAGTCACTCCGTTGTAAGTGCCTAGACGGTTTACCAAAAATTGTAATTAATTACGTTGACAAAGTAAAACAAGAGAGTACTCTAATAACATAAGCTACTTAATGCTAGCTTACACGGCGACAACTCCACGAATAACACAAGCGATTGTGGACAAAGGGAAGTGGTCAAAATGTATGAAGCATTGTTGCATGTAGCAACCTTGTTTAGCCTGATGAGCGGCGGCGTTCTTGCGGTGGTATCAACGATTGATAAGTTGTACGACCTAAAAGAAAAAGCCCACAAGCGACCGGGCGATCACAAGGGGCAATAAGTAAGTAGCTTATGAGTTAAAGGCTGGGTGTTGCACCACCTAGCCTTTTGCTACAGTTACTTTATCACGAAAGGGAACGGGTGGCAAACGATGAGATGGATTATTTTAATTGCTTTGTTTGCATTGGACGTTGGTATCGTATGGTTAATCGTTCGCAAGGTTAAGTCCATTCTTGCTAAGAGAAAAGGGCGGCGTTCATAATGCCAAGACCTAAGACGTTATCTGATAAGCAACGAGAAGACCACGCTAAAAAGAGTCGTGATCGTTGGAATGCTGCCAACCGTGATAAGGGCTATCGCTACCAAAAGAAATCACGTGCTAAAAGCTTTATCAAAAAAGACGCATCGCTTGAAGAACTTCAGGAGCTCCGAAGTTTGATTGATAATCGGATTACAGAAATGAGGGACTAGTCATTATATTGGCTAGTCTTTTTTTACTACTTAAATGGTCCTTGCAAACCTGGACCGACCTCAAAAACAACGTTAATGAGTCGCTGGTGAGCCGTAATAATGGTCAGTCAGCCGTGACCAAAGCCTACCGGCAGATCTTAACGGAGTCGACCACCGCTACTGTCACCGGTTTGATGACCCACGAGGACGCCGTCCAGGCAGCCATGTACCGGGTGGTTGATAAAGGACTGCCGACCACGTTGATCGGCGGGGCGCAACTGGAGCATTGAAGGTTACACACGGATGGTGGTCAACACGACCGTCAACCGGGCATTTAACGAGGTTCGCCTGCAACGGATGAAAGACTTCGACATGCACTTAGCCTTGATGTCGTCACATCCCAACAGCCGGCCAGCGTGTGCACCAATTCAGGGCCACGTGGTTAACTTAGTTTCGCCGAGTGATCCGGACTTTGACCCACACTACGATTCAATCTTCAATCACGGATATGGCGAACCGTCTGGAACACAAGGGATTAACTGCCGGCACATTCTGTTCCCGTATGAGCCAGGCGTCAGTGAGAACCATCAACCACAGTATGATCCCGATGAAGCGATCAAAAACGGCAAGCTGGTCCAACCAGCAACGGGCACGAGAACGGGCCATCAGGGACGCTAAAAAGCGCCTGAGAGTTGCGGAACAACTCGGTGATGATCAGATGGTGAGCCAGACTAAAACGCTCCTACGAGCCCGCCAGGCGAAACTACGGGACTTCATCAAAGAGACCAACGCCGGCAAGAAGAATCCGATTCTGGTAAGGGATTATTCTAGGGAGAAGATCGTCACAAAGATACCGATCTCTAGTGTAGAGAAGGTCCATGCCTATCTTTCCATCCTTTCATTGGCATCACTCCTCTCAAATACGGAGCGTCGCCAACGATCTTGACCTAATCATTATAGTGTGAATCAGGGGGAAGAGGTAGTATCGTACCAAAACGAATACACCCAACTGGTAGTGGCGGGGTGGAGGAAAGCGAGCTCGTTGCTAAAACTGGCAACGGGCTTTTTAAATGGGGTAGTGTTTTGGCTTAAATTAACCTGTCATTAAAATTATAGTTTTAATGACACATATTAAAAAAACCCTTTATTATCAATGGATTTCGTAATTTTAATTTCGTTGTTTTTTTACACACCTTGGTTTAACTTTGCAACGCCCCGCTCGCCTTCGCTGTTGGCAACGGTTGGATACTTCCCCGTTGGTTGAAGAAGTTTAACCAGGATGCCAACCATCAAAACCTTGGAACGAACCAAGACTGGGCGCCGGACGGTTAATTAGTGCCACTTTTATAAATATATGAAAAAACCGTCCAGTGTTTGGACGGCTCGGATGGCTTAATTTAAATGCTTCTTGAGGAACTCCAAAATGAGCTTGAAGACGGCTGGTTGCATGAACTGGACGTCCATGTGGCCGGCAGTTTCTAATTCATAGAGATCCGCATCAACGCCCGCTTGGTTAAGGGCTTCGTACAGGACCTCGGAGTCTTTAACCGGGACGACCTGGTCCTGTTGGCCATGCAGGATTAAGAATGGCACGCTCTTTTTTGAAACGTAGGTCAATGGATTGGCCTTGGCATCCAGTTCCGGGGCGTCCTCTGGCTCGGCCCCCAGTAAGTTACGGTAAACGAAGTCAAAGGCGTCTGTGGCGCTGCCTTGTTTAGCAGTTAACGGGTCAACCACGCCGTACCAAGGGACTGCCACTTGAACGTTACTGGAGACGTCTAAGTGGTCGCCGAAGTCAAATTCCGTCATCCCGTTGGTCAACCCCAACATGGAGGCCAAGTGACCGCCGGCCGATTCACCCATCACGACAAAGCGATCGGGATCGGCCTGGAACTTCGCGGCATTAGCGCGCATGTAACGAATCGCCGCCTTGGCATCCTCGAGTTGACCCGGGAAGTTGACCTTGTTAGAATCGCGGTACTCCACGCCCACAACCAAATACCCCGCCCGGGCAAAGTCAACTAAGTTTGGCAAGTGGATGTTGTGGTCGGTATCCATCCATCCCCCACCGGCAAACCAAAAGATCACTGGGAACTTGGTGTCATCCCCGGTGGCAAAATGGCGTATTACCGATAGCCGTAAGTTGCGGGTGGCGTTGCCCAGCCAGCCGGGTACCTGGGCATACACAATGTCGGAATCGAGCCAAAGCCCATCCCGTTCAACAGCAACGTTAATCACTTTCTTCAAAAGAAAAACACCTCCAATGCTCTCATGATAGCGCATTCGGGAGGCGTTTTAAAGTTATAGCTTCAGTTCGTATAAGTTGGCTTCTTGACGACCAACGTCTTCGTAGTCGATGACGACCCGTTTGGCGAGTTGGTAGCCGTTCTTTTGGTATAAGGTATCCGCCGGTGGGTTACCGTCAATTACGTCTAGGTGAATGACGATGGCGCCCGCCTCTTTAGCAACCTGCTTGAGTTGTGCTAGGAGACCACTAGCGACCCCCTTGCCACGAGCGGAGGGACCAACCGCCAGTAAGTGTAGGATCGCAATTTGGTCGTCCGTGGCTGGGATCTTCCAGGCCTCGCTCGGGTAATCTGGGTCTTCGCCCTTCGTCAGGATCCCGGCCCCCAGTAGCGTACCATCGTCATCAAAGGCGCCGATGAACAAGTCGTTGAGGCTTTCTTCTAGCGACTGTTCACTTGGGTAAACGCCCCAGGTCCAATCCGGACTGTATTGATCGAACTGTTGGTGGTCACAAGCATCCTTATAAAAAGCGATTACTTGCGGCAAGTCTGTTTTAGTTAAACGGCGGTAATTAATCATATAATTCCTCCTTGCGCTATGGCGTTTGGTAAGGGAACCATTTCAATCCCCTGCTCCTTTAATTTGTCTTCTAAGTAATCACGGACCTCCCAAACGTCGCTAGGGTCTGGGTGCTCTCCATGTTTAACACCGCGTCCAGTCGCTCAGCGTTCATCTCTAGGTCGGCGAGTACGGTTGCTTCTGGTTGGTTTAAGCGTCGGTAATTGGCCTGTAGCTCCTCTTTAGTCGCCTTAATTTCGGCCCTTGTTAACATCGCAACGCCCCCTTTTCAGTTATACTGATATTATAACAAAGGAGGTCGGATGAATGGTGACGTTATTAATCGGGGCTGGATTAATCATCCTGGGGATAGTGGTGATTGCCCACGATCGCCGAACCCTTTTAAGTGGCCTCTTGCCCTTCTTAGGGTTACTAACCTGGCTCACTGGGCTGACCCCCGTTTGGCTGGCTAGTACCCTGTTTGTCATCGTTCTCCCGCTCGGCATTTTAGGTGAGGTGTTGACCAACGATGGCTACTGGCTACTGAGCCGTTACGGTACGTCTGCTAAGGGCTACTTCTTTTTGGTGGGTGGTTTTTTGGTAATGGTGTTCGCCCCGCTGTTCCCAGTTTTATGGCTACTATGGCGCTCAGTTTTGATCGTTAAATTGATGTTGGCCATCTACGGCTACGTGGCGGTCCTGATTGACGCTTACCTTTTGGCAACGGTGATCAACGCCCTGCCATTAACAATTAAACCAACCAAGATACTAATTTTGGGCGCCGGTCTCATCAAAGGGGGCGTGGGTCCGGTTTTACGGCGCCGCTTGCTAGGCGGCTTGGCGCTTTACCAACGCTTCCCCAAGGCTGAACTGATTATGTCCGGTGGTCAGGGGGACGACGAACCCAAACCCGAGGCGGTCGCGATGCACCGGTTTGCCCGCCAAAAGGGGGTTCCCGAGTCTGCCATCCGCTTGGAAACCAACTCTACCAATACAGCAACCAATTTGTGCGAGGCCAAACGCTTCATTAACTCAGGTGACCGGGTGGTCTTGGTAACCAGTGATTACCACCTCCTACGCTCCCTGCTCTACGCTCGCCGCCAGGGGGTGAATTGTCAGGGTCTGGCCGTCCACACCCCCCACTTCACCTTTACTTGCATCGCCTTCATCCGCGAGTTGGGGGCCTACACGATCATTCACCGGTACCTCATCCCCTTAGGGTTAGTGTTGGTGATTATACTTTGTCTAATCTAAAAACCGGGTGTCCAGTGGACCCCGATTTTTAAATTAATCACGGTTATCGATGTAGTCGTCAACCCCGTTTGGATTCCCCGACCACTTGAATTTGTCGTACCAAATGGCGTGTTCTTCGGTGTTGAGACTGAAAATGGTGGCCATTTCAGTGTCGGTTAAGGTGAAGTCAAAGACCCGTTGGTTAGCAATGATTCGTTCTTCGTGAACTGACTTGGGAATAACCACGAGCCCCTGCTGGAGTTCCCAACGTAAAATGACCTGGGCTACCGTCTTTTGATGGGCGTCGGCAATCGTTTGGATAGTTGGGTTTGACAGCGCAGCGCCCCCACCTAGTGGTGACCAGGCTTCCACTTGGATGTTGTGTTGGCGGCATAGGTCGCGAACGTCATCCTGGTGGATCCGGGGGTTAAATTCAATCTGGTTGACCGCCGGAACGACGCTCCCGTTATCCAAAAGGTCACTGAGCCGTTCAACGTTGAAGTTGCAGACACCGATCGCCTTCGCCTTGCCGGCGGCGTAAATTTCTTCCATCGCCCACCAAGTTGCGTTGTATAGCCCGTTAACTGGCCAGTGCATCAAAAGTAGGTCGACGTAATCGGTTTGCAAGGCGTCTAATTGCCCTTCAATCGCGTCTAAAGTTGGTTGGTGACCCTGGTCACCGTTAAAGACCTTGGTGGTAATGAAGAGGTCTTCTCTGGACTTGCCGGTCGCCTTTAAGCCTTCCTGAATCCCCTCGCCGACGCCGGCTTCGTTGCCGTATTGCTTAGCCGTATCAATTAGGGTGTAGCCATCTTTAATTGCCATGGTAACGGCTTGCTTGGCATCTCGATTGGAGGTCTTCCAAACCCCCATCCCTAGCTGGGGCATCTTCAGTCCGTTATTTAATGTCACTGTTGGAATTGTCATAATATCCCCTCCTGTTAAAGTACCTTTATTATACGCCAATTGAAAGCGGAAACAAAAAAGAGGCCATAAATGACCTCCCGTGAGTTTTTGACTTAATTCAAGCGCACGGCCCGGTTTAAGGCGGGAATCAGTACTAAGGCAACGACAGCGCCCACCACCCCTTGCAAGATGTTAGTCCCGATCCCGAGTACCCCGGCGGTGATCGTGTAGAGAACTGTGTCGGCTACGAAGTAACCAATCACCATTACAACCACCCCAACGCTTAGGGCGAGGTAGCGGTTATGGGTTCGCTGGTAAAGGTAGCCGATAACCCAGCCTTCCAGCCCGTGGGCGATTAAAGAAAAGGGCGCGTAAGCAACGTAACCAGAGATCAGGTCTAGAATCATCCCGCTCAAGCCACCGACCACCCCACCGGCTAGCGGCCCAATCATCAGGGCGGCAATCATAATCCCTAGGTCACATAGGTTAACGTTGCCGTGGGTCCATGGAATCGGAATTAAAAAGAAGCGTCCCATGACGACGGCTACCGCCACCAAGAGGGCCGTTAAAACTTGCTTTTGTGTGCGTTGATGATTCATCCCAATCAATCCCTTCTATGCTTCAAAACTGGTCAAGTAGGCCAGTAAGTGACTAAGTTGCAAGCCGTAGCGGCGTTGGCCCTCGTTAAACGGGGCCGTTTGAACGATCGCTAGGCGCAGGCCTTCGTGGGCAACTTGAATCGCCCGCTCAAACGGGACGTCCTTGACCAGTTGGCTGGCTAAAATGGCGCTAAACAGGTCGCCGGTGCCGTAAAAGTGGCCTGGGATCCGGGGCGCCATCAACCAGTTAAACTGATCGTCCTTTTCCGCCTGGTAGGTAGTTGATGAAGTCCCCTGCCCTAAGATACCGGTTACGATCACCCGAGCGGAGATCCCCTCTTGGCGCAGCTGCTCCACCATGGTATCTAATAGCTCCTGAGTGCACTCACTGGTGGGGTCATAACCGGCTAAGAGGCATAACTCGGTCCAGTTTGGTGTGATAACGGTCGCCTTTTGGCAAAGCTGGCGCACCGCCACTACGTAATCTTCATCCAGACCGGGGTAAAGGCTCCCCCGGTCTCCCATGACCGGGTCAATAACCGTGACCGGCAAGGAAAAGTGGTCAATGATGACCGAAAGCTTATCAATTAAGGCGGTTTGACCAACGTAGCCAATCAGGATGCCGGCAAACTCCTCCCCCATGTCAAGCCACTGGGCAAGGGCATTTTCCAGCCATTCCTCAGTTGACAGGGCTACTGGGGTGCTAAAACCTTCCGACTGGGTTGAAAGAAGGGCGGTGGGCAACATTGCTGGTCTTACGGATTGGGCTTGTACCACACCGAGGGCATTGGCTAGAGAAATTTGCCCCAAGGCGGTCAGGTCTTCAGCAATCATCAGTGTTTTCATTGTACTCGCTCCCTTTTTGAACACATCTCGTTTGTACGTTGATTATAGCACGCCTCGATCATTAAAAAAGTCTAATGCAAAAAAAGAAAGGGCTTTTCGGGAAATAAAAAGGCCCCGTTAACCACTTTTTGATGGTGTTGGGGCTCCTTTTGGTCGCTTATAGGTGGCTGACGAGGTAATTTCCGAACGAACTGGTCGAGAGGACGTTGGCAGCCGTTGAGGTTGCTAGGTCGGCCGTCACGTGTTGCGATGCGATGGCCTGGGCGATCCCCTGGCGAATCAAATCACCAACTGCTTCCCACCCGAGGTAATCAAACATCATCGCCCCGGACAGAAGCAGGGAGGTCGGATTCATCTTGTTTTGACCAACGAATTGGGGTGCCGTCCCGTGGGTGGCTTCAAACAACGCTTGGCCGGTTTGGTAGTTAATATTAGCACCCGGCGCAATTCCTATCCCCCCACTTGGGCGGCTAAGGCGTCGGAAAGGTAGTCACCGTTTAGGTTCAACGTGGCAATGACGGCAAAGTTTTCCGGGTGGAGGAGGCTTTGTTGCAAGAAGTTATCGCAAATGACGTCGTTGACGATCAGCTTCTTTTGGGCACGGGCGCCTTGAAGGGCCTGGTCAGCCTGATGTTGACTAGTTTTAGCAAGGGTCTGGTATTGTGCCATTGTAAAAAGTCGGTCACCGTACTCTTCTGCTACTTGATAGCCCCAGTTTTTAAAGGCCCCCTCGGTTTGCTTCATGATGTTACCCTTGTGGACCAGGGTCAGGGTGAGTTCATTATTTCTCAAGGTGTATTCAATAGCGGCCCGGACTAAGCGGGTAGTCCCCTCCTTTGAGACCGGCTTGATGCTGTAGGCAGACGTCGCCGGGAAGCGAACCTTGGCCAGTTGCCGCTGTTCTTTTAGCAGTGCTGTTAGTCCCTTGGCCGCCTCTGTCCCCACCCCCATCTCGATTCCTGCGTAAATGTCTTCGGTGTTTTCGCGAAACAGGGTCATCTTAACCCGTTCGGGATAACGGACTGGCGAGGGGGAGCCGGGATAATAGCGAACCGGGCGAACGCAAGCGTATAAATCAAGTTCCTGACGTAGGGTGACGTTAATTGAACGGTGACCTCCGCCTACTGGGGTGGTCAGTGGCCCCTTGATGGCGACCAGGTAGCGTTTGAGGGCGGCAAGGGTCGCGTCCGGTAGCCAGTTCCCGGTTTGTTCAAAGGCGGCTTGACCCGCTAAGACCGGCTGCCAAGTAATTCGTCGCGTTCCCCCATAGACCTTTTTAACGGCAGCGTCAAAGACCGGTTGGGCTGCTGCCCAGATTTCCGGCCCGATACCATCCCCCTTGATAAAGGGAATGGTGGGGTAATCTGGAACCCGGAGTTGACCGTTTTCAAGTTTAATTATTTCTCCCATGTTTTCCTCCTAACTAAGTGCTAAAACAAAGGCGGTCAAGGTAATGAAGGAGAGGGCCGTGCTCCAAAACTGGGTCGAAGCTAACTCGGCTTCGTGGACATTAAAGCGAATTGCCAGCGTGGAGGGCATCGTGGCCGTGGGGATGGCCAAGGCTACGACCACCAACCGGGTCAGGGTCGTCGGACTATTGAAAAGGGCCATGCATCCCCAAACAACTAGCGGGAAGGCGAGGTTCTTCAATAAAATAGTAGAACAAATCGTTTTGTTGAAAGTGATCTGGCGGGTCTTTAATACGATCCCGGTGGTGAAAATGGCTAACCCACCTGCGCCCTTCCCTAGCAGGGTGAAAATGGAGTCAAATTGCGTGGGCATTTGGGAACCACATAAAACTAGGATAAAGCCCAGCAAGGCGGCAATTACTAGCGGTTTCTTAAAGGTGTTTTTCAACCTGGCGGATACTGTATCGCCGTTATCGCCAAAGGCACTAAATGCGATCGGTAACATGATCACGTTGATTGTCAGGGTACAGATCCCGATCGTGATAGCACTGTCATTAGCGCCGAAAATTAACGGTAATACGGCCGAGCCAACGAAGGGAACCGAGGGGTCGGCAATCGACATTGCGCGTAGGATGGCCACGGGGGCGTCATTTGCTTAATAAAGCAAGCTTACCTGACGGGGGCGAGCAGAATACGAACGAAGGCCGTTGTAAATGACCATGCTATAATGAAGGGAACATCAATTCGTAAGGAAGTTAAGCATGGAAACGCAACGATACCTTAATTTAATCGACCGGGAGCTAAAGCAACTGCCAGATTTTGTCAGCGAGTACCAGCTGGGCACCCGCCATTCCCTCACCACTTCGTACCAGTACCTAACCGAACTGCGCCGGTTTTTCACCTGGCTACGCAAAACCGGCTTAAGCAAGGCCACGGATAACGCCCACGTGACGACGGCGGAACTGGAAAAGCTACGCCGCAACGACATCATGCAGTTTATTGACGACTTGGCCCACACCAAAAATGCGCAGCAACGACTTAATTCGCCCACCACGATTAACCGGTCAATTAACGCCCTGCGCTCGCTGTTCAAATATCTGACCGTAACCGCCGACATCAATGGGGGCCAGCCCTACTTTGAGCGTAACGTGATGCTAAAGATCGACTCCTTAAATGACACCAAGACTCTGAATTACCGCGCCCACGTCTTGGAGGCCAAGATGTACACCGGCCAGCTCAAGTACGATTTTTTAACCTTTTTAGACCAGGAGTACGAACAAAAGTGTGATCCGCGCGCCCGGACCGCCTTTGAAAAGAATAAGGAAAGAGACATCGCCTTGGTAGCCCTGATCTTGGGCACCGGGATCCGGGTCTCGGAAACGGCGGGTGTTGACGTCAACGACCTTGATTTAAAGGGGCAGACCCTGGAAGTGACCCGGAAAGGTGGCCAACGGGATGCGGTCCCAATTGCCCCCTGGACGATGCCCTACATTCAGGCTTACGCCACGATTCGCCGTCAGCGCTACCAACCGGAGAAAACGGTGCGGGCCTTCTTTTTAACCCACTACCACGGGCAGACCAAGCGGATCTCGGTCAACGGGATTGAACGGTTAGTCAGCAAGTACTCGCGGGCCTTTGGTCATCCCTTGACCCCGCACAAGCTTCGCCATACCCTCGCCTCGGAGCTGTACGACGTGACTAAAGACCAGGTTTTAGTTGCCCAACAGCTTGGCCAAAAGGGCACCTCGGCAACCGACCTTTACACCCACGTCGATCAAACCAAGCAACGTCAAGCACTGGATGAAGTCGGCAGCGACGCACCAAGTAAAGAGGGTGACTAGGATGTGCACGGCCGTTTCCTTTTGGTCAACGGAGCACCACCGCTACTTTGGGCGGACGATGGACTTTCCGGTCAAAAACACCCCTTGGAACCTCACTTATTTGCCGAAGGGGTACCTTTGGCGTCCCCTCGCCCCCCAAGCCGCCTACCCCTCTAAGTACGCCATTTTAGGCGGGATGCGCCGAGTGGATGATTATTACTTAATTGGCGACGGTTTTAACCAGGCGGGGCTAGCGGTCGCCGAGCTTTACTTTCCCGGCCAGGTTGATTACGCCGCCCGGGCCCAACCGGGGAAAATTAACCTCTCACCCCAGGACGTGATTGGTTACCTACTGGGCAACTGCGCCAACATTAGCGAGGTGGCGGCCCTGCTACCCCGGTTAGTAATTACTAACCGGCAGTGGTATGACCACGATATCATCCACCCCTTTCACTGGTTCATCCAGGATGCCAGCGGGACCTACCTATTGGAACCAACTAGCCCCACCCTGTCCTTGCAGCGAGTTGAGTTAGGGGTCTTGACTAATTCACCCACCTACGCCAATCACCTGCGGCGGCTCCGTTCCTTTCTGGGCTTGAGTGCCGACGCCCCGCTTAAAACGGTGGAGGAAGCGTTAAAGGATTACCAAGGTGATCTGCCGCAAGCTCGCTCCCCGCGTTCACGGTTCATTGCTACGAGCATCCGGTTAGCGCACCAACTTCCGGTTGATGATCACCAAGCCGTTGCCCAGTCAATGAAGGTTTTGGGGGCGGTGAAGATGGCGCACCTGCCGGGTCACGATGACTTCACCCATTACCTTGGAATGGCGGATCTCAACTCCCTGCGCTACTTTTTCACTCCCGTTCCTGAAATGACGACGATTACACAATCCTTGCCAGCCTTGATGGCTAAGTATTCAACGCCCCAGGTCCTATCGCAAGTACCCTAAAAAAAAGCGCCCCGCGGGGCGCTTTTTTTATTTCTGGGCCTGGTAAGCTTTAACCCCACGAACTAAGCGGGCTAAGGCGTCTTCAATGACGGTGGTTGGGTAAGCTAGGTTAACCCGGACAAAGCCCTTTCCGTTTCCCCGGTACTCAGTTCCCGGCGTCAGGAGCAAGCCGGTTTGTTCCCTCAAGAAGGCAACAAGAGTGCGGGAGTCCTCCGCAACGGCTTGGGTGTCTAACCAAACTAGGTACGTCCCTCGTCCCGGTACTAAGCTAAGTTCGGGAAGGTCAGTTGCCAAAACCTGTTGTACGAGTTGACGGTGGTGTTTGATGAGGGCTTTAAGTTGGTGGACCCACTCACCACCGTTTTCGTATGCGGTAATCGAAGCCGGGATGGCCAGTAGGTTGGGACCCACGATCCCCTGTTGGTTAGCTGCCTGGGCAAACCGGCCCCGTAATAAGGGGTTGGCGATAATAGCGGTCGCCGCTTGTAAGGAAGCGAGGTTAAAGGTCTTGGAGGTTGATACGAGGGTAATTACGTTACTCAAAATGACTGGATCTAAAGAGAAGGTTGGCGTGTAGTCTTCCCCCTCAATAACCAGGTCACCGTGGATTTCATCAGCAACGACCAACACCCCGTATTGGTTGGCTAAGCGAATCATCCGTTCCAGGTCCATTTTCGACCAAACCATCCCAGTTGGGTTGTGGGGGTTGCAGATGATGAACATGCGGGTCTTGGTGTCGGCTAGTTTTTCCTCTAGGTCGGCCCAGTTGATTTGGTAGGCGTGGTTTTCCCTATCGTAATCTTGTTGGCTAGCGACTACCTTACGCCCGGTTTTTTCAATCGCCCCGAAAAAGGAATTGTATATCGGCTCCAGCATGACGATTCCGTCGCCCGGGGCCGTAAAGTAATTCAAGCAAGCCGTTAACGCCGGGATGACCCCGCTCACGTATTGCATCCAAGCTGGGGCGACGTCTACCCCGTGCTCCTGTTGGTACCAGGAAGCGACGGCGGTAAAGTACTCGTCCGGGGTGTATTCATAGCCAAAGTTACCGCGGGCAACCTTGGCTTGCATCGCCGCCTCAATTTCCGGTGCCACCCGGAAATCCATGTCGGCAATCGTTAGGGGCAGCTCGCCGTCTTTAACGCGCCACTTGATCGAATTAGTGTGGCGCCGGTCTAAGTTAGTGGTGAAGTCGTAAATGGTCATCTGGCATTCTCCTTAAAAATGAAATTTCTTTAATAATAGCACGGATTGACCCAGTAAGTACCCTTGAGCGCTGGTTTTACTTTTGGTGGAAATGGGGGGAGCTTCTGTTCCCTCCTAAAAATTATCGAAAAACCAATCAAAGTTTGTGATCCTTCCGTTAGTTTAAAAAATAGTGTCCGAAAGTTAAACGCTCATTTCACAAGCTAGGAATGGTGATCAGATTTGCAAAAATGCATTAATTAAGGCCTAAATGGCTAGAATAATCAAATTAGCTAGACAAATAATTCACGATGGTGATCACTTTTGCTTAACAATCATCGCCCTTTTGACTTAAAAATAAATGATAGCGCTTGCAAAATGAAAACGAGCATGTTATATTTCAGGTGTAGAAACGTCACACAGGTCGAAACAGGAGGTTCATGAAGATGAAAGCTGCAGTTTGGCATGGTGCAAAAGACATTCGGGTTGAAGATGTTGATCTGAAACCAACTAAGGATAATGAAGTGGTGGTTAAGGTTGCCTGGACTGGAATTTGTGGGAGTGACCTCCACGAATACCAAGAGGGACCAATCTTCATCCCGGTCGGCCACAAGGATAAATTAACCGGTGGTGAAGCTCCGGTGACCTTGGGCCACGAATTTTGCGGGGTAATTGAAAAGGTTGGTAAAGACGTTACCAAGTTTAAGGTTGGCGACCACGTTAGCGTTAACCCGACTATCACCCACGGCAAGGTGCCCGACAACGTTGACGTATACGATGGCTACTCCTTCATCGGACTTGCTTGCGATGGTGGTTTAGCGCCGTTAGTTAACATCCCGGAAGAAAACCTCTACCTACTTCCAAAGGACTTCCCGTTGCGGATTGCAGCCACCATTGAACCAACGGCGGTGGCCGTTCAAGCCATCAAGGAAGGTGGCCTCAAGTTTGGTGAAAACGTGGCCATCTTCGGGGCTGGTCCAATTGGGGTCTTGGTAGTGGCGGCGGCCAAGGCGGCCGGGGCCTCCAAGATCATTGTTTCCGACCTGTCAGAGGTTCGTTTGAAGAAGGCCCTTGAAATGGGGGCGACCGACGTCATCAAGTCCGACCAAGAAGACGCCGTAAAGAAGATTAAAGAGCTCGTTCCGGGCGGGGTCGACGTCTCCTTTGAAGTGGCTGGGGTAAAGCCAACCTTTGACCAAGCCATCGAAGCCACTAAGGCACGGGGTACGATGGTAATTGTGGCCATTTACGGCCACCCAATCGAATTTAACCCAATGCAGCTGACCAATACCGGGGTTAAGATCACCAGCACAATCGCTTACTCCCGGGAAACCTTCCAACAAACGGTCGACCTGGTTACCAAGGGCTCGTTGGTTGTGGAACCGGTCATCACCAAGGAAATCACGATCGACCAAGTGGTATCCGATGGGTTTGAAGCCCTCACCAATGATAAGGCCCAAGCAAAGATTTTGATCAACGTCGATGGCGAAGACGACTAGTTAAAACAGTAAAAAAGAGACTGGAAAACGCAGCGTTTCCAGTCTCTTTTTGCGTTAGTAGATATCGAGGCATGTCCCAGGTTCTCCGTCATCAGGCATCGACGTCAATAACGACCTTCCCCATGCTCTGGCCAGAGGCGAGGTAAGCGTGGGCGGCCGGCAGGTCCCTAAGGGCAAAGATGCGGTCGGGTTTCGCGGCTACCTGATACCTCTGCAGGTAGGAGAAGAGTTCGTTAATCTTTTCTTCCGTGACCGCCCCCGAGTAGCCCCCGGTCAGGTAGGTGCCCGGGGCAATGTCGGTGATCGGGTCAAAATGCTCTAGGGTCCACTGGTTGCCGAGTAGCCCCGTCATGCAGACGATCCCGCCCTCATTAACGTGGGTGAAGGTTTCCTTAACCGTCACCGGCCCGATCAATTCAAGGACCTTATCAAATTTTTCCGCCGTTTGGAGATGCCCGTTTTGGTCCTTAATCACGGTTGAGTAACCAGCGTCCTTCATCCGCGCGGCTTTGGCAAGTGAGCGTGAGGTGCCAGCGACGTAGGCTTGGGGGTCCTTGGCCCGGATCAAATTTAGCATGGCAATCCCGACCCCACTGGTACCACCGCGAATTAAGTAGCGGTCGCCAGGAGCGGGCCGGAGGTTCTTTAACGAAGTGTAGGCGGTGTAGTAAGTCTCGGGAAAGACGGCCAGCTGGGACCAAGGAAGGTCGGTCGTGACCGGGTAAATTTGTTGGTTAGGTAACAGGGCGTACTCGGCGTAACTACCGTCAAAGTTGCGCCCCATCTCCCCCACCCCTTCGATGCCGAGAATGCGGGGGAAATGCACCGTTGGCGATTGCCCCTTTCTAGTGTAGACCTCCGAGTGGTTAAGACCAAAGGCGTGAATCTTAACCAGTGACCACCCAGGGCGAAGTTACGGGGTTGGTAGGTCAACGAGTTTTAGTTGGTCGGGTCCCCCGGCCTGGTAAATGACAACCGCTTTCATCAGGACGCCTCCTCATTATTTAGTGCTAAACCGTGGTCGAAGAAAATGCTGCAGGATTCGTAAAATGGCGATGCTAACCAGGGTCAGGGCGACCGTCATGATGATCCCCCATAACAAGGGGGGCAACTGCTGGGTTTGGAGGCCTTCAAACAGCAAGTTTCCTAGCCCGCCGGCGTTGATGGTGGCGGCGATCGTAGCAATCGACATCGTTGACGCTAGGGCTACTTGGAGGCCCGAGAAAATCGCCGGGGTCGCCAGCGGTAGTTGAACCTTGAAAAAGACTTGCCGGCTAGTCATCCCCATTCCGTAGGCAACCTCAACTAAGCTAGGGTCAATTGCCCGGAGTCCGGTAATAAAGGTCCGCAAAAGGACGTACTCACTGTAAACGACTAAGACAACGGTAGCAGTAGTGTCGCCCAACCCGGTTAGCGGTAGGAGCAAGGCGAAAAAGGCGAAGCTCGGCACCGAATACAGCAGGGAAAAGACGTAGGTTAACCCAGTCAACAGCCGGTCGTGGCGTAAGCACAGCAGGATTAAGAGGGTGGCGATCAACAGGGCAATCAATAGCGACGTTAAGACGAGCTGGGCGTGCTGGGCGGTATCAGTTAGAATGGTGGTGGCGTTTTGGTTCCAATAAGTAATCATTGCAGTCGCCTCCAGAGTTCCTGGTTACGCTCCTCGGTTGCCAGTAGCTCTTCAACAAAGGGGCTCGCCGGGTGTTGGACGATCGTTTCCGGGCTGGCAAACTGTTCGAGGCGTCCCCTGTTCATCACCATGACCCGCTGCCCCAAATAAAGCGCCTCGTTAATGTCGTGGGTAACAAAGAAAAAGGTCTTATCGGCAAGCGAAGCGTGGAGGTTTTTGATTTCCTTTTGCAAATCAATCCGGGTTAAGGCATCTAGGGCGCCGAGCGGTTCGTCAAAGAGGATGAAATCGGGGTTGGCGGCCAGGGCGCGGGCGAGGCCGACACGTTGCTGCTGCCCCCCGGATAACTGGGCGGGGTAGCGATCAGCGTACTGGTCGCTGGGAAGTTTGACTAGGTCCAATAGTTCGTCAACTCGCTGGTCAATTTTAGCTTGCTCCCACCTCAACAGCTTAGGAACAACGGCGATGTTTTGCTTGATTGTCAGGTGGGGAAAGAGGGCAATCTGTTGGACCACGTAGCCGATGTGGCGCCGCAGGTCCACTTGGTTGTGCTCCGTTAATTCTTTACCACCGATCTTAACCGTGCCGCTGGTCGGTTGCCAAAGACCGTTGATCATTTTGAGGGTCGTCGTCTTCCCCGAGCCAGATGACCCCAGCACGGTCACGAACTCCCCCTTGTTAATGGTAAAGGACAGGTCCGGGATGACCGTTGTTTGACCAAAGCGCTTAATGACGTGTTCAAATTCAATTTCGGGTTGGTTCATGGTTTTCCACCTTTCGGATGAGGAGGTCGAAGCCGACCATTGTGATTAAAGAGAGCATGGCGACGCTGGCCCCACCAATGATCACGTCGGCCATGTCGTACAGGCCTAAGCCGGTAAAGATCAGGGTGCCTAACCCGCCGGCGCCGATATAGGTTGCTAAAGTGGCACTAGCAATGATTTCAATCAGGGCAAGCTTAATCCCGTTTAATAGATAGGGCAGGGCTAAGGGAACTTTTACTTGCCAAAGCAGTTGGCGTTCGTTCATTCCGAGGGCGACCCCTACTTCTTGGTAGATTGTCCCAACTTCATTAAAGCCTAGGATCGTGTTGATTAAAATTGGTGGGATGGCAAGAATGACCAGGGCGATTCCGGCCGGGACAACTCCGGTTCCAATCAGCGGAATCAAGAGGAATAAGAGCCCCAAGCTGGGGATGATCCGCAAGACCTGGGAAAATGATGAACAAATTAGGGCCACCTTGGGGTGTTTTGAGCCGAGGTACCCTAGCGGCAGGCTGATCAGCATGGCAATCACTAAGACCGAAAAGCTCAGTACCAGGTGTTGGCCCACGTAGCCCCAGTACTGGGCGTGGTTAGTTTGAAAGTAATGGATGATTTGCGTAAGCACGGTCAGGACCTCCGGTATTAATAAAGAAGAAAGTGGCAATAACTGACCTAGATCAGCTAGAATTGCTGTGATGGGGGCGTATTTTCCGCCTAATCAGCATAGAATAGTAAGGGGCCGGGAGAAAATTGGATTTTCCCCTAGCCCCAATCCTAGTTAATATTTTTATTAAACCAGTTCTTAGCCACAGTTTGGTAGTTTTGCCCGTCGACGTCAACTTTTTTGTTTAATTCCGTCAGGGTTTTAGTTGTTAACTTCTTGTCGACCTGATTTAAGGCCTTAGCCATCTTCGGGTGCGACTTGAGGGTCGAATTCCGAACCAACGGGACCAAGTTATAGGCTGGCCACAGGTGCTTGTCATCCTTTAAGAGGGTGTATTTGTTGCCATTGGCCAGTTGCCCGTCGGTAGTCGAGACCGGCGCCGCATCCCCCTTGCCTTCGGAGAGGATCTTGTATTTCAAGCTGTCATCGTAGTCCTTTGAGGACTTAAAGTCGAACTTACCGTACTTTTTAACCATCCCCGGCAGGGCGTCGGCCCGTTGGTCAAATTCCCCTTGCGAGACGAAGCGAATTTTGTTGGCCTTCTTTTGCAGGTCGCTGATCGTGTAGAGGCCGTACTTTTTGGCTACCTTGGTGGTAACGGCGATCCCCTGTGAATCATTACCCGGTGCCGGTGTCAGGGTCGTTAACTTATACTTAGCGACCCCCTTCTTGGCGGCCGCCGCAATTTGCTTAGCGTTCTTATTGGTGGTGCTTTGCTTTAAGTAGGCGTCCACAATTGTCCCCGTATACTCGGGGTAAACGTCAATTTGCCCGGTTTGGACCGCCTTAAAAACGACCGAATTAGAGATATTTTGTTTACGGGTCACCTTGTAACCGGCCTTTTCCAGGGCCAGGGCGTAAATTTCACTGACGACCTTACTCTCGGTGAAACTCTTGGACCCGACGATAATCGGGGTCTTACTATTAGCGGCGAACCCGGTTGTTGGAAGGGCTAGGGCCCCCAAAGCAGTGACGGCAACGGTGGCCACCAGTCGCCGAACCCATTTCCTCATATTGATCGCTCCTTTTTCTTAGTGCTTGTGATTTCATAAGTAACAATAACACAATCGAATAGCTTATTCAAGGCTGGTGTGATAGGATTAGGTTATCAAAGTGTTTTTACTTGTAATTAATAATGGAACGAGGTGAGAAAATGCGTGCTTCAACCCGCTTTAGCGATGCTATCCATATTTTGTGCTTTCTGAAGGTTTACGAGGAGGCCCGAATCACGAGTGACCTCTTATCATCGAGTATCGGGATTTCACCGGTCATGGTACGGCGGTTAATGGGGAACCTACGGCAGGCTGGCTTAGTCCAAACTACCCAAGGGACGGCACAGCCACGGTTGGCTAGGGACCTGCAGAAGATTACCTTATACGATGTTTATTTGGCCGTCGAAGAGAGCGATGGTCCCCACCCCCTCTTCAACGTTAACCCCGATACTAACCCCCAGTGTAAGGTCGGTGGTCACATTCAACCAATCCTAGCCGAGGTATACCAAGAGGCACAGGCGGCAGCGATGATTCGGTTCAATAACGTAACCGTAGCCGATATCGTGGACCAGATCAACTTGAAGTTGCACCAAGAAAAGTTACAAGACTAAAAAGGAGCGTTCACGGTTTCCCGTAGCGCTCCTTTTTCTATTCAATTCGCTTTGCCTCCATTGAAAAGACAACCCGGTCGCTCAAACTGTTGTGAACCGTGCAGTACTTATCCATCGTCTTTAGGAGCCGGTCAATCGCCTTATCCGTCATTGAGGTCGCTAACTTAACCGTCACGTGAACGGTGGCAAGGGCCTTAGCCCGGCTCCCTGGTAGGTAATCGGTGGTCCCTTCAATCTCGAGCTCAAAGCGATTGACGTCTAGTTGCTTGTGGCGGATCACGTCTAAGGCGGTCAGCGACAGGCAACCCCCGAGGGCCCCCAATAAGGATTGAACCGGGTTTGGCGCTGCATCCGTCCCTTCTTGGGTCAACGGTTCGTCAAGTAACCACTGGTGGGTGCCGTCGTTATTGATGACTTGGCAACCCACCTGGCGTAAAACGGTGTGAATTTGGTAATCGGCCATTAGTCTTCCTCCGTCATGTCCTTCATTAAAATGAAATCGGTCTGCGGGTCATCGCCCACCATGAAGGTATGTTGACTAACCCGCTTAAAGCCGTAGCGCCCATAGATCTTTTGGGCCGGGTAGTTATGTTCCCACACCCCTAACCAGACCCGCGGGACGCCCGATTTTTTAGCTTCTTGCATGGCAAAATCCATTATCTGCCGCCATAGGTGGTGACCTTGGTATTTAACCCGCAGGTAGATGCGCTGTAATTCCATGGCGTCGGGGTAATCCGGTTCGGTTTGGGCGTCCTTCCAGGAAAGCTTCAAGAAGCCAACTACTTCCCCCCCTTCGTTTTTAAAGAAGTAGGTAGCGGTGTTGGAATCGGTTAATTCCGCTTCCATTGACTCGGTGGTGTAGTATTCCTTTAAAAAGGCCGCCATCTCGTCTGGCGGGGTGTTAGCGTCAAAGGTCGCCTTAAAGGTTTCCCGGGCTAACTGTTGTAAGACCTTCATTGAGGCGGGATCGGTGGTAACTAGTTCGGGGGTAATTTTCATTGGGCAAACTCCTTAACTTTTCTTCCATTATAAACCGAATTAAAACTAGGCGCTATTAAATGCCCAGCCCGCCTAGCTTAGTGCTTCAACTTCAATTGGTTCTCACGCTGCTCCCCGGGAATTACCACGAAGACAATGATTACCAGGGCAATAGCGGCGCAGATCGTTGACATTAATAGTGATTGACGATAAGAAGCCACCCCATGGGTCATCCCACCGGTAACCCCAACGATTAAGGCAAGGCCAACGCTGGAACCGATCTGGTGCATCGTGTTAATCAACCCAGAAGCGGCACCGGCATCTTCGGGAAGCGTGTTAGCGACCCCGGCATCGGTATAAAAGGGGGCCAGGTGACCGGCGAAATTAGTGAGTTGGTTTAAGAACTGCTTGACCGGGACCGCTGGCTGGCCCGACCAAACCGGGGACCCCACTAAAATAAGGTTATACTGATCCAGTTCCGGAATTGGGTTTGCCAGCGGTGGCAGCTCACCGGTCGCAAGCTGGTTCTTGGCGCGGTCGGAAGTGGCGTACATATCAGTTAAGTCATAAGTGCCTGCCGGGACCGCAATTTGGTATTAGTCAGCTCCTGACAAGAGCTTGGCAATTTGGTCGGCTAAGCGTTTGGTGTGGCCAGATCAAGAGTTAGTGGCGATTAAAATCTTCTTTTCCATCCAAAACCCTCCTTAAAGTAAGGATAAATGAAGCGGTGCACCCCTTCAATTTCGTTTACGGGGGTTAACCATTACCAAAACTGATTAATAAACTGGTCGGGTGGCGCCTTCCGTAGTGGGATCGCCAATCCCAAGACTATCGTTAGCTCCCAGGGATGGGTCGGCAATGATGCGGCAGACCACGTCGGCAATGCTTCGGCGGGATCCCGACACCCCGACGAACTGGTCGTGGCGGTGCGTCAGGGTGTAATTAACCTCCGGCCGGTCGTTAAGCCACGGTAAGCGTAAGGGGTATAAGTTAAACCAGACTCCGCCAGCAGTTGATCGGTCAGTACCGCCGTAGTCCCGGTTCCAGTCCCCGAATTCACCGGGCACTTCGTTGTAGAGGCCCAGTAGGCTGGTTTCTACCACCCGCTCGACCCCGTTTAACTTGGCGGCCGCAATGATGTTTTTGGTTGGCCGGTTAGTTTGGTCGTGATCCACGACGGCCGACCGGATTAAATCGGCGTCCTTTGTCGCCTGAATGACGTCAGTGGGATTCGTTAAATCCCCGTCTAACAGGGTCACCCACGGGTTGTCGTTCAATTCAGAAAGTCGTTCCGGATGACGGAGCATCAGGGTTAATTGGATGTCTTTAAAGGTTGGTTCAGTTAACAGCCGTTCTTCAACTAGGTGGGCAATCTGCCCGTTGGCAGCTAAAATGGTAACGTTCATAAGTTCCGCCTCTTAATTGACTGATGGTCATTATTTTTGATAAAAAGGGGCGCCCCTATTTTACTAAGTAAGGCGCTAGCATGGAACCGAGGGCGACATCGCAGTAGTCGCGTAAGCGTTGTTCAGGGCTTGCTTGGTCATCAACCCCCCAAGCGACTAAAATGCCATAGAGTTCCACCGTTAAAAGGTTGGCGATGGTTGCCACAGGGGTTGACGCCGTTAAACGTTGGTGGTCAACCAACCCTTGTAAGAGTCGTTCAATCCCCCGCCGGTCGTTTTCAAACTTACCAATTTGTCCATTAGAGGGGTCCAAGATAAAGCGGAGCCAACTCCGGACCATGGCTAAGGTCGATTGATCGGTGACCACCTTGAGGTAACTCATTAAGTAGTGACGAATCCCTTCGACTGGATCGCCGTTAACCAGAAGCGGGATTTGGTCATTAATCGCCGCAAATCGGTGTTGACTCAGGGCGATCATTAAGTCCCCCTTCTTTTTAAAGTAGGTATAAAAGGTTCCCTTAGAAATCCCGGCCAGCTTGGTAATTCGTTCGACCGACACCGCTGCGTAGCCTTCCTTAACGATTAGTTGGTCCGCCGCCGTTAGTAGTTTTTGCTTGGTTAAGCGGACTTGTTCTTCACGCTTCAAAGTGCACCTCCCTTTCCTTGATGCTCGTATCATACAACATAATTGACTGGCGGTCAATTATGTTAGAGCGAAAACTTAGATAAGCCCTATTTTCATCTACTTAACATAATGTAATTAGTTGATACTGCCGAAGTCGATTTGATCCAGCAGGTCTTCCCTACTCTGCTGGTCGAGCCCCAAGTAGGCCAAGGTCATCGCCTCGCTGGAATGGTTAAGCAGCTTCATTACGAGTCCAATGTTGTAATTGGACTGTACGTACACCCGGTAAGCACCAGTTTTACGCATCGTGTGGGTACCGAGGTAGTTTAAGCCGAGTAAATCCCCCACCTTGTGCATGACTTTATAGTACTGATGCTCGGTAATGTGGCGTTCCGGGCGTTGAAAGGAGGGAAAAAGCCATTCGCTGGTATAAACCTGGCAGTCCGGGTTAGCTAATTGGTAGTTGGTCAACCAACGGACGTAGCGCTTGAGGTCTTTTTCGACCGGCTTCAAATAAAGGGTGTTTTGCTTGCGGGTTTTCTTGTCGACGATGAAGGCGTTGCGTCGTACCTCCCCTTCTTCATCAAACACGTCAGCCTTTTTTAAACTGATAACGTCGGACACCCGCAACAGGGTCGCCTTCCCGACTTGGAAGATCGTGTAGTTGCGTTGACCAAACTTGAAATTGTCACGCAAGGTCGCTAATACCTGGGATAACATCTGGGAGTCCTTAATGGGGAGTACCAACTGCTTCAAAAGATCACTTCTTTCCTGGGGGCTGTTTTTTAGCTATCCTCAATTATAGTCCTCATCACCAAAACCGTCAATTTTAGATCCTATTAAAACGGCATTCTCGGGGGCCTATTTGTATATTATAGTCCCCGTTTTTTGCCTATGAACACCCCTTTTTATAAATTCGCGCTGAGACTAAATTAATTTGGATGGGATGATGGCTTACCCACCTCACTTCGTCTCAGGAGGAATGTTGTTTGTTTACATAATATAATTATCCAAAAAGCTTTCCATAATAAAAGCACCTCCCCTTCTTGGTTCGGTGCTCGTCATTTAGTGATGGATTTTGATTCGTTTGAAGGGAATTGACTCAATCAGGATTCCAAAGATAATTAGGAAGGAACCTAATAGAGTGATCGAAGTCAACTTGGTCCCCAGCAGGGTCACCGTCAAAAAGGTGGCAACCAATGGTTCGAAAGCGGATAGCATTCCAGTTAACGCTGGGGATATGTATTTAACACTCCCCAAGAAGAAGGTGTAGGCCATCATGGTTCCAAAGACAATGATGTAAATCAGGTCCAGCCACTCTAGGCCGGTGAAATGTGGCACCGGGGTTAAGAAGAGGTTCGGACTAATGCATAATCCGCCCAAGAACATTGCCATCCCACAAACGGTGATTGTATCGTAACGGGCAAGCAGGCTTCGTGGAGCTAGGGTGTAGATCGACGCCGCCAGGGCTGCGCTTGATCCCCACATCAGGGCGTTTGGGGTGATGGTCAAGGCGTCAAGACGGCCCCCCGTCACTAAAAGGAAGGTTCCCACTAGAGCGAAAATGATTGAAATTACGTCGATTCGGCGCGGCCATTCCCGGTTCCGGAACGCCAGCCAGAGAATGATTAAGACTGCGACAGGTACTGGATAATGGTGGCGGTTGAAGCGTTACTGGCCTGAACGGCAAGCATGTAGGTTAGCTGGGAGTTAAAGTTCCCCAAGAAGGCGAAGATGACTAAGATCGCGATGTCGCGTTTGTTGGACAGAATCGCCTTAATTTGATCACGGTGCCGAGCAAGCCCGATCAAAAGCATAATCCCGCCCCCAAACAAAAGGCGCACCGTTACCAGCCAAATCGCGGTCATTGATGTGTTGGCAAATAGATACTGGGCAGCCGCCCCCGAGCCACCCCAAAAGGAGGCCCCAATAATGGCCATCCACAGTTCCTTACTCTTCTTCGTCATTCCTGTCGCTCCCATCAGTCTAATATAACAAATATTGGGGACAACCAAAAGAGGCAAAAGAAAAACGGATGCCGGTAATTGACGTCCGTAGAATCTATTTAAGGGTTAGCGATTTTAGCCAGGTGGCGATTTGACCATCGTTATTAGAAAGAATCGTCCCCTGGTTGAGGGTGACATCGTAACCGTTCTGCTCAACCGTCCGAGCAAAGTAACTTTGTGACCTCCCGTATGTTGAACCACCCGAGGTTGCAAAGCCGGTTAAGGTCTTACCGTTTAAGTTAAGATCATCAATCACCGAAGCAATCATCCGCAATGGAATCCCCCACCAAATTGGGTGGCCGATCAGGATATTCTCATATTGACTGAGGTCCGGAAAGTCATCAACCATGTCCACCCGACGATTGTGTTCGTGTTGTTCGATTGAAGTCCGCGACTTATCATCGTGCCAATTAAGATCAGCAGAGGTATAGGGCGTGACGGGATGAATTTCAGCTAGGTCGGCGTTTAGTTAGTTGGCAACCTTTTCAGCAACCGCTTTTGTTGACCCGCTATCAGAATAGTATAGGACAAGACTCTTTGCCATTTTAATCATTCCTTCCGTTTTCTACTATTATATTAAGCAGAAATTAGAATGTAAAATACTTACTTTACGTTAGAGATAGTTCATAAGTTGGATTGTTTACATAATATAATTTACTAACGGATTCCCTACCTCTCTTCAAAATTGGTCCGGCTTGTAAACCGAGCGTGCTTCTTGATCTCTTCAATCCGTTTAGTTAAAGCATCCTCCTCGACTTCAATCATTCCCTTTCCCAGAACCAAAACTTGCGGAACCGATTCTTGATTAACTACCTCTACAATGGCACGGCCGGCCTTCTTTGGGTCACCACTTTGGCTGAAGGGGTTTTACCGCAGAACTTCTGCGTCGGCATAACTTTCCCGGTAGAGATCACTTTGTTGGTCACTCACCACAATCCCGCCGACCCGGAAGTTAGTTTGGAAGGAACCCGGTTCGACCACCATTACTTGAATGTTAAAGGGAGCTAATTCATTTCGTAAAATCTTACTGGTACGTCTAAGGCCGCCTTGCTTGCAAGGTACAGTGAATTTCCACGGGCATTTTCAAAGTGGACCCCCATTGAGAAAGGTTAACAATGACGCCCTTCACCGACTTCCGTAACAGTGGTAAGGCTTCCTGGATCATTCGAACCGGCCCGAAGTAGTTAGTTTCAAAAACCGTCCGCATGTCCTAGGGAGTCTCATCTTCCAACGCCGAAAAGTAACCCTGCCCGGCGTTATTAACGAGGACGTCTAAACCTTCAAACTGCTCCCGAACCCGCTAGATGGCATTCTTCCGGGAGGCAGGCTCCGTTACTTCCAAGGCCAGGGGTAAAACCCGCTCCGGCGCAAGCTCAACTAGGTTCTGAAGCTTTTCCTTACTCCGTGAAGTTACCGCTACCTGATCACCGTTTTCAATTGCGTACCGCGCGGTTTCCCGACCTAAGCCGGAGCCCGCTCCTGTAATTAACCATGTTGCCATTTAAGCCTCTCCTTCTCAAGTTGATAATCTTATTTTAGGCAATGATGGACCAATAGTAAATTACACCTTTTGGATCCTAGGGTACGTTACTCGTATTCTAAGCAAGCTTTACATAATATAATTATTAACCATCCATCACAAAATCCCTTAACACTTGCTGAGGCATTAAGGGGCGAGCAATTATTCTTTAATGTCAGTGGATGCAGCTAGGTCGGCTTGACCCTTGTATTCGTTCAACCGTTCTGTAAAACGATTAATGGTTGCTTGACGGGCCTGGGATCCAAGAACCACGTGTAATGGAGCGGGGTCTTGGTTAACCGTTTCGATAATCCGGGCTGCCATCTTGTCTGGATCACCTTCCGTAAGTCTATTGGCGGGGCCTAACTTCTTTAAGAAGGCGTGGGTTGGCGTATCGTCGTACTCAGGCATTAGGTTGGTCACGTGGGCAGAACCATAGCGAAATTCCGTCCGGGCCCCACCTGGTTCGATGATCGTCGCTTGAATGTTAAACGGCGCTACTTCTTGGACAACCGATTCAACAAAGCCTTCGATCCCGAACTTGGAGGCGTGGTAGAGGGAGTTCCCCGGGTATGCAACTTGACCACCATACGAGAAGATTTGAATGATCCGACCACCACCCTGTTCCCGCATGTGGGGAATCATGGTCCGGAATTCGTCAATGCCTTGACACCCCAAGAGATTCGCCAAGATGGTCATGAAGCGAGTCCGGTCATCAAGGTCGTCGTTGTTGACCACTTCGTCAAAGGCAAAGTTATCAAAAACCTCAATAAATTCGGGTCAGTACGTATGAAGTCGGACTTGTAGCCTGGGAACATTTTTTCGTAGTAGTTCATTGCGTTTTCTGTAATCGCCATAATAACAACCTCCATTGTTTGCTCTCTTAATTGTTGACTATATTTAGACCCTCAAGTCAGCGAGAACAATTTTCAATGACGATCGTTTATATAATTTTAGCTAATTCATAGATTGTGCCAAACAAAAAGGGCCGAGTTCCCTCAGCCCCTTAACCGTGAGAGATACCCCGATATTATTGAATATATTTATCCTTAGTTTCCGGTCCAAAGAAGGCAACCACGCCAGTTGCTAAAATGGCAACAATGGCGATTGAGTAGAAGATGTAGGCGCTGCTGAAGTTGGCCATCAGCTAGATAATGAAGTATGGCATTAAGACGTTCAACAGCTTCCCACTACCAGCAGCGTAACCTTTTCCTTGGAAACGGTACCGGGTTGGGAATAATTCTGGTACGTAAACGGACAGGATTGAAGCGCTCATGGCGTACATGCACATCGTCAGCAGGAACCCAATGATCATAACCATCGTGTTGTTCGTTTGGTAGGCGTAGGCCACCCCTAAGATGGCAATCAAGATAAACCCGGTTGTGATGGTCTTGCGCCGACCAAACATGTCAATCAGGAAGGAACCCGCTAAGGCCCCCAGTGGTGCCCCAATCGTCATGACAGTTGAGAACATCAGGGAATGGAAGATATCACCCCCCTGCTTAACCAGGATCATTGGGACCCAGGTGGTGAAGGTGTACTGACAAAGGGTGGTGGCGGCAGCGGCGATGATCCCGACGATCAGGCCCCGCTTCAGGCTAATGTTGATGGTGTGCTTGGCATGATCGTGGTCATGGTTGATCGGCTCGTAGGAACCATTGATTTCCATCTTTTCAATAATTTCCTTAGCTTCTTCTTCCCGCCCCTGAGAGATTAACCAGCGTGGTGATTCCGGAATGTTGTGCCGGCGAACCATCCAGAGGATTAAGGCTGCCGCCCCAACGATGAAGAAGAGTGGCCGCCACCCGTATGACGGGATGATCAGGGTACATAAGAGGAGGCCCAGTGGTGACCCGATGTTCCCAATGAAGGAAACCGCGCCAGCCCACCGTCCCCGGTGCCGGATGGGTGCAAATTCAGCGACCATGGCAAACCCAGTTACCAACTCCGCCCCTAATCCCAGGGTGGCGATAAACCGTAAGGCGGCCAGTATGTAGATGTTTGGGGCGAGAAAGCCTAAGAAGGTTGCCACTCCAAACATGAGAAGGTTCAATTGGTAGGTTGTTTACCGGCCAAAGCGATCGCCAAAGTAACCGGTGATAAGAAGAGCCCCAAGAAACCGGCCGATAAGAACATTGAACCTTGAGCTTCGGTCGCAAAGTCGCTTTGCACCATTGTTGTGTTGGCTGAGCTGGCCATGTAGATGTCGGCGGCATCAATCATGATTCCGATACTAACTAAGGAGAAGACCTTGTAAAAGAGAGGACTTTCCTTGGCGTTATTTAACCGGGCGCTAATACTCGCTTGTTGACTTATCTGCATAATTATTCCCTCGCTTCCTTATTCGAAGTATTTAGCCATTTCTTCTTTTGAGTAGTGTTGTTCACGGTTATTCAGTTCTGGTAGTCCGACGAAGTTATTGAAGTCGTTGAATTGGACCATCCGTTCGCGGGCGTGTTCGGTCATCAGTTCCCGGTCAGCATAGGTAGCGGCGTATGTTAAGGCGTTCAGGTGAACTACGAAGGAGTAGCCCATCTCTTCAAGCTCCTCGCTCTTCCCGGCCATGTGGCCACACCGCTTTGGTCAAACCCGGTCTTCGATGAAGAGACCAGCCACCCCAGCTTGTTCAAAGTCACGGACCATCCGCTGAACGTTGGCCGTCGTCCCGTAACCCGTGTCGGCGTCCGCAAAGACCGGAACGTCAACCGCGTGGGCGATCCGGCGAACCTGGTCGAGGATCTGGCCGTAATCGAGAATCCCCCGCTAGCTGCGTACCCGGCAATGAAAATTTCTTTAATGATGTAATCCTATGAAGACCATAATGAGGAGTCAATGATAATTTTCTAACTTTTTAGTGGATAAGTTAATCTAATACTAATTAAGTGCGGTGGTTAAAGTAGTTCCGGTAAGCCAGGTAACCCGCAATCACGGCGCTGAAGCTGGTGTTTGCCAGCAACATGAAGCAACCATGATCTGGTACTTGATCGCGTAAACTGGGTCGATCCCGGCAAAGATTAACCCTGACATTGTCCCCGGCAGGCTGACCAAGTCCATTGTCTTGATTGAATCGGCGGAGGGCTGCATGGTCGTCTTAATGCTCCGTTTCAAAATGGCCTGACTGGCCATTTTAATCGTCGCCCCCAAGGCCAGGCGCTCAAGGATCTGTTGCCGTTGGTCGTGAAAGGAAGTGTGCATGGTCTTCAGGCAGAAGCCAATCGCCACCATCCCGTTGCTAACGATCATCCCCGTAATCGGAATGATCTGGGAAGGGATTGTTTTAATCCCGCCGGCTAAGATTAAAACTTCGAGGATTAGGTAGGTACCAATAATCAGGGTAACCAATGAGTTCCAAAACTGTCCCTGCGGATTGGGGTCCCGCTTATAGGCGTTCCAGGAAGCCGAAGGGATAATTAGCGTGGTCATCAAATCGTCAGCCAGGTGTTGTTGATGTTGAAGACGTACTTTAAAACGTAGCCGATGATCACCAACTGGATCACCGTCCGAATCACGCTCCACAAGATATCCTGGTTAGCTCTAACTTTTCCTTCGCCGAAATCGCCACCATCACTAAGACAAAGGCGAAGACGAGTGACCAGTTACTTACCGCCACGATAGAATTCATGCGATTAACCCCTTAAATTTAAATATAAATAGGGTTGATTATCCGAGGCATTTAGTCCGCTGTCAAACATAAAGCGCCGGCAAACAAGATCACCCCTGCTTTCCAGCGCTTGATTGATTTTAGTAGTATGCCCCGTGGTGGTATTCCCAAACGTTGTAGAAGTCCGCCAGGTTCATCATGATCTTGTCGACGTCCAGGCCCTTGCGAATCAGAACCGGCTTTGTGTCAGCTTCACTTTCCGCTTCGTCCTTGACCAACTTTCCGTCTTGATCAACTAAGGAAACCATCACCCCTTGTTCGTAGCGGGTGTCAACGGTCTTATCAGGTTGGATGGAAGCAACGTAGTCATCGGCTTCAATTACCAAGTCGGCAGCGTTTTCAATCCGATCACCAATTCCAGCAACCTTACCGCGGTTCCCCTTTCCGGATGGGTTGGCGGAGGAAGCGTAGATCATTTTGTGTTCCTTCTTCCAGAAGTAATCCGCCAGCTGTTCACTAGGCGTCCCGTAGCGAATGACAAAGCAGGAGGTTCCCCGCCGGTCGGTCATTAACTCTTCCCGGCCGTCGCCAAGGTATTTTTCGCGGGCTTCCTGCTTCCAGGGAAGAATGCAGCCTAAAAGGACATCTTGGTCCCAGTGGGTTTGGTAGAGGTCCCGAATCTTAGGGGTCATTTCGGCCAGCTCCTCTAATTGTTCCATGCTCCCACAAAGGACCACGCCGGGCTTGTTGCGGTTCCGTTGCTTAGCGTCAAACTTACGCTCCAGCCCCGCCTTGTCGGTCGTCATAATGATGTAGCCAACTTTGGTTGGGCTGACAATCATCTTGCCGTCTTGCTCTAAGAAGTCAATCGCCGCTTGGGTTGCTTCGCCTTGCCATTGTACGTGTTCAGTCATAAGAAAAATCCTCCATGTGTTTATTGATATGGTGAGATTTGCACCTCGTAAGCACTAATCTGGTCTTCATACCTCATGGTTTGATCAATATCATCCTCCCCGGTTAGGAACTTTTCCTTCCAAGAGGAATTAATATCAAAGTGCCAACTATGTTCCCCACAGATGACCTCCTGCTTGGGAAGGTCAATCGTTACTTGCTCGGTGGGGGTCAACTTGCTTAGGGTCTCCCGTGCTTCTTTAGGCAGCTTAATCGGGAGAACCCCGTTTTTGGTGCAGTTCATGTATAAAATGGGGCCAAAGCTCCCCGCAATTACGGCTTTAAAGCCCCAGTCGCGGAGGGCCCAAACGGCATGCTCTCGTGACGAACCAATTCCAAAGCTATCCCCCGTAATCAGAATTGAAGCGTCCTGGCGTTCTGGATCATTGAGAATGAAGTCCGGATTGTTTGACCCATCCTCCTTGTAACGCCATTCAAAGAAGAGGGCGTCCTCATATCCCTTCTTGGTCAGGCGTTTTAAGAACTGCTTGGGGAGGAGCTGATCGGTATCGATATTGTCATTCATGATCGCCAACGTGGTCCCAGTGTGAACCGTAAACTTATCCATTCTCTTACGCCTCCCCTTGATAAAATTTCCGCACGTCGACAAAGTGGCCGTTGATTCCGGCCGCCGCCACCATGGCTGGGCTAGCCATGTGGGTCCGGGCGCCAGGTCCCTGCCGCCCCTCAAAGTTCCGGTTAGTGGTTGAGGCACAGTGCATTCCGGCGGGAACTTTATCGGGATTCATGGCTAAGCAGGCTGAACAACCTGGGTCCCGCCACTCGCAGCCGGCGTCAGTAAAGATCTTATCTAAGCCAATCTTCTCCGCCGCCTTTTGAACTCCCCGGGAACCCGGGACGACCCAGGCTTGAACCCCTGGCGCCAGGTGCTTGCCCTTCATGACCCTTGCGGCCTCCTTCAGGTCTGACAAGCGTCCGTTGGTACAGGAACCGATGAAGACCCAGTTGATCGGGATGTCTTGGACCGGCATTTCTGGCTCGAGGTCCATGTAATCGTAGGCCCGTTCAATGTTCTTATCGGTAACGGCTGGTAATTTTGCCCCGTACGGTACCGACATCGAAGGGGTGGTTCCCCATGATACGTAGGGTGCCAGGTCAGAAACGTCCAATTCGATGATCCAGTCATAGGCGTCCGGGCTGTCAGTCTTAAACTGCTTCCAGTATTCCACCGCCTTGTCAAAGTCCTTCGGCACCCGCTCCCGTCCCCGGAGGTAGTCAAAGGTCTTTTGATCGGGATTGATCATGGCAACCTTAGCACCCCCTTCGATAATCATGTTGGTCAGGGTCATCCGGTTTTCAATGGGCATTTCGTCAATCGTTGGCCCGTAGTATTCCAGGGCGTATCCTTCGGCAAAATTGGTCCCGTACTTGGCAATCAGGGCCATCACGATGTCCTTTGCAAAGATTCCCGGTGCCAGGTGACCAGTGACATGAACGCCCAGGTTCTTTGGCTTCACCTGCCAGAGGGTTTGGGTCGAAAAGACGTGCTCGATTTCCGAAGTCCCAATCCCAAAGGACAGGGCCCCCAACCCGCCGTGGGTCGACGTATGGGAATCCCCACAAACGATCAGCTTTCCTGGCTGGGTTAACCCTAACTGAGGACCGATGACGTGAACAATCCCCTGGTCCTTATCACCAATGTCGGCTAATTCGACCCCGAAGTCCCGGCAGTTCTTTTGGAGGGTGGTGATCTGAAGCTTGGAGATCTGGTCCATTACCGATTCAACCGAAGTAACTGGGGTCGGCGCGGTTGGGACGTTGTGGTCGATGGTGGCAAAGGTCTTATCCGGCCGCCGGAGCTTCCGGCCCGCCTGGCGAAGGCCGTCAAAGGGTTGAGGCGAAGTCACTTCATGGATTAAATGAAGGTCAACGTAGAGGAGTTGCGGATCCCCCTTCTTGCCTGCGATCACGTGCTTATCCCAAACCTTATCAAATAACGTTTTGGCCATTAGGCACCCTCCTTTTCAAGTTCTTTAACGATTGCGTTGGTTACATCAGTAGTTGAAGCTACTCCCCCGAGGTCAGCCGTCATTGTCCCCGCTTCTAGAACCCGTTGCACGGCCGAATCAATCTGGTCGGCGATGTCGTCGCGGTCAAAGGATTGACGCAACATCCAGGTGATACTGTTAATCATCGACAGGGGGTTAACCTTGTTTTGCCCAACTAAATCCGGGGCGGATCCGTGAATAGGCTCGTACAGGTTAGGCCCGCTAATTCCCAGGCTGGCGGATGGAATCACCCCTAGGGAACCTGGTAGGACGGCGGCTTCATCGCTCAGAATGTCGCCGAACAGGTTGGCGGTGATAATGACGTCAAAGTCATGCGGATGGGAGATGATTCTCATCGCCGCTGCGTCAACGTATGAGTAATCCACCGTCACGTCCGGGTAATCCGGGGCCACTTGCTTGGTCACCGCCCGCCATAAGCGCGAGGTTGCTAAAACGTTGGCCTTGTCAACGATAGTGACGTGGTGGTCACGTTTCTGGGCCATCTTAAAACCAACCCGGAGAATCCGTTCCACTTCCGGGGCGGTGTAGGTCGCCGTGTCGTGAGCCTCGCTAGTTCCTTCAACCCGGGGCCAGCCAAAGTAAATTCCGCTGGTCAACTCCCGGACAATCACGAAGTCCACCCCCGCGACCTCTTTAACCGGTGATAGGTTGTCCAAGGCCTTAGTAACGTGGGTGGGGCGGAGGTTGGCAAACAGGCCCAACGCCTCCCGAATTCCCAAGAGCCCGGCCTCTGGGGTACGCTCAGCCCCCTCGTACTTGGGCCCTCCGATTGCACTAAGGAGAACCGCGTCCGCTGCCTTACAGCCATCAATGGTTACTTGTGGCAAGGGATCCCCCACTTGGCCAATCCCCTTGCCCCCAAAGGGATAGGTAGTGGTTTGATACTGGAAGTCGGTACCCTGGGTGGCCGCCTTTAAAACGGCCAGGCCAGCTTCCATCATTTCAGGGCCAGAGTAGTCCCCCTCTAATACAGCGATTTTATACATAGGTTCCTCCTCCTAAATTACTCGTTGGTTCGTTTCCGGTCCCCAGATCATAACCACGGTGGCGGCAACAATAGCCATTCCAGCGATAGTAAAGAAGATCGTGGTTGAGCCAACCGTTGTTAACATCCTGGCCACCGCGTATGGCATTCCGATCGTGACCAACTTTGAGATCCCGTTGGCAATCCCGGCGCCCCGGAAGCGGTAAGTGGTTGAGAACAGTTCAGAAGTGTATACAGCCACGACCACGGCCATCAGAACATAGAAGCAAGCGGTCAGGGTGAAGCCGATCACCATGACGCCAATCGAGCTAGTTTGGTAAGCGTAAGCGATTCCCAAGACAGCGGCTAACACAAAGGCCGAGATGATGGTTGGTTTGCGGCCAACCTTATCAACCAGGGTCGTTCCGATGAAGGCCCCCACTGGCGCCCCTAACATCATGACCGTTGAAAAGCCTAATGACGAATCCACTTCGATCCCCCGTTGAACCAACAGGGTTGGAACCCAGGAGGTGAAGGTGTACTGGCAAACGATAACGGCGGTAACGGCGACAATGGCAACAATCATGTTCCGGGTCAGGTGACGGTCGTTTTCGTTCTTCCCGGTAGTTTCGGTCGTTGCTTGGATATCGGCTGGGGTGGCCCCCTTATTCTTCATTTCCCCTTCAATCATGGCAATTGTTTCTTCGGCTTCATCGTAGTTGTGGTGGTTAATGTTCCACCGTGGTGATTCGGGTAGGTTGCGCCGGAAGTACCACAGAATCAGAGCCAAGGCCCCTGAGATAACAAACATGGCCCGCCATGAGAAGCGTGGAATGATGATCGTGCACATCAGCATGGTGATTGGAGCGCCACAGTTGGCAATCAAAGAAGTAGCGGCGCACCAGCGACCCCGTTGCTTTATTGGGGCGAATTCGTTGATCATGGCGTAACCAGTCACGATTTCGGTCCCTAACCCGATAGCGGCAATTAAGCGGCAAACAATCAGGAAGATCATGTTAGGCGCGAAGGCCCCGATCAGGGTGAAGAACCCAAAGATCAACAGGTTTAACTGGTAAGCCCGACGGCGACCGAAAATATCCCCAACCAAACCCGCGGTAATTGAACCAATGAAGAGACCCATGAAGCCGGCTGACAAGAAGGTTGAGTTTTGTGCCACCGTTGACCACTTGGAAGCCAACATGTAGGAGCTAACCCCGCTAGCCAGGTAAACGTCAATGGCATCCATGAACATACCGGCCGCAACCAGGATGAAGACCCGGATAAAGGTTGGCGTGGCTTGGAAACGATTGACCCGGTCGGTTAACTCCCGGTGCCGGGTGGTGCTGATGGTTTGACTATTAATGACTGATTCCATTTTGATTCCTCCAATTAAAAAAGGGTACCTTATTCCAATTTAGAATAGGGCACCCTTTCATAAAAAGGAGTGGTCAGTTAAGACTAGCGAGCCCTATTCCATCATAAAGGAGGGCTTGCCGAAAATGTGGCGAGTCCTCTAATGAAGAAATAGGGCTAGTAGGGCATTAACAGAGAATTGTTGACGACGTACTTGCTTGTTCATTATGAAGGCTCCTTTCACATAAAGATTGTTGATGGTTATTATTATACTGATCATTCTGAGATTGGCAAGAGTTATTTTTAATCTTTTTCTCAGAATCTAATAAACGGAGTCAGGAATAGAAAAAGGATGAGGAAATTTCCCTCATCCTCTTGCCTAATCAGTTGTGACAACTGCTTCGGTACTTCTGTTGTCGTCACTATTTTTTTCTTGGCTGTGGTTACGCCACCATGACGAAAGGGCAGAACCAGAGATGTTGTGCCAGATACTGAAGATCGTGGAAGGAATGGCAGCGGCTGGTGCAAAGTACTTGATGGCCAGCGTTGCCCCTAAACTGGAATCTTGCATTCCAACTTCGAAGGTGATGGCCTTGCGTTGTGGTTCACGCAGGCGGATCAGCTTGGAGAAGAGGAAACCAATTCCGTAACCGGACAGGTTATGCAGGATAACAACTGGGATAACCAGTGCAGTTGCGGCGGTGAAGATGTTGGCGTGGTTCTTGGAAACAACTGCCCCGATGATCAAGAGGATGGCAACCTGTGAGATCAACGGCATTGCTTGAATGAACTTGTCAACTTGCTTCTTGAACATGGTGTGAACCAAGACCCCTAAGATGATTGGAACCAGGACGATTTCAATCGTGCTCATGAAGAGGCTTTGGGCTGGAATCGTAACGTAGGACCGGGCCAGTAGGAGAAGCAGGCCTGGAATGGCAACCGGAGCCAACAGAGTTGACAGGGTCTCGATGGAAACGTCTAAGGCAACGTCCCCACCGGCCAAGTAAGCCATAACACTTGAGGAAGTCCCACTCGGGCAGGACCCGACCAGGATAACCCCGGCAGCCGTGGCTCCCTTCAGGTTAAAGATCAGGACTAGGAGGTAGGCGATTCCCGGCATGATGATGTAGTGGGCACAGGTCCCTAAGACAACCGGAACCGGGTGCTTAGCGATCCGCTTGAAGTCCTCTCCCGTTAAGGTCAACCCCATTCCAAAGAGGATGATCCCTAATAGGTAGGAAGTGTTTGGGATAACCCAGGTACTGATACCTGGCGCGGTCATATTAACCGCCGCCCACAAAATAACGATAAGGGTGAACCACTTGCTCATCCACTTACCAACTGCTACCACTTTCGACATAAAATCACTCTCCTATACATTAATGTACGGGAACTGGATTATTAATCTATGTAATCATTAGAATTAAATGATACGAAAATCTATGCATTAGGAATTCTGTTATTAATAAATCAGTTCCCTTAAAGTACGAAAAAAGGCATTGTCAGGTTACCTAATTTAAGAATTTAGGACTTTCCCTGATGTACGTTATCATACTTTAGGGATAAATTATAATCAAGCTTTAATTTTAAGAAATAAAGTGATACCTTAGTACTAACTTTATTTTTTGAAGTAGTATTTGAAGTAGTAATTGAAGAGAAGGTGACAAAATACATGACGGAAAACATCAAGTATAACGCACGGGCTAAGGAACTCCAGGTCCAAATTGAAGATCAGCTTCAGACGATCACTGACCCGGATCTTGAAATCGACGTTTTTAACCTCGGCCTCATCTATGAAGTAGAGGTTGACGACCAGGAAAACTGTCACGTGGTAATTACCTTCACGGAAGTTGCCTGTGGCTGCCAAGACACGCTCCCCTACGATATTGGGCTGGCCCTTCAAAAGATTGATGGGATTACCAAGGTTAAGGTTGATATCGTATACGAACCACAATGGACAATGGAACGGATCACGAGAAACGGGCGCCGTTTCTTAGGGATCGCGGTTTAGGTCCACCCATTCGAAAGAAGGTTACATATTATGGCTGAAGAAGACATGAAACAATACCGTCGTAAATCACACGTTTATGATGGAATGGTTCGCTCGCCAAACCGGGCGATGATGCGGGAAACTGGTATGAAGGACGAGGACTTCGATCGTCCAATCGTCGGGGTTGTTACTACTTGGGCGGAAAACACCCCCTGTAACATCCACCTCCACGACTTTGGGAACCTACTAGAAGATTCTATTCGTGAAGAAAAGGCCTGGCCGGTTCAATTCGGGACGATCACCGTTGCCGATGGGATTGCCATGGGGACCCCCGGTATGCGCTACTCCCTCCCTTCCCGGGACGTAATTGCCGACTCAATGGAAACGGCGATGGGCGGCCACAACTGTGACGCCTTCGTTGCGGTTGGGGGCTGTGACAAGAACATGCCGGGTTCCCTAATCGCCATGGCTAACGCCAACATTCCTTCCCTCTTCGTTTACGGGGGAACGATCTCCCCAGGTAAGCTGGACGGCGAAGACATCGACCTGGTGACGGTCTTTGAAGCGGTTGGTCACTGGAACAACGGTGACATGTCAGCCGAAAAGGTTCACGATATTGAAGTTAATGCCTGCCCAGGTCCTGGTGGTTGTGGGGGGATGTACACCGCCAACACGATGGCTTCCGCAATTGAATGCTTAGGGATGAGCTTGCCGGGTTCTGCCAACCACCCTGCTAACACCCAGGAAAAGGTGGAAGACGTTAAGCGAGCTGGTAAGGCAGTTGTCAACCTCTTAAAGAAGAACATTAAGCCAAGTGACATCCTTTGCCGGGAGGCCTTCCTTGACGCCATCACCCTGATTCAAGCCCTCGGTGGGTCAACCAACTCCACCCTGCACCTCTTAGCAATTGCCCACGCGGCCAACGTCGAACTTTCCCTGGATGACTTCAACATGATCCAAAAGAAGGTTCCCCACATTGCCGACTTGAAGCCAAGTGGTCAGTACGTCTTTGAAGACCTTTACAACGCCGGTGGGGTTCAAGCCGTTATGAAGCTCTTGTACGACAACGGCTTCATGCACGGTGACCGGATGACTTGTACCGGGAAGACCTTTGGCGAGAACATGGCCGAAGTTGAACCACTTCGCGAGGGTCAAAAGGTCATCATGCCACTGGACAAGCCAAAGCGGGAAGATGGTCCCTTGATGATCCTCCACGGTAACCTGGCCCCTGAAGGTGGGGTTGCTAAAGTTTCCGGGGTTAAGTCCCGGCGCCACGTTGGCCCGGCGAAGGTCTTTAACAACGAAGACGACGCCGTTAACGCGGTTCTTGCTGACAAGGTCGTTCCAGGTGACGTGGTTGTTGTTCGCTACGTTGGCCCTAAGGGTGGCCCAGGAATGCCAGAAATGCTGGCCCTCTCCTCCATGTTAGTTGGGAAGGGCCAAGGGGAAAGTGTTGCCCTCTTGACTGACGGCCGTTTCTCCGGTGGGACTTACGGTTTCGTTGTTGGTCACATTTCACCAGAAGCCCAAAATGGTGGCCCAATTGCCTACATCAAGGATGGCGACATCATTACGGTTAACCAGGACACGATGGAAATCTCCGTCAACGTTTCCGAAGAAGAGTTTGCTAAGCGTAAGCAAACGATGAAGATTCCGCCACTGTACTCCCGCGGGGTCTTAGGAAAGTACGCCCACATCGTCTCCTCCGCTTCCAAGGGGGTTGTTACCGACTTCTGGAAGCCCGAAGAAACCGGGAAAGCATAATCAACTCTACTCAAAAAGCGTCCGAGAAATCGGGCGCTTTTTTGGTCCTAAATTGTAAGATTAAGTGAGCCACCCGGCCACGGAAGTGGCCGAGGTTTATACTGCTAATGTTTCAGGGTCAATTATCTTAAGTATTTCC
>OGIU01000064.1_pt1 | contig 77539 bp, 72 predicted proteins | sample 1571791 | NCBI WGS metagenome assembly OGIU01 (sample SAMEA2582104, study PRJEB24529) | metagenome | biome: Human gut stool | place: China | collected 2011
AGGAGCATCGCTGGGTAGCTATGTATGGATGAGATAAACGCTGAAAGCATCTAAGCGTGAAACTCGCCTCAAGATGAGATTTCCCATTCCTTATGGAAGTAAGACCCCTCAGAGATGATGAGGTAGATAGGATGGAAGTGGAAGTGCCGCGAGGCATGGAGCGGACCATTACTAATCGGTCGAGGACTTAACCAAGTTTAGGGTGTTTCGATTGAACGTGAGAAGAATAGATATTGTTTAGTTTTGAGAGTGCAAGCTCTCAATCCTGAAAAGGATTAGTGTGGTGATGATGGCTTGAAGGATACACCTGTTCCCATGCCGAACACAGAAGTTAAGCTTCAACGCGCCGAAAGTAGTTGGGGGATCGCTCCCTGCGAGGATAGGGCATCGCCGCGCATTATGCTGACTTAGCTCAGTTGGCAGAGCAACGCACTAGTAATGCGTAGGTCGAAGGTTCGAATCCTTTAGTCAGCATTATTAAAACTTACAAAGTTTATTAGTTCTTGATATATCAACGTTTTACGAAGATATATCAAGAACTATTTTTGTTTATTTAAGAATATCATGCACACAGCTATGCACACAGAAAAAGCGTGTGCATGGGTTTGCATCGAGGAATCGCTAGATCTATTGATTTAATAGGCTTTGTAGTGGATTTCTTGTGTGCATGTTAATTAGGAATAGCCTATTGCATAGTACCTTTTGGTTGCAAACTTGAGGTAATTAAGTTTAGTGAGGTGTTAGCTAAATGGATTATGAAACCTTGAATGACATAATAAAGTTTGCACCTAATGAGAATGAAAAATGGGATTTTAAAGAGAAATGGCATGAATCAAATGGTGAATTGCTGCGAGACATTATTAATTTTGCAAATACTCCAAGCCATGACGATTCTTACATAATATTTGGAGTTAGTGACAAAGACGGTAGTATAGTAGGGGTAGATAAAAATGATCCTAATAGAAAAAATAAACAACAATTGCAAGACCATTTGAGAAATATACCGTTTGCTCAAAATTATTATCCAGAGACTAATGTAGAAACTATGGATATCAAAGGGAAATTAATTGATGTTCTAACAGTTTACAATACTAACAATGTTCCTTTATTTTTAGTACAAGATATTGCTCGAGTAGATAATAGCAATAAGAAAAAGAAAAAAGGAAAACCTTTGGGACGAGGATTAATCTATTCAAGAATAGCTGATTCTAATACTCCGGTTGATCAATCTACTACTGATAAAAGAATGGAAGAATTATGGGAAAAACGATTTAGATTGGATGTAAACATATATGATCGATTTAAGAGTATCTTACAAGATTATAATAGCTGGACATATGTACCTCGACTAAATAATGCTACTTATTACATATATACAAAAGATCCGGATTTCCAAATTGAAGAGCTCTTTGATGAGTCACTTAATAACCGAGATGCATTTGCTTCATACTCTTTGTCTCAATACAAGATGCGGATTGGATGGGATATAATTAGGTTAAAACATCGAGGCACTATCTTATACGATAATTTCTTTAACTATTTCGACAATGCAACTTTTGGTACCGTTATACCTGACGAAAAATTTATAAAGGTTCCTAATAAAGACTATAGTAGTGGTGCATATTCTTATTACTTAGAAGATGATTTTCCCTTTTTAATAACTATGCTTATTGCTTATTTAAGAGGTAGCCTAAATAATGGTAGCAGGGGACAGTTCACATTTAATATGTTAAAAAATTGAATGTATGCACCTTTCCATACTTATCGCGTAGCTTGACTTCCTCCTTCCAGTCTACTTGAGCGCTAAGGCCAATCGTATGAGTAACTCTAATCGTCGCTTTCTTTATCTCCTCCTGTTTATAGTTTCGACAGAACGTTTTTACTAACGTATAGCCGCCTGTATATCCTTTCTTTTGAATGAACCGGTAGATTGCCATGGCCGTGCAGCCAGCTTCGTGTTTGAGCTTGACGATCTCTTTAAAGTCATCGAGCTTTCCATGAATGTTTCTTTTCTTTCGTACAACCTCCTTAACTTGGCCCGCTTTATCATATAAAGTTTTAGCCGTTCTTCGATCAACACCATATTGTCTGGCAATCTGACTAAAGTTTGGTTTGATGTCCTCCTTCACGAAGAATCGCATCCTTTCAAAAATATCTTTTCTCATGTATACGTCACCTCTAATTTTTTAAGTGAGTATACAAAAAAATGTACGAAAATGTGGGCTGGCTATAATGCCCTCTAAGTATATAGATGAAATAGAAAATTCGTCTGATACTTGGAGGGTGTTTTTAATTATGGGAAGACGAGCCAAATTTTCAGTTCAGCAAAAATTAATTATTATCAAGAAAGCTCAAACAGAATCTATTGAAAGATTAGCTCAGGAATATTGCGTCAACGCACACACCATCAGAAGATGGAAGAGAATGTACAAATACCAGGGAATGAGAGGACTTGAAAGTGCTCACCATAATAAAGTTTATTCCGTTGAGTTTAAGCACAAATTAGTTGTGGAATTTGAGCATTCAACGGATACCTTAGAAAAATTTGCTTTAAAGCATGGTTTAAAATCCGATTGGCAATTATCACAATGGATTATCCAGTATAATGAATCAAAACTGAAGGCTTATACGCCGAGAAAGCGAGATTCAATTATGCCAGGACGCAAAACTACTTTTGAAGAACGATTATCGATTATTGAAGACTTAATCAAGCACGATGTTAATTACAGTTGGGCTGTAGATAAGTATCACGTGAGTTACCAACAAGTCTATGGCTGGTATCAGAAATATCGTAAGAGTGGTAATGACCCGCAATCACTTCGTGATCGGCGGGGTAAGGCTAAGCCCAAAGCCGAGTGGACAGAACTAGATAAATTAAGAGCGGAGAATCGGCTATTGAAGGCCGAAGTGAAACGGAATGAGATGGAGGTCGCTTTCGCAAAAAAATTAATAGAAATTCGCAATCGGGAGGCGAAAAGTTCTTCAAACAACAAGCCATCAAAGAACTAAATGAAGAGTACGGGTGGCCAATCAGCACTTTAAGCGAGATCGCAGGTATTACTCGAGATGCTTACTACAAGTGGATTCATCGAAAGGCCAATATCCATGATGATGAACAAGCAGAATTGTTTAAAGCCATTTTGGAATTGGAAAAAAGGTATAAGTGGACCTTGGGTTATTTAGGCATGACGACGCAACTAGCTTTTGAAAATAAATTGGATTTCAAGGCCGGCTTAAAGCGGGTTACTAACTGCATGCGAAATCACGGGATCAAGGCAAATATCCGTAAGAAGAAGCATAATCGGATTAAACGTCACGAGGAATACATCAATGACAACTTACTTAATGAGCAATTTGATCGTCAGAGTAAGAATGAGGTTTGGGTGACTGATACTACCGAAGTTGTGTATGGTAATGAGCAGGTAAGGAAGGCGCGCGTGCATGTAGTGATGGATCTATATGGTCGCTATGTTTTGAGCTACAACATTTCGGCTACTGAAACGGCCGCATCAGCGATCGAAGCCTTTAAGCGTGCCTTCAAAGTAGAACCAGACGCTCAGCCAATGATCCATACGGATCGTGGCGCAGCTTACTGCTCAATGGCTTTCAATGATTACTTAGCTGAGCAAAACTGCATCCATAGTATGTCTCACCCCGGTCATCCATGGGAGAATTCACCAATGGAGCGTTGGTGGAATGATTTCAAACTGGTTTGGTTAGCTAAACGGGTTCGTCCAAAAAGCATGGCAGAATTGGAACAATCTATCCAGCAGGCCATTAAATATTTCAATACCGAACGAGCTTATGCATCAAAAAACGGCTTGAGCGCAGAAAAGTTCCGCGCTCAAGCCGCATAAATAATTTTTCTATTTAAACTGTATACTTGACAGGCAATAGTGCCTGTACAATTTAAGATTGCCATTTTCATACATTTTAAGACTGCCATCGACAGCCCCGCTTTATGATCAGTTGCAAGTTTTTAAGAAAAAACAGGAAGAGTTTATTAAAGAAAAAGATCTGCAAACCACTAGTGACTTACTATTTTTGAATTTGACGGATTATCGGTTAGCTAGATTGGGCTATCCGGTAACACAGCGGTCGATGAATAACATGTTAGAGGAACTTTGCCGCCGAATTGGTGTTAATAATGGGGATCTACCATTGAGTTGTTATACCCTTAGAACAACTTGCGGAACAAGGCTAGCAAGGCTTGGTGATTACAGTTATGCTTGCAATCGGTTAGGTAATTCATTAGCTGTCTATATGCGGTATTATGTGAAGACTTTTAATACTGGTTATAGTGGATTGATGGATCGCTATCTTTCAATGTAGTTAAAAATGGTTGTACGTTGTTTTGTACAGCCATTTTTTGTGAGATAATATATATTAATAAGTAGAACGAAAACTTACGAAATTATATTTATTACCTTTATAAAGAGTGTATAGTGAAACATGATGAATGGTAAGTAGAGGATTATCTTAATTTTCTCATAGAGGTAGTGTCATTTGCCTTTTTGATGAGATTTTGTATAATTACTATTTACAATACGATATGAAAGTTAAAGGAGGGGAGCTTATGGCTACGCTAAGGATTCCAGTTAAACAAAACATATTAAAGTGGGTTTGGCAGACAGCTAGTGAGCAGTTAAATGATAATAATCGTGAAACACTGTCTAACTGGATTTCTGGTGCCAAAGTCCCAACAATTCGACAATTGGAAGATATGAGTAAAAAAACTCATATTCCATTCGGATACTTCTTTTTAAATGATGTGCCAGATGAAGATATTGCAGTATTAAAATTTCGAACTGTGAATAATGTTCATATGGAGAAGCCAAGTCGTGATTTGATCGACGTAATAAATGATGTTCAGACTAAACAAGTTTGGTTAAGTGAATATAGGCAACAAGAGGGTTTTGAGGCTAATGGATTTAATAACGGCTTTCAAAATCATAAGTCTAGAAAAAATGATAGTTACAGCATTGCCAAAGATATTTTGGATTACTTAGGCTTGGAGATAGACTGGAGTATAAAGGTAAAAGGCAATCGTTTTAAGTATTTACGTAATATATTGGACGATGCTGGAGTGACAACGATTTGTAGTAGTTATGTTATTAACAGTACCAGGCGTAGTTTGAATCCGGATGAATTCAGGGCCTTCGCTTTATCTGATAAATATGCTCCTTTTATTTTTATTAACTCTAATGATAGTTTCAATGCTATGCTTTTCTCTTTAGCACATGAATTAGTTCATATTTGGTATGGAACATCAGAAACATATAATTATGATTACAAATCTGATTTATCTGTAAGTGAGCAGGATATTAATAAAGTATGTGAGTATATATTATTCCCAGATAAAATTTTTAAAAATGAGTGGAATAAACTTACTGGTCTAGACAATACACAAAAGATTTTTGAATTAGAGCATGTTTTTGGAACAAGTCCATTATCTATTGCGATTAAAGCACTACATTTACATTTAATTGATCAGAATGTGGTAACGACAATTAAGCATGAATTAAATGAGAAATACCAAAAGATAAAACAAGAAAGGAAAAAATCTGAGGGTGGACCTAATTACTATACCGTTAAGGCCTACCATATGGATAAATCTTTTGTTCAAGATGTAGATAGAAGTGTTAAGAGTGGAGATATTACTTATACTAAAGCGTTTGAGCTATTAAATGTTAAGGGAACGACTGGATATGATAAGTTATTGGAGGCAGTAAAGTAATGGTATTTGACATAAACAAAGGAAAATATTTATTAGACTCCAATTCTTTTATTGCACCTAGTCGTAGTTACTATAAATTAGAAATGATGCCCACTTATTGGGAGTGGCTTTCAAATCATCAGAATGATGGACTTGTAATCCCCAAAATTGTTTATGATGAGCTTATTAATAATGATGATGAGTTAAGTCAATGGGTGAAAAAGAATCTTAGCGCTATTGTATTCCGGGATTATGAACAAGATTTGAATTTCTGGAGTGAATATAGTAAGGTGATGAACTATATTCAGAACTCAGGATATTATAAGGATCCCGGGGTAAAAAATTGGATGCAAGATACTAAAGCTGATCCTAAAATTATAGCGATTGCTAAGATATATAATTTACAGATTGTTACCTTTGAGCAGAGTGCTGGTAACTTAAGTAAAAAGAATCCAATAAAAAAGGAGCCTAAAATTCCAGATGTTGCGGCGCACTTTGGAGTCAATTGTATAGATTTATTTAAGCTTGAAGAATTCTTGAAAATGGTGATTTAAATCCTATAACGACGATATTTGAATAAAGTTTCTGACCATGCTTTTAACACAAAATCTTAACACGTTTAGGATGAAATCCTTTTACACCAAGGGTTGAACTACTCTAAAAAAGCGACTTTAGTGAGCACTACAAAGAACACATAAGCCTGTAATACCAGCGATTATAGTTGGCGTTACAGGCTTTTTTCGTCGCTTAGATGGCGCTGCTTTAACACGCTTGTTAACACAGGCGGATGTTGGTAAGTGATTTTTGAGTGGCTGAAGTGCTCGGATTGTTGATATTGCAAGGCTAATTACGTGTTAAAATGTGTTAAAGAGTAGACATATAGATAAATAATACTTTAAGTTAATTACAAGGAGAACAAATGATGCAATATAATCACATGATTATTTCAGAAATTAGTTTTCTTAATTATACTAAGCCCTTTTCTTTCTTTAATGGAACATTAACAGAAAATGTACAGCAGGACATGGAAGTTCAGAAATGTAAAGATTTTTTTGATAGGAGTCATAATGCTTCAAAAGTGTTTATAAATTCGTATGGTAATCTAAGATATAAGGAACTTTTAGGTAAAATGGGACTATTCTATTATTTTAATTTTCCTCCAAAAATAGTGAACAAAATGAAAGAGATAAGTTCAGCCATTGTTAGAGACAATGATATTGCTACAAAAAAAGTGACTGATGATATATATGGACTATTTTTTAAGAAAGTTTATGATAATTTAATACCTTTATCAACGGCAATATGGATGCTTAAAGATTCTTGTGTTCAGGAGAATCGGACCTATTTATTAGCTAATACTGGCTATCAAAATAATTCTTCAATTAAAATGAGCTATTCACTGGCTAATGGAAAACATGACAATATAGATTTAACTGATGATGAATTGAAAAAAGTGGAGAAATATTATAATCTGTTATGGCCTATTATTTTGAGAAGATTAAATGTCGCTCCTCAGAAAAGCTATAGTTCAGATTTAGATTACATTGTCGAAAATGATATTATCGATAGGAGCAAAGAATCTAGTTTTATTAGAGCATTAATTGCTCTGCAAAATGCACGATTAAGCAGTCAATTGCCCGTTAAAATAGACTTTTATATTCAGTTGTTTCAATGCCTTTACGGAGTATCAGGAAGAAGCCATAAGATAGCAAAAGAAGTATCGAGATATACAGCAGGGTTGGTTAAGTTAAGTCAAGAAATGTCTTCTAATGAGAAAAACAGAGTTATAGAAGTAATGGAAAAAGCTTTTACTATAAGATCTAAACAATCTCACGGAAATAAGATCAATTATGATAGTGAAGTGATAACGAAAACAGCAATTAAAATAGACGAATATGCTCGTATTGTATTAAAAAAGGTTTTACCTCAAAATAAATTAGACTACAATACAAAACGAGAGGCTAAAAGAGTAAATAAGTACTTTAATGAATTAGCTAATTAAACTGATGCTCAATCCCCGTCACATCAGCTTTTCTGACCATAGCATTAACACAAAACCTTAACACATTTAGAGTCAAATGCTGTCGTACCAATACCTCAGCTACTACAAAACAGCGACTCTAGTCAGCACTATTTGATAACTCGGTGATGGTTAGATCTATCATCGAGTTTTTTGGTCTTTGTCAAATCGTATTGTTGAAGATCTATTCCCTGCTTCAAAAATGAAGTGGGGATTTTTTAATAACGGATGCATTCAATGCGCCGAAGCAGATTTTCAAAGTTACGGAAGCCAAAACAGCTACGTTTTAAGTTTTTGATCTTATGATTGATGCCTTCCAGTGGACCATTGGAGTAGTCATATTTGGTACTATTAGCGACAAAATGGGCCGATTGATGAAGCGTATGGACAGGTTGAGCCATAGCGGTTTTGGAGTTTTATAGTTAGAGATGATATTGAGTGCTTATCTTGGCTTGATCTTATGCTGGCAAAAAATTAAAATCAACTGTAACTTAAAATACTGATTCTGAATAAAGGAGCATTTTATGAACTTTGCTGGAGTCTATCATCGGCCAGAAAGCGAAATGGCCTATCTTTATACTAAAGATATCATGCATATTCGTTTGAAAACGGCTAAAGATGATATTGCTGGTGTCAGTCTATTGCACGGTGATCCATACAGCCTGCGCAGCCGACCGGACCTACCAAAATTTTATACGCAGCCGACGCCAATGAAAAAGATTCATACCGATGAGCTGTTTGACTATTGGCAATTGGCCGTAACTGAGCCTAAGAAACGTTTAGCCTATGCCTTTGAACTGATTGATCAGTCTAACAATTGTTTTATCTATGCTGACAAGGGATTTATTCAGCCGACTGATCAAAGGCTGCTGGATGATGCCAATACTTATTTTCGAATGCCTTATTTTCAAAATATTGATGCCTTTCACGCGCCAAAATGGGTGGAAAAGACGGTTTGGTATCAGATTTTTCCGGAACGCTTTGCCAATGGTGATTCGACCAACGATCCGACGGGCACCAAGCCTTGGGATTCCCAAACTCATCCTGGTCGCCAGGACTTTTATGGCGGCGATCTGCAGGGCGTGATCGATCATCTGGACGATTTAAAAAAACTGGGCGTTAATGGACTGTACTTTAATCCGCTTTTTAAGGCGCCTTCCAACCATAAGTATGATACGCAGGACTATTATCAGATCGATCCGCACTTTGGCGACGCTCAGCTGTTCAAAAAAATGGTCGCGCTGGCTCATCAAAAGGGAATGCGGGTAATGCTGGATGCCGTCTTTAATCATATTGGCGATCAGTCGCCGATGTGGCAGGACGTTTTGAAATACGGGCAGAGTTCAAGATACGCCGACTGGTTCCACGTCAATCAGTTCCCAGCCACCTATACCCCAACTGCCAACTTTGAATTTGCCAAGGATGCCACCTATGATACGTTTGACTACACGCCCCATATGCCAAAGCTTAATACGGCCAATCCAGCAGTTCAGAACTATCTTTTAGACATTGCCAAATATTGGGTGCGCGAGTTTGATATTGATGCCTGGCGGTTAGACGTTGCCAATGAGATCGATCATCATTTCTGGCGTCGGTTTCATAATGAGATGCTGGCGTTAAAAGATGATTTTTATATTCTGGGGGAAATCTGGCATTCCGCGCAGCCATGGCTCAATGGCGATGAGTTTACGGGCGTGATGAACTACGACTATACGGGATCGATCATCAGCTGTCTGATCAACCATGAGCTAAGCAGCCAGGGCCTCGTCAATCAATTAAGCCGTCAGCTGATGCTTTACCGTGATCAGACCAATGCCATGATGTTTAACGTGCTTGATTCGCATGACACGGCGCGAATTATGACGGTAGCCCATGGTGATGCTGCTTTGGTCAGACAGACGCTGGCGTTTACTTTCCTGCAGCCGGGGTGTCCCTCGATCTATTATGGCACCGAATACGGCATGACGGGCAGCAGCGATCCAGACTGCCGCAAGCCGATGAACTGGCACCCAGATGCAAAAGCCTTGGCAATGTACGATTTTGTTCATGATCTAATTGAGCTGCGGCAAAAAAACTGGCAGCTGATCGCACAGGGGACGCTCAGTTTGGCAGCTCTGCCGGATGATCAAGGCATCGTAATTAATCGTCAACTGCACCACAAGCAGCTGACGGCGGTCTTTAACACTGGTCGCAACTCATTAGCCTGCCAGCTGGTGCCGATAATATCGCAAGGCCTGCAAAAAGAGCGGCTGCGGCCGAAAGGATTCGTGATTGCTATTCAAGGATAATTCGGCTGCGGATAATGAAATTTTGGTCGTTTTAAGGATAAATAAAACATCCTAGTCTAGTGTTGGATGATTACTTAACGGAGTAGTCGTTCAACACTTTTTCTATGTACAGTGAGGATGAAGCCAATGCCGTGGTTTTTGGGACATGTGACGTTGTAAACAAAAAGCCACCGCGCTTGGCGATAACTATTGGGTACCGAATGCGGTTTTGACTTTAAGCCCTTTTTGACTGCGATACCAGCCTTGATGATTGAATCTGATCTCAGCAATGGTTTGGCCATTTGGGTTTTGAACGTAGACTGGCAGTCGGGTCTTGAACTGCCGCTGGAGCTGATTGGTTTGCGTGCTTAATTGATCAAGCTGCTGTTTAAGCTGTTGATCGGTTGAAGCCGCCGCTGACCGTTTTAAGACGATGCGACTGCTTGTCACGCTAACTCTGGCGTAAAGATCGTGGCTGAGTTTTTTTCTTAGCGCCTGATTCAATTGAGTAATTCTTTCAGATGAGATGGCAGGGCTGGATTCTTGATGGTGGTCCAGGATTGCCATCAGCATTGCGGCAATAATTGCCATGGCAAATGCTAATCTGATCAGTGTGCGGTAGTTGATAGTATTGGCATGGTTATTGTTCCAGCGCATTTTCTCACCTCGTGTTATTGACTGTCCTTATTTTACGCCGGTTGGGTTGCTGATATAACGCCAAACATCGCGCTTTATAAATTAAAAATTAGAAAATGATGATAAAAATTCAGAAATTCTGTTGACAATGGTGGTTGCGATGATTATTATATAAACATAAATTAAATGCGAATTAGAAATCAATTAAAAACGTTGATTAGGAAGAGTAGCTTGATCAGCCAGCCAAGCAGAAAGCTGACGGTAGTTGCGAGTCAGCCGCGCGGTCAAGCGAAAATCACCTATGAGTTGGGCGTCAAAATCTTAGTAAGACGCACCTGGCAGCACCCATTACCGTGCCGATGAATCCAGTCTGACTGGGTTTGTTTGAGGTTAAGTTTTCAGCTTAACGAAAAAAGGTGGTACCACGCCCATGTGACGTCCTTTAAATGCTTTGCGAAAGCAGGCATTTAAAGGGCGTTTTTTAATTCGTATTCAAATCAAACAATTAAAAGAGGTGAGTGTCATGAAAGACAGCGACATTAGCAACATTCAAATTCAAAACGCGAAACTACTGAAACAAGGACACTCACGCCGGAACCATTATAATCTGCCAGCGTGAGGCAATTAAAAATGGAGGAATCTAATATGACTGAACAACAAGCAAACCTGACCGATGCACAAGAAAAATTTGCTCAAGCACTGTATGATGCCTACAAGTCTGGCAACCCATTACTGGAATCAGAATGGGAAGGTGTCGTTACTGATGACGACACGGCCTATCGAGTACAAGATCGAGTGATGGCACTCAAGAATCAAGAAGTTGGCGGCTACAAGGTTTCCTTGACCAGTGAGGAAACGCAAAAGATGTTTGACTCTGATTCACCGCTGTATGGCCAACAGGTAGCAGACCACTTCTTAAAGTCGCCAGCAGAAGTCAAGCTCAGTGATCGGATGGCTGCCCTGACTGAAGTTGAGCTGGGCTTCCGGGCTAAAGAGGATCTGTCCCCAGACGATTCGCTTGAAGACTTGATGAAGAAGACAACGGTGTGCGGCACGCTTGAAGTTCCCGACTCACGCTTTAAGGACTGGTTCCCTAGTCTATCCAAGTACAACGTTATGTCCGACTGTGCCGTGGGCGGCCTGGTTGTCTATGGTGAAGAACGCGACACGGATAAGGTCTTTGCCACGCCAGAAGATGCAGCTAAGGTTCATGCCGAGCTATATTTTAATGGCGAGAAGAAAGATGAAGGGGATTCCTCAGAAGTTCTTGGCAATCCGCTGAAGTCGCTGCAATGGCTGGTGGCTAAGCTGGCTTCACAAGGCAAGCAGTTTAAGAAGGGTCAGCTGGTATCTTCCGGAACGTTTGTGCTGCCGCCAAAACTGGCTGCCGGCAAGTGGGAAGCCAAGTTTGATCATGGTTTTGGTACGGTTGAACTGAACGTTACCGATTAGGATTATGTTTTCCCTACCTGATTTGATTTTTATAGAAATTGACAAAAAAATTAGTTTAAGAATTGTTTAAAAACACAATAAGAATTGTTTAAATCTATTAATCGACAAAAACGTAAAAAAGCTGTTATAACGGGATTGGGCCCTCGTGATAGCAGTTTTTTTTATTTATGTAATACTTGTTTTAAAAATAGTTTGCACTAAAATGATGATCGAATAATGATAATTTACATTTGTAAAGGAGTGAAGGCTCATGTGTACTGCAGCAACCTATACTGCTGGTGACCACTATTTTGGTCGGAATTTGGATTTGGAACTGTCTTATGGTGAAAAGGTTACGATCACGCCACGTAATTTTCCGCTGACTTTCCGCAAGATGCCAACGCTTGAACATCACTATGCCCTGATCGGTATGGCAACGACGGTCGACAACTATCCGCTTTATTTTGACGCTACTAATGAAAAAGGCTTGAGCATGGCTGGCTTGAACTACCCAGGCAACGCCGACTACAAGCCATACGCAGAAGGTAAGGACAACGTATCGCCATTTGAATTCGTATCATGGATTCTGGGCCAATGCGCAACGCTGGCTGAAGCTAAGGTTTTGCTGGATAAGATCAACCTGGTTAAGATCGACTTTAGCGAACAGCTGCCACTTTCACCGCTGCACTGGCTGATGGCTGAAACGGCCTCTGAAAAGACTTTAACGATTGAATGCGATCGTGATGGTCTGCATGTCTATGACAATCCAGTTGGCGTCTTGACCAACAATCCGCAATTCGACAAGCAGCTGTTCAACTTGAACAACTACCAGTTCTTGAGCCCTCAGCAGCCAGAAAACAAGTTCAGCCAAGACCTTGAGCTCGACAACTACAGCCGTGGCCTGGGAACGCGGGGCCTGCCTGGCGGGATGGATTCAATGTCGCGCTTTGTCAAGGTTGCCTTTACCAAGCTTAACGCGCCTAAGGGAGAAACCGAAAATGAAAACGTCGGCAACTTCTTCCACATTCTGCACTCGGTTGAACAGCAAAAGAATCTGGATGGCGTCGAGAATAATCAATTTGAATTTACGATCTATTCATCATGTGTCAATGCTGACCGCGGTATCTACTACTACACCACCTACGACAACAATCAGATCAATGCCGTTGACATGCACAAGGTTGACTTGGATGGCCGGGAATTGATTGATTATGATCTGGCAAACGAACAAAACATCAACTGGCAAAACTAAGTCTTAAAAAAACCGCCTGGAAATATTTCCAAGCGGTTTTTTTCTGATCAGCGTAATTGATTGCCCAAAGCTTTTAAACCGTCATCATTAATGGCTGCTTCCATTCTGTCGATCCAGACCAGATGACCATCAAAAAGCCGATTGCTGAGGCCCTGCGCTGCTGTGCGGTTCTGCCGATCACGGGCACCGCAGAAAACGGTCGTGGGACATTGAACGTGCATCAGCTGATTGGTCAGGTCGGCGTCATATAACGACTGCAGCAGAGCCAGAGATGATTTTTTATCGAGCGGCCGGTCTTTAAAACTGCCTTGGGGAAGCAGTCGCCACCGAGCTGCCTGCCGTTTCAAGCGGGCCGTTGGGATTTGATACTGCGGTTTGACCAGCAGCAGATTATCAATGCGGCCAAACGCGGTAACGGCGACTTTAAGCGCGATGACGGCACCGATGCCATCCCCAATCAACGTAACCGGCTGCGGAACCTGGCGCACCAGCTGTTCAACGGCCCGCGCCAAGGTCTGGTAGTCTAAAGCCGCATCGCTGAATTGACGATAATCAATCAGTCTTAGCTGATGATGACCGACTTTAAGCTGCTGCCAAAATGCAGATGATTGTTTTAAATCAGGCAAAACGATGACCGTTCCCATAACTAGTGCCAACTTTCTATAGTGTTCTTTAAGAAAAATATTTTACCACAAAACGGCAATAAAAACCGGCGTGAAGATCATAGGCGTTATAATTGCAATATGTTAGATTAAAAGAGGGATTCAAATGCTGTTTTGGCTGTTAAGGCATGGCTGGCTGATTTTGCCATTTGTGTTCGTCTTTCCGCTGCCAGCCGGTTCGCACCAGAAGCGATGGTTGATCGTTGAACTGATTGGTTTGGCAGGATTGCTGATCTTATTGTTCTGGTGGTGGCAGACGGCGGGAAAGTCATCGGTTTGATCGGTGATTTTCAGCCATAGTCAGGTTGATGCCTGTGATTTTTCACGGTGAGTGTTTCAAAATGAGGTGAAGATTTTGCTGACAAAAGATTTTAAATATCCAGATACCAAGGCCCATGAATTTGTAATTACGCGCTTAAAAGAACGCGGCGTTGATCTGCATCAGCTGGCCAAGATTGCTTTTGACCTGCAGCAGCAGTTTATTCCTGAATTAACGGAAGCCGACTGCTATGAGGAGCTGCTCAACGTCATGCACAAACGCGAGCTGCTCAACAATGCCATGGTGGCACTGGAACTGGATCGCCTGGCGGAAGAAAATCAAATCAAAGAACCGCTGCTTTCAATCATCAGAAAAGATGCCGGCGTTTTTGGCGTTGATGAGGCTTTGGCACTGCAGATCTCTGATATCTATGGCACGATTGGCGCAACGAACTTCGGCTATCTGGACCGAGTCAAATATGGCATCATCAAAAGCTTTGATACCGATGAAAACCATATCAATACGTTTATTGACGATCTATTGGGCGCGATCGTGGCCGCAGTCTGCGGCAAGATTGCCCATAAATATGCCTAGCATGATGGATCGTTCGGCAATTGGTCTTTTAACGATTCTGGATTCGATATTAGCAGCTGGCGGCAGGAGATTTCACTAATTAAAAATTCCTCAGCAGTGGCGTTTAGGGCGATTGCTGGTAAAAAAATTAAGCTTTTTTCACGAAGGTCAGACCTAAATCATCGATGAATGTTCTATAATTAAAAACAATTCTGAAATTATTTAGGGAAAGAGATGACGGGAGTGGAATTTATCCTTTTGATGATCGGCATTGGTATTTTGGCAGGGATCATCAGTGCTGCAGCCGGCTTGGCATCGCTGGTAACCTATCCTTCGCTGCTGGCTATGGGGCTGCCACCGGTGACGGCCAATGTAACCAGTGCCTTTTCGACGATTGCCAGTGGCTACAGCTCACTATTTGCCTCGACCAAAGAGCTGCAGGGCCATCAAAAGCAGGTAAAGATCGTTTTGCCATTGGTTTTGGTTGGCTCGGTGCTGGGTGCCTGGCTGTTGTTTGCCTTGCCTGGATCATGGTTTAAATATCTGGTGCCAATCTGTATCGGCATTGGCGGGGTAATCCTGCTGTTTCCTCACCAGCCTAAGCAGGCTCAAGCAACGATGTCGGCCAACAGTCGTATGTTTGGCAAGTCATTGGTACAGCGTGGGTTCAACATGATGTGGATCTTTTTGATTGGCGTCTACGCGGGATACTTCAATGCGGGCGCGGGCGTTTTGTGTCTGACGCTGCTTTCAATCATCAACCGTCAAGAGAGTTTTGCCATCAACAATGCCTTAAAAAACGTGGCAATGACGGCAACCAATACGACGGCCTGGATCGTGTTTGCCTTGGAGACGCCGATTCGCTGGCACTATGTTTTACCCTTGATGATTGGCAATATTATTGGCGGCATCTTGGGCCCAATCATCGTACGGCACCTGCCTGGTCGACTGATGCAGATTCTGGTCGGGATCGGTGCCTTGATTTTGGCAGTTTCACTAACGATTCGCAATTTTTCATAAGCGTTGCTCAGCTGCAGCGCTTTTTTTGACCCCAAGATCGTAAAGAATGGTAAATTAAGAATAATCAGTTCAAAGGGGGATGCGCAGATGAAAAAGGATCAAGCAATTTTGAATTTTGTCGATCAGTGGCTGTCAGTACTGCTAAAACTGGATGAGCCGACTGAGGCGCTGTTGGATTCAGAATTTGTCTGGCAATGTCAAAAACTGCATTTTGATCAGCCAACGCTTGACTTGGATGCGGCCTTTCCAATCGAGCAGCCGATGACGTCGCTGACCGGCTTGAAAAAGATCATTTCTAAAATCAATGACAAGATGATGCTGGGGCATGCGATCTATCGTCAATGGCAAAATTGGCAGGCCAAACCAGCTGACTCGCAAAAAGCCTGGCTGATTGCGGCCCTGCAGCAGTTAAAGAAACTGGCGCTGGCCAATGAATCCTTACCATTTGTGTTTCATGGCGTCATCGCGCATCTGGAGCTGATCTCTCAGGCTGTCACCAATTCACCGGCAAGCGTACAATGGCTGAAGCTCGGTCGTAATGGCAAGGCCGAGCTGCGCATCATGAATGATCGATACAAGCTGCTGACAACGCAAACCGAGAATCTAAAAGGTCCACAGCTCAACGTCTTTTTCGAGAAACTGGCCCTTTATTTTGCAAAACGGCATGATTTTAAGCCGACCAACATTGAAAACGAATGGCAGCTGACTTTGATGGCAACGAATGGGCAAAAATTTCAGACGCGCGGATATTGGCTGACCGACGTGACGTTGGGTGAGCTGGCTCAAGAGCTGCGGCAGATCTGGAATGGGGATGCCAAGCTATGGCTGTTTGATGGTCTGGTCCACGCCGAAAAGATCGATCGGCTCACGATTCGCTATCATCGGCAGCTCAATGCCTACCAAGAAGATGGCAATCCGATTCAGCTTGATTATCTGGAAAGCATCGTAATCGACCGTGCTCAGCAGGATTTGATCTATCGCAAGCATCTGAGCGACGATTGCGCAATGGAGCACCGTTACCATATTGCGGATGCGATCGATGCCTTGCTGGATGTACTGCAGACACCGGATTTTCTGGCATACGTCAATGGCAATGATGACGACGTGGTGTTTGATCCGGATGACCAGCGCCGGTATGCAATTGAGATTCAAACTGCTGCTGGTCAGACCCGAATCATCAATGGCTCGTTTGATAAGCAGGGGCTGCCGGTTGATTTTCCCAAACTGGCCATGATAATCGAAGACTTCTTAAGCTTTTACGGCAACAATGAGCTTATTGATCCGGCACTCTACAATCATCAATGGCGGCGACCGGGCCAATATATCTATTGTGACGTCTCCTTTGAAGAGGATGGACGCACGTATTGCTATCGCACGGAAGACGAGCGTTTGGCAGAAGGCGATCTGGTCAGGGTTCCCGTGGGGCGGGACAATCATCTGGCAATTGGCCGAATCGAAAGAATCCAGATCGTCGACGGTCAGCACGTTCCTTACCCGCTGTCAAAAACCAAGCTGATCATTGGTCCTTATCAAGCAGATGAGGACTAGGACGACAGCTTGATATCAACCCATCAGCAGCTGCTGGTGGGTTTTAATTTTTTAGTAATTGCATCAAAATTGATCAAATAGCGCTAAACTATATTCTAGAGAGAATCTTTTCAGTCAAAAACCGCTCTATTATGTTTGGAATTACGTCTTGAAAGGATGATTAATTTGAAATTCAACAAGCAGCAATGGGAATGGATCTTTTATGACTGGGCCAATTCCGGCTATGCCATGCTGGTAACGACCGCGGTTTTTCCCATTTACTTTAAAGCCGTTGCCTTGCAGGGCGGCATCTCGTCAGCGGATTCAACGGCCTATTGGGGATATGCCAATAGTTTCAGTACTTTGATCATTGCACTGCTGGCGCCGTTGTTGGGAGCATTGGCCGATTATCCGCATGCTAAGCGACGCTGGCTGAATATTTTTACCTGGCTGGGGATCGTGACCGCCATGATTTTAGGCAGTCTGCCCGCAAATGACACGCTGGCCTGGCTATGGCTGATCATTGTCTATGTGATTTCCAATATGGGGTATTCTGGCAGCAATCTTTTTTATGACAGTTTTTTAACCGATGTGGCTGATGATGAGCAGATGGATGAAGTTTCTTCGGCTGGGTTTGGCTTTGGCTATCTGGGCGGCGTACTCTCATTTGCCGTCTTTTTAGCTGCTGAATTGACGAATGGCTTTGGCATATTGGATAGCAATGGCGTGGCCCGCTTCAGTTTTTGGCTTTCGGCCGGCTGGTGGCTGCTGTTTGCCTGGCCATTGATGAAAAACGGTCAGCAGCGCTATGGCGTTCCAGATGCCAAAAATCGCATTGCCAACAGCTGGCAGCGCGTTTTGCAGACGCTGCGGCATATTAATCACTATCGTCAGGCATTTTGGTTTTTGGTGGCCTATTTCTTCTTTATTGACGGTGTTGACACGATCGTTACCATGGCTACGGTTATCGGTGAGGATCTGGGTATCAAGACGACGACGCTGATGATCGTCATGCTGGTAGTCCAATTGATTGCCGCGCCGTTTTCAATGCTGTATGCCTGGCTGGCCAAGAAGACCTCAACGCGGCGGGCATTATTGTTGAGTATCATTGTCTACATGCTGATCTGTCTTTATGCCCTAAAGCTTAAGTCTGCCGCTGATTTCTGGGTGTTGGCGATTTTGGTCGGAACCAGTCAAGGCGGCATTCAGGCACTGAGCCGTTCTTATTTTGGCCGTTTGATTCCCAAAAGCGACAGCAGCGAGTTCTTTGGCTTTTACAACATTCTGGGCAAGTTTTCGGCAATTCTGGGACCGGTTTTGGTTGGACTGGCTACGCAATGGACCGGCAACTCACGCTGGGGAATCTTTTCTTTGGTGATTCTTTTTGTGATCGGTCTGGTCATCTTTTTGATTCTGCCGCAACCGTAATAGGCAAAATTAAAAATCAAACTGCTGGACTGCTGACTTGCGTGAAGCACGATTCTTCGCTATACTACCAGTGCCGTCTTAGCTCAGATAGGTAGAGCACATCCATGGTAAGGATGAGGTCGGCGGTTCAAGTCCGCTAGACGGCTCTATCAAACCGGCGATAATCTACAAAGGCTTTCTGCAGTTTAGGCAGAAAGCTTTTCTTTTTTGATGAAGCCGGTGGTCGTTTTTGGTAAGATAAAAATATAGTCTCATTTTTGAACATTGAAGAAAGGGGAAAGACATGAGCTTTATTGCCACTTTGGCGGGAATTCTTCTAGCCACGCAGCTTGTTTCGCATTTGTTCGCGCGGTGGGGCATTCCCGATGTCATTGGGCAGATCTTAGTCGGAGTCGTGGCTGGACCGGCTATGCTGAATTGGGTTCACCAAACAGAAATGATCAATGAGTTCCAAGAGATCGGCGTGATCATTCTGATGTTTATCGCTGGTTTGGAAAGCGACTTGAACCTGCTGAAGAAGTACCTTAAGCCGGCAGTGGTCGTGGCCTTGATGGGGATGATTCTGCCGGTTGTGGTCATGGGACTGGCAGCTGATCTGTTCGGCATGCAGTGGTTTGAGTCATTGTTTGTCGGCGTGATTTTTTCAGCTACCTCAGTCAGCATCTCGGTGGCCGTTTTGCGTGAGTATCAGCAGCTCGACAGCAAAGAGGGCGCGACGATTCTTGGTGCAGCGGTTGCCGATGATATTGGCGGCGTGATTGCGTTGAGCGTCTTGATCAGCATGATGCGCGGCCAAGGATTTGATGGTGAGCAGAACATGAGTCTTGGTCTGACCATCTTTTTGCAGCTGCTGTTTTTTGTCGGCACCTATCTGCTGGTTAAGTTTTTGGCGCCTTATCTGATGCATGCCAGTCAACGTATGCTCACAATTGCTGCCCCTGCAGTCGCGGCAATGATCATCTGTCTGACGATGGCTGCGTTGGCTGATAAGGTTGGCTTGAGCGGTGCCGTGGGAGCATTCTTTGCTGGAATCGCGATTGGCAATACCAAGACCAGCGAAGTTGTCAACCAAAGCTTCGTACCGCTTGGCTATGCCCTGTTTATTCCGGTATTTTTTGTAAATGTCGGCTTGAGTATGCGGCTGGATCATTTTGTCGACTCATTGCTGTTTATCATCGTTATGACGATTCTGGCTTGTCTGACCAAGCTGCTTGGCTGTGGCGGCGGTGCCAAAATGATGGGTTTTGACTTTAACAGCAGCTACGTGATCGGCAGTGGCATGGTCGCACGTGGCGAAATGGCCTTGATTACGGCACAGATTGGCTATGAAGCTCATCTGCTTTCTGAAAAGTACTATTCAGATGTGATTACGGTGATCGTTTTGGCAACGATTCTGGCACCGTTTATCTTGAAAAATGCCTTGCAGAAGGTTAAGCAGACAGCGAAAAGTCAAGTATGATAAAAAGTCCCCGTGCAGATTGGCACGGGGACTTTTTGAATTGTCAGGATTCTGCAGTCTCTAAAAGCTGGGCTGCGTTTTGCTCGATCACCGAACTGACGGGACCAGCACTGATCAAAGTCAGCTCATGCATTGCACGGGAGGCCATGGTATAGATCAATCCAACGGCACGCTCGGCTGGCAGGTTTTGGTCTGAGACGTTCCAGGCAATCGCAGCGTCAAACTCCAATCCTTTGGCCAGATAGATTGGCAAGACGACAATGCCAACTGGCAGCACGCTGTCTTGGCTGTCAAGCAGATGCACGATCGACTTAAACTGCCGGTGCAGCGTTTGATAGACTTGTTTGGCCTGCGCGCGGTCCTTAGTTAAAACGGCAATCGTTGCGTAGCGCTCATGCAAAATTGCAGTCTGCTGCAAAAGCGCGGTGGCGGCGTCGGCTGAATCAGCAGCGGCAATCAGTCGCGGTTTGGCACCATGTCTGGTAAACGAGATGATCTGATCACCATCTGGCAGCAGGCTCTTGGCAAAATCGGTAATCTCCATGGTTGATCGATAGCTGCGCTTGAGTTCGATCAGGTTGGGATGCTTGAAGGCCAGGGCATCGTTTAGCTGCTGTAAAAGCTGACCGGGCAGCTGAAGCGGTTTAAAGAGGGCCTGCTCGCTGTCGCCAAGAATCGTAAACCTGGCTTTGGGGAAGGCGTGCTTTAGATAGATCAGCATAGCCAGTGAGTAGTCCTGCATCTCATCAATAAAGACGTATTGGAAAGAACGATTCTGCCCGCTGCCGCTCATCAAGTCGCGCAGATACATCAGCGGTGCCGTATGCATTAGAGCGATGCGATGATACTCAAGCTGCTGCCGATAGCCAAAGAGCATGGACTGCCAGTCGCTGTTTTTGACTGTTGCGGGCCGGCTGAGCTGCTGCAGAAATTTTTCGTATTGGCTGTTAAAGTCGATGAAGTAATCGTTATAGATGGCATCATAGACGATCCGGAGCCGCTTTTTGGCCAGTTGATAGGAAAGATAGGCATACTGTTCATCTTCGTCGGCAAAATCGTCAATGGTTTTCTGACCATACAGATTATGCAGGCCAATGACGTCTTGATCGTTAAGCTCCTTGGCGATCCAATCGCTTTTGGCAACGTCTTGAATGCGACTCTTCAGCTCTTTGATCAAGGCGTTTTTGGTTTTCAACAGGCGGTCGGCAATCGTCATGGCTGCTGGCTGTGCTTGATAGATCGACTGGATATGTTCAGCACTGAAAAACGGCTGCTGTCTAAAGTTCAAATCGGTAAAGCAGATTGCATCTGGGTGCTGCTGGAGAAATTCCAGATATGCCTTGACTTGATACATGCAGTCGGCGCCTTCCAGATAATTGGCAATATCAAGGCTGATAGCGGGGTTTTGCGATCGTGTCTCGTAGCGTTCAAACAAGGATTCAACGTTCAGTCCCTCAAATCGGCGCCTTAAAAAACCTTCCAGCGTTACCTGACGCATGTTGCGCTCACCCAGGCTGGGCAGCACGTCAGAGATATAATGGCTGAACAAAAGGTTGGGACTGAACAAGACGATCTGATCGGCATTGAGTGCGGTTCGGCTATGATAAAGCAGATAGGCGATTCGCTGCAGAATGGCGGAAGTCTTACCGGATCCTGCCACCCCTTGAACCAGCAGCAGATCGCTTTTGGTATCACGAATAATATCATTTTGTTCTTTTTGGATCGTCGCCACGATATTTTGCATGTACTGGTCGTTTTGATGGCCTAAAGCTTCCTGCAGCATTTGATCGCCGACGGTTTCATTAGTATCAAACATGTTGATGATCTGACCATCTTTAATGGTAAACTGCCGCTTTTTAACCAGCGTCGTTGACTGAGTGCCAGCCGGTGTCTGGTATTGGACCTTGCCCAGCGTACCGTTGTAGTAGATTCCTGAGATCGGCGCGCGCCAGTCATAGACGATAAAATCGGTCTTGTCATCGTTCATTAAAGAAGCCGTCCCGATGTAAAGCGATTCTGGCTCTTTTTCACCAGGATCCAGAATGTCGATACGGCCAAAATAAGGCGATTCCCGCAGCTGCTGCAGGGTCTGCAGCTGATGACGCAAGATGGTCTCGTTTTCGACCGTTCGCGCCACCAATTGCCGCTGCTGCTCAAGCTCAGAGCGGGATTCGGCAATATCATCAACTTCATAGCGGTTGATCGAGGCGTTTTCGCCAAAGTTCTTTTCCACGGCCCGCGTTTCCTGGTGGGCACTGTCTAAGGCAGCCTGCGTTTTTTTGATCTGGGCGTCAATCTGCTGAATCGTCCAGTCAACGCGCTGCTGTTCAAGCTTTCGTTCTGAGTATTCGTCTGCCAAGCTGAATTCCTCACTTTTCCAAAAAATTAGCTTAACTATTTTAGCACGTCCGAACATCAATTGCGGCTAAACCGAATTTTAATGGCAAAATCGGTGTTTATGGCGAAAGATAATGGTAACATTAAATGGATATTGAAAAAATTAATGATCAACAAGTAAAGCGGAGGTGAAAGTGGTGGAAAACCTCGCGATTGTTGACCTGGGATCAAATTCAGCTCGAATGGCGGTAACTGAAATCTCTTCGGATGGGAAGTTTCGGGAAATCAAGCGCGTTAAGGAAAATACGCGTCTTTCGGAAGGAATGGGTCATGAAAAGATTCTCCAACCCGAGGCAATGGAACGCACAATCCAGGCAATCAAGCACTTTAAGCGTCAGTATCAAGGCCTGCCCAATCTGCAGGTCCAGGCGATTGCAACGGCAGCAGTGCGGCAAGCCAAGAATCGACAAGAATTTCTTCAACGGGTCAAACAAGAAACCGGTCTGACGGTCCGCGTTCTTTCCGGCTATAAAGAAGCATATTATGACTATTTAGGCGTGGTGCGCACCCTTAAGCTCAATCATTGCCTGATTCTGGATGTTGGCGGGGCCAGCTGCGAACTGGTTCTGGTCCAGCATCGCAAGGCCAGAGACCTGATCTCGCTGCCGATTGGCGCGGTTAACCTGTCTGAGCAGTATCATCTGGGCGGCTACGTGCGCAGTGCCGATCTTTTTAAGGCCCAGGCAGCCGTTTGTGATCGACTCAATAAGATTCCTTGGCTGCGCTATGCCACACGGATGCCGATCGTCTTGTTAGGGGGCGCCAATCGAACGCTGGCCCGGATGAGTCGTTCGTATCGGCATAAAAATCGCGGCTCGATTCATGGTTATCGCTTAACGTCACGAGTGGTCTACGCGACCTATCGCGAGCTTTTGAGCCGCAATCTGGCCCAGCGCAAGAAAATGCCCGGATTAGAACCAGATCGAGCCGACATCATTATTGGCGGCATGCTGCCATTAGTGACGCTTTTGGAGCGCAACAGCGATGGCCGCGTTATTTTTTCGGAAAGCGGCGTGCGGGAAGGAATTATTACCGAATACATTCAGCAGCGCGAAAAACGGAGTCAAAACGATGAAAAACAATGATCTTAATCATGATTGGATGCATGGCCTCTACCGCTTGCCAACCAGCCAGCGGCAGCAGATTATCAGTGATCAGTTTTCATTAGCGGATGATCAGCAGGCCTTAATGAAGGAGAATGCCAGTCAGCTTGGCAGTCAGCTGATTGAAAACTATCTGACCGACTACCGCTTGCCAGAAGGGGTGGTAACCAACCTGGTCGTCAATCACAAGACCTATGCCGTGCCGGTGGTTACCGAAGAGCCTTCCGTCGTAGCGGCTGCCTGCAACGGTGCTAATCGAGCAGCTTTAAGCGGCGGCTTTACGGCTCCGGCAGCTGAGCGGGCAATGCTGGGGCAGGTGGTTTTAAAAAACGTTGCAGACCCTGCAGCACTAAACAAGTGGCTGCTTGAACATGAAACCGAGATCCTGGCGGTTGCCAATGCCGCGCATCCCTCAATGCAAAGACGCGGTGGTGGCGCTAAACGGATCAGAATCAGACCGGCAGCACCGTTTGTCAGCGTTGATCTGATCATCGGCGTAGGTGAGGCAATGGGCGCCAATACCGTCAATACGATGGCCGAGGCAGTCGCCCATTACTTAAAAGAGCAGGGCTATGACGTCTTAACGGCAATCTTGAGCAACGCGGCCTTTATGAGCCTGCAGTCGGCTGCTTGTCGGGTCAGCTTTAAGAACCTGGCAACGGCAACGATGAATGGCGAAGTCGTGGCACAGCGGATTGCCGAATTAAGCCAGCTGGCGCAGGTCGATCCATATCGGGCGGCTACTCACAACAAAGGAATCATGAACGGCATTGACGCACTGATGATCGCCAGCGGCAATGATTGGCGAGCAATCGAAAGCGGCGCGTATGCCTATGCAGCAAGCAGCGGTCAGCTTAAAGGACTCAGTACCTGGGAAATTGACGGTGATGCCTTATTGGGCCGGATAAAACTGCCATTGCCAGTGGGAACGGTCGGCGGCTCAATTGGGCTTAACCCTTTGACCAGGCTCAACTTTAAGATCAATGGTATTCATTCCGCGGGCGAATTGGCCAGGGTAGCTGCCAGTCTCGGTTTGGCACAGAATCTGGCTGCACTGCGGGCTTTAGCAACCAGCGGCATTCAGGCTGGTCATATGCAGATGCAGTATCGCTCGCTGGCCGTTGCGGTGGGCGCGACGGCAGCTGAGGTTCCAGTTCTGGTCAAGCGTCTCAAAAAACTGCCGCAGGTTAATCAGAATGTTGCCAAGCAAGCACTTCAAGAACTGAGAAAGGACTCATTATGACAGAAGAACAACCAATTAAATTGAATCAAGAGGCCCAAAGCCTGTTGGATGCCGTTAATGCCATCTATCCGCAGGGCAGCGTCTTTGTCCAGTTTGAAGGCGAGAAATCCGGCTGGCTCAGACACGATCAGGCCCGTCAGACAACGCTGCCTGGCGGTTTGGTAATTACGGTGACTGATCTGACGGCCCCTGACTATACTGCTTCACATGAGCTGCTGCATTTATTGATGCTTTTACGCGGCTTTCCACAGATTTTCTTTCAGCTTTCATTAGGCAGTGAAGAGCTGGACGAACAAATGATGATCATGGCAACCGATCTTTACGATACGGTCATGCATCGGGTAGTTACGGCTGAGCAGCGCAAGCACGGCTTGATTGACGATCAGATCGAAGCAGAGTATTTTAAAGGCATCGAACATACCCTGACGCCTGAATCCGACCAGGCTGATGATGAGCGAACGATGCGGCTGCTGACGATTTTGGATGCCCTGGTCTTTTATGGTACCGGCGATCACCTGGCAGAATATGAAGCACGGCTGACCAAGCTTTATCCTGTGGCAGCCAAGGCAGCAGTGGCAATGTATGAAAAACTGGTCGCCAAGCCGATCAATTCGCCGTTTGACTTGCGTCGCAACGTCGTCAAGCTGTTTGAGCTGTTTGATGAGCAGATGACGGCCTGGGAGCTGCCTAAGCTGCACAACAAGGAATTTGTTACGCTGTCGCCGGTTTTAAGCGAACGGCAATTGCGGTTGAGTGTTCGGCAGGTGTTTGAGATTTTCCATTCCGACATGAAAGATCGTAAGACTGGCAAGCGGGCCTACATCGGCGTACGGCGCAATGATGGACAGAACTCGTTTACGATTCCGGCTCCTGAAAACGATGCACCGGCTGAATTCTTGAAACTGTATGATGAGCCGGTTGAAAAACTGCTGACGGATCTAAACGTGCCATTTATCGTTAGAAAATAACTAAGGAAGTGGTTTGATGGATGCTAAAGATCAAGAATTGTTCGATCAGGCAAAGCAGATTGTCTTTTTGACCGGCGCCGGCGTTTCAACGGCTTCGGGAATTCCGGATTTTCGCAGTGCCAATGGCTTATATACACAGAATCACAATGCCGAATATTATTTAAGCCACCGCTATTTTGAAACCGATCCGGATGGCTTTTATGAATTCTGCAAGCAAAATCTGTATTTTCCCGATGCACTGCCCAATCCGATCCATCAAAAGCAGGTCGCCTTGGCACTTCAAGATCGAGCAACGATTATTACCCAAAATATCGACAATCTTTATGAAGTTGAATTTCAAAAACAAGGTGCCAAGCCGCGACATTTAATTGATTTTCACGGCAACCTTTACCATGTGTATTGTGAAAAATGCGGGCAGACGGTACCAGTCAGTGAGTATTTAGACAGTCGGCTGCACCAGACCGATCAAGGGCCGCTCCGTCCTGACATTGTCTTATACGATGAAGGCATCAAGCAGGATGACATTCTCGATTCCGTTCACGCGATGCAAAAATCCGATCTGGTCGTAATCGTCGGTACCAGCATGCGCGTCTATCCATTTGCTGGACTGTTGGAATATCGCAATCCGCAGGCTAAGGTAATGGCAGTCAATCAAGAAAAGCTTGACTTCCCATTTCCATTTGAGATGATTCAAGCCGATGCCACCAGCTTTTTTGCCGAACTGCGCGCTTAAAAGCTACTGAAGGCCCAGCCTGCTGCTGCAAGCTGAGCCTTTCTTAATCTCGATGCATGATTCCAAGGCGAAAGGAATGGTTTTGTGACCCAGATTACGCTTGGCCTGACGACCTGGTCAGAGCATCCCGCGCTGATTGATGGTCAACGGCAGACAACCACGCTTAATGAATATGCTCAGCATTTTCCGACCGTTGAAATCGATACGTTTTTCTATGCTTTGCCTAAATCGGCAACCGTCCAGAAATGGCTGACTGAGGTGCCGCGCGACTTTCAGTTTATCGTTAAGGCGCACCGGCTGATGACTCAGCATGAGAACCTGACCGAGCAGGACTCGTCATTAGCGGAGGTGTTTCAAAAATATCGTGATGCCATCATGCCATTGACTGCTGCTGGTCAGCTGAAATGCATCCTGTTTCAGTTTCCGCCGTTTTTTGATGCACAGCTTGATCATATCGACTATCTGCGGCGGATTCGTCTACTAATGGGAAATCTGCCAATCGCCGTTGAGTTTCGAAATGCCAGCTGGTACCAGCCAGCGATTCTCCAACCACTGACCGAATTTTGCCGCGACCTGCAGCTTACGCTGGTTGCTGCTGATGAGCCGCACGATACCTTGACCAGCGTACCGTTTTATCTGATCACGACCAATCCCAAGCTGGTAATGATCAGACTGCATGGCCGCAATCGCGAGGGCTGGGATCATCCGGACAAAGAGTGGCGAAAGAAACGGACGCTGTATCGTTATTCAAGCCGTGAACTGCAGGGATTGGCGACTTTGATTCAAAACCTTGCGCCGGCACCTCAAGAAATCTGTGTCATCTTTAACAACAACTCAGGCAAAGATGCCGCGCCAAACGCTTTGGAACTGCAGCGAATCTTGCATCTTGAGTTTAAGGGACTGGCACCTCATGATCCCGAGCAGCTGAATCTGTTTTAAAATCAAGAAAAAACCGCTCATTTTATGTTAAACTAAAGATTATTAAATCCGTATTAGAAAGAAGGGCCAACATGGCTGAACAAAAACCAACCTACTACATTACGACACCAATCTATTATCCATCTGGCAAGCTGCACATCGGCAATTCCTACACCGAAGTTGCCTGTGACGCTGAAGCCCGCTTTAAGCGTCTGGATGGCTATGACGTTTTCTTCTTGACGGGGACTGACGAACATGGTCTCAAGATTGAAGAAAAGGCTGAAAAACTGGGGATGGAACCCCAAGCCTACGTTGACGAGATGGCAGCCGGCATTAAAAAACTGTGGAAAAAATTGGAAATCTCCAATGATAAGTTTATCCGGACCACGGATGACTATCATGAAAAAGCCGTGCAAAAGATTTTTCAAAAGTTTGTTGACCAGGGCGACATTTACAAAGGTGAATACGTTGGCTGGTATTCGGTTGACGATGAAGAATACTTTACGGAAAGTCAGCTGGCTGAGGTCTACCGTGACGAAGCCGGCAACGTGATTGGCGGTAAGGCACCATCTGGCCATGAGGTGGAACTGGTCAAAGAAGAGTCCTACTTCTTTAAGATGAGCAAGTACGCGGACTGGCTGATGAACTACTACAAGGAACACCCTGACTTTATCGAGCCTCATACGCGGATGAACGAAATGCTCAAGAACTTCTTGGAACCTGGTCTGGAAGATCTAGCCGTTACGCGGACCTCGTTTAACTGGGGTGTTAAGGTACCAAATGACCCTAAGCACGTCGTTTACGTCTGGATCGATGCCTTGTCCAACTATATTACGGCACTGGGCTATGGCAGCGATGACGACAGCCTGTTTAAGAAATACTGGCCAGCCGATGTGCACATGGTTGGTAAAGAAATCGTACGGTTCCACACCATCTACTGGCCAATCATGTTGCATGCGCTGGGGCTGCCATTGCCAAAGCACGTCATCGGTCACGGCTGGCTGACGATGAGAGATGGCAAGATGAGCAAGTCTAAGGGCAACGTGATCTATCCTGAAACGCTGGTTGACCGTTATGGCCTGGATGCTACGCGCTACTACCTGCTGAAGGCAATGCCGTTTGGCAACGATGGCGTGTTCAGCCCGGAAGACTTTGTCGACAAGGTTAACTTTGATCTGGCAAATGACCTTGGGAACCTGCTTAACCGGACCGTTGCCATGATCAACAAATACCAAGATGGCGTCTTGAAGGGCGAAAATGCAGCGGCCACTGACTACGATCAGGACCTGGAAGCCACGGCAGCTCAAGCCTTTGACGAATACAAGGACTTGATGGACAAGACGCACTTTGCTGATGCATTGAGCGCAATCTGGAAGCTGATATCGCGTGCTAATAAGTACATTGATGAAACTACGCCATGGCTGCTGGCTAAAGATGAAGCCAAAAAAGACGAGCTTTCTGACGTCATGACGCACCTGGCCAAGAGTCTGCGCATGGTAGCCGCAATGCTGCAGCCGATTATGACGCACGCGCCAAAAGAAATTATGGATCAGCTCGGCCTGCCAAAAGAAGATATCGCCTTGACTGACCTGTCATTTAACGACTTCCCAGCTGAGGTTAAGGTCGCAGCTAAGGGAACGCCAATCTTCCCACGTCGTGATGTTGAAGAAGAAGTGGCCTTTATCAAGAGTCAGATGAGTGCCAACCAAAAGGCCAAGGGTCGCAAGGCAATGGCTGAGGCTGCCGAAAAAGCCAAGGCACAAGCTCAGCTGCCAGAAATAAAAAAAGATATTCGAATCGATGTTTTTGACAAGGTTGATCTGCGGGTTGCTCAGATCAAGGCTGCTGATCATGTCGAAGGCGCCGACAAGCTGCTTAAGTTCCAACTGGACGATGGCACGGCTGAGGGTCGCCAGATCTTGTCTGGAATCGCGCAATGGTATCCAGATCCAAGCGTCCTGGTCGGCAAGAAGGTCTTGATCGTTGCCAACCTGAAGCCTCGTAAGATGCGCGGCGAGTTGAGTCAAGGCATGATCCTTTCTGATGAGGATGCTGCCGGCAACGTTCAAGTCGTAACGGTACCAGAAAACATGCAGCCAGGGACGACGGTCTGCTAATGACTGGACTAAAACCTGAATTAAAGATCTATGATTCGCATACGCATCTGAATGACGATGTCTTTTATGATGATGTACCGGCTTATCTGGCACGGGCCCATCATTTTGGCGTTGTTGAAATGAATATGATCGGTTCCAATGAACTGCTTAATCAGCGGGCCATTGAGCTGGCACGCCAATACAAGGGATTGTATGCCGTGATTGGCTGGCATCCAGAAGATATTGCCCGCTTTAATGCAAAAGCAGAAGAACTGCTCTTAGAACAGCTGACGGATTCAGTCGTTGTGGGAATTGGTGAAATCGGTTTGGACTATTTTAACGATGAGCATTCACCGCATGACGTGCAGAAACAAGTCTTTGAGCGTCAGTTAGCGATTGCTAGGGACTTAAAGATGCCGGTTTCGATCCATTGCCGTGACGCCTTGGCTGATACCTATCAAATCCTCAAAAACGCGCACGTGGAGGAATTTGGCGGGGTTATGCATAGCTTTAACGGCGATGTGGAATGGATGCAGCGCTTTTTGGATCTGGGCATGGAGATCTCCTACAGTGGCGTTGTGACGTTCAACAGCGCTAAGGACGTTCAAGCAGCCATGCTGGCAACACCGCTCGATCATCTGTTGGTCGAGACCGATGCTCCCTACCTGACGCCAGTGCCATATCGTGGTCAGCGAAATGAGCCGGGCTTTACGCGGTTTACGGTTGAAAAAATTGCTGAGCTGCGTGAAGAATCACCAGAAGATGTTGCCAGGGCAACGTATGAGAATGCCAATCGCTTATTTTTGAATCATTAATGAAAGGCCTTATGGAAAAGATTAAAGAAGTCATCGTTGTCGAGGGCAAGGATGATACCAAACAAATTGCTAAGGCCGTCAACGCCGACACGTTTGAGACAAACGGGTCGGCGTTGTCGTCAAAAGACCTTAGCCAGTTAGCAAAACTACAAGCAGCACGTGGCTTGATCGTTTTTACGGATCCTGATTTTAATGGCGAACGGCTGCGCAAGATTATCAGTCAAGCCGTTCCAGGCGTCAAGCATGCCTTCATTAGACGTGATCAGGGCGTGCCGGATGAAGCACATGGCAGCTTAGGCGTTGAGCATGCCGATCCGGCAGTTATCAAGGAAGCTTTGGCACACGTTTATACCCAAGAAACCGCGCCAGCAATGGTGATTACGACTGCCATGATGCGTCAGGCCGATTTGACGGGTGGCAGAAATGCCCGTGCTCGGCGCGAGCGGCTTGGGCAGCTGCTGGGAATCGGCTATGGAAATGCCAAGCAGATGCAAAAACGGCTTAATATGTTCCGCATTAGTCAAGAACAGTTTGAAAATGCCATTGAAAAAATCAATCAGGAGGAAAAAAGCGATGAGCAGTAATCCGGAAATCGGCAGTCTGAATCGGACCCGAGCCATTATGAAAGAATATGGCATTCACGCTAAAAAGGGCTTTGGTCAGAATTTTTTAACGGATCTCAACGTCTTAAAAAATATCGTTAAAGCAGCTGCTATTACCAAAGAAGACAATGTGATCGAAATCGGGCCTGGACTGGGTGCTTTGACTGAGCAGCTGGCACAGGCTGCTGGTCAGGTGGTGGCTTTAGAAATCGATACGGATCTGTTGCCGGTTTTGGATGAGGTGCTTTCTCCGTACGACAATGTTAAAGTGCTCAACCAAGACGTGCTGAAAGCAGATCTGCCAGCGCTGATTCAAGAACAGTTCGCTGATCCGAGCCGGCCGATTAAAGTGGTTGCCAATCTGCCTTACTACATTACCAGTCCAATTTTAATGGGCCTATTGGAAAGCCCGGTTGCTTGGTCGGCGATCTGCGTTATGATGCAAAAAGAGGTTGCTCAGCGTTTAACGGCTCAGCCAGGAACCAAGGAATACGGCTCGTTGACGCTGGCAATTGAGTATCGCATGCAGGCTCGGATTGCATTTGGGGTTTCGCGTCACGCCTTTGTACCAGCGCCTAACGTAGACTCGGCCATCGTGGTTTTAACGCCGCGTACTCAACCGTTAGCTGCTAAGCCATATGACGAAGGAAAATTCTTCGGTTTCGTAAAGAATTGTTTTGCTCATCGTCGCAAGAGCCTGTGGAACAACCTCAAACCCCTGGCTGGCAAGGATGCTGATAAACAGGTTGTTATTCAGAATGTGTTGGCAGAGTTAAGCATCTCACCGCAGATTCGACCAGAGAAGTTAAACTTGGAGCAGTTTATTACTTTAGCTAATCAACTTCACGCCCAAAAACTACTTTAAAAAATAAATTGCTTTTTGGGATGTCTTGTGATAAAATTTGACTTTTTAAAGATTCTTGCCGTATAATGTTTCTTTGTGAGGTGAGAATACATGCCAACGACAATTGCAGGCATCAAGGAAAAGCTTGATGCACAGGTAGGCCAAAAAGTACTGGTCACGGCGCAGGCTGGTCGTAAAAAGGTTACCCAGCGTCAAGGCATTTTAAGCGAGACGTATCCAGCAATCTTTATCGTTAAGCTTAACAAGCGTGAAGGTTCTTTTGATCGGGTTTCTTACAGTTATGCCGATCTCTTGACTAATAATATTTCTTTGACATTCGAAGAAGCTGAATAACTCAGTAAAAGCATCGTGTTTAACGCGGTGCTTTTTTGTTTAGCAGCAAGGGAATCCTTAAGGCTGGCTTTAGTCTTTGAGCAATAGTTGCAACTCGGTTAGCCACATTTGTATAATAATTAAAATTACTTGTCAAAAAAGGGGGGTATGACCTTGATCATAACTGAAAAAGCTCCCGCCAAAATCAATCTGGCTTTGGATACCCCGATGCGCTATATTGATGGTCTGCCGCGCTGGAATATGGTGATGAACTCCATTGATCTCGCGGATTACGTTACAATTGAGACGCACCAGCATCAGCATCGTATCAAGGTTTATACCGACAGCAGCTTTTTGCCTAATGACCAGCGCAATCTTGCCTACCAGGCTGCCCATATTCTTAAAAATCGTTTTCACATTGATGAGGGCGTGACGATCAAGATTCAAAAACGAATCCCAGTGGCAGCTGGCTTGGGAGGTGGCTCATCAGACGCAGCGGCTGTCTTACGAGCACTTAATCAAGGCTGGAATCTGGGACTTTCTTTAAGAGAGCTTGCTCAGCTGTCGCTTTCGATCGATTCTGACGTGCCCTACTGCGTCTACAGTCAGACCGCCCATGTAACGAGACATGGCGAACAGGTCGAGGTATTAAGACCGTTTCCGCATTACTGGGCAGTCGTGGCCAAGCCTAAGATCAGCGTTTCGACACCAACGATTCTGCGGCAGATCAATTATGAAAAGCTGCAGCATCTGGATGTTGATTCGTTGGTTGACTGTATTCAAAACGGTCGCTGGCAGGAATCGTTTGCTTATATGGGCAATGTTTTGGAGCCGGTCACGATGAATGAATATCCCGAGATTCGTCAGCTCAAGCAGCGTATGGAAAAGCTGGGGGCAGACGTGGTTCAGATGAGCGGCACGGGTCCAACCGTTTTTGCGCTTTGTCATAATGAGTCAAGAGCACGCCGGCTGCATAACAGCTTATGCGGTTTCTGTCGGGAAGTATATTTAGCCATGCTTTTATAGTCTAAGAGCATCAGACGCGTTGCAATGCGGTTTGACGCTCTTTTATTCATTTTGCAATTATAAGTAATGAACAATAGCTGTCTTTACAACTATTAGTCCATTTAAAAACAGTCATTTTCAAAATTTTTTAAAAAATGATATTCTCATTCTATGCATTATTCTACTAAAATATATTCATAAATTGATTGCATAAGCATATTTAAGAAAACGTATTCATTTTATATTAAACAGTCGTTAAACCGTTGATTTTAAAGGATTGACAACGCTTACTTAACGGGTTATATTAAGAACGTAGTCAAGTAAGAAAACAAAGGAGTGACTGTATTATGCCAAGTCCAATTCATGTAACTTCGGAAATTGGCAAGCTGAAGACGGTTATGCTACACCGGCCTGGTCGTGAAATTGAAAACATTACGCCAGATTCGATGTACCGTCTGCTGTTCGATGACATTCCATATCTGCCAATCGCGCAAGAAGAACACGATTACTTTGCTCAAACGCTGCGCGACCAAGGCATTGAAGTTCTCTATTTCGAAAAGCTGGCTGCTGAGGCACTGGCTGACCAAGACGTTAAGGAAGAATTCGTTGACCGCATGGTTGCTGAATCCGGCTACGCAGCTGGTTTGATCCACGACGTTTTGAAGGAATACCTGTTGGCCATGAATACGCAAGACATGGTTAACAAGATCTTCGAAGGGGTTCGTCGCGAAGAAATCGATCTCCCACACATGACGCTGCAACAAGCTGCTGAAGACACTGAATGGCCATTCGTAATGGACCCAATGCCAAACGCATACTTTACGCGTGACCCACAAGCTTCAATCGGTGACGGTCTTTCCATCAACCGGATGACGTTCCCAGCTCGTCAGCGTGAATCCTTAATCACTGAATACATCATCAAGCACCACCCACGGTTTGCAGGTCAAGTCAATGTATGGCGCGACCGCAACCACGAAACGCACATTGAAGGTGGGGACGAACTGGTATTAAGCGACCACGTATTTGCTATCGGTATTTCCCAACGGACGACTGCCGATGCAATCGAAGACATCGCTAAGAACCTGTTCAAGAAGTCAAACTACGACACGGTCATTGCCATCAAGATTCCGCACAACCACGCAATGATGCACCTTGACACTGTCTTTACGATGATCGACTACGACAAGTTTACTGTTCACCCAGCAATCTTGGACGAAAACGGTCATGTTGACAACTGGGTACTGCACCCAGGCAAAGACGGCGAAATTACGATGGAACACCACACGGACATCAAGGAAGTGCTTAAGAAGGCCCTGAACAAGGACGACATTGACTTGATCCCAACTGGTAACGGTGACCCAATCATCGCTGCCCGTGAACAATGGAATGACGGCTCTAACACGCTGGCCATCGCACCTGGTGAAGTTGTTACCTACAACCGTAACTACGTATCCAACGATCTGCTGCGCAAGCACGGCATTTTGGTTCACGAGGTTCGTTCAAGCGAATTGTCTCGGGGTCGTGGTGGTCCACGTTGCATGTCCTGCCCAATTGTTCGTGAAGACCTCTAAAAGCAGGCATGCGGCTTGACCGCATTAAAACAGGCGCCGATCAATGAGATTTGGTGCAGATTAAAAGCGAAAGTTGGATCATCGCGATATGAATTCGCAACGGTACGACTTTCGCTTTTTTCGATTAAGAATTAAAATAATATTAGACAATTCTCAATCATTTATTTTTTAAGGTGTGTAAGGGTTCAGAGGTGGGCGATTGAGTAGGAGTCGAAGTATTTTTAAGTTATTTAAGCGGCTTTAGGTTTGATTAGTTTAATGATGAGTGTTCTAGTCGATCTATGAATAGAAACGAGGGGATATTTATGGATACTCAAAAGAAAGGTATCGGTAAGGGCGAACTGATTGCCCTGATCGTTAGTTCATGTATCGGTACCGGTATTTTCGGGATTACCAGTGACGTTGCGGCTGCGGCTGCTCCAGGCCCAGCTCTTTTAGCTTGGCTGTTCGTTGCCTTTGGTTTCCTGATGCTGGTGCTTTCTTTAAACAACCTGTCCAACAAGCGGCCTGACCTACAAGGTGGGATCTTTGCCTATGCTGGGGAAGGTTTCGGTCCGCTGGGTGAATTTATTTCTGGCTGGTCCTACTGGCTGTCAGCTTGGCTGGGTAACATTGCCTTTGCTACGATGCTGATGAGTTCAATTGGGACTTTCATTCCAACTTTTAAGGGCGGTCAAAACGTTCCATCAATTATTGTTGCAATTATTTTCTGCTGGCTGTTAACGATCCTGGTTAACAATGGTGTTGAAAGTGCCACCTTCGTCAACATGATTGGGACGATCTGCAAGATTGTGCCGCTGATCATCTTCATCATCATCATGTTTGTCTGCTTCAAGGGCGGCATGTTTACGGCTGACTTCTGGGGCAAGGTTGCAAGCAACGCCACTAAAGGCACGACGACGGGTTCGGTCTGGACTCAAATGAAGGGTACGCTGATGACTCTGATCTGGGTATTTATCGGGATCGAAGGGGCATCAGTCATGGCTCACCGTGCTAAGTCGCGTTCTGAAGCCGAACAAGCTTCGGTTATCAGTTTCATTCTGCTGGTAATCATCTACGTTCTGATTTCAATCCTGCCATACGGTGCGCTGACGCGGGCTCAACTGGCCGGCATGGGTCAGCCTGCTTTGGGCCACGTTCTGGAAATGACGGTTGGCCACTGGGGCGCGGTATTGATCAACGTTGGTCTGATCATCTCAACGATCGTTTCCTGGCTGTCTTGGACGATGCTGCCAGCTGAAACGACGATGCTGGTTGCCGATGACAAGGCAATGCCAAAAGCTTGGGGCAAGGTTAACTCCAAGAACGCGCCAACGACTTCTTTGATGATCACGGGCGTTTTACAGACGATCTTCCTGTTCTCGCTGCTGTTTACGGAAAAGGCTTATGAATTTGCCTACTCGCTCTGTGCTGCCGCAATTTTGTTCTCCTACCTGTTTGTTGGTCTCTACCAGATGAAGTTGAGTTCCGAACGTAAGGAATGGGGTCAATACACGGTCGGTCTGCTTTCTGCGCTGTTCATGTTTGCCTGCATGTTCCTGGCTGGTTGGCAAGAAGTTCTGCTGGTTACGATCAGCTTTATTCCAGGCTTCTGTGTCTACTACGCTGGCTGCAAGGAAAACAATCACAAGTTCTCTAAGGCTGAGCTGTGGACGATGGGCCTGATTCTGGTATTGAGCGTTGTTGCCGTCGTATTGGTATGCAATGGCACGATTACCATTAGCTAGCAATTTTTAACGGATGGTCGTCATTGACTGAATCAAGACTATGTAAAAGCTTAAAGACGAATTTAAATCGTGTTGGAATTTCTCCAACACGATTTTTTTATATAAAGGATTGCGCTGACGTACAAAATTAGGTAAGATAGTCACTGTTGCTAAATCGTAATTATTACCATTTATTTTTGCGAGGTGAAAAGATGGATCGACGCTTTTGGAAAATCGTGGCTGGCTTGAGCTTGGTATTGGCGGTGATTTTTGGCCTGGCAGCTACTGACTGGCATCCGCAGCAAAAATCACAGCGGCCGATTAAAGTCGTTGCCAGCCTGAATTTTTATGGCGAAGCTGCCCAGGCCGTTGCGGGAAAATATGGCCAAACTGTTTCCGTAATCGATAATGCGGCGGTTGACCCGCATGAGTATCAGCCGGCGACCGTTCAAGCCGAGCAGGTTGCCAAAGCGAATGTTGTGATTTTAAATGGTCTGGGCTATGATCAGTGGATGAATGATCTGGTTAAGGCTAATCAAAATGGATCACAAACGGTCGTTAACGTCGGCAGACAGATCGCCGGCCAAAAGAATGGTGCCAACGAGCATGTCTGGTACCGACCACAGACGATGAAAAAACTGGCGTACTATCTGGCAAAAAAATATGCCAAGCTTGATCCTAAGCATAAACAATACTATTATCGCAATGCCAAAAAATATGTCAGTTCATTGACAGCGATTGATCAGCAGATTGAAAAATGCCGTCAGCTGGCTCAAAAACAAAAAGTTGACGTCAGCGAGCCGGTTTTTGATTATGCCTTAGAGAATCTAGGCTATCAGATCAATGACCGTCATTTTGAAAAAGCAATTGAAGATGGCAACGATCCATCGCCAAAGGATATTCAGCAGCTGCAGCAGGATATTCAAGAGCATCGGATCGCATTCTTTGTTAATAACAAACAGTCGCAGAGCAAGACGATCGACAACCTGGTCGCACTGGCTAAAGAAAATCACGTTCCAGTTCTTAACGTTACCGAATCCCAGCCGAATGGCAAAACCTATCGGCAATGGATGTTGGGGCAGTATCGGCAGCTCTATCGAATCCTACAGCGAGGTGAATGATCATTTCTCTTATTACAGTTAAAAACCTGACTTTAGCTTATGGTGATAAGAATATCGTTGACGACTTAAGCTTTTCTTTGGCGCCTGGCGATTTTCTGGTCGTGATTGGTGATAACGGCGTCGGCAAGACCACGCTGGTAAGATCGCTTTTGGGACAGCTCAAGCCTAAAAAAGGCGTGATTGAGATGCCTGACAAACTGAAGATCGGCTATGTTCCTCAGTTTCGCAATCTGGATGAAGAATATCCCTTATCGATTAAAGACTTTGTCGCTTTAAATGCCGGCAAAAGTCTGCGCCCATGGCTGAATCAAAAAGAACGCCAGCAGCTGCACCATATTCTAGAGCTGACGGATCTGACACGCATTCAGGATCGCTTGTTGGGGCAGGCTTCGGGCGGTGAAAAGCAGCGCGCCTACCTGGCACAGGCACTGCTTGGCAATCCGCGGCTTTTGATCTTGGATGAGTCAACAGCCAGTCTCGATAATGAAATGAAATATGAGCTTTTAGACTTGGTAGCCAAGCTGCAAAAGCAGGGACTCAGCGTCATCTTTATTACGCATGACTGGGATCTGGCTCGCAGTTATGGCACGCGCTATCTAAAGATGATGCCGGATAGCTATCAGACCGGATCGATTGAAGAATTCCGACAGGGGGTTAAAAATGTTTGAGTTGAGCTTTATGCGCAATGCGTTTATGGCCGGCACGTTTATCGCCATTGTCAGCGGGACGATTGGCGTTTTTGTGATGGCACGCAGCATGTCTTTTCTGACGCACACACTGTCAGAAATCGGGTTTGCTGGGGCTTCATTTGCGGTTTTTGCAGGGTGGCCGGCATTAAACGGGATGCTTTTGTTCACCATGCTTAGCTCGGTCTTAGTGGGTCAGATGAGCATTAAGGAATCTCGCCGCGAAGCTGTTATCAGCGCGGTCTCAGCTCTTTTCATCGGCTTAGGGATCTTGTTTTTGTCGCTTTCCAGTCAAACGGCCAGTTCAGCCACCAGCATTCTGTTTGGCAGCGTGGTTGGGATCAGCAGGCAGGAGGTCTGGCAGCTGGTGGGCCTGTCGCTTTTGGTGATGGTAGTCGTGATGATTGGCTACCGTCAGCTGAAGTTTGATTCGTTTGATGCTGTCGGTGCGCGGGTTAACGGCATCAACAGCACACTGATCTCGGTTGTCTTTTTGCTTTTGCTGGCATTAAGCGTCAGTGTGGCGGCTCAGATCGTTGGTTCGCTGCTGATCTTTATTCTGCTGACGCTGCCTGCTGCCAGTGCCAAGTATTTTACGCATGGCGTGGCCAAGATGATCGTTTTGGCAATCCTATTTGCCATGCTGGGAACCTGGCTGGGATTGTATCTGGGATATTTGACCAACTGGCCGGTGAGCTTCTTTATTGCGGTGATTGAAGTAGTGATTTATGTGACTGCCTTGATTTTTCAGCACTTGGTCAATGATTAGCAGAAAGTGTTAAAATAAAACACGGCTCAAGCTTTGGGCGGTGTTTTTTATTTTCGGTCGCATCAGCCATCCGTTGGCAATCTAAGTCCGGAATTTCTCTTTTTTGCTTGATTAAATCGGTTAATCCTTTTAGGTGGCGCTGTCATCGTGATTGTTTGCCGAAACAGCTCTTAAGATTCTGAATAAAATTGCGGTAAAAGACGAACTATTATGTTATGATTTGAAGGTATCAATAATTATTAGCTCAAGTAAAAGAGGGAAATCACATGAAAGTCAGACGCAGTAATCGCTTGGTTGATATGACGCGCTATTTGATGGAACATCCACGGACGCTGGTTTCATTGAAGTTTTTTGGCGAACGTTACGGCTCGGCCAAGTCATCAATCAGTGAGGATCTAAGCATCATTCGGCGGACGCTGCACACTTGGGGCGTCGGTCGTCTGGAAACCCTGCCTGGTGCCAGTGGCGGGGCCCGTTTGACGCTGCTCTACTCTGAAGAAAATGCTGCGCAGGTCATTGATGATCTGGTTAAGGCAGTTGACGATGACAGCCGGCTCTTACCAGGTGGCTATGTCTATCTATCGGATCTTTTGGGACGGCCGGACGTGCTTCGCGAAGTCGGCCGTTTGATTGCGACTCAATATGTTGACGATGACGTTGACGTGGTAATGACGGTCGAGACGAAAGGAATTCCGATTGCTCAAAGCGTAGCGATGTATCTGAACAAGCCATTTGTAATCGTACGTAACAGCTCTCACATTACGGAAGGCTCAACGGTCAGCGTCAATTACGTCTCGGGTTCGTCACAGCGGATCAAAAAAATGGAGCTTTCACGGCGGACGCTTAAAGAAGGTGCCAACGTAATCGTCGTGGATGACTTTATGAAGGGTGGCGGTACGCTGAACGGGATGAAGTCGCTGATTGAAGAATTCGGTGCTCATCTGGTCGGCATGACGGTCTTTGCAGAGGGTCAATTCAGTGGTCAGCGCTTGGTTGACGGCTGCACTTCATTGATCAAGGTTCAGGCCGTTGACGATACGACCAATAAAAAAATCACTGCTCAGCCAGGCAGCTATATGGAAGCCGTATTTGGCAATAAAAAGGAGAAATAAATAAAAATGACGCAACGCAATGCAATTATTCTCGCGGCCGGTAAAGGTACGCGGATGAAGTCCAAGCTTTATAAAGTGTTGCACCAAGTGTGTGGCAAAACGATGGTTGAACATGTCTTAGGTCAGCTGGAAGAAGCTAAGATCGACAACATCGTGACGGTGGTTGGCTATGGTGCCGAAACCGTTGAGCAGACGCTGGGCAATCGGACCAAATATGCTTTGCAAAAACAGCAGCTGGGGACTGGTCATGCGGTTATGCAGACTGAATCGCTGCTGGGTGATCAAGAAGGCGAGACGCTGATCGTCAGTGGGGATACGCCTTTATTTACTGCCGCAACCTTCAACAAGATGTTTGAATACCATGAGCAGCGTCATGCGGCAGTTACCATTCTGACTTCAGTGGCACCTGATCCGACTGGCTATGGCCGCATCGTTCGCAATGACGTGGGTATCGTTGAGCGGATCGTTGAACAAAAAGATGCCACGCATGAAGAACAGGAAATTCATGAAATCAATACTGGTGTCTACTGCTTTGACAATCAAAAGCTGTTCCAGGCCCTTAAGCTGATCAATAATGACAATGCCCAAGGCGAGTACTACTTGACGGATGTCATCGGCATTTTAAAGAACCATGGCGAAATCGTCACGGCTTATCGAATGGCTGACTTTGACGAATCAATGGGGGTCAATGATCGCGTTGCCTTGGCGCGGGCCAACAAGATCATGCGTAAGCGAATCAACACCCGCTTGATGAAAGACGGCGTCACTATGGTTGATCCAGAAACCACTTATATCGATGCCGACGTTAAGGTGGGCCGCGACACGGTAATTGAAGGCAACGTTGTGGTCAAAGGCAATACCACGATTGGCAGCGACTGCTTTATCGGCGCTCACTCAGTCATCAAGGATTCAGTTCTGCATGATGACGTCAAGGTCTATGCCTCAACGCTGGAAGAAGCGGAAATGCACACCGGATCAGACGTTGGCCCTAACAGTCATCTGCGTCCTCAGGCTGAGATCGGCAAGGGTGTTCATATCGGCAACTTCTGTGAGATCAAGAAAGCCTACATTGGCGAAAATACCAAGATTGGTCATTTGAGCTATGTTGGCGATGCTACTCTGGGTAAGAACATCAACATCGGCTGTGGCGTGGTCTTTGTCAACTATGATGGCTCCAAGAAGCATCACACCAACGTTGGCGATCATGCCTTTATCGGCAGCAACTCTAACATTGTGGCTCCTGTCAATATTGCCGAAGACTCGTTTGTTGCGGCTGGGTCTACGATTACGGACAGCACGGAACGTTTTGACATGGCAATTGCCCGAGCACGGCAGGTCAATAAACCGGATTATGCTAAGAAGCTTCCCTGGTAACAGTTGCTTTTTGGACTTTAAATCAATATGATTAGAGTGATAGAAAAAGTATGCAGATTTCGGAGGACCCCATGAAAGAACGTTATGCTGACCCTAAATTAAAAATCTTTGCCTTAAATTCCAACCGCCCACTGGCCCAAAAAATTGCCGATGAGGTAGGTGTGGAATTGGGTAAGCTTTCGGTTGACCGCTTTAGTGATGGCGAAATTCAAATCAATATCGAAGAAAGCGTCCGTGGCGATAATGTTTATGTTATTCAATCAACTTCAGCTCCCGTAAACGATAACCTGATGGAACTGATGATCATGATCGATGCCTTGCGTCGGGCAAGTGCCAATACGATCAACGTGGTCTTGCCTTACTACGGCTATGCTCGGCAAGACCGGAAAGCACGGAGCCGAGAACCAATTACGGCCAAGCTGGTTGCCAACATGTTGCAGAATTCTGGCGTGACGCGGATTGTTGCCCTTGATCTGCACGCTGCTCAGATTCAAGGTTTCTTTGACATTCCAGTCGATCACTTGATGGGAGCACCGCTTTTGGCTGACTACTTTATCAATGAGGGCGTGGCTGCCAATGCCGTTGTCGTTTCGCCAGACCATGGTGGGGTTACGCGAGCACGGGCCCTGGCAGAGTTTCTCAAGGCGCCGATTGCTATCATTGATAAGCGGCGGCCACGGCCAAACGTTGCCAAGATTATGAATATCATTGGGGATGTCAAGGGCAAGAAATGTATCATGATTGATGACATGATTGATACTGCCGGTACGATTTCCAAAGGTGCGCAAGCCTTGATGGATGCCGGTGCAGAAGAAGTCTATGCTTCAGCTACGCATGCCGTTTTGTCGGGCCCAGCAATTGAGCGCTTGGACAATTCACCGTTAAAACAGGTCGTGGTTACGGATTCGATTCAGCTGCCTGACGAAAAGCAGATTGACAAGATCGTGCAGGTTTCCGTGGCTCCGCTGATTGGCGCGGCAATCAAGCGGATCAATGAAAATCGTCCTGTTAGTCCTTTGTTTAACAACCGTTTTGAACAGGCTAACGAAGATTAGATTTAATCAAAAGAGTCGCTATCTAAGCGGCTTTTTTTGATTTTGGGACTAAAAGGCGGTCCATGGTATAATAGTCGAGGCAAGACGAAAAAGGAGCAAAAAAATGAAATTTAAAACTTTGCTGAAACGGCTGATGCTGGGCACGGTTACGGTTGCAGCCGGGATTAGCCTGGTTGGCTGCGGCAGCTCGACCAGTACGCAGTCAAGCGAGTCGTCATCTGAGTCGTCACAATCAACGACCAAGACGACGGCGGCTTCCAAGGCCCGCGATCAAGCCAATAATCAGATTATGTCTGGTCAGTATAAGGAAGCCTTAAAAACGCTGCTGGCGGTCAAGAATCCAGATTCGCAGACGCGCAGCATGATTAAAGATCTGCAGAAATACTTAGCGGCTCAAGATGCCTATAATGATCAGGAATATGATGAAGCCGTCAACGATCTCAGTTCGGTATCATCAAATTCCAAACCGATGCGTTCGGCATTCATCAGTATGAAGAACAAGGCTAAGCAGGCTCAACAGGCAGCTTCTGCCAGTTCCTCTGCTCAAAGCAGTCAGGCTAACTCCAGCAGCTCAAGTACGACGGCATCATCCAGCTCAAGTTCCAGTTCGGCGGTCAATTCGGCAGCAGCCAGTCAGACCGGCATGGACGTAATCAATGCGTTTGCGGCTAAGATGAACTTTAACCAGTCGAGCTACGGGATTATTCCAGAAGGCAAGGATGGCGACGTATATACTTTTGAGGTTCGCCAAAACAACGATGATAATACCGTTGCTCATTTGATTGGTATCTATCAGTACAACGCTGCTACTGGCGCAGTTACCAAAATCAATTAACCAGTCTAAGTAAGAAGGCGAGAAATGGCATGAGTGAGGAAATCATTGCCCGTCCGTTGATTACGATCACCAATATCATCTGGAGCTTTAATCGGCAGACGCATGAGATGCAGCTGCTTTTGATCAAGCGGTCTGAAGCACCATTTAAAGATGCCTGGGCGCTGCCGGAAACGCTGCTGCGGAGTACGGAAAGTGCCGATGATGCCGCATTGCGCTTGATCAAGGATAAAATCGGGCTTGAGGTTCGGTCAACGGCAACGGAACAATTGGCAACGTTTACCGCGCCGCACCGATCAGTCGGTGAGCGGGCATTGGCGTTGGCGTACATGACTTTTTTGCCGGCAATGCCTAAGCTTAAGCCGGGATATGGTGCCGTTGCCGCCGAATGGTTTGCTTTTGAGAATTTTGGTCATCATTACTTATTGAGTGATGGCAGGCATCGGTTTGATCTTTCAAATACCTCACAGGCACTGGCGTTTGACCATGATCAAATCGTTACTACGGCTATTCAGCGCATTCGCAACAAATTGGACTATCAGCCAACGGTTCTGCAGGTATTGGGACCTACGTTTACGCTTAAAGAGGCACGCGAGGTCTATGCGCCATTTTGGCAGCTGACGGCAGATCAGATTGATAATTCAAATTTCCGCAAGACGCACCACCATCTTTTTAAAGAGGTTGGGACAGCAACGATTCGCAAGCGCAGCGGTCGACCACCCAAGATATATTCGTTGGCGAGCTTGCCAAATCCGTTGGAAAGGAGTAAAGTTGACAACAATTAAAGTCAACTTTACTTTTTTTTACGAAAATTAAAGTAATTTGTACTTTTATTTAAAGAGGTGAGACAAATGGCAAATGAAGCATTGCTGATTATTGACTACACCAATGATTTTGTGGCTGATGACGGCGCGCTGACTTGTGGCCAGGCTGCTCAGGCTTTAGACGAGCACATTACACAATTGGCAGATGATTTTCTAAAGGCTGGCAAGTGGGTCTATCTGCCGACTGACGTTCATCATCAAAATGACCCGTACCATCCTGAAAGTCGGCTTTATCCACCCCACAACATCAAGGGAACCTGGGGACGCGAGCTGTACGGCCGGCTTGGCAAATGGTATCAGAAACACCAAGATGATGAGCATGTCGTTTTGCTGGATAAGACGCATTACTCATCGTTTTGCGGGACACCGCTTGATCTGCGGCTGAGGGAAAGAAAAGTTGACACGGTGCATTTGGCGGGTGTCTGCACGGATATCTGCGTTCTGCACACGGCGATTGCGGCATATGATCTGAACTATCAAATCGTGGTTCACGAAAAAGCCGTTGCGACCTTTGATCCGGCTGGCCAGGTTTGGGCGATGAAGCATTTTAAGAACGTTTTGAACGCTCAGATAGAAGATTGAAAGAAGTTTAGGGAGAAGAGAAATGGCAATGTCTGAAGAATTATTGACTGATCTGTATGAATTTTCAATGGCGAATGGCTATTATGCGACCCTGCCGCATGATCAAGAAGCGGTTTTTGACGTCTTTTACCGTAATGTTCCTGATAATGGTAGCTTTGTCATTGCGGCTGGGTTGGCTCAAGTCGTTGAAGCGCTGCAGAATTTTCATTTTACGGATGATGACATCAGCTATCTGCGTTCATTGAATCTATTTTCGACTGGCTTTTTGGACTATCTGGCCAATTTAAAGTTTTCCTGCACGGTCCGAGCAATTCCAGAGGGGACGCCGGTCTTTCCGCGTGAACCAATGCTGACGGTCAAAGGGCCATTGCTGCAGTGTCAGCTGCTGGAGACGTTCGTATTGAACATCTTGAATCATCAGTCACTGATTGCCACTAAGTCGCGACGGATCTGTGCCGCTGCTGAAGGCCGTGCAGTCATGGAATTTGGCGCGCGGCGAGCACAGGGACCAGATGCCTCAGTCTTTGGTGCACGAGCGGCGGTAATCGGCGGGTGTACCAGTACCTCCAACTGCCTGGCAGCTAAGAAGTTTGGCCTGCAGGCGGCTGGGACGATGGCACACAGCTGGATTGAAAGCTATCCTGATGAGCTGACGGCTTTTCGCGCCTGGGCACAGGTTTATCCAGACAGTGCCTCACTGCTGGTTGACACCTATGATGTTTTGAAGAGTGGGGTGCCAAATGCAATCAAGGTCTTTAGAGAATTACGGGCTGCTGGTCATGAGCCGATTGGCATTCGGATTGATTCTGGCGACTTGACTCAATTGGCAACCAAGGCCCGGCAGATGCTGGATGAAGCTGGATTTGAAAATGCCAAGATTACGGCTTCCAATGCTTTGGATGAAACGGTGATTCAAGCATTGCTAAAAGAAGGCGCACCGCTGGACAACTTTGGTATTGGTGAAAAGCTGATCACCAGCTCGACTTCGCCAGTCTTGAGCGGGGTCTACAAAATGGCAGCGCTCAAGGTTGATGGCCAATGGCAGCCAAAGATTAAGCTCAGCAACAGTCGTGAGAAGGTTACGCTACCAGGCGACAAAATGGTCTACCGGCTTTATCGAAAAGATACGCCGGACCAAGCCTTTGCCGATGTGATTGCCCTGGCTGATGAAAAACTGCCTGAAAAGCTCTTAGCGATTAATGCTGATCCACTGGCAACTGATGACGAGATTGAGCTAACCGATTTTGTTGCCAAGCCATTGCAGCTGGAAGTAGTTGGCGCTAATGCCAGCTCGATTGAGACCGATGTAATGAAACTGCAGGCATCGATGAAGCGACAATTAGCACAGCTGCCTAAGGCTACGCAGCGCTTGATCAATCCTGATGTCTACCAGGTCTACTTGACGCCAAAGCTGTTTGAGCTTCAGCAGCGGCTGATTAAAGAGCATCATCAAAAGGCTCAGGCTTAAAAACGAACCAGTTAAAAAATCTTAAACCGATAAAAACTACGCCGCTCAAAGCAGTCTTATTGCTTTGAGCGGCGTAGTTTGTTTTTATTGGTAGATTGATCAGGCGTTTAAAACGTATTTTTCGATGGCTTCGGCAACGCCATCATGATTATTGTCGCTTTCGGTAACAACGTCGGCCATCTGCAGCGTATGTGGAATCGAGTTGGCCATTGCCACGCCGGTTCCGGCAAATTCAATCATCGACTCATCGTTTTGCGCGTTGCCGATTGCCATGACGTTGTCAGCGGTCAGATTCAGCTTATCAGTCAAGGCAGACAAGGCCACGCCCTTGCTGGTCTGTTTGTTGATCAGCTCGAGGTAGAAGTCCTCACTGCGAACGACTCGGAAACGATCGCTGAGTTCTTGAGGCATGTTGGCTAAAGCGGCATCGATTTTTTCTTTTTCGTCGGTCATCATGGCCTTGCCAATCGTAATCGAATCGCGCATGTGGTTCAGCTGATCCATGCTGCGGTAGCGTAATGGCATGGATACCAGATTGGATTCATAAACCGTGTATGGGTTGATATCTTGGTTAGGCGTGTAGATATAGTCGCTGGTCTCAATAATTGATGAAACATCCTGCTTGCGGCAGTATGATTCAAAATCAATGTAGTCGTCAAAATCAACCGTGTAGTGAGCCAAAACGGTACCGTCAGTCGCCTGGGCCAAAGCACCGTTATAGCAGATAACGTATTCGTTTGCAGAATCGGCGAGTCCTAGCTGGTTGACATAGGCTTTCACGCCAGTCATCGGACGACCGGTACATAAAACGATCCGGACGTCGCGCTTAGTGGCTTCATTGATTGCGGCAACGGTTTGTGGGGTGATCTGACGCTGGTCATTGATTAACGTACCATCGATATCGATCGCGACAAGTTTAATAGACATAAAAATACCTCCTGGATCTTTAATTGGCAACGACTTGATTGTTTTTAATGCAGTGCTGAAAGGCTTCATAGATTGGCTCGAAAATCTCGATGTCATTTTGCTGAGTCAGCATCTCACGCGGGAAGAAAAAGCGCTGATCGCCGGCTTCTCGGCCTGAGACGCTTGCCACCAGCGTGCTGACCTGTGACAGCTCAGTCAGTTCGCCATTTGGATAGATGAGCTCAATTTGCGTTTGCGGCTTTGAGTCTTGCGGGTTGTAGGTATCGTAAGGCAGCTTATAGCTGGAGTCGACAGCGGTATAATAGTCGACGTCAAAGCCGGCCGTGGTAATCAATTCACGCAGCTTGGGCAGCATGAAACGGGTCTGCTGATCATAGACGGCAGATTTGAATGGCCGTCGGTTGATAAAGCGCTGGGCTAGATCGCTTAAGATTTTATCGCTTGAATTCATCCAATGAATAAAATAAGTAGTCAAAACGCCATCGTCAAGCGTTAAATAGTCATTCAAGTCATAATGACCGTTAAAAAACGGCATCAGCAGTCGCGGCATGAACTCGGGCTGGTATTGACTTGGATGCTGATAAAGCCACTTGGCCCGCATCAGCAGGTGATCCAAGATGACCTCCATCGAGCGTGAAACTGGATGAAAGTAAACCTGCAGATACATCTGCAACCGACTGAGAATATAGTCCTCAACAGCGTGCATACCATTGATCTCAAAAGCAATGCCATCCTTGACCGGCCGCATCATGTGCAGAACGCGATCGAGATCGAACTTGCCGTAATTGGTACCTGTATAGTATGAATCGCGCTGCAGATAGTCCATCCGATCAGCATCGACTTGACTTGATATCATCTGAACCACCTGTGGATTTTGATAGGTGTGATCAATCACGCTGGCGACTTTTTGAGGAAAATCATTGCCGACGCGGCGCAGAATGCGATTGATATTGGTTGATTCACTGGTGATGATGCGCCGCGTAATCTGCTCGTGGTCAGTGTGAAAGATATGTTCAAACGTATGCGAGTAAGGCCCATGTCCCAGATCGTGAAGCAGTGCCGCGCAAAGGGCTACGGGGCGCTCTTGATCGTTCCACAATCCATCTTGAGGCGCTTGCTGCGGATAGTTACGCTGAAAAAGGTTGCAGATGCGGCGCGTGATCTCATAAACGCCCAGACAATGGCCAAAACGAGAATGCTCGGCGCCATGAAAGGTCATTGAAGAGGTGCCGAGCTGTTTGATACGGCGCAGTCTCTGAAATTCCGGCGTGTCAATCAGATCAAGAATGATTTGATTGTCAACGATAATCGTACCGTGGATCGGGTCACGAAAGACTTTTTCGCGCGGCAGCTGTTCATCTTTAAATGTCATGACGAATCCTTTCTTAGAAAAAGCAGTTGGTTTAATTATACAAAATTATTATTTAGCCCGCATTGGTTGAGAAATTAAAAACAATCCGCGTATAATCAAATTGAAAAAATCGAGCAAAGGGGGCCGATGTCTATCAAATCCATTGTACCCGTTAAGGTCAGCTTAAAAACAAAAATGACTCAGGATGGCAAAAGCGATCATTATCATTTTGAAGAAGACGGCCAATTCGTTACGTTGGAAAATGGCCAGCATTATTTACGCTATGTCGAGCATCAAGGCAGCCAAGCCACGCCGGTTCAGTTTCGGTTAGCACCGGATGAGATTCATCTGGTTCGCAGCGGCGCACAGAAGACGCATTTTCGCTTTGCCAATGGCAGCGAGCATCTGACGCACTATCAAACGGAATATGGTCGGATCGCCCTGCGTGTCGTTACCAATCGCTTGGATGCCGATTTGAATCTGGCAGCCATCGCCGGTCATGTTGAGATCCGCTATCAGCTGCTGATGCAGGATCAATTAATCGGTAACTATCAGATTCAATTGCAATTTGGCGCGTAATATCGTATTATGTAGAGTAGACTTTTTGAGACTTTTTGAAGGGATGTGCACCAGTTTGGATTTAACCCATTTGGATTTAAAGGTTTTCGATGGCCAAGACAAGTCGGAACTGTCCATGATCGAAGTAGCGCACGCTATTTTGGCTTACCATGGTGAAGCAATGGCGTTCGCTGATTTGACCAACGAGGTTCAGCAATATCTTGGTAAGAGCGATGAGGAAATTCGGGAACGGCTTTCTCAGTTCTACACGGACCTGAACGTCGATGGCAGTTTTATTTCCCTTGGTGACAATACTTGGGGCCTGCGTGCATGGTACCCATACGAATCAATCGACGAAGCCACGGTTGGCGAAAACGAAGAAGAAGAAGATCGTCCAAAGAAGAAGCGTCGCAAGGTCAATGCCTTCTTGGCAGGGGCTGACGATGACGATGACGTTATCGACTACGACAATGATGACCCAGAAGATGACGATCTGGCCGACGTTGATGATGAAGATGACGGCGACGGCGAAGAAGAAGATTACGACAACCCAGATTACGATGAAGACAATCCACTCGCCGATGACGATGAGGACACCAATCTGGAAGATCAGCTCTCATCAGAAAACTTTGATGATGAAGATGACGTTGAAGACGATGATGACGAGGAATAAATAATACATCGCTCTTGACTAACCTGTTTGGTCTTTGTATTATTTTACTTGGGCTCCCAAGTTTATCTTGGGACTTTTCGTTTTAAAAAGCTCCCTGTTTCAGTGAAATGGGGAGCTTTTTTTGTATTAGAGAACCGGACGCAGTTCCAAAAGGAGAGAAATAATGACTAAATACATTTTCGTAACTGGTGGGGTTGTTTCATCATTGGGCAAAGGGATTATCGCTGCATCTCTGGGTCGATTGCTGAAAAACCGGGGTCTGAAAGTGGCCATTCAAAAGTTTGACCCATACTTGAACGTGGACCCTGGGACGATGAGCCCTTACCAGCACGGTGAGGTTTTCGTTACTGATGACGGTACGGAAACTGATTTGGACTTGGGACACTACGAACGGTTCATTGACAACAACCTCAACAAGTATTCCAACGTTACGACCGGTAAGATCTACTCAGAAGTATTGCACAAGGAACGGCGCGGCGACTATCTGGGACGAACCGTTCAAGTAATTCCACATATTACGGATGCTATTAAAGACAAGATCAAGCGGGCCGGCGAAAGTACGGATGCTGAAATCGTGATTACCGAAATCGGTGGGACGGTTGGTGATATTGAATCACAGCCATTCATGGAAGCCATTCGGGAAATGAAAAAGGATGCCGGTGCCGAAAACGTACTCTACATTCATGCTACGCTGATTCCATACCTGCATGCCGCGGGCGAAATGAAGACTAAACCAACTCAGCACAGCGTTCGCGAACTGCGTGGTCTGGGGATTCAGCCAAACATTTTGGTCGTACGGACGGAAGCACCGGTTACTGACAGCATGCGCAAAAAGATTGCCATGTTCTGTGACGTTGATGAAAATGCCGTTATCGAATCCCGCGATGTTAAGGTATTGTACGAGATTCCGCTGAAGCTGCAAAAACAGGGCATGGACCAGCTGGTAGTCGATCACTTTGGCCTTGACGTTCCAGAAGCCGATATGCGCGACTGGACCAATATGATTCACCATATTGAAAATGGTCTGACCAACACGGTAACGATTGCCATGGTTGGTAAGTACACTGATCTGCAGGATGCCTACATTTCAGTTAATGAAGCATTGCGTCATGCCGGCTACCCAGTCAATGCCAAGGTTAAGATCGATCACTTCAACTCTGAGGACATCAATGACGAAAACGTTGCCGAAAAGCTGGGCAAGTACGATGGAATCTTGGTACCAGGTGGATTTGGCTCACGTGGGGTTGAAGGAATGATTGCTGCCATCAAGTATGCTCGTGAAAACGATGTGCCATACCTGGGAATCTGCCTTGGGATGCAGACGGCCTGCATTGAATTTGCCCGCGATGTGCTGGGCTACAAAGATGCCAACTCAACTGAATTTAATCCAAATACTGAACATAACATCATTGACCTGATGCCGGATCAAGAAGATGTTGAGAACATGGGCGGTACGCAGCGGCTCGGCTCTTATCCATGCAAGCTTAAGGCAGGAACCAAAGCAGCAGCTGCCTATGACAACAAGACGATGATTCACGAACGGCACCGGCACCGTTATGAATTTAACAACGAATACCGTGAAGCCATAGAAAAAGCTGGTCTGGTGATCTCGGGGGTTAATCCAGATCGGAACCTGGTTGAAGTCGTTGAACTGCCTAAGAACAAATTCTTCGTAGCAGCTCAATACCACCCAGAGTTCCTGTCACGACCAAACCGTCCCGAAGGCTTGTTTGCCGCATTCGTTAAGGCAGCTGCCGAAAATCAAAAATAATTAGTCTGTATCATAAAAAAACGACGCGATCAGAGATGGTCACGTCGCTTTTTAGACTAGCGGCACGTAAGTTATGAAGATTGTTTGAAAAGGTTGTAATTTAGCGGTTTATTAATTATTATTAAAGCTGACTGTTTTAAAAATAAAGAAAGATTCAACTAAAAACAATTATCAATTTGTAAGCGAGGAAAACACAATCATGAAAAAAATGATCATTCAAGGAGGAAACCGACTTTCGGGCGAAGTTACCATCGGCGGAGCCAAGAACAGTACCGTGGCGTTGATTCCGGCGGCAATTCTGGCCGATACGCCTGTTCAGTTTGATACCGTGCCGGATATCTTGGATGTTCACAATCTGATGATTATTTTGGAGTCAATGAATGTTAAGTCATCATTCAAGCATGGCGTTTTAAACATTGATCCCACTCAAATCATGGAAGCTGAACTGCCCAGCAAGGCGATCAAGAGTCTGCGGGCTTCCTACTACTTCATGGGAGCCCTGCTTGGCCGCTTTCACCGAGCAACGGTAACTTTCCCAGGTGGCGACAACATTGGTCCGCGGCCGATCGACCAGCACTTGAAGGCTTTCAAGGCTTTAGGCGCCAACGTCAGCGAGTCGGGCGGCACCGTTAAGATGGACGCGCCAAACGGACTGCATGGCACGCGGATCTTTATGGATATGGTTTCGGTCGGCGCTACGATCAACGCGGTTTTAGCAGCAGTGAGAGCCCAAGGAACCACGATCATCGAAAATGCCGCGCGCGAACCAGAAATCGTTGACCTGGCAACCTTCTTAAACAATATGGGAGCTAAGATTCGTGGGGTTGGGACCGATACGATTCGGATTACCGGTGTCGATACGCTGCAGTCAATGAACACGCATACGATCATTGCCGACCGGATCGAAACTGGGACTTATCTGTCATTAGCAGCTGCGATGGGGGATGGGGTCATGTTAAACAACGTGATTCCCGAGCACTTGGAAGCTTACACCAGCAAGCTGATCGACATGGGCGTTGACTTGCAGATCGACAGTGATAAGATCTATGTTCCCAAAACGGATCATCTAAAGCCAATCAGCGTCAAGACGATGCCTTATCCTGGTTTTGCCACTGATCTGCAGCAGCCATTGACGCCACTGCTTTCTAAAGCGGCTGGTGAAAGCACAATTGTTGATACGATCTATCCAAAGCGGGTCAAACACATCCCAGAACTGCAGAAGATGGGAATGGATATTGAGGCACAGGATGGTCGGATCGTGGTTCGCCATACTGAAAAGCTGCATGGCGCTGATGTCAAGGCTGGCGAGATTCGTGCCGGGGCCTCATTGATGATTGCCGGATTGATGGCTGATGGCGAAACGGTTATTCATGACGCGGACCACATCCTGCGCGGCTATGACCGAGTTGTTTGGAAACTCAACCGGCTGAATGCCAACGTTAGGATTGAAGAAGAATAGAAAATGACAGAGTAGTTGCAAGTTGAACAAAGATATGTTAATCTGTGAAGGTTGATTATCTATGTTTCAGGCAATGATTCATGGCAAAAGGAGCGTAAAATTTATGAAACAAGGAATTCATCCAGATTACCACTTGGTAGTTTTTGAAGACTCAGCAACCGGCTACAAGTTTATCTCCGGTTCTACGGCTACTTCTCGCGAAACCGTTAAATGGGAAGACGGCAACGAATACCCACTGATCCGGGTTGAAGTTACCTCAGATTCTCACCCATTCTACACGGGCAAGCAAAAGTTCACGCAAGCCGATGGTGCCGTGGACAAGTTCAACAAGAAGTACGGCCTCAAGTAAGCCGCATTTTGGCAAAAAGTCTCACTGCTGGATTTTTCCGCGGTGGGACTTTTGTTTTATCATTATAAAAGTCGAGGAAACTAAATATGCATCGCAAGTTAAACTGGCTACGCTGGACCGTTGCCGTAATCCTGTTTGTCGTTGGACTGGCTTTGATTTTTAATCAGCAGATCAAGTCGGCTTTGGTTGACAGCTATCGACCGACCGTTACGCGGCAGGCTGTGGTTAAAAATCAAAAGAAAAAGGCCAGCTATGATTTTGACAGCGTCCAGGATCTTAGCCTACAAAGCGTCGCAGCAGCGCGGGCTAAAAAACAGGATATTAATGTAATTGGCGAGATTGCCATTCCTGATATTGATATGGTACTGCCGATTGCCAAAGGGGTCGACAATACCACATTAGCCTTGGCTGCCGGCACGATGCGCGAAGACATGCAGATGGGGAAGGGCAACTATGCCTTGGCTGGACACAATATGGCCAATGGCAGCAAAATCTTGTTCTCACCGCTTTATTACCATGCCAAAAAGGGCCAGATGATCTATCTGACCGATATGAAGCGGGTCTATGAGTATCGAATCTATCAGCGTAAGTTCATCAAGGCAACCGACGTTCAAGTGGTCAATGATACCAAAAATGCCATCGTTACTTTGATTACCTGTGATGATACCGGTAAAGGACGTTTGCTGATCAGAGGAAAGCTGGTCCGCAGCGAGAAGTTCTCTCAAGCACCTCAAAAAGCGCAAAAAGCTCTCAGCAGCAAGTATACAACAGGACGCGATCAAGAATAAAAAAGGGATCAGACGTGGTTAGCTACGCCTGATCTCTTTTTGCTTATCATTGAGTTTACGTCGCTGAATTAATGCTGATCGTGCAGCTGGCGCTTTACGACATCCAACCAATAAGGAAGCGCCTCGGCCAAGCTGTCGTAGGTATCTTGGAAACGATGCGTATACCAGGGGTCGGGAATTGACGTACCAGCTTTGCCTGGCACCACGTCAAAGGCCTGATGAATCTTAAAACGATCCTCTTTTGGCGCGATGGCTTTAAGATGCCGAATGTTCATGTCGTCCATGCCGATGATCAGATCAGCGGTGGCAAAATCTGCTTGAGTGATGGGACGCGAGATGAGCCCCTCAGTCGGCAGATGATACTTATGCATGATCTTAAGCGCGCCTGGATGCGGGCCGTTGCCTTCTTCTTCATAGCTGGTTGCGGCTGAGTCGACTTGGACTTGATCGGCCAGGTGATTTTGGGCGATCATTTGTCTAAACATTGCCTCTGCCATTGGGGAGCGACAGATATTGCCCAGACAGACAAATAAGACTTTCATAAAAAAGCTCCTTATAAATGGTTTTACAATTTAATTTTATAAAAGATTAAGTTTTAGTGCAAAACAGCAAAATCATTTTATTCGCCTGGCATTAACTGTTATGATTAAGAAAATCAATTTCCTAAGGAGGAGTATTTTATGATGGCAGCAATTATCGCTGTAGTAGTCGTTATTCTGCTGATCGTTTGGTACGTCAGCATCTATAACGGCTTTATCACTACGCGCAATCAGGTTGAAGAATCAGCCAGCCAGATCGACGTGCAGCTGCAGCGGCGAAACGACTTGATTCCCAACCTGGTTAACACGGTTAAGGGATACAGCAAATATGAAGCCGGAACGCTGGAAAAGGTAACGGCTTTGAGAAATCAGTTAGCCGGAATGAATATGGAAGACGATCCGCAAAAAACAATGGAAGTCTCCAACCAGCTGAGCGGTACTTTGAAATCATTGTTTGCCGTAAGCGAAGCCTATCCAGATCTAAAGGCCAGTGCTGAATATCAAAAGCTGATGGAAGAACTGACCAATACGGAAAACAAGATTGCCTACTCACGCCAGCTTTACAACAGCTGCGTACGGCGCTTTAACGAAAAGCTGCAGGCATTTCCTTCCAACCTGGTCGGCAAGATTCATCACTTTACGCAGTTTGAATATCTGCAAGTACCAGCTGAGGCTCGAGAAACGCCAAAAGTTGAATTTTAAAAACGGTTTGGGGTAACGCATGCTTTATCAACAGATTAACATGAATAAGCGGCGGACGGTCTATGTGGTCTTTGGCTTTTGTCTGCTGGTTGCGCTGGTAGGAGCTGCAGTTGGCTACTGGCTGGCCGGATCAACCGTTGTCGGCATCATCATGGCATTAGTGATTGCCTTGATCTATGCCTCAGTCATGATTGGGCAGTCAACGGATGTCGTGATGAACATGAATCATGCTCATGAGATTCATTCGGCTGCTGAATCGCCTGAGCTTTGGCATGTTGTTGAAGACATGGCGATGGTCGCACAAGTACCAATGCCGCGGGTCTTCATTATTGACGATCCCAGTCCCAATGCCTTTGCAACCGGCAACGATCCTAAACATTCTGCAGTGGCGGCTACGACTGGCCTGATGCAGATGATGAATCGTGAGGAGCTGGAAGGCGTAATGGGACATGAGATTACTCACGTTCGTAATTATGACATTCGCCTGCAGACGATCGCACTGGCACTTTCAGCTGCAATCTCATTTTTGGTCAACCTGGTCAGCAATTTTTGGTGGCTGGGCGGTGGCCGCAGTGACGATGATGACCGTGGTGTCAATATCTTCGGTATGCTGGCGTCATTGCTGCTGATTGTTTTAGCACCACTGGCGGCGGCGATTGCTCAGATGGCACTGTCACGCAATCGCGAATATCTGGCTGATGCTGGATCCGTAGAACTGACGCGTAATCCACAAGGGATGATCAGTGCACTGCGCAAGCTGGAACATGCCGAACCGATGCAGCAGGCTGATCCCAGCAGCGCATCTTTATATATCACTGATCCTGAAGAAAATGCCAAGCGTCATCGCTGGCTGGATCATCTTTTCGATACGCACCCGCCACTGGAGGATCGGATTGCCCGCTTGGAAGAAATGTAGGGCTTGATCAATAGTCGAATCAAGGCTCAAGGTTTGCCTGACGACAACCTTGAGCCTTTTTTGATCCATAAAAATTCAATGCCTTTGCTATTGATAAATTTATAACCCTCGTTTTGTGATCGTAAGGGTGATATAATTAATCAGTTAGACTAGTCGGTACGAAAGTTCAAAAAAAAATAAAAGAGGAAATTTCCATGAAGATGAGTTTAGCCGAGATTGCAAAGGCAATTCGGGTGCAAAATGATATTGCAAAATGGCAGGACCTAGAAGTAACCAATGTGGCCTTTGACAGCCGTGCTCTGGAAGCTGGGGCACTGTTTATTCCATTAATGGGTGAGCAGGATGGACACAAATACGTTGCCAATGCGTTTGAAAATGGCGCGGTGGCATCGCTTTGGGCCAGTGACCACGATCTGCCGTCAACTGATCAGCCATTGCTGGTGGTTGATGATCCGCTGCAGGCACTGCAGGAATTAAGTCAATACTATCTGCACAAGATCAATCCATTCGTGGTTGCCGTAACTGGCAGCAATGGCAAGACGACTACCAAGGATATGACGGCTTCAATCTTGGCGACCCAAATGAACGTAACCAAAACGCATGCCAACTTTAATAATGAGATTGGCGTGCCGATTACGCTGCTCAACATGAACCCAAATACGGAAGCCGTAGTGGTTGAAATGGGGATGGATCGTCCGGGACAATTAGACTTTTTGAGCAAGTTGACTACGCCTGACATTGCAGTGATCACGATGATCGGCGAGGCGCATATCGAATTTTTCGGTACGCGCGATAAGATTGCTGATGCCAAAATGGAAATCACGCATGGCTTAAAAGAGGACGGTACGCTGGTATACAATGGCGATGAGCCGCTGCTTAAAGAGCGTGCCGCCAAGCTTAAGCAATACACCAAGACATTTGGCCGTGAACTGGGCAACGATCTGTATGCTACCAGTGTTACGGCCGCACCTAATCATGTTACGTTCCAGGTTAACGAGTGGCCGGGACTGAATTTTGATCTGCCAATGGGTGGTGAATACAACGTCAACAACGCTTTGGCAGCTATCATGGTCGGCAAGCTGCTGCACGTCAAACCGGAAAACATGCAGCAGGCTTTGGCTGGCGTTGAATTAACGGCCAACCGTGCTGAATGGATTCAAGGTGATGCTGGTGAGGCAATCTTAAGTGATGTCTATAATTCGAATCCAACGGCCGTTAAACAGGTTATCAAGACGCTGGCTGCGGTCAAGACCAATGGCCGGCATATTGCCGTATTGGGTGATATGCTTGAGCTAGGCGATGCTTCGGCCAAACTGCATGCTAGTCTAGCTGAGGCCATCTCGCATGATCAGATCGATGCCGTTTATCTGGTTGGTCAGGAAATGAACAACTTAAAAGATCAGCTGATCAAAGACGGTTATCCTAAAGAAGCCATTCATAGCTATGCAGCTGACCAGCTGGAAGAGTTAACGAGTGATTTAAAGTCGGTCCTAACGGCTGACGATGCAATTCTGATGAAGGCCAGCCACGGTATTCATTTGGAAAAGGTACTGGCAGAACTGGCCAGTGCCAATGAGAAGTAATCATAATCATGTCTAGTCATGATTGAATTTTAAGGAGAATTTATTTAAGTGAAATTTGGAGAATTAGGGTTGTCAAACAGCCTGCTTAAAGCCATCAAACGCAGCGGCTATGAAGAAGCCACGCCAATTCAAGAACAAACGATTCCGATGGTTTTAAATGGTGATGACGTAATTGGTCAGGCACAAACCGGGACCGGGAAGACGGCTGCGTTTGGACTGCCGATTCTTGAACACATTGATCCTCAGAATTCGGCAATTCAAGCCCTGATCATTTCGCCAACGCGTGAATTGGCGATCCAGACGCAAGAAGAGCTGTATCGGCTGGGAAAAGACAAGCGGGCCAAGGTTCAGGTCGTCTATGGTGGAGCTGATATTCGCCGTCAGATCAAGAGCCTGAAGCATCAGCCAGAGATTCTGGTTGGGACGCCAGGCCGGCTGCGGGATCATATTCGGCGGCATACGGTTGATTTGAGTCAGATCAATACGCTGGTTTTGGATGAGGCTGATGAGATGCTGAACATGGGCTTTTTGGAAGACATTGAAGCCATCATCAACGAAACGCCGGCAACGCGGCAGACGCTGCTGTTCAGTGCAACGATGCCGCCAGAAATCAAGCGGATCGGCATGCAGTTTATGAAAGAGCCTAAGACCGTGCGTATTCAGGCCCAAGAGCTGACGACCGACCTGGTGGATCAATACTACGTTCGGGCGCGCGATTATGAAAAGTTCGACATCATGACGCGACTGATTGATGTTCAAGATCCTGACTTAACGATCGTATTTGGCCGGACCAAGCGCCGTGTCGATGAACTGTCAAAGGGCTTGACGGCACGCGGCTATAATGCGGCTGGTATTCATGGCGATCTGACGCAGGATCGGCGGACCAAGATCATGAAACGCTTTAAGGAAGGCAAGCTTGATATCCTGGTTGCCACCGACGTTGCGGCACGTGGACTTGATATCTCAGGAGTTACGCATGTCTACAACTATGATATTCCATCCGATCCCGACAGCTACGTTCACCGGATTGGTCGAACTGGCCGTGCCGGGCATCATGGCGTTTCGTTGACGTTTGTTACGCCAAATGAGATGGACTATCTGCATGAGATTGAAAAGCTGACCAAGGTGCGCATGCTGCCTTTGAAGCCGCCAACTGAAGAAGAAGCGTTTAAGGGGCAGCTGGCCAGTGCCGTCAGTGAGATCGATGAACTGATCGCACAGCCATCCACGCAGCGCTATGCCGACGCCGCGCAAAAACTGCTGGAAACGCATGATGCCCTTGATCTGGCAGCGGCCCTGCTTAATGATATGACCAAAGAAGCTGCCAGCCAGGTACCGGTTAAGATTACGCCAGAACGGCCATTGCCACGGCGCAAGCGTCGTCAGAGCAGTTATCGTGGCAGCAGCTATCGCCATGGCAACTCATCGCATCGGAGTTATCGCGGCGGCAAGCGTACCGGTCAGAGCAAGAGTCGCCGCAGCTATCGCGAAGACTCGCATGGCAAGGGACGCCGCGGCTTTAACATTCGCCGTCGTGGTGGTCAGGAACAATAGACAATGATTCAAGGATTTGGAATTGATTTAACGGAAATTGCCCGCGTGAAGCGTGTCGTTGAAAAGACGCCCAGTTTCGTCAAGCGAATCCTTACGCCGCCTGAATTGGAACAATTGGCAAAATTAGGCGGTCAGCGTCGCTATGAATACATTGCTGGTCGCTGGTCGCTAAAAGAGGCCTTTGCTAAGGCTTGGGGAACTGGGATCGGTCGTGAGGTCGGCTTTCAAGACATTGCGATCATCAATAATCAAAGCGGTCGGCCAATCGTGGTTAAATCGCCATTTGAAGGTCAAGTGTGGGCATCGGTCAGTCATACGAAAGATCTGGTCATGACTGAGATCATTTTGGAAAGGACAAGCGATCAGAAAAATGATTAGCGCACAATTGCGGGATGCCGCTATGGTAGTCGATCTAAAGGCATTAAAGCATAATATCAAACAGCAGCAGGCCGCCTTGCCAGCCGGCAGTCGAATCCTGGCTGTCGTCAAGGCTGATGCCTATGGACATGGTGCCGTACCGGTTGCTCATGCCGCTAAGGAAGCTGGTGTTGATGGCTTTTGCGTGGCCATGCTTGATGAGGGACTCGAGCTTAGAAATGCCGGTATCGATCAGTTGATGCTGGTATTGGGACTGACGCCGGTTCACTATGCGCCGGTTGCGGCTTTAAACGATATCTCGCTGACGGTGGGCAGCGTCAACTGGCTTAAGGAATATGCTGAACTGGCTAAAAATGAGTCGCTGCCGCCGCTGAAGGTTCACCTGGCACTGGATACCGGCATGGGACGGATCGGTTTTCGCGACGTTGCTGAACTAAAGCAGGCTTTGGCACTGGTTAACCAGCCAGCCTTCGTTTTTGAAGGACTGTTTACGCACTTTGCCACGGCTGACGCGGCTGACGATACTTACTTTAAGCAGCAGCTGGGACGCTGGCATGAGTTTTTGGCTGCAGTTGATCAAAAACCGCCTTACGTTCACATGGCCAATTCTGCAGTCGGCATGTGGCATCGCGAAACGATTGCAGCCAATACGGTTCGGATGGGGATCTCGATGTATGGCTGCAATCCTTCTGGTCATGAGCTGCCTGATTCGCTGGATCTGCAGCCGGTAGCTTCAATCGTTGCAAAGACGACTTTTGTTAAGTATCTGCAGGCTGGCGAATCCATCAGCTATGGCGCGACCTATACCGCACAAAACGATGAATGGGTCGCTACGCTGCCAATTGGCTATGCGGATGGCTATCTGCGCCGGATGCAGGGCTTCAAGGTCTTAGTGGCTGATAAGGAATGCGATATCTTAGGGCGGATTTGCATGGATCAAATGATGATTCGGCTGCCTGAGTCAATGCCAATCGGAACTGAGGTCGTTTTGATGGGAAGTTCAAAAGGCAAGACGCTTTCAGCAACCGATCTGGCCGATCATGCACACACGATCAATTATGAAATCCTGACGAGTATTACACCGCGATTAATGCGACGCTATAAAAACTAGGCAGGCGATGATGAATGGGGAAGATACGGATTCAGCGCGGTGACGTTTATCTTGCGGATCTGTCGCCAGTGATTGGCTCAGAACAAGGTGGCGTGCGGCCAGTACTGATTATTCAAAATGATGTCGGTAACCGCTACAGTCCAACGACGATCGTAGCTGCCATTACGGCCCAGCTGACGAAAAGCACCTTACCGACGCATGTTAAGATCAAAGCAGCCGAATCAGGAATCGCCCATGATTCGATCATCTTGCTTGAGCAGCTGCGAACGATTGATAAGCAGCGCTTGAAAAAGCATTTAACGCGCTTCGACGATCGAATCATGAAAAACGTCGACCATGCACTGCACATTAGTTTGAATCTATCGTAAATCAAAAAGATCCAGTCGCTGTTGACTGGATCTTTTTTCATGCTGAATCTGGTTTTAATAGTTGGGATGCAGATCTTCGATTTCTGGAACTTCAAAGCCCTTGCGATTCAGCCGTTTGACGATTTTGTCAACCAAAGCCTGATCGGCACTGGCCGGCAGCGTAAACAGAATCTGCTTGTTATGCGTCTGGGTTGGGTCAAGGTTTAATGAGATGACGTTGGCAATGTCGGTAAAACGGGTAATTTCTTTGGCTGCCGTTACTAAAGCGCCGCGCTCATCAGGGACCGTTACCGTTAAGACATAACTGCCAGCATTAATGTTCCAGGCTTCAGCCAGCATGCGCAGGACACGGCTGTGCGTCAGAATGCCATAAAAGTGGTTGTCCTCGTCCAAAACGGCAATGTATGGCAGATCACGAATGGTAAAGAAGACATTGAAAAAGGCGGCCTTGATTGAGATAAACTTGGTTGAGTTTTTCAGCAGGCTGGTAACGGGCAGATCCATGTCGCCATGTCGTGATTTATGCCGATAGATGTGCATCTTGTAGATGTTGCCGCGAAAAATCGTCCCCGTCTTGTCTAAAACCGGTACGCAGCGAAAACCGGTATTTTCTAAAACAGTCAATGCCTCTGCCAAGGTGGCATCTTCAGGCAGCGTGGTTAGTTGATCCTTGGTTTTGATCAGAGAGTTAAAAATCATGCTATTGCCTCCAATTAAGTTGCAGTCTGTGGATTATCTATCAACATGATAGCACAAGTCGTAATGGTCTAATCAGCAAAAATAGCGTGGGCATTTGCTTTTTGATTGATCGTCACTTGCGGTATAATAATTGCACTGATGCTGGACGGGGTACGGCTCCGTGCGGCCTTTTTGCGTGTAAAGAAAGGTGATTCTAATGAAAATGATCGTAGGATTGGGCAATATTGGCTCTCGTTATGATGAAACGCGGCACAACAGCGGCTTTATGGTTGTTGAACAGATCGCGCGTGACTATCAGCTGGGGGCCTTTAGTCATACCAAATACGAAGCTGTGGCCGCCACGGGGATGATTGACGGTGAAAAAGTAATGTTGGTCAAGCCAACCACGTTTATGAATGATTCTGGTCGTGCCGTGAAGCCATTGATGGACTACTATCAAGTTGATCTGGCTGATCTGGTTGTCGTTGCCGATGATCTGGACATGCCGGTTGGCCGCGTTCGTTTGAAGACACATGGCGCTTCTGGCGGCCACAACGGCTTAAAGAGTATCATTCAATGCCTGGGAACCAAGAATTTCAATCGGGTCAAGCTGGGAATCGATCATCCCCAAAACGGCACGGTGGTCAGTCATGTGCTGGGCCGCTTTACGCCACAGGAGCGCCCTGCTTTTGATCAGGCCGTGGCGGTTGCGGAAAAAGCCTTAATCGACTGGGTTCACGGTGAGACGTTTGACCAATTGATGAATCAATACAACTAATCAAAAAGGAGCTGGCTTCATGCGTCTGACCGAATTTATCGAATCGACCAAGGATTTTAAAACGATTCTGACAACGATTCGCGATCAAAAAAATCAATTGATTACTGGGGTTGCCGGCTCCGCTAAGACACTGTTGCTGGCGGCGCTGCATGAAAAGCTGACGCAGCCGCAGCTGATCATTGTCGATAGCCTTTATCATATGCAGAAGCTGGCAACTGATCTAGAGAACCTGCTGCCTGATACTGAAATCTATCAGTTTCCAGTTGAAGAGGTACTGGCAGCTGAAGTAGCGACCAGTTCGCCTAACTACCGACTGCAGCGGGTATTGGCCCTCAATGCACTGCAGCAGCAGACGCCCGCCATTGTGATTGCCTCGGTGGCAGGACTGCGCCGAAAATTGATTGCACCAGCGCAGTTTGCCCAAGCCTCGCTGCAGCTGAAACCAGGCATGGAACTAGATCCAACTGAGCTGCGCGCTAAGCTGGGCGCAATGGGCTATCAATATCAGCAGATGGTACTAAGACCTGGTGACTTTGCCATGCGGGGCTCGATTATTGATGTCTATGCCTTAAATATCGAGCTGCCGATTCGCATCGATCTTTTTGATACTGAGGTTGATTCGCTGCGTACTTTTGATCCGGAATCTCAGCGCAGTCAAGAAAATCTTGCTGAAGTTACGATTCTGCCGGCAACTGACTTTATCCTGCCTATTACGGAGTTTGAACGGGTTGCGCAGAAAATGACTAAAGAGCAGACTGACCTGCAGGCAGTGGTTGTCGATCAGGAACAAAGACAAGTGCTCAATAGTCATTTTGCCGAACTGATCACGGCGCTGAAAAAACATGAGCTGCCGGTTGAAATGCTGGAATATGCGGATCTGGTCTATCCTGAGGCGGCCTCGCTTTTAGACTATCTGCCGCCAGCTGGCAGTCTGTATCTGGACGATTGGCCACGTATTAAAGAAACGGGTCAGCGTCTGAAAAAAGACGAATTGAGCTGGCTGGACGAAAAAATACAGCATCATGAACGGGGACAGGCTGGTTTTCTGGGTCATGATTCAGAGCAGCTGGTGGCTGATGACGCCCATGCCCAGGCCTACCTGGCGCTGTTTAAAAAAGGAATGGGTGCCAAACGGTTTGCCGCACTGACTGATTTAAAGACGCGTCCCATGCAGCGCTTCTTTGGTCAGATGGCGCTTTTGAAAAGTGAGCTGCAGCGCTGGCAGGCCCAGGGCGAAACGATTGTCTTACTGGCACAGAGTCAAGAGCGTCGCCAGCAGATGGCTAAGACGATGGCTGAGTTTGGCGTCAAGGCCGTTGAGACAAAACCCGACCAGCTGTTGGAGCATCAGACGCAGCTGACGGCCATGACGCTGGCAAACGGGTTTGAATATCCACAGGCCAATCTGGTCGCTATTACTGAAAACGAGATGTTTGCTCAGGTCAAACAGCGACGGGTGCGGCCACAGAAACTGGCTAACGCGGAACGGCTCAAAAGCTATGCCGACTTAAAGCCCGGTGACTATGTCGTTCATGTCAACCATGGGATCGGGATCTTTTCTGGCATTAAGACGATGACGGTTGATGGAGCCAATCAAGACTATATGGTGATCAACTATCGCAATCACGCGCAGATCTTTGTCCCAGTCACGCAGCTGGATCTGGTTCAAAAATACGTGGCCAGTGAAGGCAAGGTTCCTCACGTCAATCGGCTGGGCGGAACCGAGTGGGCCAAAACCAAAGCACGCGTAGCCGCCAGAGTCGAGGATATTGCTGATGAGTTGGTTGATCTTTATGCAGCCAGAGAAACAGAAAAGGGTTATGCCTTTCCTAAAGACGATTATCTGCAGGAAAAGTTTGAAGCCGAGTTTCCTTATCAAGAAACGCCTGATCAGCTGCGCAGCATCAAAGAAATCAAAGCCGACATGGAAAGCGAGCGCCCCATGGATCGGCTCTTGGTCGGCGATGTTGGCTATGGCAAGACGGAAGTAGCGCTGCGAGCAGTCTTTAAGGCGGTTTTAGGCGGCAAGCAGGTGGCCTTTTTGGTTCCAACCACGATTCTGGCCCAGCAGCATTATGATACGATGAAGAGCCGCTTTGAAGGCTTTCCGATTGAGATTGCTATGATGTCGCGCTTTCGAACGCCTAAACAGCTTAAAGAAACCGAAGCAGGCCTCAAGAATGGCAAGATTGACGTCGTAGTCGGCACGCACCGGCTGCTTAGCAAAGACGTTCAGTTTAATGATCTGGGACTGCTGGTCATTGATGAGGAGCAGCGATTTGGCGTCAAGCATAAAGAACGGCTCAAACAGCTAAAAAACAACATTGACGTGTTAACGCTGACGGCCACCCCGATTCCGCGGACGCTGCACATGTCAATGATGGGCGTGCGTGATCTGTCGGTAATTGAAACGCCGCCTGCTGATCGATATCCAATTCAAACTTATGTGATGGAACAAAACCAAGCCGCGATTCGTGATGGAATTCTGCGCGAGCTGCAGCGGGGCGGGCAGGTCTATTATCTGCACAACCGTGTCAACGATATTGAACGAACCGTTGCCGAATTGCAGGAGCTGGTTCCTGAGGCCAGGATCGGCTATATTCATGGCAAGATGACCGAAGCACAGCTGGAAGGCGTCTTATATGACTTTATTCAAGGCGAGTATGACGTCTTGGTAACGACCTCAATCATTGAAACCGGCGTCGATATTGCCAACGTCAACACGCTGTTTGTTGAAAATGCCGATCGAATGGGCCTGTCTCAGCTCTATCAGATTCGGGGACGGATTGGCCGCAGCAATCGCGTTGCCTATGCCTATTTTATGTATCAGCCAAACAAGGTGCTGACGGAACTTGGTGAAAAGCGGCTGGCGGCCATTCGCGACTTTACTGAACTGGGCAGCGGCTTTAAGATTGCCATGCGTGACTTGGCGATTCGCGGCGCGGGCAATCTTTTGGGTAAGCAGCAGCACGGCTTTATCGATTCGGTTGGCTATGATCTGTATGCCGAGATGCTTAGCGAAGCCGTGGCTAAAAAACGTGGCCAGGTTAAAAAGCCGATTGCCAATACCGAAATTGACATCAACGTGGAAGCCTATCTGCCTGATGAATACGTCAGCGACTCACGCCAAAAGATTGCGCTATACAAACAGGTGCGCCAGGCAAAATCAGATCAGGAGCTGCTTGATCTGCAAGGCGATCTGATTGACCGGTTTGGTGATTATGGCGAGCCCGTTGAGAATCTGCTGCTGGTAGGTGAGCTAAAGATGAATGCCGATGCGGCAATGCTGGAATCGATCAAGCGTCAGCGCGACAATCTTGTTTTGACCTTCACCAAGACCGGCAGTCGTGCCATCAAGCCTCCTGAAATCATCAAGGCTCTGGCGGCGACGCGGTTTAAGGCAACGATGGGTCAGACCGATGATGGCCGGCTGACCGTCAGATTAATCATTCAGCCGAAGATGACGCAAAAAGACTGGCTCAAGCAGCTGATCGTCTGCGTACGCGGCATCAATCAGGCGCTTAACGATGCCGATAATGATGCCAAGTATGATTTAAAAGACAAGCAAGAAAAAAGTCATGATCAGGAAAGGAAATAGATAAATGCGGTTAGACAAATTTTTAAAGGTTTCTCGAATCATCAAGCGGCGGACGGTTGCCAAAAAGATTGCCGATCAGGGACGAATCCTGGTCAACGGCAAGCCGGCAAAATCGTCCAGCAGCGTTAAAGCTGGTGATGAGCTGACCATTCAGTTTGGCAACAAAACCGAGACCGTCCGAATTGATCAGATTATTGAGACTACCAAAAAGAGTGAAACGGATCAGATGTATACCATCATTGATGAAAAATTTGCCGAGGACTTCAGCAATCCATTTGACGATTAGCCTTTGATCTGAAGCGATTGTGCCGGTTAGGCTCGATTAACCAAAAATGATTCAGCAGGTAATTTAGGATTAGGTTGGACAGTTGCTAAAAAATCCTGTTATACTTTGGACAATAATTACAAGGTGAGGAATTCTCAATGAAAGGTCGCAATGTCTACAGCCTTGATACGCCATATGCTCAGCAGAAAACAGCTCAGCAGGCGGCGGATAAGGCCTATGCTCGAAAAATCCACAAGCGCCGCTTTTTAGCGATGATTGGCATAATTGGCGTTTTTGTTCTGGTATTTGGTGTTCAGATCTGGAAAAACCAGCGGCAGCTTGGCCGGGTCAATGCTCAGATTCAACAGACGCAAACGCAGCTAACCAAGCAGAAAAGCAAGCAAACGCAGCTGAACAGTCACATTAAAGAGCTGAATGATCCTGAATATCTTCAACAGCTGATTCGTTCCAAATACAACTACGCTAAAAAAGGCGAAACGATTTATAACTTTGCTAATTAAGCTAAAAGCGCTTTAAAAATCGTGACAGCGTTTAATTGACGATGTAAGAAAGCGGTTTTGGCTTTTTTTGTTCGCTTTATTGCGATAATTGTTCACTTGTAACAATGTTGATTTATGTTATACTCAAAACTGTAAATAAATGATTAATTTTTAATGAGGAGGGCCAGCTAGTTCATGGCAATTGAAGAAGGAGCAAAGGTTTCAGGGAAGATCTCAGGTATTACTAATTTCGGGGCTTTCGTTGATCTAGACGATAACCAGACGGGATTGGTTCATATCAGTCAGATTTCCGATCGCTTCATCAAAGACATTCACGACGTTCTGTCAGTCGGCGATACGGTAACTGTCAAGGTAATGAAGATTGGCAGTGATGGCAAGATCGCCTTATCGATGAAGGAAGCTCAACCTAAGGAAGAACGTCACCACCATGAGGAGCGCGAAAACCATCGCGAACAGGGACACGGCTTCCACGAACGACGTCATGATGAAGAGGTTCATGGTCATGCTCACACTCAAGAGCGCCATGAACACCGTGAATTCAACCATGCACCACAGCGCGGCTTTTCTGGGGCTCGTCATCACCGGCAAAATGACAGCTTCGACAATATGCTGGCCAGTTTTATGAAGGAAAGCGAATCACGCCTGTCAACGCTGAAACGGCAAACGGATGGCAAGCGTGGGGGCCGTGGCGGTCGTCGCAGCTAAAATGAATCTTCAACAACAGATTAAGCGGCGTCTAACAGGGCACCGCTTTTTTGAATCAGCTGCTCCCTTGGTAGTTGCCGTTTCTGGAGGCGTTGATTCAATGGTGCTGCTGGACGTGATGCAGCAGCTGGTTGATCCTAGACGATTAATCGTTGCCCACGTCAACCATGAATTACGCAAACAGAGCCAGCAAGAGGAGGCTTTTTTAAAAAGCTACTGTCAAAAGCATCAATTAAAGCTGGCAGTCAGACACTGGCCGATCAAAGAACATCCGCAAACCGGGATTGAGGATGCCGCGCGGACAATGCGCTACCGTTTTTTTGCCCAGACGATGCATGCACATCAAGCTGATTTTCTTTTGACCGCGCACCATGCCAATGATCAGGCAGAGACAATGCTGATGAAGATGGTCAGGGGCGGCCAACTGACGGCACTGGCTGGGATTGAAGATGAGCGGCCGTTTGCTGGTAAAACGCTGCTCAGACCGCTTTTGACCATTCCCAAGGATCGGCTTTATGAGTATGCCAATATGCATCAGTTAACCTGGTTTGAAGATAATACCAATCAGGACCTTGCTTTGACGCGTAATCGTTTTCGAAATCTAATCGTTCCCGCCATGATCAAAGAGAATCCACGTTTTTTGGCGCATATGACGGTATGGCATGAACAGTTGAGCGATCTGCTGGCTTTTAGTCAAAACAGCTTGGCGCAGCTTCTGGCGCAGATGACGACGGCAAATCAGCTGCAGCTGGCAAAGTATCGGCAGCAGCCTCAGTCCAGTCGCCGGTTGTTAATGCTGCAATGGCTGAAAAATCAGGCTGTCTATGATTTGACACAATCACAGCTCATGCAGATCGACCAGCTGCTAAACGATGACAAAAAGCCGCAGCAGATCATGCAATTGCCAAATGAACACTGGCTGGTGAAACAATATGATGTTTGTTGGCTTAAAAACGCGACTAAAAAGGTCGATAATTCGCAAAAAAAGTCCGCAGCTGTGGTAGAATTGGGCCAATGGCATGAAATTAACGATGAATTGACGTTTGGGGTCTTTAGTAAGGATCAGCTGCCTAAAGACGCTATTGTGCTGGCCAGATTCAAGCTGCCACCTGATGCCTTACCGCTTAGATTAAGAAGCTGGCAAAAAGACGATAGGCTGCGCTTAAAAAGTGGCGGCCATCAAAAGGTTCGGCGCGTCTTGATCAACGACAAGGTACCGCAGCAGCAGCGCCAGGAGCAACTGGTTTTGACTACGGCTGCTGAGACGGTGCTGTGGGTAGTTGGCCATAAGTTTGCCTGGCTGGATGAGTCAAGCGGCGCTGCTGAAGACCAAGAATGCCAAATCATTGTAGTTGCCCAACGAAAATGCTAAAAGGAGCAGATAAATGAACAACGATATTGAACGCGTCTTGTACAGCACTGAAGAGATCAATGCTGCTGAAGATCGCCTGGCTAAGCAGATCAATGCCGACTATGCCGACAAAAAGCCGCTGGTGGTTTCAGTGCTGACTGGCGCGGCGCCTTTTTCGGTTGATATGTTTAAAAAGATGACCTGTTACGCCCAGCTGGACTTTATTGACGTTTCCAGCTATTACGGCGGCACCGAGTCGACTGGGACGATCAAATTGATTCACGACTTGAAGGCTGATCTGGAGGGCCAAGACGTCTTGATCATGGAAGATATCGTCGACACTGGCCGCACGCTGCGCTATCTGGTTGATCTGTTAGGCGAGCGTGGTGCCAACAGCGTCAAGGTATGTACGCTGCTGGATAAGCCAGAGGGCCGCAAAGTCGAAATCGAGGCTGACTATGTTGGCTTTGTTGTTCCAAACGAGTTCTTGGTCGGCTATGGCCTTGACTACCAGGGCTACTATCGAAACCTGCCATACGTAGGAATCTTGAAGCCTTCCGTATATAGCAAATAGTTGACGAAATAATGGTCAATGATAGTCAATTATGCTATCATTTAGTCCATCAAAATAAATTAAACATTGCCGTTGGATAGGAGGTTGTTATGAACAACAATCGTAAAAATAATGGATTCGCTCATAACGTGCTCTTCTATGCGATAATCTTTTTGTGCATTATGGGAATTGCCTACTTCTTCTTTGGGGGAAGCAGTACGGATACGCAAAGCAAAAACGTTTCCCAAAGCACTTTTGTTACCGAATTGAAGGACAATAAGGTTAAGAGCTTCCAACTTCAACCAGACGGCGGAGTCTACAAGATCACTGGTACCTACCGCAAGCCACAGAAGGTCAGCGGCAGCGATGCCGGGTTCTCGATCGTCGGGCAAAAGAGCAGTACCACGACCAGCTTCCAAAGCTCAGTGCTGAACAGCGACGTAACGCTCAGTCAGCTGCAGAAGTATGCTGAAAAGCACAACGTTACCATCAGCACCAAGGCCGAAGAATCCAACAGTCTGTGGATGAACCTGCTGTTTACCATTTTGCCATTGATCATCATGGTATTTTTCTTCTACATGATGATGGGGCAAGCCAGTCAAGGCGGTCGTGGCGGCGGGATGATGAACTTTGGCAAGTCTAAGGCCAAGCCCGCCAATGCCAAGGAAAACAAGGTCCGTTTCTCTGACGTTGCTGGTGAAGAAGAAGAAAAGCAGGAACTGGTTGAAGTCGTTGAATTTCTGAAGAATCCAAAGAAATTCACGCGGCTGGGGGCCAAGATTCCATCTGGTGTGCTTCTTGAAGGGCCTCCAGGTACTGGTAAGACGCTGCTGGCCAAAGCCGTTGCAGGTGAAGCCGGCGTACCATTCTTCTCGATTTCAGGTTCTGATTTCGTTGAGATGTTTGTCGGGGTTGGTGCCAGCCGGGTTCGTGACCTGTTTGACCAAGCCAAGAAGGCCGCGCCATCAATCATCTTTATCGACGAAATCGATGCCGTTGGTCGGCGGCGTGGCTCTGGCATGGGCGGCGGCCACGATGAACGTGAACAGACGCTGAACCAGCTGCTGGTTGAAATGGACGGTTTTAATGGTGATGAAGGCGTTATCGTAATGGCTGCCACCAACCGGGCTGACGTTTTGGACCCAGCACTGCTGCGGCCAGGCCGATTTGACCGGAAGATTCTGGTCGGTGCTCCTGACGTCAAGGGTCGTGAAGCAATTCTGCGCGTTCATGCCCGCAACAAGCCATTGGGACCAGATGTCGACTTAAAGGAAATTGCCAAGCAGACGCCGGGATTTGTGGGTGCCGATTTGGCCAACCTGCTGAATGAGGCGGCATTGCTGGCTGCCCGGCGCAATGAAAACGAAATTTCAGCCGCTGACGTTGATGAAGCCGAAGACCGCGTGATCGCTGGTCCAGCCAAGCGTGATCGGGTCGTTTCGCCAAAAGAACGCGAAACCGTTGCCTACCACGAAGCCGGCCACACGATCGTTGGGCTGGTCTTAAACGATGCACGGGTCGTTCATAAAGTAACGATCGTACCGCGTGGTCGCGCCGGTGGGTATGCAATCATGCTGCCGCGTGAAGACCAGATGTTGATGAGCAAGAAAAATGCTGAAGAGCAGATTGCTGGTCTGATGGGTGGCCGGGCAGCTGAAGAAATCATCTTCCATTCACAGTCGTCCGGGGCTTCCAATGACTTTGAACAGGCAACGCAGATTGCGCGGGCCATGGTTACCCAATACGGGATGAGCGACAAGATCGGTCCGGTTGAGCTGCAGAGCTCTGGACAGGTTTTTGCTGGCCAAGGCTATGATCAGGCAGGCTACTCAGAACATACGGCTGCCTTGGTTGATGAAGAAATCAAGCGGATCTTGAATGAAGGTCATGAACAAGCGCTTCACATCATCGAGACGCACCGTGAACAGCATAAGCTGATTGCCGAGGCGCTGCTCAAGTACGAAACGCTGAACGAAAAGCAGATTCTGAGTCTGTACAAGACTGGGAAGATGCCGGAAGCCGATGTTGAAGCTGCTGAAGACGAACAGCATGCCGCAACTTTTGAAGAGTCCAAGCGTGCTTTGGAACGTCGCGAAACTGAAAAAGTAGAGGACGAGCATGACAACGATGCTGAATCGGATCATGCTTCACAAACGCCAGACAGCTCAGCTTCAAACGATCAAAATGACCACCATGACGATCATGATGATCAGGCATAATTGCCAATTAACAGGAGCGTTTTTGACCACTGGTCGCCGCTCCTGTTTTATTATGGAATCAAAACTAGAAAAGGTGACCAATGATGGAAAACAATGACTATTTAGTAAAAAGCATGACCAAGGATGGAATGTTTCGTGCGTATGCAGTGCGTGCTACCAACCTGGTTGAAAAAGCCCATGAGATTCACGATACCTGGAGTGCCAGCTCGGCAGCTTTAGGACGCACTCTTATCGGCACGCTGCTCTTATCAACGTCCAGCTTGGATGAAAAAGCCGGCATGACGGTTAAGATTCAAGGCAATGGGCCAGTTGGCTACATCGTCGCTGATGGTACGGCTCACGGCGAGGTTAAGGGCTATATGAAAAATCCACATGTCAATCTGCCATTGAACGATGCTGGCAAGATTGATGTTGCCGGTGCGGTTGGCCGCCAAGGAACGCTTTCGGTAACAACGATGACGCCAGGCGACAAGACGCCTTATACTGGCGAGGTTGATCTGATCTCAGGCGAGTTGGGCGATGACTTTACCTATTATCTGGCCAAATCTGAACAGATTCCCTCAGCAGTTGGTTTGTCGGTCTTTGTTGAAAAAGATGATTCGATTAAGGCAGCTGGTGGATTTATGGTTCAGGTAATGCCCGGTGCCAGCGATGAGGCCATTACCAAACTGGAAACGGCCATTCAAGGCATGCCGAGAGTATCAGAGCTGCTTTTGGAAGGCAAGACGCCAGAAGACATCCTGCATCTGCTGTTCCCTGATGAAGAACTCAAGATGCTGCAGACGATGCCGGTATCATATGCCTGCCACTGCAACAAGAATCGTTTTGCACATGCCCTGGCAACGATCAAACCAGCTGATCTAAAGGAAATGATTGAACAAGACGAAGGTGCTGAAATCGTCTGCCAGTTCTGCGGCAAGAAGTATCAGTTTGACAAGCAGGACTTGGAAGTAATCTTAAAGCAAGCTACCAGCAGCGACCAGGCATAGTCAAGCAAAATCCCGCGCTCATCAGCTGAGCCCGGGATTTTTTGCAGTTTTGGATGTTTTTACCAGCCAGCTGCCGGCTCTTGATTGACATTTTGAATCTGACCACTGAAAATTAAGGCAATTGTCAAAAGATAGGTGAGCGATTTGAAAGACAATTTGTTTAAATGGCTGGGTGGACTGGCTTTTCTAAATAACGTTGGCTATAGCTGCGTATGGCCGGTGACGACGATCTATATGCATAATCAGCTGCACCAGTCATTGGTTCTGGCCGGGGTGGTTCTACTGTGCTATTCCAGTGCCAACGTAATCGGCAGTATTGCAGCAGGCAGCCAATTTGATCGTGGGCATACGTTTTGCTTGAACCTTTTTGGCCAGCTGATTACGCTTCTGGCCGTAACACTGTTGATCTTTATGCATGGCTGGCCAAGCTATCCCATTTTGTTATGTATTTTTGGTTTTGGCAATGGCTGGATTTTAACCTTGATCAATTCAATGGGTACCAGAGTCAAAAAATATCCCAGCGTTAAGGTCTTCAATCAGCTTTATCTGGCTGAAAACATCGGTCTGGTAGTCGGTACGGGGCTGACTGGCTTTATCTATGAACAGGGAATTGGCTGGCTGTTTGTGCTGATTGCCGGGATCTATCTGGTCAGTCTGATTATCGTTGGCATTAAGTTCGCCGAAGTTGAGCTGCATGGTGAGTGCCCAGTCAAACAAACTGTTGACGCATCGGCTGACTTGACTGGCAAGCGCAATCTTTTCGTAATCATCGTTTTGCTACTCGGGCTGGCGGTCGTCTGGGTCATGTATGAACAGTGGATGAGCAATCTGGCAGTCTATCTAGCACGGTTTGGCATATCAACGGGGCGTTATGGCATGCTTTGGACGATCAATGGCGTTTTGATCATTATTTTTCAGCTGCTGCTTGACTGGATTGGCCGCTACCATGCGACGCTTGATCTTCAAGTGATTCTGGGATCTTTTTTTATGGCTGGCTCGTTTATGCTGCTGCTTTTTGCGGCTCACTATGGGCAGTTTGTCTTGGCGATGGTTGTGCTGACGCTGGGCGAGTCGCTTTTGATTCCAGGCGTGCCCGCATATGTCAATCGCTTGTCGCCGGTTGTTCAAAAAGGTCGCGGGCAAGGGATGGTCAATGCATTTTCATCGCTTGGCAAGGCGCTTGGGCCGCTGTTTGGCGGTTTGGTTATTGAAAGACTGGGCTATTTTAAGTTATTTGCAGTCTGTACGGTTGCTGATCTGATTGTTGGTATGATGATCGGAATAGTGCTGCTGATTTTACGTCGCGGCCTGCAGACCTATGATTAAATTAGAATTGCTGAGGGTCTGGCTTGCTAATCTGGCAATGATTAGGCTACAATCGTTTTGATTGCAATTTTAAGGAGGATATTTTTGTGGAATGGCAAATTGGCAATGTTACGATTCCAAATCAAGTCGTAGTAGCTCCCATGGCTGGAGTTACCAACTCTGCGTTCCGTGTCATCTGTAAAAAGTTTGGCGCTGGCTACGTGGTCTGCGAAATGATTTCTGATCGCGGCATTATGTACCACAACAAAAAGACCCTGTCGATGCTGAAGGTTGAGCCGATCGAACATCCGATGGGCATTCAGATTTTTGGCGGTACAAAGGAGACTTTGGTTCAAGCAGCCAAATTCATCGATGAAAATACCGAAGCTGATGTAATTGACATCAACATGGGCTGTCCAGTTAACAAAGTCGTTAACACCGATGCCGGAGCAAAATGGCTGTTGGATCCAAATAAAGTTTATGAAATGGTTTCTTATGTCGTCGATGCCGTTAAAAAACCAGTTACGGTCAAAATGCGGATCGGCTGGGATGATAAGCACATCTATGCCGTCGAAAACGCATTGGCAGCCGAACGTGCCGGTGCCCAGGCAATCGCCATGCATGGTCGGACTCGCAAACAGATGTATACAGGTCACGCGGATTGGAATATCCTAAAAGAAGTGGCCAATGCATTGACGATTCCGTTTATGGGTAATGGCGACGTTAAAACGCCAGAAGATGCCAAACGGATGCTGGATGAGACGGGAGCAACCGCAGTCATGATCGGCCGGGCCGCAATGGGTAATCCATGGATGCTTAAGCGGACGGCTCATTATCTGGAAACGGGTGAACTGCTTCCAGAAGCTACGCCAGAGCAAAAAATTGCGATAGCCAAGGAGCATTTGGCTGGTTTGGTAGAATTAAAAGGCGAGCATGTTGGCGTTCGTGAGTTCCGGGGACAATCAACCTTCTACATCAAGGGAATTCCCCGGGCGGCCAGAACAAAGGCAGCGTTGGTTGAAGCGGAAACGCAGCAGGAAATGATTGATATTTTCGATCGTTTCTTGGAGGAAACACAAAAGCGGGCGGCACAGCAAGAGATGCATCGTGCTCAACGCCAGGCAAAAATTGAGGAGGAAGACTAGTGTCACAAGAACTGGATCAAATGCGCGTTCGTCGCGAAAAGATGGATGAACTCAAAGCAGCAGGAATTGAGCCATTTGGCCGTCGCTACCATCGCGACCACTTAGCTCAAGATCTGCATGAACAATTTGATCAGATAGATAAAGACGAGTTGCTTGAACAAGAAAACATGGTCAGCATTGCCGGCCGAATGATGCGCAAACGCAGCAGCGGTAAGGCGGGCTTTGCGGATTTCGTTGATCGGACGGGCAAAATTCAGGTCTACGCGCGCAAGGATATGGTTGGCGATGAACAATACCATATCTTTAAGCGGGCCGATCTTGGCGACTTCATGGGTATCAAAGGTGACGTCATCAAGACCAACACCGGTGAACTAACGATTCGTGCGCGTGAGATTACCTTTCTGTCCAAGGCTTTGCGGCCACTGCCAAACAAATGGGAAGGGGTTAAGGATCCAGAAACCATCTATCGCCAGCGTTACCTGGATCTGATTGCCAACCCAGAAAGCTTTAAGCGTTTCCACCAACGGACGGCGATTATCAAGGCAATTCGTAAGTACATGGATGACCATGGCTTTACCGAGGTCGAAACGCCAATTCTGAATACCCAGGCTGGTGGTGCCAATGCACGGCCATTTATTACGCACCATAATGCCTTAAACATTGACATGTATCTGCGGATTGCGACGGAGCTTTATCTGAAGCGGCTGATCGTTGGGGGCTTTGAACGGGTCTATGAACTGGGACGGGTCTTTCGTAATGAAGGGATGGACCTGCAGCATAATCCAGAATTTACAACGATTGAAACCTATGCCGCTTACTGGGATCTGTGGGATGTCATGGACGAAACGGAAGGGATCATTAAGGCAGCTGCCAAGGTAGTCTCTGATGATGGCAAGATTACCTATCAAGGCACTGAGATTGACCTTGGCGGTGAATTCAAGCGGATTACGATGAACGATGCCGTTAAGGAACAGACGGGCATTGACTTTAAGGAAATCAAGACCGATGAAGAAGCTCGTCAGCTGGCGGCAGAAAAGCACGTTAAGTATGAAAAATGGTGGTCAAAGGGTCATATTCTGAGTGCCTTCTTTGACGAATTTGTTGAAGACACCCTGATTCAGCCAACGTTTATCTATGAGTTCCCTGTTGAGGTATCGCCACTGGCTAAGCGGAACCAAGAAAATCCTGAAATGGCAGACCGGTTTGAGCTTTACATTGCTGGCGGTGAAATGGGCAATGCCTTTAGCGAACTGAACGATCCAATCGACCAGAAGTATCGTTTTGAAATGCAGGCCAAGGAAAAGGCTAATGGTAACGATGAGGCCGAACCAGTTGATCTGGACTATGTTGAGGCGTTGGAATACGGGATGCCGCCAACTGGTGGTCTGGGAATCGGTATCGACCGTTTGGTAATGCTTTTGACGGATGCCAAGTCGATTCGTGACGTTATTCTCTTCCCAACGATGCGTCCAGAAAAGACTGCTGATGAAGAAGAAAAATAATATTTAGCACACTAAAAACACGTCTTGCAGATCTGCAGCGTGTTTTTTATTTATCGTTGGAATTAATAAGTAGATGAGCCGCTGATAAATCATAGATTGCAATCTGAATAACAGTTGGTTTCTAATCACTTTTTGTTCGTTAAATAACGAATCATATTAAGCTTTATGGAGCACTAGTTCGTAAGCCTAAAATAGATTTAGAAAGTTTGAAAATAGCGTTGACGAACCCTTGGGAAACCTGTATAGTATTTATTGTTGTCAAAGCAATTGGATGGCAGTCAGCTGTTCGGTCGTTAATGATCAGAAAAAACTTCTTGACATTACTTTGACAATTTGATATATTAGTTAAGTCGCTGATTTGCTTGGTTTTGAAATTAAATAAATTTCTTCTTGACAGGCAATTGGAGATTTGATAAAATGGTAAATGTTGTGATTGAGCAACATGGTAGACCTTTGAAAACTGAATACAGTTTCGACGAACACAAATGTGCAGGGT
>OGIU01000066.1_pt1 | contig 77329 bp, 59 predicted proteins | sample 1571791 | NCBI WGS metagenome assembly OGIU01 (sample SAMEA2582104, study PRJEB24529) | metagenome | biome: Human gut stool | place: China | collected 2011
GGAAAATATATCCAAAAAATAAGTAAACAAGGCGTTGGACCGGGAGAATATATTCAATTCGAAGATTTTACCATTGCAAATGATAACCACATTGTCATTGCAGATTACCGCAAACTGCTGTATTTTGATCCGGAAGGTCAATTCCTGCATGAGACAAAAGTAGAAATTCCCCCTACAGAAGGAGACTTCTCTCCTACCGAAATATTACCTACAAAGGATAATGAGTATCTTATCTTTCTTACTTTCCCAGAAAAACATCTACTTGCAAAAATAAACAATGAAGGGAAACAGGACTTCTTTTTTGATCCGGGAGAAGATGGTGTCAAAAAAAGTCAATTTTTCAGGACATGGCGTGCTCTTTTTTCTACCGACAGTTGTTTCTATTTAAGTTATCCATATTGTGACACAATTTATTCGATTTCTTCGGATTTGAGTAAAATAACCCCGTCCTATTACATTGATTATACTCCTAAAAAACTTCCGGATATACCAATTGAACCAACAGACGACGTAATAAGTTGGAAAAAAAAGCTCAGCCATTTGGGTGATTATTTAAAAACTGCGTCCTTCGGAATCAGAGACAAATTTCTCTATATAGGAATTACAGACAAAGCCTACAAAGGTTATTTATCCCTCTATTCAAAGCATTCAAAGAAAATAATGACCGCCAAAAGACTTGTAGATGATATGTATCTCAAAGGAAATGTAATAACAGTTACCGGCAAACGGATTCCGCATAACATGGATGGAGACGACATTATTTGGGAAATAAGCCCCCGCATTTTAATGAAGGGATATCAACGTTTATCCGCAGCAGACCGGGAAACACTTCAACAGAAATATCCGGCCTGGGATCAAATCTGTTCGTCGTTAAAAGAAGATGACAACCCCGTATTATTTAGAATCAAAGTCAAAGATTTTTAAACGAATCATCTCATGAAAACAGACTGTTCATGTGATTTATGTAACTAAGTAAAATCTATTAAACGAGAAAAGACAAAAGTTATGTAATGATTTTACTTTTAATTTTTGTCTTTTCTCATTTATTTTTTCATCCTTTCATTACAAAGACATTATGAAACTACAATTATTAAATATATTCATTGCTTGTACTTTTTGTATTTCTTGCAGTCAAAAACCAGTAAAAACAGAACGAATCCAAGTATCCCCAAAAGTACTAACTGATAGCTTATTCATTAAAAGTGCTGCAAGTTTCATCTGTATTGGTGATTACTTGGTATTACAAGATCCTAGACAAGTATCTAATTTTATAAAAATCTACGATACAAAAGGACATCTTGTATCGGAAGTAGGTCAGATTGGAAATGGTCCAGAAGAATTTATTTTACCAGAATGTATCCCTTTTGGAGAAAATAAGTTCTTGACATGGAATAGATATGGAACATTTCAAACAGCTGTTAGCTCTTCCGAAAATCAGTTTAAACAAGAATTTAGGAGCTTTAATGTTTTCAACGGAAAAAATCAATCTATACAACTGTGTAAAAATGGAAATTTCATAACATATGATCCTACAAAAGACCATGTTATTACGTTATATTCACCCGATGGAAAAGAAATAGCATCTGCTGGTAAATTACCTTTCTCTTCAGATATAGCAAACCGGGAACATTTCTATTCAGGGAAAATTGTATATAACCATGAAAATCAGATACTATTACTCTATTTAGAAGTACTTCCTTATGCAGCTACATTTAAAGTAACCTCTTCTAATATATCATTACTAAATGAAAGAACTTTTGGAAATCCTGAATACACAATAAATGGAGACCAAATGCAAGTCAAAGAAGGCGGGAAAAATTGTTTGGTTGGGTGTTGTCTGACTGAAGACTTCATCATTAGTATTATGAACGACCCAGATTATACAGGTAATGACAAAAGCCAAACTTCACCCAAGCGGCATACTGTAGGAGTTTATGACTATGATTTTAATCTAGTTAAAATAGTTAATTTGGGAATGCCTCGTTATAATTTGGCTGCATCTGGTAAAGACAATACATTCTATGCGATTGTTCAAAATCCAGAAAACAGCATTATTGAAATTGAATTATAAACAACTTATTTTTAATATCATGAAAACAACAATTCTATCTTTAGCCTTACTTCTCCTCGCCTCCTGTCAGGACAATAAGAAAGAACAGCTTCTCCACTTGGTCAAGGAATGGCAAGGAAAAGAAATCCGTTTCCCGGAGAAACCGGTATTCACCCGGTTTGTAACGGACACAACCGATTACCGCATCCGGATGTGACCAACTGCAAAGTACACAATCCTATCATCATTATAAATTCAGTTATGAAAATAGTAATCATCTTCATCATCATTAGTTTATTACCTTGCTGTAGCGACATTGACAGCCAATATTTCAATGGCGAAATAAAGGAGGTAAATGTCAAGAATGTTATATCAAAGAATATCAATAGTACGCATGTACCCATAAAAGGAATTGCCACAGGAATAATCGCAGCATATGATTCCTTATTGATCTGCTGGAGTCCGAGTTATCCCGAGCACTTTTTTAATATCATCAATATAGACACGGGTAAAGAAATTGGTTATTTCTGTAAAAAAGGACAAGGGAATAAAGAAATAATATCCACAAATTGTATCTCGCAATTGTTTAAGAAGAATGATAAACTAATGACATTGTTGCATGCTCCCAATGAAAAAAAGCTACTTGTTTGGGATTTAAGTAGTTCTATTAAAAAAGGTACAACAACATACGATACCATCATTCCTTATGATAATAATCACATCCTTTTTTCATTTTACCAGATTGAGAATGTTTTATTTGCTTATAAGCCTGCTGAAGAAATAAATTCGCAAGAGGCAACCACTCCTCATTATGAAAAACGAACGATTTACACCAACCAACTGATACAGGATTTTCCTATCTACAAAACAAAATCAATACAAAATCCCAATGCGAAGAGTCCGTTAGATTTCTTTTTTTATACTTGGGACGCAATAAAGCCCGACGGTTCAAAAATTGTACAAGTCATGAGACATTTACCTCAAATAAATATCATAGACACTCAAACAGGCAAAATTACCAGTTACCGGATAAAAAACAATCCCAACTTTTCTCTTTTGGAAACATCTATGGAATCTATGAATGTTTTCTATAACCATGTACATGCCGATGATAATTACATCTACGCCACCTATTGGGGCAAAGAACCGTGGGACGACCGTTTTGGGGTAGAAGTACCTATCTTTAACACGATACATGTGTTTGATTGGCACGGGAATTTACTCTATAAGCTTACAACCGACAAATCATTTTTCCGTGTATGGAGCGATCCGGTAAGAAAACGATTATATACGATAGATATGAATACAGATGAGGTGTATTATATTGATTTGAAGGAGTTATAAATAATCAGGGAAACTACTTATGGCCTTTCAGGCACAGATCATTCGGATTTCTCAGGTCTATGAATTCTTTTCTACGCAATCCGTACCTAAAAAATGGAGGATAAAAGAAGGAGGATTTTAGGCTGAAAACCTTATATAAAGATTCTTTTCTTTACTAATAAAAAAAATTGTAACATGAAAACAAAAAAATTGTTCAGTTTATTACTTCTATCTATTTTCTACTCTTGTCAGGAAAGTGATAATGCGATCTATACCCCTTTGCCTGAAGCTAAGGTACTAACAGATTGCGAACTAATATTCAGATTTGATACTGAGTATCCACTGCAAGTACAAGAGAAAGACTCATTATTATTCTTAACAAGTCGAAAATCAGATAAATGTATTACAGTCATTAACAAAAATACAAAATCCGTCTCTCAAAAATTTGCAAACAGAGGGATGGGACCTAATGATGCTATCGACCCGGAATTTATTGTCAACAATTATTCATACAATGACAGCCTTTTATTGACAGATGCCAACAGCGGACGTTTTTTCACTATAAAAATGGATTCTACAAATCATTTTCAGCTAAACGGAAATGGATTTTTCCCAGACAAAATATACAGATCATCGAATCTGAATTTTTGCGATAATCTCATTATTGGCAGAGATGTAACATCCAATCAAAATATGTTTTTCATTTATGACCAAAATAATCAATCAATAAAAGAGATAAAATACAGACCTTTCCTTGAAGGATTAAAAGCTAATATGAATTATTATTCCGCAACAAACATTGCAGCTAATCCAGAACGAAACGTGATCGTTACTGCCATGTATCATATGGACTTAGTTCATTTATACGACTTTCAAGGAAACCTGAAGAAATCTATTCAATTTTCAGAAAACCCAGTCCCAAGGGTAAATGAAGAAAGAGAAGCACTTGCCTTGGAAGAAGGATACAATGGAACATCCTTTATCTTTCCTTCCGAAAACTACCTTTATTTAAAACGGAGTCACGTTGAAGTCGAAAAAAAGGGTGGTTCTTATATTCCTCATGAGACATTTACAATTGTTAAACTTGATTGGGATGGTAACGTTATCGGACACTATTCTTTTGATGAAGAAATAGGATTTTTCTGTGTCAATGAAAAAACCTCCGATTTATATATCATTGTGCATACAATAGAAGGAATGAACGAGTATTACGACTTAAAGAAATATAAAATATGATTGTTGTGCCGTTCAAATTGATGGACATTATTATAAGTCTCAATGTGAAGAATCTATCTGTAACACAACTTCAAATAAGAATATCTGAATTAAAAGTGAAGTATTAATTGATCCATAAAAAAGTCAGGGAATCAAGCTTTAACAGACTTAATTCCCTGACTTTTTATGAGCCGAAAGCGGGACTCGAACCCGCGACTTACTCATTACGAATGAGTTACTCTACCAACTGAGTTATTTCGGCTTTATCTCTAACGCTCTCTTGGAAAAGCGATGCAAATTTACTGCTTTCTTTGAAGTTGCAAAACGAATTCGGGATTTTTTTTCATTCCACAGGCGTTTTTTGCTCTTTTCTTCTCAGGCAGCAAGCACTTGCTGAACAAATAAATTCAAATATACCTTCTTTAAAACGAATCCTCTTTCTAAATGCTTTTTTCTTTATTTTTCTTATAAATATTACATTTATTATCCATTTCAAAGGTATTTCTGCATAATATGCATTTTTAATTGTATTTTTATTTGAAAATATAAAGTGATATTTTACTTTTGTGCCCGAAAAAAAATACAACGACAACTAAATTATGAATTATCCTTTTCTAACGGCAGCCGAAGCTGCCAGCATCATACGTCACGGGGATACAGTCGGAATCGGAGGATTCTCTTCGGTAGGTACCCCAAAAGCTATTCCGGCAGCATTGGCCGAACGTGCCCGGGAACTGCATGAGCAGGGCCATCCTTTCCAGGTGGGACTGATCACAGGCGGAGCTACGGGAAATCAGATAGATAAGGCACTGGCAGAAGTACAGGCGGTTTCTTTCCGTACTCCTTTCCAGTCCAACAAAAGTATGCGTGAAGCCATCAATACTAACAACGCACGTTATTTTGATGTGCATCTCTCGCTGATCGGACAGGACGTACGCTATGGATTTCTGGGAAAAATCAATGTAGCCATCATCGAAGCCTCAGCCATCACTGAAAACGGAGAAATTATTTTGAGTACATCCGTAGGCATCTCACCTACACTGGTGGAAATGGCCGACAAGATCCTGATTGAGCTTAATGAAGCGCATGAAGATCACCTGACGGGCATGCACGACATCTACTTGCCGGATATGCCGCCTCACCGGCGTGAAATCCCTGTTTATCGCGTAAACGACCGGATCGGAACAATCAGTATTCAGGCTGATCCGCGTAAAGTAGCCGGTGTCGTCCGTACCTGCGAACGGGATGCCATAGCTCCTTTTACTCCGCAAAACGAAACGACTCTTCAGATCGGACGCAATGTGGCAGACTTTCTGGTTCGGGAATGGAAAAAAGGAGCCATCCCTCACGAATTCCTTCCACTTCAGTCCGGAGTGGGCAACATCGCCAATGCCGTACTGGGAGCACTTGGAGCCGACAAGCAGCTTCCTCCTTTCTCCATGTTTACGGAAGTGATCCAGAACTCTGTCATCGACCTGATGCTGGACGGACGTATCTGCTTTGCCACCGGAAGTTCGCTGACACTTTCTGATGACAAATTGGACTTGCTATATGACAACATGGATACGCTCGGCAAACGGATTCTGCTCCGTCCGCAAGAGATTACCAACCATCCGGAAACAATCCGCCGGCTGGGGGTCATCGCCATCAATACGGCATTGGAAGCTGACATCTTCGGCAATGTGAACAGTACTCATGTGCTTGGAAGACAGATAATGAACGGAATCGGCGGCTCCGGTGACTTTGCCCGCAATGCCTATCTGTCCATCTTCACGACACCGTCGACAGCCAAAGGCGGACTCATCTCTTCCATCGTGCCTCAGGTTTCGCACACCGACAGCACCGAACACGACGTGCGCATCCTGGTCACGGAACAGGGCGTAGCCGACCTGCGGGGCAAATCGCCACGGCAACGTGCGGAATGCATCATCGAAAACTGTGCTCACCCGGACTACCGCCAGCTGTTGTGGGACTACGTGAAACTGTCGGACGGAACATCCTGTCACACTCCCCTCTCCCTGCGCAACGCACTGAAAATGCATCTCGCATTTGCAGAAACCGGCGACATGCGGAATACGGTTTTCGAATAAAATCGTATCTTTGTCGGCATGGAAAAGTTCGATGTTCACATATTAGGATGCGGATCGGCCCTGCCTACCCTGAGGCATTCGGCAACATCGCAAGTGGTAAACATCCGCGAAAAGCTGTTCATGATCGACTGCGGAGAAGGCACTCAGGTGCAGCTCCGCCGGTCACGACTCCGCTTCGGGCGACTGAACCACATATTCATTTCCCATCTGCACGGCGACCATTGCTTCGGCCTGATGGGACTGATTTCTACCTTCGGAATGCTGGAACGTACCGCCGACCTGCATATCTATGCCCATGCCGAACTGGAAAAACTGCTCGCTCCGCAACTCAACTACTTCTGCAAGGGAATGACTTATAAGGTGGTATTCCACGCGATTGATCCCGGAGAACAGGCCGTCATCTACGACGACCGTTCCGTCAGTGTAGAAACGATTCCTCTTCGCCATAAGCTGCCTACCTGCGGTTTTCTGTTCCGCGAAAAGCCGGTTCCCAATCACATCATACGCGAGATGATTGATTTTTATCACATTCCTCTCTATCTGATCAACCGGATCAAGAACGGAGAAGACTACCAGATGGAAGACGGAACCGTAATTCCCAATGCACGGCTCACCATCCCGTCCGACCCGCCCCGCACCTATGCATACTGCTCGGATACTTGCTATTTGCCACGCATCACCGGACAGATCAAAGGTATCGACCTGCTTTTTCACGAGGCGACTTTCACTACCTCCGAACTGGCACGGGCCAAGGCTACCCTACACTCCACCGCAGAACAGGCAGCACTGATCGCCCGGGAAGCCGGAGTGAAGCAACTGATGATCGGACATTTCTCGGCACGCTATGAAGATGACAGCCTACTGCTGAAAGAAGCTTCAGCCATTTTCCCGCAAACCATTCTGGCACAGGAAAACCTGAAAATCGAACTCTGAAGGGAAAGCCGGGAAGTTAATAAAAACAAAACCCATTAAACCAGACAAAGAAAAAAGCATCTATTCATTGTCATGAGCAACTATAACGAACAAGAAATAGCCCAACAGCTTCAGGATCCGTCCAAATGCCGGAAAGCATTTGAGCAGGTGGTCAAAGCCTACAGCGAACAACTGTACTGGCAAATCAGGCGTATGGTGCTTTCGCACGATGATGCCAACGATCTGCTGCAGAATACCTTCATCAAGGCCTGGAGTAATCTGGAATATTTCCGGGGAGATGCCAGGCTCTCGACCTGGCTCTACCGGATCGCGTTCAATGAGTGCCTGAATTTCCTGAACAGACAACGGGCACAAGACCAGCTTTCCATAGATGATACGGAAGCAGTTATGGTCAACAAACTGGAAAGCGATCCTTATTTTGACGGTGACGAAACCCAGAAACTGTTCCAGAAGGCAATTCTTCAGCTCCCGGAAAAACAGCGCATCATCTTCAACCTGAAGTACTTTCAGGAAATGAAATATGAAGAGATTTCAGAGATTCTGGGTACCAGCGTCGGGGCCCTGAAGGCCTCCTATCATCACGCTGTGAAAAAAATTGAAGAATTTTTCGAGAAGCACGATTAAACCTTTTGAACAAAATCATATCTTAGTAATACATACATAAAAACAACAACCATGAAGGAAGAAAACGAATTACGAAAAAAATACGGCGCTCCGAATCCCTTTAGCGTACCGGAAGGGTATTTTGAAAATCTTGCCGGCAAAGTGATGGAACAGCTTCCGGAAAAAGAAAGCCAGCCTCAGCCCGAAGTTACCATGTGGGAACGTGTAAGACCATGGGTCTACATGGCTGCCATGTTCTGTGGCTTGATGTTCGGCGTACGCGTCATGGTGAATCAATCCAAGCATCCGGTCTCCAGCCAGAACGGACATACAGAGACTTTCTCCGAAATTCCGGACGAATATATTGATCCCATTGTCAACCAGACCATGATGGATGATTATACGCTTTACCAATACCTGACTGATGCAAATACAGAAATTTATCAATAAATAATTCATTGACCCATGAAAAGAAAACTCTATATCCTCACCCTGATGGCTCTTTGCTGTCTGACTGGAATCCATGCACAGAAAGGGCATTTCAGCAAAGAGGAGTTCCGCAGCCGCCAGCAGGCCTTTATCACAGAAAAAGCGGGACTGAATGCGCAGGAAGCAGCCAGGTTCTTCCCGCTTTATTTTGAACTGCAGGACAAGAAGCAGGAACAAAACAAGGAAGCCTGGCAGAAAATGCGCAAGGGAAAAGATCCCAATACCACAGAAACCGAATACGCCAAGATTGTGGAAGACGTAATCAAGGCACGGATAGCAACCGACCAGCTGGAACTGGAATATGTCCAGAAATACAAAAAGTTCCTGTCGGCCAAAAAGATTTATCAGGTTCAGAAAGCCGAAATGAAATTCCACCGGGAATTACTGAAAGGCCAGCCGCGGAAACAAAAATAACAGAAACAGCATGCAGGAATCCTGTCACTCTCCGGTTATAAGGGGAATGACAGGATTTTTATTAGAATCATACCCTTCATTCTTCCGGAATCTTTCCTTTTCCTTTTTTTCTCAAACCTTTATTTTCATATCTTAATTCTTTGTCCTAACTTTGGCGAGAAATTGTTTTTTAATCTAACACATTCGTATGAAGAATCATTTATTAACCTTTTGCGCAAGTGCATCTTTCAGTTTACTGGTAGCCTGTAGCGGCCAGCCCGGTGAAGTGAAGTCTTACAATGAAGGCATCAACATCATTCCGATGCCTCAGAGTCTCGTACAACAGCAAGGTGCTTTCCGTCTTTCAGGAAGTACTTCTTTGGGAGCAGCTTCACCCGAAGCCAAAACCATTGCAGAATTTTTTGCAGCTAAAATGAGAACCGCCACCGGTTATGACATTACCGTAGGCGAAAGTGGAAACATCACCCTGAAACTGGATGAATCACTGGACGTAAACGATGAAGGCTATCAGCTGGATGTTACCGGCGATGCTGTCAACGTAACCGCAAAGACTCCTCAAGGCCTTTTCTATGGTATGCAGACTTTCATGCAGCTGCTGCCTGCAGAAATCGAGAGTGCTCAGAAAGTAAGTGGAATTGCATGGACTGCACAGGCAGTCAGCATCAAGGATGAACCCCGCTTCGGCTATCGCGGAATCATGCTGGATCCCTGCCGTCACTTCATGCCGGCAGAAAATGTCAAGAAGTTTATTGACGTACTGTCACTCTTCAAGATCAACCGCCTGCACTGGCACCTGACAGACGACCAGGGATGGCGTATCGAAATCAAGAAATATCCGAAACTGACAGAAATCGGTTCCAAACGTGTCGAAGGCGAAGGAACAGAACACAGCGGATATTATACTCAGGAAGAAATCAAAGACATCGTGAAATATGCAGCCGACCATTTCATTACTGTAGTTCCCGAACTGGAACTCCCGGGTCACGAAATGGCTGCCATTGCTGCTTATCCCGAACTTTCCTGCAAGGGAGAAGCAGGAACACCGCGTGTCATCTGGGGTGTGGAAGACATCGTCATGTGTCCGGGTAAAGAAGACATGTTCAAGTTCCTGGAAGATGTTATTGACGAAATGGTACCTCTGTTCCCGAGCGAATATTTCCACATCGGTGGTGACGAATGTCCGAAGACAAGCTGGAAGAACTGTCCGCTCTGTCAGCAGCGCATCCGTAAGGAAGGTCTGACTGCCGACAAGAATCATTCAGCAGAAGAAAAACTGCAGAGTTATGTCATCCAGCGCATGGAAAAATACCTGGCAACAAAGGGAAAGAAAATCATCGGTTGGGATGAAATCCTTGAAGGAGGTCTGGCTCCGAGCGCAACCGTTATGTCATGGAGAGGTGAAGACGGAGGTATCGCTGCTGCATCCATGAACCATACGGTCATCATGACTCCGGGTGGAAACGGTATGTATCTGGACGCTTACCAGGGTGATTCCAAGATCGAACCGGTAACCATCGGCGGTTATACTACACTGGAAAAGACTTACAGCTACAACCCGGTACCCGACACACTGGCTGCCATGGGTAAAGGTGATTATGTATTGGGTGTACAGGGAAATACCTGGTCTGAATATATGTATAGCGAAGCTATCCGTGAATACATGATCTTCCCGCGTATCATTGCAGTCGCTGAAATCGGATGGACCAATCTGGACCGCAAGGATTACAAAGACTTCGAACGCCGTATCAACAACGCTTATGTACGTCTGGATGAACACAATGTAAATTACCACATTCCGATGCCAGAACAGCCGAACGGTTCATGTAACTTTGTGGCTTTCACTGACAAGGCTACACTGGAATTTACCACTTCACGTCCGATGACAATTGTGTACACCACCGACGGAAGCGAACCGACTGCACAGTCAACCGTTTACTCGGCTCCTCTGACATTTACTGAAAATACAACCCTGAAGATCGCTTCTGCACTTCCTTCCGGCAAGCTGAGCACTGTACGTACCATCCAGGTAGAAAAACAGACACTGGCTCCTGCTAAAGAAGTGGAAAAGACTGCTCCGGGCCTGAACATGCAGGTATTCGACGGCATGTTCCTGAACGTGAAAGATCTGGAAGCTGCAAAACTTCAGCCCAGAGAAACCAAGGTAATCGAAGAAACACGCGCACTGACCGCACAGACGCCGTCTCCGGAATCCATGCGTGGCGTTAAACAATATGCTTCAGTTGCTACCGGTTATGTAAATATCCCGGAAGATGGCGTTTACTACATTTCTTCTGATCTGGAAGAAGTATGGATCGACGGCAAACTGCTGGTTAACAACGGTGGTGAAGTGAAACGCTTCTCTCGTCATGATTCATCCGTAGCTCTGGCCAAAGGTCTGCACGAAATCAAGGCAGTGTTCCTGGGACACATCATTGGCGGATGGCCTTCAAACTGGAACGACGGCAGCATCAAACTGCGTAAAGAAGGACAAGACAAATTCACTAAGATTACAGGTGATATGCTGAGCCATTAATCGGACAACGTTCATCTGAAATTCAATCAGGCAGGGGGAAAACAGCTATTCAGGATTTTCCTCCTGCTTTTATTTTATCCCTACTTCCCCAACCTTCTCTGAATACTAAAATGCCCTTACCGCAATCAACCTTGCAATAAAGGTAGCTTTCAGTGTTTCCACTCCATACCTTTCTTTTTCGGAAACGACCGGCAGGCTTATCATTTCATCAGCATTATCTGCTCACCCTCTGCCGGAACTTCTCCCTACTTCTCCCGGATCCAAACAAAAGCAGGATTCTTACTCTCCTTAAATCCATACCTGCTGACATAAAAAAACAGGAGCTGTGCCTTCCGTCTGACACAGCTCCTGTCACCTTTGACTGATTTCCTGAAACTATCTGTTTCTTAGTCAGGAATCAGCGGTTTATTTGTATCCTTCATTCTGTTCCAGTTTCGGATTCTTGTCAATATCACCCTGACTGAACGGGAAGTAACGATGGAACGGCTGGAAGGAACGGTTTTCAATCAGCACTTCTGTCGGATCAGGATTCAGAGTAATGGTAGCACGCAATCCCGGATCACTTACAGATGCATCGACTGTACCGATTCTACGTTCCAGACGTCCGTTCAGCACCTTTTCAGCCAGCATCTTACCGTCAGCAGTCTTCCAGCGCAGAATATCTGCACGACGCAAACCTTCACCGGCAAATTCTACGGCACGTTCACGATGAATCAGTTCACGCAAAGCTTCCTTAGTGGCATATTTAGCCTGGTCTACATCCGGCATGCCTGCTCTTTCACGAACCTTATTGATCTTCTTGTATACTTCATCTGACGGACCATTCAGTTCATTTTCTGCTTCAGCCCAGGTCAGCAGCACTTCTGCATAACGGAATACGATAGGACAAGCATTGGATTTCCAGATATCTGCATACTGGGTAATCGGCGACAGATACTTGTTCCAGGTCAGACCAGTCTTGGAAGCATTATCAGCAGAAGTCATATAGTTTGCGTTGCTTTCACCATTAATGGTCTTGTCCAGGGTATTGAATACCGCAGCAGCACCTCCGGCTTTCACATAGTCAGCACCCGGATAGATAACAGACATAGCCAGTCGGGGGTCACGATCCTTGAACGGATGGGTTGCATCATAACCGGAACCCTGTTCATCAATCGTCATACCGTTCTTCATTTCATAGGTATCTACCAGATTGTAAGTCGGAACGATAGAAGACCATCCGCCGTCACCATTGTTATACATCTGTCCGATGGTGTACAGTGTATAAGTATTAGGAATATACTGAACAGCCAGAATTGTTTCCTTAGAATCCTGTCCTGCCACCTGGAACAGCTTCAGATAATCATCTTCCAGATCATATTCACCCATGGCAATGATTTCTTCGGCTTTCTGTTTTGCCATTGCCCAGTCATCATAATACAAAGCTTCACGCATTCTCAAGGCCAGAGCTGCACCCTTGGCAATCCGTCCTCTTTCAGCCGGCATCTTGTTCAGGTCAGGAGTACATTCATCCAGTTCCTTGGCAATGAAATCACGCACTTCCTGTTCCGTATTTCTGGGAACCTGAGCATCTTCAGCCGTATCATAATTATCAATGATAGGCACACCACCATAAGCCCAGTTCATGATGAAATACTTATAAGCACGGAGCACTCTCACCTGTGCAATCAGGTCTTTCTTTACTGCTTCATCAGCAAATTCAATGCTCTGCACATTGTTCAGGAATGTGTTACAGCGGCGGATAGTTGTATAACCATAAAAGCTGGCTCCGCTGTTGGCCTGTGTCATATTACCGTTGGCCAGGTCTTTGTATCCTTCCCAGGAGAAATTGTTGTAACCAAAGTCAGATGTACAGTCCATGTAAAGCAGACGTCCTCCGTCTTCCCATCCGGAATAGCATCCGATGGCAAATTTCTCGGCATCCTGTTCAGTCTTCCAAGTAGTGCTTGGAGACAAAGCATCATAAGGAGTGGTATCCAAAAAGTCTGAACACGAAGCTGTCATCAGTGCAGCCGCTCCAAACATTATATATTGCTTAATTCGTTTCATATCAAAATGAGTTTTTAATAGTTATAGTTAGAATGTAATGTTAACACCAAATGCATGAGTGCGCAGCAACGGATAAGAAGACAGACGCTGGCTGGTAGCTTCCGGGTCAATGCTGATCTTCATATTATCAATTGTAAAGAGGTTTTCTACAGAATAGTAGAAACGTACGTTTTCAACACCCCAGTTGCTCAGCAGGCTCTTTGGCAAGGTATAACCGAACTGAAGGTTTTTCAAACGCAGATAGTTCGTATTCTGCAACCAGAAAGTAGACTGTGCGCTACGTGAACTGCTCGGAGAGTTTGTATCTGTAAAGATACGCGGCATGGAAGCATCCTTGTTGGTTTCGGTCCAGGCATCCTTCCAGATGCTTGCCGGGTGACCGGCATCACCGGAGAAGGCACCATATACTTCGTGTGAGTCGAACAGACGGGCAACTTTGGCTGCACCGTTGAACATCAGAGACAAGTCAAAACCTTTCCATCCGGCAGTCAGATTCAAACCAAATGTATAAACCGGTTCAGTACTGTTTGTATATACACGGTCATCCCCATTCAGTTTACCGTCACCATTGGTATCCACATATTTCAGGTCACCAGCCTTGAAGCCACCGGCACCAAACGGGTTACCATATTTAGCGGTAAAGGCATCTGCTTCTTCCTGTGAATTGAAGAAACCGTCAGTCTTGTAAATATAGTAAGCATTAATAGACTGGCCGACAGCATTTCTTTGGTTATAGCCGGTATCCAGATAGTCAGCACCACCCAGGTCAAGGATTTCATTCTTGTTGTAAGCAAAGTTGGCAGCAACACCGAATGTCCAGTCTCCCCAACGGTCATTGTAGCCGATATTCAGTTCGACACCCTTATTGTTCATTGAACCCACATTGTCAGTATAAGGATTCAAGGCAAATTCGGTAGGAACAGAAACCTGCATCAGAATACCTGTCGTCTTACGGTTATAGAAGTCAAGAGATCCGTTGATCTTATTGTTCAGGAAACCGAAATCAAGACCAACCCCCCAGGTCGTAGCCTTTTCCCAGGTAATTGTACTCAGTTTATAGCTAGACTGGTAATAACCGGAGTTCAAGGCACCGCCAAACGGATAAGTGGCTCCGATATTATATGTATTCAAAGCCGGATAATAGTCACTCAAAGCATCCTGATTACCCAACATACCCCAGGAAGCACGGATCTTCAGGTTGCTCAGCCAAGATCTGGCACCTTCCATAAATGATTCTTCACTGATTCTCCACGCACCAGAGAATGAAGGGAAATAACCCCATCTGTGTCCCTCTGCAAAACGGGAAGAAGCATCCGCACGGATATTGGCTTCAAACAAATACTTTCCTGCATAATCATAATTGACACGGGCAAACCATGACAGCATTGCCAGTTCTCTGGTATAACCGGAGTTAGTCTGTGAAGCAGCATCACCAGCATTGATATCAGTCAGATCATTGTTCGGGAAATCTTTACGGTAAGCAGTCAGTTCCTTGTAATTATACTTTTCAGTATGCCAGCCGGCCAGTCCTTTGATGTTATGTTTGCCGAAAGTCTGGTCGTAATTCAACAGCAAGTCATAGTTTGTACGGTTCCAGGTATAATAGCGTTCATCCAGGGAGTTCGGATCGGAAGCCTTGTTGGCATTGTACTGGATGAATTTCTGGAAATAAGTATAGTTCTGCATATTATTTACATACGAACCTGTTGCCGTAAAGGTCAGGCAATCCAGAATCTTATAATCCAATGAAGCCATACCCGTAAAGTTGTGGTTGTCACGCGTTACCTTCATACCGGAATCCAGCCATGCAATCGGGCTACCATCAGAAATCGTACCCCATGTACCGTCATCGTAGCGGGCTACAATCCACGGAGCGATCAGGTTCAGCTGACGGATAATCTGGTCAGAACTACCTCCATAGTAAGCAGAGCTGGCATCATCATATGCATTCTTGATATAGGCCAGGTTCAATTTGGCACTCAACCGCTTGGTGATCTTCATATCCAGATTCGTACGGGCATTGAACTGTTCACGTCCTGCATTAGGAAGCACACCGGTCTGGTTCAAATAACCGATAGATCCCATATAGCGCACATTCTCCGTACCACCGGCAATGTTCAGGTTGTGACGGTGCTGTATACCGGTCTTGTAAGCCAGGTCATACCAGTCTGTATTCGGATAAAGAGGATCTGTTCCGTCCTTGAACTTCTGGATTTCTTCATCTGTAAAACGGGGAGCCTTACCTTCTGCCTGCAAAGCCTGATTATACATGCTGGCATATTCGTAAGAACTCAGACGGTCGATCATATTGGTAGCATTCTGGAAGCTGACATAGCCGCTATACGAAATTTTCGGCTTGCCGGTCGAGCCACGCTTGGTGGTAATCAGGATAACACCGTTCGCTGCCTTAGATCCATAGATGGCAGCAGAAGCAGCATCTTTCAAAACAGAAATACTTTCAATGTCATTGGGGTCAATGGAACTCATGGTTTCAGATTCCACACCATCAATCAGGATATAAGGAGAAGCGGTATTCAAAGTACCGGTACCACGTACACGGATACTACCACTGTCCATACCCGGAGCACCGTTCGTACCGGTAATGGTTACACCCGGCATCAAACCCTGCAAACCACTGCTCACGTTCTGAATCGGACGGTTCTGCAACTGCTCTTTATCTACAGAAGCTACCGAACCCGAAAGATTGGCCTTCTTCTGAACACCATATCCTACGACAACCACCTCATCCAGTGTTTTTGTGTCTTCCTTTAAGGTAATTTTCAAAGGTTCACCATTCCATTTTACTTCCTGAGAAACATATCCGACGAAAGAGATTTCAAGGATATCGCCTTTCTTGGCACTTTCCAGAGTAAAGCCACCATCGAATCCTGTAATGGTTCCGTTTGTCGTTCCTTTAACAACGACTGAAGCTCCGATGATTGTTTCACCTTGGGCATCTTTTACAACACCCTTACACACATTACTTTGCTGTACGACATTCGCTTCCAGCATCGAAGGAGCTGCATGTGCAACACCTACTGAAATACCGCCCAGAAAGAGCAGCATACTGACAGATCTGAATCTTTTAAACATAGATTTAAGACTTTAATAAAACAGGTTAACTATTTTTCAAATATTAGTTAAAGTTTAGTTTTCATCACTTATCACATTGGCAAATATATGACTTCCTTTATTATAAAAGAAATTTTCTGATACATATTTTTACGATTTAACAAATTCGGAACGGGTTATCCCTGATAATCAAATTCCAATTCCCTTACGAAATCTTCAGATCCGTCATCCCCGTACACAAAAAAAGCATGTGGAACAAACCGTCTCCGGTTCATTCCACATGCCGTATTTATCTGTTTCCTGACTTATTTCTCCTGTGCCTTCGCCTCATTCCAGATCGCATCCATTTCTTCCAGAGTCATATCCTTCAGGTTCTTGCCTGCCTTCAGAGTATGTGCTTCCAGATAATTGAAGCGGCGGATAAACTTCTGGTTGGTGTGCTCCAGTGCATTGTCCGGATTGATTTTATACAGACGGGCTGCATTGATCAGACTGAACATCACGTCACCGAACTCGGCTTCTGCCTTCTCCTTGTCCATAGTTTCCACTTCCGACTCAAATTCGGCAATTTCTTCTTTCACCTTTTCCCATACCTGGCTGCGTTCTTCCCAGTCGAATCCCACATTGCGGGCTTTGTCCTGAATCCGATAAGCCTTGATCAGAGAAGGCAAAGCATCGGGCACTCCGCTCAAAACAGACTTGTTACCGTCTTTTTCCTTCATTTTGATCTGCTCCCAGTTCTCAGAGACCTTTTCCGCCGTATCGGCCTTCACTTCTCCAAATACATGAGGGTGACGGAAAATCAGCTTGTCACACAGTTTATCACAAACATCCTTTATATCAAAGTCACCGGTCTCACTGCCAATCTTGGCATAAAACACCACATGAAGCAACACATCTCCCAGTTCCTTGCAAATATTCTTCCGGTCGTCCTTCATCAGGGCATCACACAACTCATACACCTCCTCAATGGTATTGGGGCGCAGACTTTCATTGGTCTGTTTTCTGTCCCAGGGACACTTCACTCTCAGTTCATCCAATACATCGAGCAACCGCCCGAAAGCTTCCAGTTTTTCTTCTCTTGTATGCATGTTCTATTCATTAAAAATCCATTATCACAGACTATATATACCATTATATAATATAAGTCCTTATTCGCGGGCAATCACCACCACCGGATTATCATCCTCTTTCAGCGTCTTCAGGAAACCGAGTTCCGGATTATCCTTACAAGACTCATGCTCTTCAACCCACTCCAGCACATCGGCCGCCTCAATCATTCCGGCCAGTTCGTGTGCGTTTGTCCGTTCCGAAAAGTCTACCGGCATAAACGGAGTCAGATCATCCATGATCTTGTCTGTCCTGCGTCCCATCACCACGGTACCCTTCCGGCGGTTATAAACTCCATAATACAAGTGATCCTCTTCAACCAGTGCATCAAAACACTCAAAGAAGATGCTTTTCTCCAGTTCATCCACTTTTCCAAGTACCAACGCTTTAGAAGCATCCTCCTCCTTCATCTTCGTCACGGAAAGGTTCCCCATATCAAACCAGTAAGCTGGTGTCAGCCGATACTTGTCAACCGTATATACAGTATCATTCCGGTAACGCATGAACCGGATCTGTTCACCTTCCTGCCACAACACCGGCGGATTGGTCAGCACGACATTCGACTGATCCTGATTGCTGACAATGTAAAACATCCCTTTCTGCATGAAATGACAAGGTGTACTCTTGAATACACTGATACTTTTGATGTCACTCATATTGACCGGCTTCCCCTGTGCAAGTAACAAAGTATCACCTTCCTGCCGGGGTTCGGAAGTGTACCAGACAAGTCCTTCTTTCCCGTCAACCAGCCCGTTATTAAAATATTGTATATATCCTTCCTCCGAAGCCAGCAAAGATACCGAAGCACAGGCCGCATTCTCACTCATTTTCAGCATTCCCTGAAACTGTCCCTGCAAATCATACCGCAGCCACTCATCTTTCCAGCCCCTGAAACAAACCGCTCCGTCATGTCCCTGAAACCAGACTTTCGAAGAAGCATATCCGGACGGATCATTCCCGTAATGTCCCAGTTTACGGACAAAATGCCCGTCATTCTTGTCAAAGAGCAACGCCTGTTTTTCATCCGTCACCAGGATATAATCCGGCAACAGACCGATATGAGCCCCCTCTCCTACCAGCACACTGTCATTCGTTTCGAGTGCTACATAACGAATACTTCCAAGAAAATCAGAAACTTTCAACGGCTGCAGGTTACCAAAAGCATCTGCAACCGGAATGGTCTCAAGTGATCCTGATTTTCGGTCCTCAGCAGACGAGCAGGCCGCCAGTAACAGACCGGCCATACATCCTGCCCACAATATCAGTTTTTTCATAACTCCATTTATTTTACACCATCCTATCCGGAATCCTGTCCCTCCATCCGCTCTTCCTCAGATCAAACAAAGGAAACAGATTGAAGACCAGCTCCCGCAACGGTCTTCAAAAGTACAAATATTTTTCATAATCCAACTAGTTTTATTAATTTTGCAGCCAAATATATACGATAATCAACATATCAACTATTATAGTGAAATAGAATCATGGAATTAGCAAGTAAGTACAATCCCGCAGACGTGGAGGGAAAATGGTACCAGTATTGGCTGGACAACAAACTTTTCAGTTCTAAACCCGACGGACGTGAACCTTACACCGTCGTCATTCCTCCCCCTAATGTGACCGGAGTGCTCCACATGGGACACATGCTTAACAATACCATACAGGATATATTGGTGCGCCGTGCACGCATGATGGGCAAGAATGCCTGCTGGGTACCGGGTACGGACCATGCTTCCATTGCTACTGAAGCCAAGGTTGTCAACAAACTGGCTCAGCAGGGAATCAAGAAAACCGACCTCACCCGTGAAGAATTCCTGAAACACGCATGGGCATGGACAGAAGAACACGGAGGCATCATCCTCAAGCAGCTTCGCCGCCTGGGAGCTTCATGCGACTGGGACCGCACCGCTTTCACCATGGATGAAAAACGCAGCCAGAGCGTCATCAAGGTATTTGTAGACCTGTACAACAAAGGCCTCATCTACCGCGGCGTGCGTATGGTGAACTGGGATCCCAAGGCACTGACTGCCCTTTCTGACGAAGAAGTAATTTATAAGGAAGAACACAGCAAGCTGTATTACCTGCGCTACTATGTTGCCAACGACGATATGAGCGGAGAAACCGGAGCTGAAGGTGAAATCGTTCACCGCGATGCACAGGGCCGCCGCTATGCTGTTGTAGCCACTACCCGTCCGGAAACCATCATGGGTGATACCGCCATGTGTATCAATCCGGCCGACCCGAAGAACCAGTGGCTGAAAGGCAAGAAAGTAATTGTTCCGCTGGTAGGACGTGTTATTCCGGTTATTGAGGACAGCTATGTAGACATTGAATTCGGTACCGGCTGTCTGAAAGTTACTCCGGCTCACGACGTAAACGACTACATGCTGGGCGAAAAATACAATCTGCAAAGCATTGACATCTTCAATGACAACGGAACCATCAGCGAAGCTGCCGGAATGTATGTCGGAATGGACCGTTTCGATGTACGCGAACAGATTGAAAAAGACCTGAATGCTGCCGGCCTGCTGGAAAAAGTGGAAGCCTATACCAATAAAGTAGGTTTCTCTGAACGTACCAACGTAGCCATCGAACCGAAACTGTCCATGCAGTGGTTCCTGAAGATGCAGCATTTCGCAGATATGGCTCTGCCGCCGGTAATGAACGACGAACTGAAGTTCTACCCTGCCAAATATAAGAACACTTACCGCAACTGGCTGGAAAACATCAAGGACTGGTGTATCAGCCGTCAATTGTGGTGGGGACACCGCATTCCGGCCTACTTCCTTCCGCAGGGAGGATTCGTAGTAGCCGAGACACCTAAAGAAGCCCTGAAGCTGGCTCAGGAAAAATCCGGCAATCCTAGTCTGAAACTGGAAGATCTCCGTCAGGACGATGACTGTCTGGACACCTGGTTCTCTTCCTGGTTGTGGCCGATCTCCCTGTTCGACGGTATCAATAACCCCGGCAATGAAGAAATCAAATACTACTATCCCACTGCCGATCTGGTAACCGGTCCGGATATCATCTTCTTCTGGGTAGCCCGTATGATCATGGCCGGCTATGAATACATGGGCGACATGCCGTTCAAGAACGTTTACTTCACCGGTATTGTCCGCGACAAAATCGGACGCAAGATGTCCAAGTCACTGGGTAACTCCCCCGATCCGCTGGATCTGATTGACAAGTACGGTGCCGACGGTGTCCGCATGGGTATGATGCTTTCTGCTCCTGCCGGAAACGATATTCTGTTCGACGATGCACTTTGCGAACAGGGACGTAACTTTAACAACAAGATCTGGAACGCCTTCCGTCTGGTAAAAGGATGGGAAGTAGCCGACATCGAACAGCCCGAATATGCACGCCTGGCAACCGAATGGTTTGACGCCATGCTGACCAAAACTGCAGCAGAAGTGGACGACCTGTTCGGCAAATACCGCTTGAGCGAAGCCCTGATGGCTGTATACAAACTGTTCTGGGATGAATTCTCAAGCTGGTATCTGGAAATGGTAAAACCCGCTTACGGACAGCCCATCGACAAAGCAACTTACGAAAAGACTCTCGGTTTCTTCGATACATTGCTCAAACTGCTTCATCCGTTCATGCCGTTCATTACGGAAGAATTGTGGCAGCACATCTATGACCGCAAAGAAGGTGAAAGCATCATGACGCAGATTCTGAATGCTACCGGAAACTACGATGAAACAATCATTGCCCAGTTTGAGGCCGTGAAAGAAGTCATCGGAGGTATCCGTACCATCCGTCTGCAGAAGAACATTGCCCAGAAAGAAGCCCTCACCCTGGAAGTTGTCGGCGAAAGCCCGGTAAGCAAGTACAATGCTGTTATCGCCAAACTCTGCAACCTGTCAGCAATCAATGCCGTAGCAGCCAAAGCAGAAGGAGCAGCAGCATTCATGGTAGGAACAACAGAATATGCCGTACCTCTGGGTAACCTGATCAACGTCGAAGAAGAGCTGAAGAAGCTGGAAGCCGACCTGAAATACCAGGAAGGATTCCTGCAGAGCGTGCTGAAAAAACTCAGCAACGAGAAGTTTGTCAGCAAAGCTCCGGCTAACGTCATCGAAATGGAACGTAAGAAACAAGCTGATGCAGAAACCAAGATTGCCGCACTGAAAGAAAGCATTGCTGCATTGAAAAAGTAAATTTATTCAAATCTACCTGATAAAAAGAGCATGCCTGCAAATCATCGCAGCGCATGCTCTTTTTTTATTTCCTATTCATTAACAAGAGAATAAATCGTCCTCAGCCTTTACACAACAAGTTTAAAAGATACTGACATTCAGCCGGTAAAAGGATAAAATTCAAATCTCAATAAATCCTAAAACTCTTTAGGATTTGTATTTTTACTTCATATATATTCATTCCTGTTATATTTTTGCGGCCCGTTTAATTAGAAGAAACACAAAAGAATAGAACTCAAAACTATAATTACTAAATTTATAACCCTATGAACGTCTTTAAATTTTTATCTGCAACATTACTGGCAAGCACCTGTCTTTTCTCTGGTTGCAAAAAAGAAAAATCAATCGTACCCGAAAATCCTTCCGTGGTAGAAATCACCGTAAGTAACTCACAAGGAGAACTCCTGGGAAGTGAAACCGTCAGAATGTATGATGAGACCTCTTATGAATCCTTCAAGAAAAATCACAGCACCAAACCATTGCTGGAAATCACAACCGATAGCAATGGCATGGCAAGATTTACTCTGGAAAGCAATCTCTGGTTTCAGAGTACAAAATCCAGAGAATTTATGTTCGTTGTTCTGAAAGCCTTTGATACCGATAACTATCAATGGTGGAGTAAAGGCGGAACAGTGAACGCCGGTAAAAAACATGCTTTCAGGATCGAAACGACTCTGCCCAAAGCCGGAACAGAAGATCTGGTCAGGATTACCATACCCACAGGATGTATGGAAACCTACAGAAACAAATGGTCTGACCATCCCGGCTACCTGAAAAAGATAGAAGAACGCCCCTGACAGATACAGGCCGTTTACAGAAAAAGCCCCGTCAAAGGGGCTTTTCATCATTCCACCGCCTTCAGGGCAGCATCATAATCAGGCTCACTGGATATCTCGCTGACCAGTTGCGTATAACTCACCTTACCAGCCTCATCCACCACTATGACAGCCCTGGCTGCCAACCCCTTGAGCGGCCCGTCTTCCAGACAAAGTCCGTATCCCTTCACAAAGTCCTGACTGCGGAAAAGCGACAAAGGCTGCACATTGTCTAACCCCTCTGTCGTACAGAAACGCTTCTGGGCAAAAGGCAAATCCATGGACAGACATAACACCACCGTATTATCCAGTCCTGAAGCCTTGGCGTTAAACTGCCGGACAGACATTGCACACGTCGGAGTGTCCAGACTCGGAAAAATATTCAGAATCACCTTTTTCCCTTTAAAAGACGACAAGCTAACTTCTTTCAGATCCGCATTGGTTGCCTGAAAGTCAGGAGCCGTCTGTCCCACCTGTACCATCCGGCCGGATGTATGGGCCTCATAGCCCCTGCAAATCACTTTCTCGCCCTTTTCATCCGGCATTACGGTTGCTGCCCCTGCAGGCAAAGTTTCCAGAGCCAGAACAGAAACTGCACATAAAATCAATCTAACTGCATTCATACACAAAATCTTTTTCTCTTTTCTATATTTGTTCATCCTCACATACCGCGTACAAAAGACGGCTTTCAAAGATATGTAATAATTACAAATATAAAAACGATCTTCAATTGTTTTATGAAACTTATAGATTTTCTTACTCTTTTGAATCCCGCTGATAATAGCGTACCCAGTCCACAGACATCTCTACTGGAAGGTCGAGCGTATCTACGGGACCTACCCAGCCTCCTTCCAACTGCATGTCGACAAGCAGATAATAAGGCTTGTCAAAAGGAAACTGCCCCTCTTTATCCGTCTCTATTTTCGGATAGGCAAAAGTACGGCGGTCATTTACAAAGAACACCACACTGTCAGGATACATTTCCACAGCATACACATTATAATCATCCGGCCGTATTGCTGCGGTTCCTCCCTGCGGAGGATTGTTCCGTATGTTCAGGTGCTGAGTATATACAGAATGGACTGTCTGGTAAACAATCGTATCATGATTCAGGCGTTCCATTATATCAATCTCCCCTCCAGACGGCCATTTGTACTTCTCCTCTTCGAAAGGCTTCAGCCAGATAGCCGGCCAGGCCCCGCGGGCCCCCTGCAGCTTTGCCCTGATTTCCAGCCTTCCCCCATGAAAGGCCTTTTTATACTTGGTATACACCCCACCGGTTATAAATCTTGCGGTATCAGCGTTCCGGTCAGGATTCATCACTCCTTTCAGAATCAGATGACCGTTTTTCACTTCATAACAAACTTCATTATCCGACATGTGGCGCGCCCATTCCGGAGTCCAGCGAGGTATCTTCGACCAGGTCAGTGTATCAAAACCACTCCCTTCGAAATCGTCCTCCCAGACCAGTTTCCAGTCCGAAGTTTTCTGCGGGGACAAACAGGAAATCATTCCCCCCCATCCCAATACGACCATTACCCATAAAAAAAGTTTCTTCATACTTATCTATCGTTTTGAATGTTTAAGAATCACATATTCTTTTACTTCTGTCACTCCCAGCTGATTCCTTCTTCCGTAACAGTAAATGTACGTTCGGCAGAAGCTCCGGGCCATCCCGTATTTTTCAGCATGAGCAGACAGTGAAGAGGTACCCCTTCGAATTCCAGCCAGCCAAGTTCCGTTCCTTCCCGGGAAGCATGCCGTTTCCAACCCTTATCCCAGTAAAGCAACTCATAATGATTTCCCGTCTCGATCTGACTTTTCAAATAAGGACAGAAACCGACTCCGGTCAGCCGGTAACTTTCTCCCAAATCAAAATCCACATATCCTTCCGGAAACCTGCAACGGCAACAAGTCGCTTCCGTACCATCCGTCAAGTTACGGATACCTTCTGACGACTGTGACAAGGGAATTCCCTCCGACACCACACGCACCGAAGGCACACGTCCGTCAGCCGTATAGAAAACAATCTCTCCGGCAGCCAGCGTATCCGCCGGAAGATACATCCGGACATAGCGGCAGGAAGCAGACGAAACAACCGGAAACCTGTTCATCCCTATCCCCAGCGAGTCTGTCAGTTCACATAATTTCCCCTGAGGATTTCCATCTTCCATCACTACAAAACTTGTACCACGGAAAGCATGAAGATAAGTCAGGTTCCGGTCGTGAGTCGGCGCTCCGAACAGAGTCCGCAATCCGACTTTTCCTCTTTTCCCGTCATCCGACAAGATGCGGACAGTACCGTCGGCCTCCAGCCTGAAAGGACTGGCCGCAGGAACCACCACACCTTGCCGGTAATACACCGGCAGATATACCATGTCTTTACCCATATTACGGAACAGTACAGAACCATCGTTCCCGATCTTCCCCCATTGCACCGGATGCCATTGCTGATAGCCGAAAACCGCAAGATAAGCATACCGTGCACCTTCCGGAGCAGGTTCAGTCAATTTGATACAGACATCCTGAGTTTCGAAATATTCATTCGAGACATCCAGTTTCTTCATGTTCCGGAACAAAGAAGGAATATCAGCCCGGTCTACATCCCTGTCCGTTACAGGCCCTTCCGGATGATTGGAATAAGTATAACGGTAAACCTTTGGAAGGCGGAATTCTCCCCATAAACGATCGCAAGTCCGGTTGTTATAGATACGCTTGTATTTCCACCGGTCTTCATCCCAGAAAGCCTCGAAAGCATACGATCTGTCTCCCATCACCAGAACATTCCATGTGTGTGAATTATTCCGGTTCCCCCATGCAGGAACAAAATCAATGGCCACAGGCATTCCCAAAGCAGACAACAAAAGAGAATTATACCAACACCTGTGAATGCACAAGCCACGCTTCAACCGTTCGAACGTAACAGCATCCACCAAAGGAATCCGGGTTCCGAAAAACTGAGAATGTACCAGAGAACGGTATTCATAGAGCAGTGAATCCGTATCCTCCTTCCACGAGTGTCCGGCCGAAGCATAATATTTTCCCATGTGCCGGTAATAGAATGTATCCCTGATCCCGTCAGCCACCAGGCCATTCAAGCGGCGGTAAGGCAACACATACTCCAGAAAATCATCAAAAGAAATCTGCGAAGCATACACGTTTCTCTCCCAGGCATCGAAAGAACGTTCTGTTTCACTGATCAGATAAGAAGAACTCACGGCAGACAAGTCTGCCACCCAACATCCGGAAGAAATTCCGGGAATTCTTTCCTGCAGACGGTCGATTTCCTTCCCCCATTCTGCACATATCTGATAGTCAAATGTCCTGTTCACAGAGTCATAAGCCTGATATACAGAAGCCAGACCGGAAAGCCCGGATTCCGGAAAGCCATAACACCCCGGCATGTTCCTTATCAGAAAACGTACAGCCCGGAGTTTCAGACTGTCACCAGCATAATAATCCAGCACCTTTTCAAGCTCCTTCCGGTTATCACCGGCCAGCTTCAGAGCCTCATCCAACTGCCTTTCTTCACCAGTAGAACATCCGCCTGCAAACAGCAGCAACATCCAGACTACACCCCAGCCAAAGATCTTTCCCATACAATTATTTCCTTTCATTTAAAATACTTCTCACCTCCTGACGCATTTCCCTGACAGCCGTTGAGTTCACCTTCGGCTCACTATAAAGCACCTTCTCCGCTGCCCTTACCAATTTTTCCCGACTGTAATATTCCGGCACGGCATACAGTTTCACCAGCAGATAGTAAGGATAAATACGTTCCGGCAGTCTGTGAGTAGAACGTATCAGAAACTCCTCCGCCTTTTCAAACTCCCCTTTATCCTGAGCATTCCTCCCCAAAAGATTCAATATCATCGGATCACCACTCACCGTCAACGCCCGTTTCAGTTCCTCTTCCGCCTTCTCATAACACTTAAGCCGATAAAGTGCCCTCCCATATTCAAAACAATAATCATCGTTCCAGTTCATCCGGCTATACAGTTTCTCATACGCCTTCACGGCAGCCTGATAATCACCCGCCCGATACAGCCCTCTCAACGGCATCCATTCACGTGCAGCCTGTACCCGCTCCTCATATACCCTGTGTATACTTACAGAAGCTCCCAAGCCAGCCAATGCCGCAAGCAGCAAAACCACTTTTGCAAGTTTTTCCGGTCTTATGGCTACAAGCCATTCCCCCATGAGCACCATGACCGTCAATACCCAGACCGAAACAATAGCCGGAATATGCAAAGGATAAGAGAAAGAAGCAAAAACCATCAGTGATACCAGACATCCTCCCATACCGGTCAGACGTTTCCTTTTCCCGGCAAAGCCAAGCAGTACAAGCAACCAGACAACCACTGCCACAGCCACCCATATTCCCCGTTCGGCCGCAATCTGCAGAAACTCATTAAAAGCAAAATCAGGAGATCCGGCCACCCAAGCCTCCGCATCCGAAAACTTTCCCTCCATAAAATACTCCTCCTGAGCATCTCCATACAAGGCAGAGAAAGTTCTTCCTCTCTCCTCTCCCATCGGGTTATCCGCAATAGCCCGCATTGTTATCTTCCAGATCAGCAGACGCCCGTCAGCCGAGTCACGCTTCATCAGATAGGCTCCTGCGGCCAGAAAAATTCCCGACAACAGAACCCCGAGAACAGCATACTTATATTTCAGCATAAAAAATTTTATCCGGTCACCATATATACGAAAAGTAACATATCCGCAGGAAACAAAGGCTGCAAGCCATGCTGCCCGGCTCATCCCGGCCGGAAGTACACAAAGGACAAGCATCACCACGCACAACGAAACATAATATTCCACTTTCGCCCTACGGCCCGTCCGTCCATTCACAGAAAGCATTCTGTATAAAGCAACGGGTAGAATGGCTGCCAGATACCCGGAATAAGGACCGGGATTATAGAACGTTCCCGTCAGCACAAAAAGCGAATGCCCCGACGGGTATAACCCGGCAATCTGTCCCAGGCCAAGCAATGCCTGCACCGCTCCCCCAAACATCAGCACCCATTCCGCGACCTCTGATACAATATGCACTGTGAAACGAAAATTCAGAATTCCCCCTGCTGCCCAAAACGGCAATGCCACCAACAGTGCTTCTGACAGCCATATCCACTGCTTTCCCTGCAAACCGGCAGGCACAACAGGATCATCCACCATCACAGTTGCCACCACACAGCCCAAAAGTAATCCTCCTGCGAACCATGCCGCCAGTCTGTATACCCAGTTCTTCATTATACCATCTATTCTATTGCTTTCCATACTCTGTCCCAGCGTACCTTATCCGTATACCGGTCTACCGATTTCCATATCCTTGAAGCCACTCCCACGATATACTCTTCCGGAAGTAAGCCCCAGTAGCGTGAATCCTGTGAATTCTCCCCACGATCTCCGGCAACAAAATAATAGTTTTTACGGAAACGGTAAGTAGTTATCACACTGTCATTCAGTAATACCGATGATCCCCGGAAAATCAGATCTTTTCCCTGTTCCCACTCAATCAGCTTATGGTAAAGTACCCAGCCGGTACGATCCATTTTCACCTCACTCCCGGCCTTTGGAATATACAACGGGCCAAAATTCTTTATATTCCAGTTCAGTAAAGAATCATAGGGAAAACTCTGAAACACTTCCTGAGGAAAATCTTCTGCCTTCATCTGTCCAATCCGTTTTTGAGACGCAAGATTTCCCAGAGGAGAAGCCACACCGGCTATATGAAAGATCCCGCCATGAATTGAAAGCGTATCCCCAGGCAGTCCGATACAACGCTTTATATAATATTTCAGAATATGCATCTCTATATGGCTCCAGTCGTTGGGGTGCGGGAAATTGAATACCACCACATCATTGCGCCGTATCTTTCTGAAGCCCGGAATACGGTAAATCTCTGTCTGCTCCAGATTGAGCGACTTGTGCAAATTAAAGAGACGAGCCCCCACAAGCGGCTTCCATACCAACACAAAATCTCCTTCCTTGAGTTCAGGCGACATGGAATCACTCGGTATCCGAAAAGAAGCAAAGACAAACACCTGTGCCAAAATCCATAGCAAAAACAGGCATATCCCCCCGAATACCAAATTCAACAAAACATCAAGCCACTTCTTCACATCGTATCTTCCTTGCATTTTCAAATTATTTAATCACTGCAAATACGTACCAACTTATAGCCGTTTTCTTCATCCGATGCCAGTGCATAAATGACATTATGCGTCTCGTCCACACAAAAACGTGCCAAACGCTGACCGGTCCGCATTTCCTTAACAGCGTTCCCCTGCCAGTCAAACACAATGACCGATTCAGGCTCCATCGCATCTCCTTTCTCATGCAGCAGCGCATAAATAAACTCGTTTCCCGCATAAGCATCTTCAAATCCCAACTGAGTTTTTTCGTTACCTACGACAAATGCCGGTACAGTTCCTTCTGCCAATCCGTAGACCGGCTCATAAATACATAAAGTCGTATCCATGGCCAATTCCCAGCCGGACCCTACACTAAACAAAAGTTCGCCAGGCCCTTGCCCTTTACGGGCAAACTTCCCTTTCGGATTCCCGGACAATGTGTACACATGAAAATAACAATCATCCATATAGTCCAGTATCACGAGTAAAGAATCAGTACATTCCATCTGCAAAGGGAAACACCATATGGAAGAGTCGTTCAATGTATGAACTTCCACGGTGTAAACGCTATCCGGTTTGACACCATTGGAATAATAGGCCGACGCTTTCTTTTTAGCACATCCCGCAGCACTCAGAAACACCAATAAAAACAAGTAAAAAAACAACTTCTTCATTTCAATAATTGCTATGATCACCGAGAGCAAATTTATAGAATTATTTTGTATGGCAGATGATTTAGCTTCGCAGATTTCATTGAACTCACGTTATTTTAAATTATAAAATACCAACACCGGATTTCCTTCTTCATCTGCCTGCTTCAAACAAGCCTTCAACTCTGGAGAGATAATTTTCTCTTCCATATCAAGCAACGAAAGGCTGCCAACCAGCAAATCCTCATCCGTACCGACTGGCATAGGAAACAAACCGCCCAACCCCAAATCATCCTGCACGGCAGCGGCTTTCACGTTGGCAACCTGCCCCGAAGACTTGTTATAAACCGACAAATACAGATCTTTCTGAACATAATACTTCACAGCTAAGGCAGCCCGGTTTTCATATACATACAGAAAACGGATATAATCGCTCGACAAGATCTCACGCATCACATCTCCCGAATCTTCCGATTTTTCAAAGACAGCAGTTTCGGGTAAAGCTCTATTTCCCCATTTCATCTCCCGGCACACCTTCAACGAATCATTTATCCATTCATAAATCCGGTTCGAAAAATAGGGGCAAAAACGTATCTTGCCTCCATAACTATAAAACGGAGCCGCATTCCCATGCAATATCTTTCCGGAAGCCGGTGCATCATAAGCAGTAGACAATACATTACCCTCCTTATCTGCCTTCACATATTGCTTTCCGCAGAAAAGGTCATTCTTCCGTAAAGGGAAATAATATAGATAATCGCCCTCTGTAGGAACACAGAAAGCTAACGGAGCCAAGTCAGGAAGTTTAATCTCTTCCTCGTAATCCAGGCTTTCCAAATCATACCTCAACAGCTTCGACATCATACGGTCCAGTATGTACAGCGAGCCATCGGAGCGGTCGATCCAAAATGAATGCGGACTGAGGAACTCTCCCGGTCCGTTCCCCCTCCCCTCTATCTTATGAATAAACTTTCCGTCCGTTGCCGAAAATACCAACACCGCATTGGTTTTATACGTATCAAGCAGATAAATCCGGTCTTTCCACACCTCCAGCTGATCTATACTTCCAAACAAAGAGCGATCGGATGTCTCCAAAGGAAGAAAGCGTTCTACTCTTATCAGTTCCGAACTTTTGCAAGTTTGCACATTACCGAAATCTACGACCTCCACTACAGACTGGCTTTCACCTTTTCGGGAGGTACAATCAACTAATGTAATCAATAAAAAAGTTGTAATAAATATAATAAATATTTTATGCATATCTATAATATTACAAATTTAAATCCATATAGAATAAGGAATAGGAGCTATCTATAAAAGAAAAACCCCTAGACCCTATCTTAATACTTAAATTAGTTCAATTTGAATAAAAACAAAATGAAATCCTAAAATCACTAATATTTATCGTAACTAGAACTTATTTTTACTACTAGCAAGTTTCATTGCCTGTCTTTGTACAATTATAACCTGTACCATCTGGACGGTAATAACGTTCCCATATTTTTTGAGAATAATCATTTTCTCCACTTGCCAGCGCTTCCACATTAGCCTTTGCCAGATCTGACATTTCAACTTTCTGCTGTGATGTATATACACCATAACCTGCAATAGATGCAAATGCTGCAACGAAAGCAGCTTTAATAATATTCTTTTTCATCGTTATTTCAATTTTTGAATGTTTAAATTTAATATCCAGCTCTCTACGAAGCAACAAATCCCCGATTTGTAGTACTTCAAAATAATAATTATCTTTGCATCGGTAACACCTCCTTCGGTTGGACGGGTTTAACATGGAGTGGAACATGATATTCATTGTTTGCAGACACGTAATTCATGTATCCACTCTTTTTTATCTCTCACTTTCTGACAATTCCCCAAAAATCCAGAGTAATGGATTGGTCCGGGATATTGCCATATATCGTTATCGTACGCCAGAAATCGCCTGGCTCCTCAGCTTTATATTTCACCGTCAGAACGGCACTTTCACCGGGCTGTATCTCATCCCATCCGTATTCTACCGTCATACAATCACAAGACGTGGTGACTCCCTTGATACGGAACACCTCTTTGCCTGTATTATGGAGAACAACCTTTCTGCTTTCCGTCTGATTTTCACCTACCGTTCCATAGTGATACTCCACGGAGTCAGAGTGAACTGTGGTAACGGGAAGCGGATTGCTTTTCATCCCAGTCAGTTCCTTCAGGTAAAGTTCCTTTACAGAAAGATTATGGATAGGATTACCTATCACCTTCACACGGTTTTCCGAGTCAACAAGAAAGGTCTGGAACATCATCTCACCGGGAAAATGGTTCAACCTATTGAATTCATCGTCAGTATCAATGCAAACCGGATGAGAAAAACCATCACATTTGAGAATATATCGCAATTCACGGAGATCTTTCGACTGGAAAAAGAATACAAACGGAACAGCACCATCACTAAGCGAATCCACCTCATGCATGAATTCCTTCCATCTTGATAGCTGAAGCTTACAACTCACACCCCACTGAATCCACAAAAACCACTACCTTATAATCAGATTTCGGAATCCGGTAAAGGACCGTATCGGTTAACTGTCGGGTAAAGACTGGATGGGCAGGAAAACAGATCTCCTTGTTGTTCCACTCATTTACCAAAATCTCAACTTGTTTTTTCTTCACATTCGAACAAGAAAAGAAAAACAAGAAGGAAAACAATATTAAAATAACTTTTCCCATATACTCATCTCATCATAAAACCTATATCAAAAACCTAGGCTCCAATCATCAATTTTCAATTTTACCTTGACACCATAACAATCAATATCACCTATACCCCAGCAAGTGTAATCAGTGTTTTCATCATTAGCCAATGCTTCCATATTACGAATGGTAAGTTCACTCATATTAAGGGAAGCATTTCCACTCTTCTTTAAACTATAGGAATAACATAGTCCACATAAGAGCAGACCTAATACAAATAATTTAATCACATTTCTTTTCATTGTTTTCTATCTTTTTTTACTTTTGTAACAAAAGTAAGGAAATTAACAACAGAGTATTCTGAGAGAAATCTGAGATTCTGACAGATCGTTTATATTCAGATATTTACATATATATTTCTCAGAAAACTTTCAGATTCAGCATACGGACAAATGAAACAAAGCAAGATAAAACTTATAGGAACAGCTGCAATATACCTGATTCTTATGCTCGGCATAGCATGGTTTTCTGCCATGAAAAACGAAGAAAGCATAAAGGACAAAAGCAAAATTGCATTTCTTACAGCAATCAAACAAGAAAAGGAATTGTTCATACCCCAGGTTATCATAAACTTTAATCCTTCTTCAACCAATCGCATTCCGGTTGAAGAAAAAATAGACTGGTCAGCCCAATTCTATCTGGCCATGGAAGATTCATGCAGACACAGATTTGACAGCATTTTCAGAGAAGAAATGAAAAAACAAGGGCTGAACCTGAATACGTCCATCTGTTACACGCACAACGGAAAAACCATCAGCACCATGAAAAAGAATGCTGACGGAGGCATAAAAATCATACATGAAAAAACATACAGAAAAAACAACAAGAAAAAAAATGACATCACATTAAGGGCATACGTATATTTACCTCTATATGTACTTGTCGGGCAACCCGCCTTATACACAATGATACTATTTACCCTCCTTGCAGTGGCCATGTATATCTACACCCGAAACAGGGAGAAAAAACAAATAACAACAACTTCAGGCCCTCTCGAAGCGGCTACAAGAACTACTGATAACGCCAGATGGATAATTATAAGCAAAGAAGTATGGTGGGACGAAAAGAACCATATTATAAAAAAAGGAGAAACTTCAATGATTCTGACGGGCGAATCATTGAAGTTTTTCAAACTGTTCTTAGAAAACAAATCCTTCTTTTTGAGCTATAAAACCATATATGAATCGTATGGACTGAAAGATGAAGCACCGGAATTCAAGGACAGAATTTACCAGTCAATCAAACTGTTGAGAAAAGATCTGAGCGGTTTCGGAATAACCATAAGGTCTGTAAGAGGAAGAGGGTATGAATTAATCTTTCAGTGACGAACTGAAAGACAAGACACTACTCTCAGACGATCTTATTCAGAACTTCTGACAGATCATACGCAAACATCTTGTCATTATAGACATCAAAAACATAAAGTGTCTTATTCACCATATCTATATCAAAGGAATTGACAAACCGGGTAAGCTTTAACTCTGCCAGAGGCCTTCCTTCCCAGTCAAACAGCAAAATAGAAGGATATTTCTTTCTGCCCGTCTGAAAGGTCATCTTATCTTCATTTATCGAAACCACCCCCCAGAAATCCTTAAACAAACGTAAGTCAGCATAGGTATACATCCGGTTCCACTCTTTGCGATCCTCAATCTCGCTGATATCGTCAAGTTCATCTCCTACGCAGACCGTCCTGGCAAAGTCACCATTCAATGAATATATGTTGATATAGTTCAGACCTATAGGCATTTCAACAATCCGTTCGTTTACACGGCTCATCTTTGCAATGGTAGAAATAATGTTGATATCCTTGCTGTCGCTCACTTTCGCCTCGTTCAGACGTTCTATTACAGGAGGAAGCATTCCAGCTGTTTTTCCAGCCAGATATCTCTTCTGCTGTGTAAAGTCTGGAGAGCTCTCTTTACAGAAGAAAACACTGTCGCTTATTGAAATAAAGCTAAACAGACCAGAAGGCAAAGAATCACATAATACAGTCATTACGTTTTTATTTTGCTCCAAAGAAGCACTGATGTCACTTCTTATTACCTTTCCTGTCTGAAAATCATATATGTTCGCATACAAATGCCCCTTCTCATGGAATATATCCGTCTTAAAAGCTACATGAGGAGCCATAACAAATTCGCCAGGGCCAGACCCTTTGGTAAAACATCTGCCTAACAGCCTGTTGTCATTCAAAGAGAAAAGACTCCACAAATAATCACCCCCACGCTGGGAAAAAAACATGATGGAATCCACTATACAGAAATCATTGATCCCTATCACATCAAATTCCGGTTCTTTGCTTTCTGTCAGTTCCACCACACAGGGAAATCCATCTACATAATCAACCGTATCGAATGTCATATATTGAGCAGATGAAGATTTCTGTACACATCCGCACATTCCTCCTAAAAGAACTGCCGACAATAAAACGAAAATATGCTTTTTCATACTAATACAAATAATTTCATGAGAGTAAATCATTTCAGATCATAAACCACCAGATTCCGGCCGGAACAAGCCAGCCCTTCCACAACAGCCAGAGAATCTTCCGGAACAAACGATTCCACAGAACAACTTAAAGATATCGGAACCGGAAACAGCTCTGACACACTTTCCGGCTTCTTCTCTGCTGTACACCCACACAAGAGAGCAAGCAGCACACTGACAAAAGGAATAAACGAAATTTTCATAAGGATCAGATTATGATTTAACGATACAATTTTCTTCAAAGCTTATATTTCACTACTTCCACTTCCGGATTGACTCCCACACCATAAATAGTTCCATCCGGATCTATGACAAAATTACAGATATATCTATCAGTCCGATACTTTTCACATAAAGCTCCCGTATGAATATCAAAAGCCAGAATCAGTGTTGGATAACGCTCACCGTCCATGTCCTTTTTCTCCGAATCACTTTTCCCGTTATAAACGGCATAAACCCTATCGCCATGGATAGTCACATCTGTAAACCCATCCAAAAGCCTTTTCCGATCCAAACTGCCATATCCGTCGAACAACGGTTTCTCCATATAATGAGTCCATTTCTGTTTTATTTCACCATTCTCTTCTTCATAACAGGCCAAATAACCAAAATCATTCATTGCGTATACAAAACGGTTGCCATCGGATGCAAAATTACCAACATAGGATTGGGAACCCACCCCGTTCTTGGGACGCTCTTTCAGATTTCCGAAATTAGATATTATATTCAAATCCTTATCCATAAGGACAATGGGAGCATCCGCTCCAAAAACCGCACAGCCCAAAAAATACTTTTCATTCAACGCATACAGATTGGTTACATAAACCTCTTTGTCCTTCATCCGTTTGGAGGACAGTAATTTCAGTCTGTTTTCTTCTTCCACCAAATATTCACGAAGGGTTCTCAAGTTGAAATCATACAGATAAAGCCTGATTTCACTGCCTTTTTTCAACAGTCCGCCATACTGAGGAGATATAAACTCTCCGGGACCGTTTCCAAACTTTCCCCATGCACTTTCAAATGACAAATCGGACTTGTCATAGAGTTTGACGAATTCATCTCCTTGTGTAAAAACCAGCATCAGATTATTTTCCAAAAGTGCCAACGTCCGTGGAAAACTAATAATCTGCTCCTTGTCATATTTCACACTGGTCAGCTTAATTTCCTCAACATCTTTCACTTCACTTTGTTTCTTTCCTTGCTGGATACAACTACAGAGGAAAATACCCATAACCATTGTCCACAATAAAAATCGTTTCATTGTATAATCTCCTTTATTTTAACAACAGAACACTTATTAGGAGTCTGTTCGTAATTTAACACATCTCAATTTTCTAATAGTTCTCATGCTTTTTAAAACAGAAAAACACCATTGGAAAATAGCATTTAGAAATATCAAGCAAAATAAACAGACTCCTAAAAAGCATTCACATTCTTTTTTTTGAATAAAAACTATTGTGCTATTCAGAACCGTTCTTCAAAATTAGAATGCCACCATACTGTATTCCCATCTGGAGAAACTATCAAATAATAGCAATCTTTATCCTGATACCAATAACAATTGTCATTAAAATCATCTAAGTTAAAATCTTCATCATTAGCCAGTGCTTCCACATCGGCCTTTGCCAGATCTGACAAATAGTTTATCACATTTCTTTTCATTGTTTTCTATCTTTCTGTTACAACAAATTTAGGAATGAAGTCTTATTTTTGCAAGGAGTAATTATAATACCTACTTGCATAAAACCATAATACACTGTAATACAAGGATCTATATTTACAAAATGTCAGTTCATGTCAGTTAATTCCAAAGGAAAGACAAGACGATAAGATCCGTTTCCGTCATTGTGCAAGGTTACAGAGGAGACTTGTTCCAGCTTGTTTCTGAAACGGCCCATCATCTTATAAAAATTGTCCAGAGAATAACTTTCAATATCTTTACCTATGATCCGGTAAATTTCATACCTGCTCAGCGTATGGTCAGGCGCTTTGAAAAAGTGTTCCAACAGCACAGACATAGCAGGTGAAAGTTTCTCTATGATGCCGTTATCATTGCAAAACAAATGTTGTCCGGCATCAAAATACAGATTGTTATCCAATTTGTAAATACGGGACCTTGAAATATGTCTGGATTTATTGTGCATATTGACAGGAAGCGGCGTTTTTTCGACTACTTTTTCTTCTACCACAGTTCGTTTCGAAACCAGCTGATTCAGTCTGTCGTGAAATAACAAGAAGAAAATATACATACACCAAAGAAGGACAACTGTTATAACCATTCCTCCCGGTAGAAGACTCCACCAGGAATAAGCAATATAACCGGATAATTCAATCTCCAGACGATAACCCAAATAGGTAGAGACCAGACTATCCGACGGAGCAAACTCTTCCAGTGCTCCCGAAGCAAAGCTCGAAACTTTTCCCGACAAATCGGTTATTCTGGAACATACCCCTGTTTTACCTTTTATATCGGATAATGCCAACTGCTTATCCCAAGCATAGTGCAAGGAATCAAAAGGAAATGGATATTTCTCAAGAATTAAGCTCAGGTAAACATTCTTATCTCCATCTTTAAAATAAGCGTTATTCCGCCTGTGTAAAGGAAGATGATAAACATGAGTTCCATCTTGTAATGCAAACACCACAGAATCTGGAATATCGGCTTCCAAGGTCTTTTGCTGAAATAAAGAAGTGACAGTACGAAAACCATATTTCTCCATCTTATCCAATTTCTTCAGTTCGTTTCCCACTGCCTCAAGAAAGACAGCTTTAGCCTGCCGGTTCCATGCTTGCTCACGTTGCTTACACGCATTGAATATCAATATGCCATATATTACTGTAAGAAGTATACAAGCAACAAATACTACAGCCTTGACGATCCTATTTTTGTCTGTCGATAATTTTTTGTTCCTACATGTCACGTCCATTGTTTCGGTTTATTTTTTTAATCAAACTTCATTATCAGATTGTCAGCAAATACATCTGTGACAGAAATTCCTATAGCATTTTTCATACAAGCATCTGATTTTTACAAACTCAAAATTAAGCAAAACATGAAACTGCACAAAACAATCGGACATGAAAAAGATTATTAAAGTCGCCTGAAAGGCCACAATGCAGCAAACCACCGGCTACCTCATGCGGGTCTGACTTCTTTTCCAACGAAGTTGCAATTTCTATGATATCATGCACATGCATAATACGGGAATTATATTCCAGTGCTTTCACATTGGCCTTTGCCAGAAATGAATACAAATAATTTAATCACATTTCTTTTCATTGTTTTCTATCTTTTTTTACTTTTGTAACAAAAGTAAGGAAATTAACAACAGAGTATTCTGAGAGAAATCTGAGATTCTGACAGATCGTTTATATTCAGATATTTACATATACATTTCTCTGAAAACTTTCAGATTCAGATCCTTCAGGGTCGTCTTATTCAGCATCCGGTTTCAAGTAAACTGCACCGGAAAGCTCTGCATGTATTATACGGATTCCAACAGGAAGCCGATCGATTTCCATATGGAAGTCGATTGACTGTCTGCCGGAAATCAATTGATTTCCTATAGGAAGTTGATAAAAAGATCAAGAGTGTAATATGGGGATGCGGTCACAATAACTGTGTCCGTTTATGAGAACCGCTTCAATTTAATGATTTCTCCCAGTTCGGGCAAAATAATGTCCTGACCGCGCTTCTTCGCTTCTGACTGAAACACATGGGGCGGATCGAATAAGGGTTCATCGGACAAATCGAAGGTGCCATAGTGCATGGGAATCGTTACATGGGCATGCATGTCGGCCGATGCAGTCAGTGCATCGTAAGGTGATATGTGATTGGGTTTCATAAACCAACGGGGTTTATAGGCACCAATACCGATCATGCAATAGTCGATATGGGGAAAGAGTTCCGGCAGTTCACGGAAATGATGGGCATAGCCTGTATCTCCACTGTTATAGATCGTAATGTGGTCGGCTTCAATCATAAAGGCTCCCCACAAACGCTCGCCTCCGTCTCTTACACCGCGCTTGCTCCAATGCTGGGCAGGAAGAAACGTAAGACGCAGATCGCCGTCAACATACTGCTGATACCAGGCCGCTTCAATTACCTGCAGACCGGGAAACCATCCTTGAATCAGCCTGCCTGTTCCAATGCCGCAGAACAGTTTCATCCGGGGATTGCCGGCAACCAGCTTTGCCACACTGGGCTTGTCGAGATGATCAAAATGGTCGTGACTGATCAGCAGATAGTCTATATCGCGAAAAATGGAAGGACTGGCAGGAAACTCACTCCGGCGCTTGACAAACGGAATGCTGCCATACACCGGATCAATCATGAAACGTTTTCCTCCCAGCTGAAGAAAAAAAGAATTGTGCCCCAGCCAGATCAGGCAGTTGCCCACTGCGGCATCCAGCGAACGCAGGTAATGAATCCGGGGATTCCATTTCACCTGACGCTTTTCCTTGCGCTGGGGATTCGGCGAGAAACGCCACTTCAGAACACTTCCCACCCCCGGACGCCAGCGGTGCTGACGGTTAAAGAACTTGCCCCCCACCGACGGATTGCCCCGCCATCGGGGATTGACCGTCCGAAGGTGTTCGTTTTTCCGAAAGGTGATGCGTTCATTCATACGGACTCAGGCTTATTTTTCCAACAGTTCCTTCAGGAAAGTATCCAGTTCCTCGTCAAGCCCTTTCAGCAGTTCGTCACTGAGCAGCATGGTCTCTTCTTCATCCATCAGCAGCAGTTCGGCTACGGTTTCCTTTTCATCGTCCACCAGCACGAAAGAATACGGCTTCAGCAGACAAAGCTTGTCGAGCGCACCTTCATCTTTCAGCGTCATGACAGCCGAACGAAGCAGCGGCTCCACCTGGGTATAGAAGTCGTCGCTCTCATAATCCACCCACTCATCAATAATGGTACGGGCCAGCTCTTCATCGTCATCGTCGAAGATAACCAGCTCGCCGCTGTCCTGCCGCGGCAGCAGATGAATATCTGTTATGACTGAATCTTTCTCCCCTGCGGCATAGTGTCCGATCGCTTCTTTCAGGGCGGAAACGATGGCCAGCTGTGACTGTTCACATATATCCATAGACTATTCTCCTTTATTTGTTCTCTCAAATGTACAAAAAAAATCGTTCGTACAAGGAAAAGTTTCAGAAATTGTTATCAAAACGGTGCATTTGGATGTTCAGCTGGGTCCATTGGCGCAGACGTTCCTGCAACTGGCGGTCGTAGAAACTGACAAGTTGTGCATAGTCGGAGTCGGGCTTCACCAGACTTTTTGCCTTTTCCAGCCACGATACTGCCTGGTTCATATCGCCCAGCATTTCATAGGAAAGGGCCAGATTGAACGCAGATTTCATCTTAAGGTTTCCTTTCTTGCTGGCTTCATAGAGCTTTGTCCACAGTTCCTGGGCTGCTTTCCAGTCTCCCTCACGCACACTGACTCCAGCATCGCGCATGTCAGCACATCCGCCGTCGAAATAGATCCGGTCGGCCGATACCCAATGGGGCACGAGATGGCCGGTCAGGATGGAAGCGGCATACGAAGATACTTCCGGAATGACAGTCTTGTCGGAAACCGTAGGGTCGATCTCCCATCCCAGGCTGTCGGTCTTCACCAGGGTGAACAGGGGTTTGTCACGTCCGGGAACATAGACCTGCACCTGCGGGGTAAGCTTCACATGAGCCACTGACAGAACGGCACCAAACTCCGGATAGAAAACATCCTCCTTGCGGGTTTCAATCTGCACACGGTCGAAAGAAAAGATGGCATCGGCTCCCAGATCCCGCGTCAGCTGTTCCACCTGACGGGCTGACAGGCTTGAAGTGCCGGCACTTCCTTCGGAACGGAGGGCAGAATCGCAAATGATCACCTGGTCAAAATAACGGGTATCGGCCAGCGACTCGGCCAGTGCTTCGGCTGAGGTCTTGCCGTCGCCTTCCAGATGTCCCAGGGTCAGCACTCCGGATTTGGGAGAAGGAATGGGAGGCATGTTATTGACCACGGCTACATTCCGCAACTGTTCGGGAAAACTGACATCGGCAGGACAAAGCTGGTCGAAAGAAAGAAACTGGACGGAACTGCAGGATGCCAGCACACATCCGGCTATTCCGATCAACAAAGAGGCATACTTTTTCATAATCATCGTTTTAACGGAACAAAATTAGCATATTCCCCATAAAGTATGAGTTAAATTTTGAAAATATACAAACGAAAACGTGCCGGAGCGTATGGATATTCACGCTCCGGCACGCCGGACACACGCCGGAGCGTGTGTAAAAGGGAACTGACGTTCAGCTCAGGATTATTCAGCCTGGTCGCGTCCGTGACAGTTCTTGTATTTCAGTCCGCTTCCGCAAGGACAGGGATCATTGCGTCCTACGGTCTTTTCAGCACGGTAGGGTTCCTGTTTCTGTTTCTCGCGGGTATCCTGTCCGGCTGCTTCCTGCTGGGATGCATCGGTCAGGCTGGCTTTTTCTTCCTTGTACTGCTGGCGCGGAGTGGAAGGTTCGGGAGCAGCTTCACGTACCTGCTGGGGTTCCTGAACCGGGATCTGTCCGCGCATCAGGACAGAAATGGTATTGTTGTTGATCTTGCTCACCATGTTGTCAAACAGAGTAACTGATTCCAGCTTGAAGATCAACAGCGGATCTTTCTGTTCGTAGCTGGCATTCTGTACAGAGTGCTTCAGTTCGTCCAGTTCGCGCAGGTTTTCTTTCCATGCATCGTCGATGGTATGCAGCAGGATAGCCTTTTCGAATGCTTTTACGATGGCCTTTGATTCGGTTTCGTATGCTTCCTTCAGGTTGACGGAAATGTTATACATGCGCTTGCCGTCGGTAATGGGGATCATGATGTTTTCATACATGTGTCCCTGGTTCTCATAAACCTGCTTGATAACCGGATTGGCAATCTGTGCCATGCGTTCGGTCTTGCGTTTGAAGAGTGCCATTGCTTCTTCGAAGGTCTTCTCAGCCAGCTCGTCTTTCCGGCGGTTGCGGAAGTCTTCTTCCGTGAAAGGAGCTTCCATAGCCAGTGTCTGGAGGATTTCCATCTTGGCATCTTCGTAAGTCGGCTGTTCCAGCGCATTGTAGCAACGGTCAACGATCATGTTCACGATATCCATACCGATACGTTCTCCCATCAGGGCGTGGCGGCGTTTGGTGTAAACCACGGTACGCTGCTTGTTCATCACGTCATCGTATTCCAACAGACGCTTACGGATACCGAAGTTGTTTTCTTCCACCTTCTTCTGGGCACGTTCAATGGATTTGGAAATCATGCTGTGTTCGATCATTTCGCCTTCCTTGAAACCCAGCTTATCCATGACGCTGGCAATACGGTCGGATGAGAACAGACGCATCAGGTCATCTTCAAGAGATACGAAGAATACGGATGAACCCGGGTCTCCCTGACGGCCGGCACGACCACGCAGCTGACGGTCAACACGGCGGGATTCGTGACGTTCCGTACCGATGATGGCCAGACCACCTGCTGCCTTCACTTCCGGACTCAGCTTGATATCGGTACCACGACCGGCCATGTTGGTGGCAATGGTTACCGTACTGCTCTGACCGGCTTTGGCTACGATCTCAGCTTCTTTCTGGTGAAGTTTCGCATTCAATACGTTGTGAGGGATCTTACGCAGGGTAAGCATCTTGCTCAGCATTTCGGAGATTTCCACGGAAGTGGTACCTACCAGTACCGGACGTCCGGCCTGTACCATCTTCTCTACCTCTTCGATCACAGCTTTGTATTTTTCACGCTTGGTCTTGTAGACACGGTCGTTCATATCGATACGTGCAATCGGACGGTTGGTCGGGATCACTACGACATCCAGTTTATAGATATCCCAGAATTCGCCGGCTTCCGTTTCAGCAGTACCGGTCATACCGGACAGCTTGTGATACATACGGAAGTAGTTCTGAAGTGTAATCGTTGCAAAGGTCTGTGTGGCAGCTTCCACCTTCACACCTTCCTTGGCTTCCACAGCCTGATGGAGACCGTCGCTCCAGCGGCGTCCGTCCATGATACGGCCGGTCTGCTCGTCTACGATCTTCACCTGTCCGTCCATTACGACGTAGTCTGTATCTTTTTCGAACATGGTGTATGCCTTCAACAGCTGGTTGATGGTATGCACACGTTCTGACTTGATGGCATAATTGGTCAGCAGTTCGTCTTTCTTGGCCAGCTTTTCTTCATCGCTCAGTCCTTTCTGGTTTTCCAGTTCAGACAGTTGTGCAGCGATGTCGGGCAATACGAACAGAGTAGGATCCTGTGAGTTTCCGGTGATCAGGTCTACACCCTTATCAGTCAGATCCACGCTCTTGAGCTTTTCGTCGATCACGAAATACAACGGCTCAACGGCTTCCGGCATACGCTTGTTGTTGGCCTCCATATAGATTTCCTCGGTCTTCAGCATACCGGCCTTGATACCCGGTTCACTCAGGAACTTGATCAGCGGCTTGTTTTTCGGCAGAGCCTTGTGGCTGCGGAACAAAGAAAGGAAACCGGCTTCCACGTCTTCTTTCTTGTCGGAAGCAATCAGGCGCTTGGCATCGGCCAGATACTGGGTAGCCAGTTTGCGCTGTGCTTCAACCAGACGTTCTACCAGCGGACGCAACACTTCGAAAAGCTGCTGGTCGCCCTTGGGTACCGGACCTGAAATGATCAGCGGAGTACGGGCATCGTCGATCAATACAGAGTCGACCTCATCGACAATGGCATAGTTATGCTTGCGCTGAACCAGGTCTTTCGGGCTGATGGCCATGTTGTCACGCAGGTAGTCGAAACCGAATTCATTGTTCGTACCGAAAGTGATGTCGGCCATATAAGCACGGCGACGGGCTGCCGAGTTGGGCTGGTGCTTGTCGATACAGTCCACACGCAGACCATGGAACATATAGAGAGGACCCATCCATTCAGAGTCACGCTTAGCCAGATAGTCGTTGACAGTAACCACATGCACACCGTTTCCGGTCAGTGCGTTCAGGAACACCGGAAGGGTTGCCACGAGGGTCTTACCTTCACCGGTTGCCATTTCGGCAATCTTACCCTGATGCAGTACGACACCACCGAAGAGCTGTACATCATAGTGTACCATGTTCCAGGACATTTCGTTACCGCCGGCTTTCCAGTGATTCTTCCAGATCGCCTTGTCGCCTTCAATGCGTACGAAGTCGCGTCCCTGTGCAGCCAGTTCACGGTCGAATTCGGTAGCTGTCACTTCGATTTCTTCATTTTCAGAGAGTCGGCGGGCCGTATCTTTCACGATGGCAAAAGCCTCGGGAAGGATTTCGTTGAGCACAACCTCATACTTGTCAAGCACTTCCTTTTCCAGTTTATCGATCTGTGCAAAGATAGCTTCACGCTTTTCCAGTTCGGTAGACTCGATGGAAGCTTTCAGCTCTTCGATTTTCTTGTTCTCTTCAACGGCAGAGTCCTTGATACGCTTTTTCAGCTCTTCCGTCTTGGCACGAAGTTCATCGTGGCTCAGTTTAGCTATTTCCGGATAAACTGCTTTCACTTTGTTCACCCACGGCTGAATTTCCTTCATGTCACGAGTAGCCTTGTTTCCGAACAGCTTGCTTATAAATTCATTAAATCCCATTGTGTATTATTGTTTTTATTATTTTCAAAAAGTAAAAAAGGTTTGTTCACGAAACCGCACAAAGATAACCAAAAAACAGGTATCTGCGGCATACGACCGAAAATTATTTACGAATTCCGGTCAAAGGAGAAGTGGAAGCGGCATTCGGAGCACGAATGCGCATGAAGTGAGCCACCGTGGGAGCCACAGTAGCCATCTTGACAGGAGTATAGAGAATTTCAGGTTTCACACCTGCACCCAGGAAAATCAAAGGTACGGAAGGATAGGCTTCGCGGATCACCTTCTGGGTATTCGAATATTCGCTGATGACAGACCATCCGGGCATCACCTCGATATACAGGTCGCCCGAGCAGTTCGCGCTGAAACTGTTGCGCAGCTTCTCGATCTGCGGATCCCAGGCTCCCAACAGAATACGCTGGGAAGAATAGGCCGAACGTACGCCGCTCATCTGCACGACAAAGTCGCAGGAACGGTTCATCACCTCGGTGAGATCCAGTTTCTTTTCTTCAATCAGCTTATGGTTCAGATAGATCTGACGGTCATAATAAGTCTCCACGTACTGTCCCTGACCGTAAACGGCCATCAGGTACATGTTCAGCAGGGCAGCACAGCGCTTGATGTGAAACTCTCCGCTGGGAATGCGGTATTGCGGAGGATCAGCGGGATCAGGATCCGTATAACCGGTAGAAGTAATGAAAATCAGGGTATTGTTCAGTCCCACCTTCCGGTCGATCAGATCCAGCAGGTCGCCCAGGGTATTATCCAGACGTACATACGCATCCTGGATTTCCATGGCATATTCCGTATTCGACTTATGGGCATAGTTGCCTGCATAATAGGAAAGAGTCAGCAGGTCGGGCGTATTGTCTTTTCCGATATTCGTATTGGTCAGAAAGACATTGACCAGACGGTTTACTTCATCGTTGGCATAGGGGCTGGTCTTGAATTTCTTGAATTTGTCCAGCCGTTCGTCTGAAAAATCATGTTTGAAGGTAACTTGCGGCACCTCTGTTGTGACATACTTGTAGGAGGTTACCGGTAGATAAGGCCCCCACACCAGACTGTTGATCCGGAAATCCAGTCCTTCGCGGTCATTATAGGCCGAAACCCATTCCGGGAACGATCCGTAATAGGTCGTACCGCTCCACTTTCCGGTTTCGCTGTTGATCCAGAAAGCACCTTTGGCTGCATGTCCTGCTGCCATTACGGCCATTTCACGCGTAGGCGCAATGGAATAGACCTCAGCCCGTCCTTGTGTAGCCACCATCAGTTCATCGGAAAGGGTGGACACGAGCAAATGTTGCGGAGAAGTGCTTTCGGAAGTGTAAATACCCATAAAGTTGGGATCGTCTACACTCTTGACGATACGCAATGAATTACGGTCCATCCAGCGGTCGCCGACGATACCATTATAATAAGGTGTAGTTCCCGTATATACGGAAGCTACGGCCGAAGAACGGTCGAGATTGAAAAAGTCGTATTCCGCATTATAGTACACCCTGCCCTCTTTCAGCAGACGCTTGAATCCACGTTCGCCGTACATCGCCGAAAAGGCTTCGATGTAGTCGGCCCGCAACTGGTCGATGGTCAGTCCCACCACCAGCTTAGGTGTCTGCGAAGAGTTCTGTGCCTGTAATCCTGTCAGGACAAATGCAGTGATCAGAGATGTCAGTATGCGTTCTTTCATTTATATCTTTTCTTCAATACTAATACATGGCTCACTGAATTCACCAGCAAACCGAGTGCCAAAGGTAATACTGTTAAATTAAATTCTTGCGGTGAAAAGGGGATTATCGTTATAAAAAGTGTTAAATACACACAATTCACCCGGTAAAACCAGTCCTTTTTACCTTTCACCACTCCCCGGATCCCCCACGGAAGCAGCAAAAGCGGCAGTGGATTGAACAGAATCAGCATCCAGTTGGAGCCGACCGTCGGGTGAACGGAAAAGAAAAACAGAAAGGTGATGATACATCCCGCAAGCCCCTGCAAACCGAAAAGCAAAAGATCCCAGCCCCACCAGATACGACTGATACGCCACTGCCACCAGGCAACCAGTACCAACAGGGCCAGAAAACAGGATGCACACAACATCGGTGACAAGGGGAAAGAGGGAGCGGCTTCTTCTGGAACAACGTCTACAATCTTCGTTTCTTTCACAACCAGGGGGCGGCGACTGCCATCCGGCTGCAAGATGTATGCCTGTGCAGCAAAGTCGCGCATATAAAACGGTGCAAACATCTGAAGCCGGCTGTCAATAGGCTTATCGGCTTCCGCTCCCAGACAAAGATCAATGCCCAGTTCATCCCAGGAAGAGCCAGCCGTGAATTCATGGACTATACTGCGGAAGGTCTTTCCTTCCTTCCCTTCCGGGTAGACTACTGTTCCGTCAATGCTGCGCTCAATCTGGTCGCGCGCACGCGTAGTACAATTATCATAGAAATAATTATAGCGGTACACCCGGTTCTCGGGGCGGTAATTCTCTTCGAGCAGGGAAAGGAGTTTCCACTTCTCAGCCGGAGTCAGATTCAGCTCCTGTTCATAAACCGACGAACCGCGCAAGGCATATTCCGACTCAAAGTAAGGATAGGGCGTAATTCCCAGCTGGTAATCTGTCTCCCCTTTCACAAAGCGGAAAACAAAATGCGGAGTATTGAAACTGAACATTCCGTAATTGAACACCAGGTCTGTCTGGTCTGAAAAATTCTGGTAACGCAACGCCGTATGACCGAACAGTGCGTAGATCTCACTGCCCGGAGCACAGGTGAGCAGGCTGAACCGGATACTGTCCTGCGGCTGGAGAGCCTTTACAGGAAGCAGGAAACACAGGGAAAAAATCCCCAGAAGCCACATTTTAATAGATTTCGTCATAAACTCATATCACTTTTGGAAGCCAGAAAAGGCCGTTTCGGGTGCAAAAATACAGGTATTTATCTATAAAGTCTAAATAAATAATCGTTTTTATGACTAAACCTATTTATTTTTTACGTTACTTTGCAGCAGAAAAACGAACGAACGTGAATTTAGTAATAGATATAGGTAATACCGTTGCCAAACTTGCCGTATTTGACGGAGATGAAGTCGTGGAAGTGCTGCGTGGCTCCAACCATTCTCTGGACTGCCTCACCATGCTCTGCAACAAATATCCGATAGAACGGGGAATCATCGCTTCGGTAATCACCTTGAGCAATACCATACGCAGGCAACTGGCCAAGCTACACTTCCAGATGCTGGAGCTTACCTGGCAGACACCGGTGCCCATCCAAAACAAATACCGCAGTCCGCAGACCCTCGGCATGGACCGGCTGGCAGCCGTGGTGGGAGCCAATTACCTGTCTCCGGGGAAAAATCTGCTGGTTATCGACGCGGGAACTGCCCTGACCTACGAATTCATTGATGCCGACGGATGTTACTGGGGAGGCAATATCTCACCGGGAATCTATACCCGCTTCAAGGCTTTGAACGCCTGTTGCGATAAGCTTCCGCTCATCGAACGGAACGGAGATACCCCCGACTTCGGCTACAACACAGAAACTGCCATCCGTGCTGGAGTTATCAAAGGAATGGAGTTCGAAATAACAGGATATATCCAGCTGATGCAAAAGAAATATCCCGACCTTTTTGTTTTTTTAACTGGCGGCGATAAATTTTCTTTTGATACAAACTTAAAAAGTATCATCTTTGCAGATAGATTTTTAGTATTGAAAGGTTTAAACAGAATATTGAATTACAATGTTAAGTAAGAAAGTACTCATTAGCGCCCTGTTTGTCGCCGGCTCTGCAGCTGTCTGCGCACAGACAAGCACTAACTCTCCTTATACGAGATATGGACTGGGAGACCTGTCGGATCAGGCCTTTGCCAATAATGCCGCTATGGGCGGTATCGGCTATGGCTTGCGGAACAGTCTTAATATCAACACCATGAACCCAGCCTCATATTCGTCTGTCGACTCACTGTCATTCATGTTTGATATCGGCATGAGCCTCAAAAGCTCCAACTACCGGGAGGGAGGCATCAATTCCAATGCTAAAAATTCCAGCTTCGATTATGTTGCCATGCAGTTCCGTCTGCATCCGCGACTGGGTATCGCATTCGGATTTACTCCTTACTCAACCGTGGGCTACAAATTCGGAAAGACCAGTTCCATTGAAGGCAGTGACGTGACAATCACGAATGTCTTTTATGGAGAAGGCGGTTTGCAGCAGATTTTCGGAGGACTTGGTTTCAAGATTCTGGACAATCTTTCCATCGGTGCCAATGCGGGTTACCTGTACGGTGATATCAATTACCAGACCGCAGCCAGCTTCAGTAACCGCGGAGACCAGACCATTACTTACAACAATCTGTCGGTAAAAAGCTACAATGTAAGTTTCGGACTGCAATATACCCAACCGTTCAACAAAGACAATTCACTGACCATCGGACTGGTTTACGGACTGGGACACAACATGAATTCAACAGAAGTCAAGGGCATTCAGGTTGCTGCCGACAATACATCCAGCAGCACTTCCGACAGCTACAATGTAGTCAATGAACGGGAGGAATATAACGGATACGGCATTCCGCATACTTTCGGTGCCGGACTGACTTTCACACATAAGCAGAAACTGACCGTCGGTGCTGACTATACCCTGCAACAGTGGTCGAAAGCCAAATATAACAATACGGAAGGTCTCTACTATCAGGATCGCTCCAAAGTAGCCGTAGGAGCCGAATACACTCCTAACCTGCTTTCCAGAAATTATCTGGGACGCATCCGCTATCGGGTAGGAGCCTACTATTCGACACCTTACCTGAATAACCTGCCGACAGGAGAAGGCCCCAGTGAATATGGTGTAAGTGCCGGATTCGGATTCCCGCTTTACCTGTTCCAGAAACATACCATGCTGAGCATCACAGGACAATATGTCCGCGTGAACCCGTCCATCAGCAGAATGTTGTCGGAAGACCGTTTCGTCATCAAGCTGGGACTGACCTTCAATGAACGCTGGTTCATGAAATGGAGAGTACAATAAGAACATATCTATTATTTAACACAATGAATAATTAAATTTATATACGATGAAAATGAGGATGTTTACAATGCTGTGCGCACTGTCATTCAGTGCAGCAGCCACGTTTGCTCAGACAGGAGCACAAAGCGGTACCAGATTCGGACACGGCGAAGACAGTCTCCGCTGTTTGCAGAACATCAGTATTTACAGTGAATATGTAAAGACTGACAACTTCAAAGATGCCTACAAGCCCTGGAAAGCAGTATTTACAGAAGCCCCTATCGCACGAGTAAGTACCTATACGGATGGTGCCAAAATTCTGCGTGCCCTGATTGCCGGCTCTAAGGATGCAGCCCAGCAGAAAACGTATCTGGACGAACTGATGGCCGTTCACGATCAGCGTATCAAGTATCTGGACCAGCTGAACAGCCTGGTAAAGACTCCGGCAACCAAAGGTTCCATCATCGGTATGAAAGCGCATGACTACATCGTTTTCTCAGGCCCGAACGCTGACGTAGACAAGGCTTACCAGATGTGTAAGGAAGCTGTTGATCTGGAAAAGGCTACTTCTGATTACTTCATGTTCCAGGATTTCATGGACGTTTCTTCACGCAAACTGAAGAAAGACGACACTCACAAGGAACAGTTCATTCAGGACTATCTGACTGCTTCAGCTTATGCTGATGAAGCTCTGAAGGCTGCTACCAAGGAAAGAGACAAGAAGAACCTGAAACTGGCTAAAAACAATGTAGATGCTTACTTCATCAACAGTGGTGCTGCCAGCTGCGAAAACCTGCAGGAAATCTATGGTCCGAAAGTTGCTCAGAACAAGACAAACCTGGACTATCTGAAAGAGGTGATCTCTGTAATGCAGATGCTGAAATGTACAGAACAGGAAGCATACTTCGAAGCTTCTGAAGCTGCACATGCCATCGAACCGACTGCTGCTACTGCCGTAGGTTGCGGTTACATGTATTATAAGAAAGGTGACATCGAAAAGAGTATCAACTACTTCGATCAGGCTATCGAACTGGAACAGGATCCTATCGAAAAGGCTAACCACTGCTACAGTGCTGCCGTTGTATTGTTCGGCAAGAAACAGTTCAGCCGTGCAAAACAATATGCAAATAAGGCTATCTCATTCAACCCCAACAAGGGTGATGCGTATATCCTGATCGCACAGCTGTATGCAGCCAGCCCAAATTGGAGCGACGAAGGTGCATTGAACAAATGTACTTACTTTGCTGCCATCGACAAGCTGCAGCGTGCAAAGAGTGTAGATCCTAGCGTAGCAGAAAAGGCTAACGAACTGATCAGAACTTACTCTGCTTACGTTCCGAAAGACGAAGACCTCTTCTTCCTCGGTCTGAAGAAAGGTAACTCCGTAACAATCGGCGGATGGATCGGCGAAACAACAACCATCAGATAATCCGTATGTCTACCAAACAGAAAAAGTTTACATACATCAATTTTTTGAACATAACAGCTGCCGCATGGGCAGCTGTTATGTTTCTTTTTCTGCCCTCCTGCGGCGGAAAGAAGCAAAATCTGGCTGATGCCGTCAGCGAAGGTGACTCCCTTCCCGACATGCATACAACCGGTGTGACCACTTTAATTTCAGACTCCGGCTTGATCCGCTACAAGATCGTAACGGAAGAATGGCTGATCTACAGCAAACGGAACCCTCCTTTCTGGGCTTTCGAAAAAGGCCTCTACATGGAAAAGTTTGACACACTCTTCCACATAGATGCCAGTATCAAGGCTGATACTGCTTATTATTACGAAACCAAGAAACTGTGGGAACTGCGTGGAAATGTACATATACAAAGCCAGCGCGGAGACAAATTCGATACCCAGCTCATGTACTGGGATCAGGGCAAGGAAAAAATCTATTCCGACCGCTTCATCCGGATAGAACAGCCGGACGGCCTGTTGATGGGGTATGGATTTGAATCGAACCAGACCATGACCGAATATCAGGTATTCAACAGTTCCGGAACACGTATCGTAGAGGACAAAGCTCCCCAGGATACAACTCAGACCAATTAGCAGAGAAATTAATACCAACATGGGACTTATCATACAACTGATTATATCGATGGCGTTTTCCGCTTTCTTTTCAGGAATGGAAATCGCCTTTGTTTCATCCAATAAACTGCGCTTCGAAATGGAACGCAGCAACAATCTGTCTACCCGTATTCTGACGGTCTTCTACCGTCATCCGAACGATTTCATCTCATCGATGCTGGTGGGCAACAACATTGCACTGGTCATCTATGGTATCCTGATGGCCGAACTGATCGAACATTATATATTGGTGAACGTACTGACCAACCAGGCTGCCCTGGTGGCCATTGAAACCATCATATCTACACTGATCATTCTGCTAACCGGGGAATTCATGCCGAAGACCCTGTTCCGCATCAACCCGAATCTGACACTCCGTGCCTGCTCGGTACCGGCCTTTATCTGTTATGTGGTACTCTACCCTGTCAGCCGTTTTTCTTCGCTTCTGTCCATGGGCTTTCTGCGTCTGACCGGCACCCGCCCGAACAAAGAAGCCAGCAACAAGGCTTTCACCAAAATGGACCTGGACTATTTCATCCAGAGCAGTATTGACGAAACCAAAGACAAAGAACAGATTGATACGGAAATCAAGATTTTCCAGAATGCACTGGATTTCTCGAACATCAAGATAAGGGACTGCCTGATTCCGAGAACGGAAATCATTGCCGTAGACATCGAGTCGACGATTCAGGAATTGAAGGACACGTTCATTGAAAATGGGATCAGCAAGGTTATTGTCTATAAGGACAACATTGACAACGTGATCGGCTATATCCACTCATCAGAATTGTTCCGCCATCCGCAGGAATGGCAAAAGAATATCCGGACCATCCCTATCGTACCGGCTACCATGAGCGCCCACAAGCTGATGAAAATATTCATGCAGCAAAAGCGTTCACTGGCTGTCGTTGTTGACGAGTTCGGAGGAACTTCAGGCATTGTGGCCCTGGAGGATCTGGTAGAGGAAATTCTGGGAGATATCGAAGACGAGCACGACACCACATCCACCATCGCCAAGGAAATCGGCGAAGATGAATACATCCTGTCCGGACGTCTGGAAATTGAAAAGGCCAATGAAGACTTCGGGCTCCATCTGCCGGAAAACGATGAATACCAGACTATCGGCGGACTGATCCTGCATGAATACCAAAGTTTCCCGAAAATACATGAAATCATTACAATCGGGCACTTCAAGTTCAAAATAATCAAGGTTACAGCTACGAAAATAGAGCTAGTAAAGCTGAAAGTTGAGAAATAATCGTTTTTTTTCGACAGAAGATAGCTAGTAAACTGCATTTTTTGTATCTTCGTGCGCTAAAAGAAAAAAACAATAAACAAAAAAATAATCACTTTAAATGGCAACTTTACAAACAATCAGAAGCAAAGGACCCTTGTTGGTCATTGTAATCGGTCTTGCCCTTTTTGCGTTTATCGCAGGTGACGCATGGAAAATACTCCAGCCGCATCAGGGAAAACAAGACGTAGGAGAAGTGAACGGAGAAACTCTCTCTGCTCAGGATTATCAGAAAATGGTGGATGAACTCAGTGAAGTCATTAAACTGACAAACGGACTGAACTCACTGAATGAAGACCAATTGTCTAACGTAAAAGACCAGGTATGGCAATCATACGTCAACAACAAACTGATTGCTGCAGAAGCAGAAAAACTGGGACTGACCGTTACCGACGCTGAACTTCAGGCTATCATTGACCAGGGTACTCACCCGATGCTGATGCAAACTCCATTCCGCAATCCGCAGACCGGAGCATTCGATAAAGATATGCTGAAGAAATTCCTGGTAGACTATGCAAATCTGAACAACAGCCAGATGCCTGCACAGTATGTGGAATATTACCAGACTTTGGGCAACTTCTGGAAATTTATTGAAAAGAGCCTGCGTCAGTCTACTCTGGCTGAAAAATACCAGAACCTGATCATGCGCTCACTGATCTCAAATCCGGTGGCTGCTGAAGATGCATTCAAAGGACGTACAGAACAGAGCGACATGTTGCTGGCTGCCGTACCTTACTCTTCTATCGCCGATTCAACCGTTCAGGTTTCAGACGATGAAATCCGTAAGTTGTATGACACCAGAAAAGAACAGTTCAAGCAACTGGCTGAAACCCGCAACATCCGCTACATTGATGTAAGAGTGGTTCCGTCGGATGCTGACCGTCAGGCTGTACAGAAAGAAGTAACAGACTACAGCAACCAGCTGGCTAACACCAGCGATGATTTCGCTACTTTCGTCCGCTCTACCGGTTCCGTTGTCAACTATGCTGACGTTCCGGTAAACAAGACTGTCCTGCCTCAGGACGTAACAGCCCGTCTGGACTCTGTTGCAATCAACGAAGTCTATGGTCCTTACTACAACCAGGCTGATGATTCTTACAACGCATTCAAGATCATTGCCAAGACTACTGCTCCTGACTCTATCCAGTTCCGTCAGATTCAGGTATATGCCAAGACTGAAGATGCAACCAAGACTTTGGCCGACAGTATTTTCACTGCACTGAAGGGAGGAGCTGACTTTGCTGAACTGGCTCAGAAATACGGACAGACAGGAGAAGCAAACTGGATCAGCGCAGCAAGCTGGGAAGGTGCCGAACTGGATGCTGAAAACGCCAAATATATCAATGCCCTGATCAGCCAGCCGGTAAATGAACTGGCCAGCCTGAACCTCGGACAGGCAACTGTCATTCTGCAGGTAATGAACAAAAAAGCCATGAAAGACAAATATAAAGTGGCTGTAGTGAAACGTCCGGTTGAATTCAGCAAGGAAACTTACAACGATGCATACAACAAGTTCAGCCAGTTTGTTGCTCAGAATACCACTCTGGAAGACCTGAAGAAAAACGCAGAAGAAAGCGGATATACTCTGATCCCGCGCACAGACTTCTCCAGCGACGAGCACTATGTAGGCGGTGTACATTCTACCCGTGAAGCTCTGAAATGGGTATTCGCAGCTAAGGAAGGTGAAGTTTCTCCGCTTTATGAATGTGGTGACAACGATCATCTGATGGTTGTTTCTGTAGAAAAGATCAATCCGAAAGGTTATCGCGATATCAACTCTGTTGCTGATATGCTGAGAGCTGAAATCCGCCGTGACAAGAAGGCTGAAAAGATCATGGCACAGATGAACGGATTCAACTCACTGGATCAGGTGAAAGGTATGACAGACGCTGTCAGCGATTCTGTTAAACACGTTACTTTCTCTGCTCCTGCTTACATTGCAGTGACCAGAGCCAGCGAACCTGTAATCGGTGCAGTAGCAGAAAAAACTGCTGCCGGTAAACTGAGCGCTCCTATCAAGGGTAACGCCGGAGTCTACATGATTCAGGTATATAATAAGGATAAGAGTGCTGAAGAATTCAACGCTAAAACAGAAGAATCAAATCTGACCAACATGGCTGCACGTTATGCCAGCCAGTGCATCTATGACCTGCGTACGAAAGCAGAAGTTGTAGACCAGCGCTACTTGTTCTTCTAAAAAGCTGCCAACTTGACTCTCCTGCCGGAAAGGAGAGTAATGTCATCATAACAATTTAAGGGTAGAGGGAAATAAACTGATTTCTTCTCTACCCTTTTAGTTTCCCTAATCTGTTAACAACAGAACTCTGCCTTCCCCAGACAGAGTTCACTCTAAAATGATACGCCTATGAAAAAAGAAGTTATTATGTCAGCATTTCTGGGACTGGCATGTACAGGAATCCTGCTGAGCAGTTGCTCTGAGAACAACGACGATCCATCCAGCAAACCAGATCGTACCACCACTGATGAGATGTATTATGCCAATCAGTTTGCACGGGACATGCTGGAAACCTATTATTACTGGAACAAGGAAATAGCCGACGATCTCCCCTTACTGGATCCCGAAACCAACAATGACCCGATCACAACGGTTGACCAGATCAAATATCACGAAGGTGACAAAGTCATTGACAAATGGACCATGCTCACCAATGACTTCAAAAGTTTTACCAGCGGCGTTGAAGGAGTTGCAACAACCTACGGCTACATGCCCGTCACTTACCTTCTGAGCGAACAGGGTAATGAGTGTATCTCAGCCATTGCCTATGTCCATAAAGGCAGCCCTGCAGAAAAAGCCGGTCTGAAACGAGGGGACCTGATCTATCAGATTGACGGCAAGCCACTGACTACGGCCAACTATACGGAACTGTTCAACAGTTCAAGCATCACACTTTCTTTGGCTGAACTGGGTGCCGACAATGTCATCACCCCAACAGGAAAGACAGTCAGCATGAATGCCGTGGAAATGTATGAAGACCCGATCCTCTGCGACAGTATCTACGACATTAATGGCAAAAAAGTCGGCTACCTTGCTTACAGCAGCTTCGACCTGGCTTCTATTCCCCAACTGGTAGAAATCAGCAAAAAATTCAAAGCTGAAGGTGTCAAGGAACTGATTCTGGATCTCCGCTACAATGGAGGAGGATATGTAATTACTGAAAGTGCAATGGCTTCCATGTACGCTCCGCAGGAAGCTGTCAGCAGCAAGAAAATTTTTGAAAAAGAAGAATACAACGACCTGCTTACAGCGTATTACGAACAGGAAGGAATCAGCACGGAAACTCCGTTCCAGACTGAATACAAGGTGGAAAGTGCAAATCTGAATATCAGCACCAAAGATGCCAATATTGGACTGGAGAAAGTATATGGTATCATTTCCGGCAATTCAGCTTCTGCCTCTGAAGCCCTTCTGAGCGGACTGATGCCCTACATGAATGTAGAACTGATTGGTGAACAGTCACACGGAAAATACTGCACCGGATTCATGCTCGGAACCTCAGACGTTTACGAAAAAGTTCCGGTTGCAATTGAAAACTGGGGAATCTATGTCATGGTCAGCATCTACAAGAATGCCAACAATGAAACTCCCTGTATGCCTGACGGACTGACCCCTAACGTGGCAGCAAGCGATGATCCGTTTGTCATGACCCAACTGGGAGATGTCAATGAAGCCATGCTGAAAACGGCACTGACGCAGGCCGGCAAAACATATCCGGCAGAACAAAGCAGCCGAAGCATGAACCTCCGGATGAAAGAAATGCCGATGCAGCACAAAGCTAATTTCGGAAAACGAATCCTATTGCCTGCAACAACCCATATTCAGCACCAGGGACTGACAGCTGAATAAATATTCCGGTCCGCCACATTCCTAAAAAATAAAATTGCCTTCGTTTCCGCTTTTACAGAAAAGAGAGACGAAGGCAATTCTGTTTTCAGGTATCCAATATCACATAAACCTGATAACGGGTCGTTTCACCTACCGGAGTCAAAGACACATATCCTCCGGCAATCCGCCCCTGATCTGACAAGATAACGGGAAAAAGCATCTGCAACTCCTGATGTTTTTTCAAAGCTTCTCCATCCGTCATATAGTGTTCCACGACATACCGGCCACATGCCGGAAAGGCAACATAACGATCATAGAAAAGACGGGCTACCACCCCCATATTCATCCGGAGGTTAATCTCCACACAGGGATGAACAAGAAAGTTTTCCCCCTCGCGACAGATCATCATATCTACTCCCAGATAACCGGCATAATTCGTTCCGATCATTTTCTGCAGAACATCCTGCAAAAGGAGACGAACAGCCTGCAGGGTTTCCGAAGCTACATATCCGGCAAGCGTTTGGACAATCTGTTCATCCGTTAACAACCGGTTCAACTTATAATTTCCATGCGAATCGGTTTCGAACAAAGAATACCCGACCCAGGTGACATTTCCTCTTCCATCGGCCCGGTATTCCATCGCAAAATCGCATACCTTATTATAAAGAGGTTCTCCCATAATTCCACCCTGGGTACGGATCACCCGGGCCACCCAGCCTTCGACATTGGTACTCCACGTCTGGGGAGAAACACGCAACAGTCCTCTTCCACTGCCCGACCAGGGAGACTTGAGCACTGTTTCACCCACTGCATCAACAAACTCATGCACTTCATCCAGAGAAGAACATACCACCGCCCGGCCACAACATCCGGCTACAGACTGCATCTGTGACAGAACATCCACACAACGCTGCCTGCCTGAAAGGTAACGGATCCGCTCCAGTGCAGAAGCATCTGGCCAATTATCAACCGCTACTCCCCTTTCCTGCAAATGGTGGACAACCGCAGGATCCCATCCCCAGGGAGACAACTCAAGTCCGGTCTTTTGCCCGGTAGCATAAACACCTGACGGAGATAATCCGGAAACGGAACATTCATGCAGATATCTGCCGGCAAGCTCCCGGTCGGCCACCATGACCTCTTCGCCCGGACAGGCATACCACAAAGGAAGATACGACAAGTCATCCCCCATCCGGACAATTTCCTGCGGGGGATGATAATAAGGAGTAAAATTAGCCAGAGCCATATCATGCTCCGGATTAAACAAATAAAGCTTTGAAGCCATCTGACAAGGATTTTATTTCGTTAAAATCGGTAGGATTCTCCCATGAAACCGGTTTCCCGTATCACCGGGACAAGCCGGTTTACAACCAATTCAGGCATGAAGATAAGAATAAATATCCTGATGCACCGGAAATCCTCAGCCTCAATTTCAAAAAAAATAAATTTGCTAACTCCAGTTTGCAATATAACGAAGTATTAGTATATTTGCAGCGTAGAAATCAGAATTCATGGAAGCATTTTATAGAACACACAGCTACTTGGTCGAGCATACCACAGCGCCGGTGCGCCGCGACCTGATGGACGATATAGACTGGAGTGCCCGTCTGATCGGCATTAAAGGCACACGCGGTGTCGGAAAGACTACTTTCCTGCTGCAATATGCCAAAGAAAAATTTGGAACAGACCGTTCCTGTCTGTTTGTCAACATGAATAATTTCTACTTCTCCCAAGTCAGTCTGGTGGACTTTGCCGGTGAATTCGTAAAACGGGGAGGAAAGGTTCTTCTCATTGATCAGGTATTCAAACTGCCCGGCTGGAGCCAGGATCTGCGTACCTGTTACGAACGCTATCCCCAGCTGAAGATTGTCTTCAGCGGATCATCCGTCATGCGGCTTAAAGACGAAAACCCGGAGCTCAACGGGATCGTCAAGTCCTACAACCTGCGCGGCTTTTCCTTCCGGGAATTTCTGAATCTGCAAACGGGCAATCATTTCCCCAGCTACAGTCTGGAGGAAATCCTGACCAACCACGAACATATCGTCAAGACCATCTTGCCCCATATCAACCCGCTAAACTATTTTCAAGACTATATCCATCACGGATTTTACCCTTTTTTTCTGGAGAAACGCAATTTCTCGGAGAATCTGCTGAAGACCATGAACATGATGATTGAGGTGGATATACTTTTGATCAAACAAATTGAGCTGAAATATCTTTCAAAGATAAAAAAATTATTATATTTGTTGGCGGTAGACGGGCCTGGAGCACCTAATGTCAGCCAACTGGCTGCCGACATCCAGACCTCACGCGCCACGGTGATGAACTACATCAAGTATCTGGCTGATGCACGCCTGATCAACATGGTTTACCCCAAGGGAGAAGAATTTCCCAAAAAACCGTCGAAGATCATGATGCATAACACCAACCTGATGTACAGCATCTATCCGGTAAAGGTGGAAGAGCAGGACGTACTGGAAACCTTCTTCGTCAATACCCTGTGGAAAGACCATAAGGTGAACAAAGGAGACAAAGGAACTTCATTCCTGGTAGACGGAAATCTGCAATTCCGCATCTGTGCTGAAGGATGCAAGTTCAAGAGCAACCCGAATGTCTATTATGCCATGCACAAAATGGAACTGGGACACGGTAACCAGATTCCGTTATGGCTGTTCGGCTTCCTCTATTAAGAACCAGATTTTATTACTCAATATTTAATTAGTAATTGTATGACTAAACAAAAAAAATTCATCACTTGTGATGGTAACCAGGCTGCAGCACATATTTCATATATGTTCTCAGAAGTTGCAGCTATTTATCCTATCACCCCGTCTTCTACAATGGCTGAATATGTAGATGAATGGGCTGCCGCAGGTCGTAAAAACATCTTCGGTGAAACTGTTTTGGTTCAAGAAATGCAATCTGAAGGTGGTGCTGCCGGTGCAGTACACGGTTCTCTTCAGGCTGGTGCATTGACAACTACTTATACTGCTTCTCAGGGTCTTCTGCTGATGATCCCTAACATGTACAAGATTGCAGGTGAATTCCTTCCTTGCGTCTTCCATGTATCTGCCCGTACACTGGCCTCACATGCACTGTGTATCTTCGGTGACCACCAGGATGTTATGTCTTGCCGTCAGACCGGTTTCGCTATGCTGTGCGAAGGATCTGTACAGGAAGTTATGGATTTGGCCGGTGTTGCTCACCTGTCAACAATCAAATCACGCGTACCGTTCGTAAACTTCTTCGACGGTTTCCGTACTTCACATGAAATCCAGAAGATCGAAATGCTGGAAAACGAAGACCTGGCTCCGCTGGTAGACCAGAAAGCCTTGGCTGAATTCCGTGAACGTGCACTGAGCCCCAACAAACCGGTTGCTCGTGGTATGGCTGAAAACCCGGATCACTTCTTCCAGCACAGAGAATCTTGCAATCCGTTCTATGAAGCAGTTCCTGCTATCGTAGAAGAATACATGAACGAAATCAACAAGATCACAGGACGTAACTACGGCTTGTTCAACTACTACGGTGCTGAAGATGCTGAACGCGTAATCATCGCTATGGGTTCTGTAACTGAAGCTGCCCGCGAAGCTATCGACCATCTGGTAGCTAACGGTGAAAAAGTTGGTTTGGTTGCAGTTCATCTGTATCGTCCGTTCTCAGCTAAGCACTTCCTGGCTGCTGTACCTAAGACTGCAAAACGTATCGCAGTTCTTGACCGTACCAAAGAACCGGGTGCTAACGGCGAACCTCTGTATCTGGATGTTAAAGACTGCTTCTACGGACAGGAAAATGCTCCGGTTATCGTAGGCGGACGCTACGGTCTGGGTTCTAAGGATACTACTCCGGCTCAGATTCTGTCTGTATATGAAAATCTGTCTTTGCCGACTCCGAAAGATCACTTCACTATCGGTATCGTAGACGATGTAACCTTCACTTCTCTGCCTAAGAAAGAAGAAATCGCACTGGGTGGCGAAGGTATGTTCGAAGCTAAGTTCTACGGTCTGGGTGCTGACGGTACTGTAGGTGCCAACAAGAACTCAGTGAAGATCATCGGTGACAACACTAACAAATATTGCCAGGCTTACTTCTCTTACGACTCTAAGAAATCTGGTGGTTTCACTTGCTCTCACCTGCGTTTCGGTGATCACCCGATCCGTTCTACTTATCTGGTAACTACTCCTAACTTCGTAGCTTGCCACGTACAGGCTTACCTGCACATGTACGATGTAACCCGCGGTCTGCGTAAGAACGGTACATTCTTGCTGAACACTATCTGGGAAGGTGAAGAACTGGCTAAGAACCTGCCTAACAAGGTTAAGAAATATTTCGCAGAAAACAACATTACTGTTTACTATATCAACGCTACTAAGATTGCTCAGGAAATTGGTCTGGGTAACCGTACCAACACCATCCTGCAGTCTGCATTCTTCCGTATCACTGGCGTAATTCCAGTTGATCTGGCTGTTGAACAGATGAAGAAATTCATCGTGAAGTCTTACGGTAAGAAGGGTGAAGACGTAGTCAACAAGAACTACGCTGCCGTTGACCGTGGTGGTGAATACAAACAGCTGACTGTTGATCCGGCATGGGCTAGCCTGGAAGTAGAAGGCGCTGCTGCCAACAACGATCCTGCATTCATCAACGAAGTTGTTCGTCCGATCAATGCTCAGGATGGTGACTTGCTGCCGGTATCAGCATTCAAGGGTATCGAAGACGGTACATGGCATCAGGGTACAGCTAAATACGAAAAACGTGGTGTAGCTGCATTCGTTCCGGAATGGAATCCTGAAACTTGTATCCAGTGTAACAAGTGTGCTTACGTTTGTCCTCACGCTGCTATCCGTCCGTTCGTACTGGATGCTGACGAACAGGCTGGTGCTAACTTCCCGACATTGAAGGCTGTTGGTAAACAGTTTGACGGCATGACATTCCGCGTACAGGTAGACGTTATGGACTGCTTGGGTTGCGGTAACTGTGCTGACGTATGTCCGGGTAACCCGAAGAAGGGTGGCAAGGCTCTGACTATGAAGCCGCTTGAAACTCAGCTGGATGAAGCTGCAAACTGGACTTACTGCTCTGAAAACGTGAAGTCTAAACAGCACCTGGTAGACATCAAGGCTAACGTGAAGAACTCTCAGTTCGCTACTCCGTTGTTCGAGTTCTCTGGAGCTTGCTCTGGTTGTGGTGAAACTCCGTACGTAAAACTGATTTCTCAGTTGTTCGGTGACCGTGAAATGGTTGCTAACGCTACCGGATGTTCTTCAATCTACTCTGGTTCTGTTCCTTCAACTCCTTATACTACAAACGAAAAGGGTCAGGGTCCTGCTTGGGCTAACTCATTGTTCGAAGACTTCTGCGAATTCGGTCTGGGTATGGAACTGGCTAACAAGAAACTGCGCAACCGTCTGGAAGAAGCAATGAAGACTGCTATCGCTGCAGAAGGTACTCCGGCAGAATACAAAGAAGCATTCCAGGAATGGATCGACGGCCGCAACGATGCTGACAAGAGCAAGGCTGCTGCTGAAAAGATCATCCCGCTGGTAGAAGCTGCTAAAGATAAATGTCCTTCATGCGCTACGATCGCTGAATTCAAAGACTATCTGGTAAAACGTTCACAGTGGATCATCGGTGGTGACGGTGCTTCTTACGATATCGGTTACGGAGGTCTGGATCACGTAATTGCTTCTGGCGAAGACGTTAACATCCTGGTACTGGATACTGAAGTTTACTCTAACACTGGTGGTCAGTCATCTAAGGCTACTCCGCTGGGTGCTATCGCTAAATTTGCTGCTTCTGGTAAGCGCGTACGCAAGAAAGACCTGGGTATGATCGCTACTACTTACGGATATGTTTACGTAGCTCAGATCGCTATGGGTGCTGACCAGGCTCAGACTCTGAAAGCTATCCGCGAAGCTGAAGCTTATCCTGGACCGTCACTGGTTATCGCTTACGCTCCGTGTATCAACCACGGTCTGAAAGCTGGTATGGGTAAATCTCAGGCAGAAGAAGCTAAGGCTGTTGAATGTGGTTACTGGCACTTGTGGCGCTTCAACCCGGCTTTGGAAGAAGAAGGTAAGAATCCGTTCTCACTCGATTCTAAAGAACCGAACTGGGAAGGCTTCCAGGATTATCTGAAGGGTGAAGTTCGTTTCGCATCTGTAATGAAACAATATCCGACAGAAGCTGCTGATCTGTTCGCAGCTTGCGAAGACATGGCTAAGAAACGTTACGCTTCTTACAAGCGTATGGCTGCCATGGACTGGAGCGAAGAAAAATAATCCCTGAGGGAACTATTTTCTAGCTAAATAAGTTCAGAGGACCGCCTCCTGATGGGGACGGTCCTCTTTTTTATTATTGCTGTCCGATAAAAATTTTGCGAAGCTATAAAATTAGGGCTGACTTCATTTGCGAGGTCAGCCCATTTTCGTTAGATTTCAGTCGGCAAACAATAAAATCTAATCATGGGCAAAAGTACACATTTTAGCGGACAGCCGCTCTATTGTCAGGTGATAAAATTACTGGACAAGTCCACAATCCTTCGGTTAAGTCGTGAATATGGTGGAGAACGCTATGTAAAACGTTTCGACGTCTGGACTCATCTTGTCGTTATGCTCTATGCGGTCATCATGCGTTTTGATTCCTTACGGGAGATAATGGCCTCCCTGCAGGCAGAATCCCGCAAACTTTGTCATTTGGGTATCAGGTTAATGCCTTCGCGCAGTACTCTTTCCGATGCCAACAGACGACGGCCGGAAATTATATTTGAGTCCATCTATCGTGACTTATACACCACATACAGGAATGTACTTTCCTCGGACAGCCGCAAGAACAGGGATAAAGCCTGGATGAAGCGTCTTCAGATTATCGATTCCACTACCATCACCTTGTTCTCCAACCTCCTGTTCAAGGGTGTGGGGCGTCATCCCAAGACCGGCAAAAAGAAAGGAGGTATAAAGGTACACACCGTCATACATGCCAACGAAGGAGTTCCTTCAGATATAAAGTTTACTTCTGCTGCAACCAACGATTCCTTCATGTTAAGGCCGTCAGCACTGAACAAAGGAGACATAATTGCCATGGACCGCGCATACATTGACTATGAGAAGCTGGAAACACTCACGCTGAGAGGAGTCCTGTATGTGACAAAAATGAAGAGAAACCTGAGATACTCTGTTCTGGAGGATTGTATGTACCAGACTACAGAAGGATTTATGGAAGTACGGATACAACATGTTACATTCTCAAAAATACTGAAGGGTGGCGAAACCCTGACCCACCATGCCCGTATCATTACCTATGCCGATACCCAAAAGCTCAAACTGGTTTCACTGCTCACAAACGACATGGAATCAGACCCGAACGAGATTATAGAAATTTACCGCAAACGCTGGGAGATAGAACTGTTGTTCAAGCAGATAAAGCAGAACTTCCCCTTGAAATACTTCTATGGAGAGAGTGCAAATGCCATCAAGATACAGATTTGGGTGACTCTTATAGCTAATCTGCTGCTTATGATAATGAAAAAGAAACTCATGCGTTCATGGAGTTTCTCCGGGCTTGCAACCATGATACGGATTACGCTTATGTATTATGTGGACTTCTACAGTCTGTTTAATCACCCGGAAAAAGATTGGGAAACGCTCTTAAGCGTAAATCGGAAAGAAGATTATCAGCTGTCTATCTTTTGACAGGGGCTTAGAATGACAAAACAAGAATCGATTTTATCGGACAGCAATACTTTTTTATGATCATCTGGTCTTTTTATGATTATCTGGAGAAAACAGTATACGCAGGATCTTCCGCATCTGCCAGCATTTGTACCAGAGCCTTTCTGAGTTTGCCGGCCAGCTTTATTTCCTTTCCGGCCAGATTATTCATCTGATAAGGATCATGTTTCCGGTCAAAAAGATATTCCCCGGTAATCTCACCTTCCTTGAACCTGACAGCATAGGTATACCGTTCATTACGTATGCCTCTTGCACCCGTCTCCGGATTCTTTCCTGTGGCATCCACCTGACTGTACAGCATATACAGCTGGTATTCCGGCATATCTTCCCTACTACCCAGAATCTGTTTGCTCAGATTACGGGTCTGGACAGAAGAAGGTATCTTGTCCTCCAATCCCATCAGAGACAAAATAGTCGGACAGAAATCCTCCACAGAAAGCAATAAGTCCTGATCTACCCTTGGCGAGAGTTTGTCTCCCCAGGAAATCATAAAAGGAACTCTCATTGCTTCTTCATAGAAGATATTTTTCCCGATATTCTCATGCATTCCCATGGAATCCCCATGATCAGAAACAAAGACAACGATTGTATGATCAAACATACCGTTTCGTTTGAGCGCTTCAATGATCCGTCCAAACTGTTCATCTACTCCCGATATGCAGGCATAATAATCAGGCAGACTTTTCTTGAAATAATCAACATACTTCTGATCTGCGTTTCGGAGATGCGGCATTGCGGCTACAACCGAATCAACATTCAATCCTTTATAAAGTTCCTTATAATTGTCGGGTACCAGTTCATAACCCGTATGAGGAGGATTCATGGATACCATCATGGCAAAAGGCTGGCCTGATCCCTTGATACTATCCAGATACTGAATGGCAAGATCGGCCTCATATTCAGGCCCCCACTGATTCACATAATAAAAATCTTCGCGCCCGGCCTGAGAATTCCAGTACATGGGTTTCAGATGCCAGTCGTATGTACCATAAGCCACCCAATAGTCAAAGCCATGTCTTCTGTGAGGAGGACACCATTCATTCCAGGCCATTTCCCCCTTATTGTTGTAGCAGTCGATAAAAGGCTTCACAGGTTTGTCCAAATGCCATTTCCCGATGTATGCAGTATGGTAACCTTCCGAGTGAAGTACATCCGACCAGCAAGTCAGGTCTTCCCGCAATTCAACATCCTGTACGGCTGATTCCGACTGACAGTTGGTAATAACTCCATTCTTGTGCGGATAAGCTCCCGAAAGGAACATACCTCTGGCCGGAGATGATACAGGATACCCGCTGACAGCCTGGGTACACACGACTGCTTCTCTGGCAAAAGAATCAAAATGCGGAGTTTTTACCGCTTCCTTTCCTCTGAAACTGAAGGCATCTCCACGAAACTGGTCAGCCATTATGACCAGAAGATTAGGACGTTCATTACCGGAATTATCCGATACGGCAGTTGCCTGGACAGGAAGTTGATACAAAGTGGATGCAATAGCAGCAAAACAGAAATTCGCGTGATTTTTCATGGTATCTAAGTTTTATTTCAGCAAATGTAGCTATTTGAACGATAATACAAAAAATCAAATTGCTTTTTTATCGGGGGCCTACCATACTCCAGATAGTTAATTTTCACAAAAAACAAGAAGGGTGAGAAACTTTTGCTAATTTTGTAAAACGTCTGAAAAGACAGAAAACTGACCGGTACTGTTATCCCGACCATAACGCCGGAATGTATCTGATCTTTCCAGACAATGGGGTATGAAAAACTATATGTACAAATCTATTAAATTTATAAACCGAAGTCTATGAAAAAAATCAGTTTCTTATTGTGCCTTAGCATGACTTTCAATAATCTTGCAATAGAACAAGCATCAGCCAAAGAAGCAAACAGCTATGAAACATGTTTTGTCTATGAAAACATGGATGAAAACAAGGTCAGTCTTGAAGAAATCGCCAAGGAATTATTCGCCGATCCTCTGTGTACGACACTGAACAAAAAAGTCGGAAAAAGAAAAATCAAGTCTTGCAAAAGCGAAGAGTTAAGAAATCTGGCCACAGCCCTGTATAACAAACAATATGACACTCAATTCCGTGTAAACTCCTTTAAACCGGTCTACAGTCCGGAAGCACTGGGAAAACTGTTGCATATCGGAGACGGTTACAGCACCTACCAGCATATTACAGGTATCGTACTCAAGCCCGGAAAACACATCATCGTTGTCGACGGTCTGAAAGAAGGCAGCAAACTCGGCGTGAAAGTAGCGGATTTGTATGCTCCCAATCAGGGAGACGAAGACTGGAGCCTTCATTTTGAAAGATTCGAACTCAAAAATGGGATTAACGTCATTGAGAAAACTTCCGAATGGACAGGACTTGCCTATATGGATTACTACTTCGACAACCCGGAAAAAGAAAATACGGTTAAGGTACATTTCATCACCGGAGAAGTCAACGGATATTTCGATGCATCCGTAAATACCAACGAAGACTGGGACAGAATGCTTGCCAACGCTGTCTATCCGGTTTTCGATGCAACAGGAAGCAACATACACCTGGCTTACCCGGTAGAGGATCTGAAAAAATATGCACCCGGCCAGGGTAAGGAACTGATTGATGTTTACGAACAGCTGGTATCCAAGCAACATGAAATCATTGGCTGGAAAAAATATAATCACATCACAAACAATAAAATCTTTGCCCGCGTCAATTACGGATATTACATGTTCCGCGACGGTGATGGCGTAGCCTTCAAGTTCGATACCATGAAACGTGTGGCCGATCCTGTTCACATGCGGACAAAAGACGAAGATGCCTGCTGGGGATTCAGCCATGAAGTGGGACACGTACATCAGCTGCAAACCTATCTCTCATGGGGAGGATTGGGTGAAACCAGCAATAATATCTGTACCAGATATTGTACGCAGGCTTTCGGATACAAGAACAGACTTTCCTCGGCTTTTGCCAATGCTGAAAAGAGTTTCCTGGAAGACAGCAAGGCCGGTACGGTCAGCCCTTCCCGAAGAGCCGGAGGCATGAACGATTCCATCATCTCTTCCTGCAAGGTCAATCCGGACAAAGCTATCAGCTATCTGGAAACAGATGTCTTTGAAAGACTGGTTCCGTTCTGGAAACTGCAATGCTACTTCACTCAAAACGGCTATCCTGACTTCTATCCCGATTTATACGAAAAAATGAGAAACTCCGAAAAAGAACATCCGGAACTGAAAGATCTGGACAGAAGCAGCAACGTGGTTCCATTCCAGCTGAACTTCATCCGGGGAGCTTCCCTACTGGCCGGAAAGAACCTTTATCCTTATTTTGAAAAGTTCGGCTTCTTCCGCATCCTGAAACTTTCATACGGAGATTACGGAGACTACAACTACGAAATGACTACCGAAATGAGAGACCGTTTCAAGAAAGAAATGGAAGAACTGGAAAAACAGCAACTGATCAAACCGCTCACTCCGGAAGAACTCAACGCACTGATTTATGCTAAAGAAAAAGAGTAACTCAAAGTCTAAATACGAATAAACCATGAAACGAATTTTTCCTCTTTTACTGGGAGGCCTGCTACTGGCAGCTCCCATTCAGGGACAGGAAAAACCCCTCCCTTCATTATATGGCACCGGAGTCTGGAATGCTGATTCACTCGGCAATCACAGAGTGGTGATTTCCGTTGACCAGCCCTCAGATGCAGTTCTGGCTCTCATCCAATGGCGGCGGAAAGATTTCAATCCGGAAAACAAGGACCTGATTGTCATTGATGCCAAGACCGGAAAGCGCATCACCAACGTATGCCGCTTTCAGATCAACCGGGAAAAAGGTGAGGTCGTCTTTCAGCCGCAAACCGTTCCGGGAGACTATTACATCTATTACCTGAAAAATATTTCTTCAGGAAGCAAATATTATCCGACCGTAACTTATCCGGGATTTGAAGAAACAGCATCTGCCGAATGGAAAAAGGCCAACCGCCTGACAGGGAAAAAGGCTCCCGAACTACCGCAGGCTACCGTCAAGCAATTCCAGGCCATCAATGAATTCCATTCTTTCTACCCGATGGAAGTGATCGCCACTGCCAAAGAAAAAGACGACTTGCTGAAATCCCAACCAGAGGATCCCTATATTCTGTTTACGGAAGACCGGCGTTATCCGATCCGCATGACAACGGATCTGCCCTATAAATGGATAGAGGACAACCGCCATGATTCTTTTGAGGGAACGGCAGACAAGGGAGAATATTACACCTTCCAAATCGGTCTTTGGGCGGCCCGCAAGGATGTCAACCACCTGAAGCTTACCTATTCTGCTCTGGTTAATTCACAAACCGGCGAATCAATCCCCGCTTCTGCATTCACCTGTTTCAACACAGGAGGTGTAGATGTCACCGGAAGTGTGTTTGAAAAAGACTGTTCCGTCCCCAAAGGAAAAGTACAGGCCCTGTGGGTAGGAACGATGGTTCCCGAACAGCTGACAGCCGGACAGTATACAGGAACAGTAACCGTTCAGGCTGCAGGAATGAAACCCAAACAGGTAAAAGTGACCCTGAATGTCACTGACAACCTGATTGCCAACCATGGAGACAATGAGCCCTGGAGACATTCGCGCCTGCGCTGGCTGAACTCCCAGATCGGCTTTGATGACGAAGTAATCGCTCCCTATATTCCTCTGAATGTACAGGACAAGACCATTTCACTGCTGGGACGCAAGGTGACTCTTCAGCCCAACGGATTCCCGGCACAGATCACTTCTTATTTCAAGGAAACACTCACCGAAATAGGAACAGAAGGACTGGATATCCTGTCCAGACCGATGGAACTCACAACCGGAGAAAACTGGGAGAACCTGGACTTCACCTATACCAAACGTAAGGCCGGTGCTCTGGGATGGCATGCCACCAATCAGAACAATCAGTTCATTATGAACCTGGACGCCCAGATCGAGTCTGACGGAAACATGGAATACAAGGTGGTGCTTATCGCCCGCAAGGATGGTGAAATAAATGACATTGCACTCCGTACCGAACTGGCCCCCAACATTGCACAATATATGATGGGATTGGGAGAAAAAGGTGGCTACTGCCCCCGGAATCTGGAGTGGAAATGGGGCGTTGAAAAAAATCAGGATGCCCTGTGGACCGGTAGTGTCAATGGAGGACTGCAACTCCGTTTCTATGACGACAAATACGAACGTCCGCTGAATACGAACTTCTACCACGAGAAACCGCTGCACATGCCGGTTTCGTGGTGTAACAACGGCAATGGAGGTATCAAGCTGAGTGCAGCAGGAAAAAACACCCTGATCAATGCTTATTCAGGAAAACGTACAGTCAAAAAAGGTGACCGCCTGTGCTTCTACTTCAACGTGCTGATCACTCCGTTCCGTACCATCAATCCCGACAAGCAATGGCAGGACCGCTATTATCACGGATATGACTTCATCGACAAGACTCATGAATTCGGAGCGACCGTAGTCAATATTCATCACGCCAATGCCATCAATCCGTTTATCAACTATCCTTTCCTGCGCACCAGAGAAATGAAAGCTTATATTGACGGAGCTCATGCAAAGAATATGAAAGTGAAGATCTACAATACGGTACGTGAACTTTCAAACAGCTGTACCGAGATCTTTGCCTTGAGAAGCCTCAACGGAGAAATTTTCTCCAAAGGTAAGGGAGGCGGATATTCCTGGCTTCAGGAACACTACGACCAGGATTACATCGCTGCCTGGTTTGCCTATAATGTACAGGATGCTGCGATTGTAAATACCGGAGTATCCCGCTGGCACAATTACTATATGGAAGGACTGGACTGGCTCGTCAAGAATGTCGGCATCGACGGACTGTACATTGACGACCTGGCTTTCGACCGCATGTCCATGAAACGTGTACGCAAGATTCTGAACCGTACCAACCCTGGTGCCATGATCGATTTGCATTCAGCCAACCAGTTTAACGACAAAGACGGCTTTGCCAACAGTGCAAACCTGTATCTGGAACACTTCCCCTACCTGGACCGCCTGTGGTTCGGCGAATATTTCTACTACGACATGCCGCCCGAGTTCTGGATGGTGGAAGTATCTGGTATCCCCTACGGACTGATGGGAGAAATGCTGTGGGAAGGTGGAAACAAATGGCGCGGAATGCTGTATGGCATGACCGGACGTAACCCGGGATATGGGGTGGACAACCGTCCTCTTTGGAAATTCTGGGATGAATTTGGAATGAAAGGCAGTGAAATGATCGGTTACTGGGTGAAGGATAACCCGGTCAAGACCGGCAGAGAAAAAACCCTCGCCACCATCTACCGTAAAACCGGAACCAAGACACTGGTCTCACTGGCAACCTGGGAAGACCATGATGTAGATGTTACCCTGCAAATTGACTGGGCTAAACTGGGTCTGGATCCGGCCAAGGTATCTCTGCATGCCCCGGCTATTGAGAACTTCCAGCCCGAAAAGACCTGGAAACCGGGAGACACCGTAACCGTTCCGAAAGGAAAAGGATGGCTTATCGTGATTGAATAACCGAAGGATTCCATCGAATAAAAACCATTTCACATGAAAAACAGAATACTAACCCTGACAACCTGTGTCTTCTGCCTGGCTCCGCAAGGATTTGCCCAGCATGTATCCGTTCAGGAACAGACAGAGACCCTGAAAACCTATAAATTCTCTGATCCGAATCCGGTAGCAACTCCTTCCAACCTGTTCTACCCCTACTTCCGGTTTGACGGATTTACGGCCAAAGGTGAAAACCGGGAATGGAAAACAGTTGAGCTGGAGAATGATTACATCAAGGTTACCCTCTTTCCGGAAGTAGGCGGAAAGATATGGGGAGCCGTGGACAAGACCACCGGTAAAGACTTTATCTACAAGAACGGAGTAGCCAAATTCCGTGATATTGCCATGAGAGGTCCCTGGACCTCCGGCGGTATTGAGTTCAATTTCGGTATCATCGGACACGCTCCTACCTCCAGCACTCCTGTGGATTATCTGGTCAGACAAAAAGATGACGGCAGTGTAAGCTGCTACCTCTTCTCCTACGAATGGCTGACACGCACGGCCTGGACTGTGGAAGTCAATCTGCCTAAGGACAAAGCCTACTTCACAACCCACACCACCTGGTACAACCAGTCCGATGTTGATCAGCCTTATTACCAGTGGATGAATGCCGGATACCGGGTTGGCCAGAAAGCTGAGTTCTGTTATCCGGGCGACCATCTCATCGGACACGGGGGTGAGGTTTCCTCGTTCCCGGTAGATGAAAACAACCGGAACATCGGATGGTATGACTCCAATAATTTCGGCAATTCCAAGTCTTACCACGTTCTGGGATATTACAATGACTATTACGGCATCTACTGGCACGGAGAAGATTTCGGATCCATCCATCATTCCAATTTTGATGAGAAACTGGGTATGAAAATCTTCCTGTGGGGACAGTCCCGTGAAGGAGGTATCTGGGAAGACCTGCTGACCGACCAGAACGGCCAGTACATCGAACTGCAGTCCGGCCGAATGTTCAACCAGCCGGCTTCCAACAGTGCCTACACCCCTTACAAACATCATTCGTTCGCACCTCAGATGACGGATGCATGGACCGAATACTGGTATCCCGTCAAAGGAATCAAAGGAGTGTCCAAGGCCAGTGCCATCGGAGCCTTGCACGTAATGCGTGAGGCTGACGGGCTGAAACTGGCCTTTTCACCGCTGGAAAAACTGTCAACCGATCTCAAGATCTACAAAGACCAGCAGCTGGTGGAAACACTGTCTCTGACTGCCAATGTCATGGAACCGGTCACCCTGACTTCCCTGAAAGGAAAAGACATCCCCGAAGGCCACCTGAAAGTAGTCATCGGAGACAATCTTCTGGTCTACTCGGATAATCCGGAAAACTTCGACCTGAAGCGCCCCATGACCCTTCCCGAAGATTTCAACTGGAATTCAGCTTTCGGACTTTATACCCAGGGAGAACAATGGCTGAACCAGAAAGTATGGGACAAGGCAGAAAGCTACCTGAAGAAATCCCTGGAACAGGATGCCAACTTCTCACCGGCTCTGGTACGCCTTTCCTCCCTCTATTACCGGGAAGGCAGATATCAGGAAATGATTCCCCTGCTGGAACGGGCTTTGGGGCTGAATACCTATGACGGAGAAGCCAACTACCTGTACGGACTGGCCAACCGCATGCTGGGCAATGCAACAGAAGCGAAGGCAGCCTTTGCCATTGCCACTTTTTCAGCTTCAGTGCGCACTGCCGCTTACGAACAGCTGGGCGAAATGTATGCCTGCGACCGGAACTGGACCAAAGCCGAACAATATGCAAAGAAGAGTCTGACTTACAATGCCATGAACCTTCATGCCCGTCAGTTGCTGACCATGATTTACAGAAAGACTGGCAGAACAGAACTGGCGAAAGAACAGATCAGTCAGGTGCTGGATCAGCTGCCTTTGTATCATGGTCTCCGTTTTGAAGAAGCCTGGCTGTCCGGAAACCATACTCCGGAACAACTTGCTTCATTCGCTTCCCAGATCCGTAATGAACTGCCGGCCGAAACTTATCTGGAACTGGCCGAATGGTATGAAAGAACCGGATGTGAGGAAGAAGCCATCGCCCTGCTCACCTGTGCCGGAAATCATCCGATAGCCCTGTATCAGAAAGCCTGGCTGCAGAACAGACAAGGAGCAGCTCAGGAAGCCCGGGAAACACTGGAACTGGCCAATGCCCAGTCACCGGATTATATCTTCCCCTTCCGTCCGGGAACCCTGAAGTACCTGGATTGGGCCGAATCGCAGTCAGCCAACTGGAAAATCAACTATTACCAGGGACTGATATACTGGACCAACCAGCAGAAGGACAAGGCCATTTTGAAAATGAACCTGTGTGACAATGCAGGCTATGCACCTCTGTATCTGTCGCGTGCACAACTCAAGGAAGGCGAAGCCAGACTGGCAGACCTGATGAAAGCCGAGCAGACAGATCCTTCATGGAGAACCGGCATGGCCTTGCTGAACTATTATACCGCAGAAAGCAACTGGGACAAGGTGGTAGAAACAGGCAAAAAGTACATCCGGAAATATCCGGACAACTATTACATCGGACTGAAATATGCCAACGGTCTGTGCGAAACCAGACAGTATGGTTCCTGCATTTCCCTGTTGAGCAAGATGCAGGTGTTACCGAACGAAGGTTCTTATGCCGGCAGAGCCGTATATCGTGCTGCTAACCTCTACCAGGCAATGGATCAGTTCAGCAAACGCCGGTATGATGCAGCCCTGAAATCCATAAAAGCCTCCGAAGAATGGCCGGAAAATCTGGGTGTAGGAAAACCTTATGATGATCAGATAGACAAACGGCTGGAAGATTATCTGGAAGCCAAGGTATATGAAAAGAAAGGAGAAACGGCAAAAGCCCAAAACTTGTTGGACAAAGTATCTTCCCATCCTACTTCCACCCGCAATTTCGAATCAGCGCATTTGCTGACGGCACTGGCTTTGCGTGACACAGGCAAACAGGCAGAAGCCGACAAGCTGGTTGCCTCCTGGAAAAAGGATTTCCCGGAAAGCAAACCGGCACAATGGTGTGCTGCCGTTTATCATGGAAACATGGACCAGGCCAGAGAACTGTTGAGCAGCAGATATGCTTCCAACGAGACTACTCCCTGGGAAACCGGTTACCGGGATACAAACTTTGACCTGATCGCAAGACTGTTCAAATAATTCTGCCCAACCGGACTGCTGTAACTCTGTCCGGTTACCAGACAAGAAGGAGGCCCCAAAATCATGTTTACTCCAGACATTAAAGATTTTGGGGCCTTCCCTTTCTTGAAAAAGCCCCGCAGATTTCTGATTTTTTTCTGAGAAAAAGTAGCAAAAGAAACTGATAATCAAACAATATACAAATTTCTCAGAAATCCGCGCGGCCCCCTGTCATTGTTTTTCGGACATATTCTCTTTACCTTTGCTCAAGTATAAATTCAAAGGAACATGACAAGAAAAAACCTATTAAGAAAAGCATTATCCGGACTGTTGATTCTGACATTGGCCGGATGTCATCCGGGGAAAGAAAAAACGCAGGAAAAATGCCAGACTCTCCAGATAGAAACGGAAACAGCAGCCGGAAGCATCCGCCTGTCAGAAGTGGCAAACGGCTCACTGGTTGTTCTGCCCACCTCCGATTCATTACTGCTCAGTGAAATAAACCAGATTCATCTGAAAAAAGATTTTCTATATGTAGCGGATCCGTCTGCCGTATATAAATTTTCTTTATCCGGAGAATGTCTCGGCGCAATCCGCCGCCAGGGAACAGGACCGGAAGAATATGCAAACGTAAGTGATTTTCAGACCGACGGTGAACATGTGTGGGTATTGAGCCGCAACACGCAATGCATAAACAGCTATTCATGGGACAACAGTTGTACCAGCCGCATCAATTTGGACCTCTGGATGGAAAACATCTGTCTGACAGACAGCAATACCCTATACATTTATACAGGCAATGACATGAGTAAGGATAACCGGTTCCAGCTTCATGCCTTGTCACTGAGTGATTCAAGCTCCACGCATCACTTCCTGCCTGTTGACAAGGCCAAAGCCCAATATCTGTTTGTAAAGTCAAAGAACATTTTCCATCAGAACGGATCGCACACCTACTTTACCCAGCTGTTCAACGACACCGTCTACAACCTGAACGCTGCAGCCTGTACCCCTGCATTTGTACTGGACTTCTCAGGCAAGAATATTCCGTCTTCTTTCTACAACCAGCCCTATGAACACATCATGGAGTTCTTTGAAAAACTGCATCAGGAAGACCGCTTTGCATACGGAACAGACTGTTTTCTGGAAACAGACAAAAACTACTGGGCCGGCTATTTCTACAAGAAGCAATACCGGATGTCCATCCTTCCCAAATCAGCTGACGGAAAGCAAATCTGTTTCGGTACACTTCTGGTTGACCAGCTGTATGATTATCCGGTCAATCTGACGGATGTAACATTGTTTGTCCAGGATAACGGACAGATCGTCCTTCCTTTACAGCCAGACGACATCATGGAATATGGCCGTACGCATTTATCCCCGTCCCAGCAACAGGAACTTGCAGACAAGCTTCACTATACAGACGACCAGAATCCGGTGCTGCTGCTCATCCGGGCCATCTGAACCAAAACCTCATCCATTCGTACAACCTAAAAAAACAAATTCTATGAAATCAATACAACGCAACACACTCCTCATCATATTTATGGTCTTGACGGTATGTCTTCCCTCATGCAAACAGGAAGGAACCGGTGAGAAATGGCAAAAACAACGGAATGAAAAAACAGATGTCAGAAACCGGATCCGGGAAATCAGTATGGAAGACGTACTGATCGGAGCCATGGCCAAACCTTATGTTTTCGATGATTATCTCATCATAGCTGACTACCGCTCCATGGAGAAAATGGTACACATCTTCAACAAGAACACATTTGCTCCCTTATGCAGTTTCGGAGATCCCGGACAGGGTCCCAAAGAAATAACCGTCCTCGGAACAGTGGCATGGAATCCGGAGAAGCGGGAACTGTACGTGACGGATCACGGCCAGCTCCGCATTCTCGGCTATCAACTCGACAGCCTGCTCCAGAATCCCGGATACGAACCATTTGTCAAGCTGAAACTGAACGGTATGAACTTCCCGAACGATTATTGCTACATCAACGATACACTGGCTTACGGCTCTTTCATCCAGCCCACCTCCTCTTCCACTTTCCTGCAGACCAGCGGCAAATGGAACATGCAGACAGGAGAAATCAAGCTCACGGCCTACACCCATCCGGCCGACCAGAAAAAACGTATCAGTTACGCCGTTTCTCCAGCCAGCCAGACGCTGGTGGAATGCAATGGCAGATATGATCTGATCAGCCTCTACAACCTGGAAGGCGAACTGCAATGCAATGTCTACGGTCCCAACTGGGATGAAAGCGGAGACAGAAAAAAACATTTCTCACAGGTTCAGATCTGCGGAGACAAGATCGTTGCCTTATACTCGGGACAAGACTGGAACAAAGGCAATCTGGGGGAAATATTTCATGTGTTCAACATGAAAGGCGACTATCTGAAAACTCTGGTTGTAGGCCGTCCCATCAACTACTTCTGCTACGATAAAGACAATAACCGGATCATCATGAATCTGGACGATGAAATCCAGTTTGCTTATCTGGATCTGGAAGGGTTATTGTGAAAAGTATGACAGAAAAAATGATTATGCTTTGCTGTATCCATTTAAGTTAGTCCCTGTTTAAGAATAGATTGCAAAACTCATTCAGTTGCTGCTGCATGCGTTCCTGTGGAATGAGAATGCGCTTATATTCAGCAACCATGGTAGGGCTAATCCCAATTTTTTAAGCATTAGTCCAGATTTTGACTGGACTATTACAGTCACATCTCGTGAAAGGTCACTTGATTCAATTTGTGCAGTTTTTGGCTGCACAAATTCAGTATTCAAATATTGTCTTATTGTTGCTATGAACGTTTCTGATGAAAGCCTCTTGAAGCATTACTTTTATGTTGGAGAATAATATTTATGATTTCTCCGAATTGCTGTTCTATTGATATTGCGATGTCGTTATTTTTCATACGCTTAATCTTAATTTATGTTTGCAAGCAGCTTCTCAAGTTCTGCTACTGCTGAACTAATAGTTATACTTTTCTCTTTTATTTCAGCCATCAACTCTGCCAAGGAGTGGTCATAAGATCTATCTTTTGCCTCGCTTTTTCTTCTGGTGTCATAATTCCGATCATAGCCTGACATCCAATAACAAGCTTGTTGGAACAGTTTTCCACGGCTCTTTCATTTAAGCTTAGATAAAGGCACATAATTCCCCCACCCACTTCT
>OGIU01000067.1_pt1 | contig 76359 bp, 85 predicted proteins | sample 1571791 | NCBI WGS metagenome assembly OGIU01 (sample SAMEA2582104, study PRJEB24529) | metagenome | biome: Human gut stool | place: China | collected 2011
TATACTTATAATGATACTGAAATTATAAATTCTTGTATAGGTGCATTATGAAATCACAAATTATATTGTGTTCCGGTGGGGCACGTAGTGGAAAAAGTGAATTTGCTGAACGTTTAGCATTGGCTACAAAAGGTTTAAAAGCTTATGTAGCTACGGGTCAAGCTTTTGATGAGGAAATGGTTGATCGCATCAAAAAACATCAAGAGCGACGGGGAGAAATATGGAATAATTTTGAAGTACCTTTGCATTTAGCTGATGAATGGGAAAATATCAGTAAATCAGCAGATGTAATTCTTATAGATTGTTTAACAATGTTTACTACCAACCACATGATGGCCCATGGCTCCATTTGTGGACAAGAAGATGCCAATCGGTTAGAACAGACAATACTGTCAGAGCTAAACCTTTTATTAGACTCGATACAATCATGTGAAGGTAAAACTGTTATATTTGTTACCAATGAAATTGGTTTAGGTATCGTGCCGGATAATAAACTGGCTAGATATTTTAGAGATATTGCTGGTCGAGTAAATCGAGCAGTAGCTTCTGTTGCAGATAAACTCTATTTAACAATCAGTGGTGTTACCATTGAATTGAAATCACAGGAGGTTCATATAAATGGCTAAGAAAATAATGTTTCAAGGGACGAGTTCTAATGTAGGTAAAAGTATTCTTTGTACTGCATTATGCCGTATCTTTTATAGAAAAGGTTTTAAGACGGTTCCTTTTAAAGCACAAAATATGGCCCTCAATTCTTATGTGACAAAATGGGGCGATGAAATTGGTCGTGCTCAAGTAGCTCAAGCCGAAGCTGCGGGCATTGATCCAATAGTTCAAATGAATCCTGTTTTATTAAAACCTACAGGTAATCAATCGTCTCAAGTTGTCTTGATGGGAAAGCCTGTTGGTGTATATAGTGCTAAGGAATATCATACTAAATATTCACTAACAGCTCTCGATAAGGTTAAAGAGTCTATCGATTTCTTAGACTCAAATTTTGATATGATGGTTATCGAAGGTGCTGGTAGTCCTGCAGAAGTCAACTTAAAAGCAAATGATATTGTAAACATGCGCATTGCTAAGATGACTCAAGCTCCAGTATTTCTCATTGCAGATATTGATCGAGGTGGTGCTATTGCGTCCATTATTGGTACTTTAGAATTATTAGAACCAGAAGAACGAGATCTTATTAAAGGTATCGTTATCAATAAATTCCGTGGTGATATCAAACTATTAGAACCAGCTCTTACATTCATTGAAGAAAAAACAGGTAAAAAAGTGGTAGGTGTTATTCCTGCCATTGAAAATCTCGATATTGATGAAGAAGATTCCGTTGCATTAGAGCACAAACGCTATAGTGGGTCTAAAGATATTCAAGTCGTAGTTATGCAAACACCTAAAATCTCAAATTTTACAGACTTTGATGCACTTAATTATGAGCCAGATGTATCGGTTCGTTTTGTAGGCCCTGGAGATATTATTGGAAAACCAGATTTGATCATTCTACCTGGTTCTAAAAATACATTGGCTGACTTGACGTATTTACGTGATACGGGTTTTGCTGATGAAATTAAAAGTTTAGCGTCCCAAGGTATACCTGTTATTGGTGTTTGTGGCGGTAACCAAATGTTAGGTAAAACTATTTATGATCCGCATCATATGGAAGGTGATATCGAGGAAATCGAAGGACTTGGCCTTGTTGAATCCTCTACGACTATGAAGGCTCAAAAAACTACCCATCAAGTACAATTCAATGTATCTAATTTACAATTCTTAAATGGTACTTTCAGTGGTGAGGAATTAGTAGGCTATGAAATTCATATGGGGGATACTACACCACTAGCAGATACGGTGTCTCGTTGCTTTACAATTACAAGTCGCAGTGAAGAGGCTGTAAATGTTATTGATGGTTTTATTGATGGCAATCATCAAGTAATGGGTACATATATTCACGGTATATTTGATAATGACGAGTTTAGACGTTTTATTATCAATCAATTACGTGAACGTAAGGGATTACAACCATTAGATGTAGTATTCCATTATTTTGACCATAAAAATGCGGCATATAATCGCTTAGCTGATATTGTGGAGGAACATTTAGATATGGATTATATTATGTCTACCTTGGGATAGTAGAGGAGATATATGGAACATTTAGCAATTTTTCACTGGTTTTCAAAGTATAGCTTTGTGTGCATACCAGTTTTAGCATTTTTATTAGATTTAATTATTGGGGATCCAAATAGTAAATATCATCCCGTCGCCGTTATTGGGCGTATAATATCTTTTTTTGAAGCCGTCCTTTATAAGGACACTGATAATGATACGAAGAAATTGTGGTACGGTGGTATTACAGTAGGTTTAATTCTTATATCGGTATATATAATAGTATCTTTATTATTATGGCTAGGTGGAGTAGTACATGAATGGGTATACTATGCTCTCGAAGTAGTGATTCTCTACATAGCCATTTCTCCACGTTCATTGGCTGGCGCAGGTTTTACGATTAGTCAGTTAATAAAGCAAGGTAATATTGTAGCTGCTCGTAAACGTTTATCATGGATTGTGGGACGTGATACTGAAGACTTAGACGAAAGTGAGATTACTCGGGCTACAGTAGAAACAATTGCGGAAAATACTGTAGATGGCATAATTGCGCCTTTATTCTACTTTATAATCGGTGGCCCTGTGGGGGCTATTCTTTATAGAACTGCTAATACTATGGATTCTATGTTGGGCTATAAGAATCAAAAGTACTTGTACTTTGGTCGTGTAGCTGCACGCTTTGATGACATATTAAATTGGATTCCTGCAAGACTTACGTTTGTATTACTTGTAATTTCTGCATTCTTTTTACGCTTTGATGCTAAAAAGGCAATACAAATCGGTTTACGTGATGCAAAAAAACATCCTAGCCCTAATGGAGGGTATGCAGAAGCACCTGTAGCAGGTGCCTTACATATTCGTTTAGGAGGTTATAATCAGTATTTCAAAAAAATGACCTTCCGTGAATATATGGGTGATCCTATTGAAAAGTTGAATCGCAACCATATTACTCGAACAATTTATATGATGTATGTTACGACTATACTAATGGTCATCATTAGTACAGTCATTACCTATGGGATGAATGTATAATGACACCTTTTTTTATAGCATTACAATTTTTAACGCGCTTAAAACTTGTAAATCAAAATGAATGGTCTGTAGAGGATTTTGGTAAATCGGTAGTTGCCTTTCCTTATGTGGGCCTTATTGTTGGTCTCATATTAGCTATATTGTATGGCGTATTATCGCCATTTATTCCGATTATGCCATTGATGTTAATTATCGTTGTGGCTGAGTTTTTAATAACTGGTGGTCTTCATGCTGATGGTTTGATGGATACTAGTGATGGTTTGTTTTCCGGACGTGAAAGAGAACGTAAACTAGAAATCATGAAAGACAGTCGTATAGGCTCCTTTGGAGTTGTTGCTTTTGTATTTGTTACACTTTTGAAATGGCAATTATTAGCTTCGATTCCATCGACCGAGTTTATTCCTATGGCACTCATTATGATGCCATTAATGAGCCGCTGGTCTATGGTTTTTAGTATTCGATCCTATCCATATGCAAGAGAACAGGGGATGGGCGCTGCTTTTGCCAATTTTGCACCTAAACGTGTCATTACTTACAATACAATATCTACGTTTTTTATGCCTATCGTATTACTATTGATCGGGTTAGTATTGTATTCACTTTTATATGGTGCTTTTGCTATTTTTGCAGTACCTGACGTTGGTTATATAGTAGGATTAGGTATCTTAGTATATGCTACGATAGGTATTTTCCAAATCAATATTATAAGTATGATAATTGCTTATATTATCAACCGATTACTGAACCGTTATATTGTAAAAGAGCTGGGCGGTACTACTGGTGATACATATGGATTTGTTGTAGAGGTAACTGAAGTATTATTGATTTTGGTATACGTCATTATTCTATCCATATTATCTGCTACAGTAGTTGCAAATCCAACTATGTTCTAATTGGATCATAATTTTGTCTAGCTATTAACCAGTATGAGTTATTTAATACTTCATTTAGTTTAATGTGAAAGGAGTTTAATGTGACCTATTATGTAAGAGCCCCAGGTACATGTGGGGAATTTCTACAAGGTTCTATTGATGGACAATCATTTTTAGTGACTTGTCCTATTAATCGATACTCCTACGCATTAAGTAATGTAATACATCCTTTTTCTAAAACCTATTGTGCACTACAACCTAAGTCAGCTCAAGCTAGAAAGCTAGTCGAACAATTAGTTTATTCTAAAAAAAATACTAGTATATGTCCTCCAGTATATGTTCGTTCTGATATTATACAGGGTAAGGGCATGGCATCTAGCTCAGCTGATATTTCTGTAACGGCCATGGCTACCGCTTTAGCAATGGATTATGATTTGTCTTTAAAAGAGCTAGAGCAAATCTGTTTGTCTGTAGAGCCTACGGATGCCTCATTTTATCAAGGTGTTACTCAGTTTGATTATATTAAGGGGAACATATCTCAACCGCTAGGTATGTGTCCGCCTTTAAAAATACTCGTCTTTGATGAAGGCGGTAGCATTGATACGGTTAGCTTTAATAAACAAGCAGATTTACAAAATAAAATTTTAGAAAAAGAATCTATTATACAAGAATCCTTTGATTTATTTAAACAAGGCCTTGCTACGCATGATATAAAGCTTATAGGCCAAGCTGCTACATTGAGTGCCTTTGGCAATCAGCGTATTTTATATAAACCTAATTTATATGACTTTCACGATATAGGTAATTCTTATAATAGTGTGGGAACAATCATCGCTCATAGTGGAACTATTATGGGACTATTATTCCCCGTTGATTATGGTCGTATTGATGATTGTAAGAATGAAATTACACGCAAGTTGCCACAATTATCCTATGTAGATACAGTTGAAACTACGAATGAAGGATTAACTTATATCAAACGATAAAGTATTTCATAGAAAGAGAATAGTATGTCTAAAATACACGGAGGCAATATTTTTCAGTTTGCCCATGAACAACGAATTGAGCCATATGAGGTTATTGATTTTAGTGCTAATATTAATCCACTAGGTCCTAGCCAACTTGGATTGTCTGCATTAGAATCTCAATTACAATATATATCACATTATCCAGATGCTACAAATGATGATGTATTAAATGCAATTGCTGATATCTATGGTATGAATAAAGATCAAATTGTAGTTGGCAATGGAGCGGCAGAACTATTATATGCAATTTGTCGGTTACCTGGCTATACGGGCGCTTTTGTTCCCGCACCAGGTTTTTCTGAATATAAAACAGCTTTAGAAGCAAGTAGAATACCGGTACGCGATATATATTATCGACCACGGGAAGATGAACATGGAAAACCTTATTTTGAGGTTCCTTATTTAGCATTAGAAACTTTTGCAGCTGAATTAAAGGGACAAGATGGTCGGATTATCGTATTTTTAGCGAATCCAAATAATCCAGATGGCACATTACTCGATAAAAATCATATTCGTACGGTAGCAGGTATGTTAAAAGATGCTAATAGCTTATTGGTTATTGACGAGTCCTTTATCGACTTTGTTGGAAACGATACATTACAAGATAATGAATACTCCATGCGCTCCTTAGTCAATGAATTTGATAATATTATTGTAGTTCATTCTTTTACAAAATTCTATGCCGTGCCAGGGCTACGAATTGGTGCTGCTTTCAGCAATCCTCTTATCATTGAGCAACTAAATAGTTTTATTCCCACTTGGTCTGTTAACACATTAGCTCAATCCTATACAGAGGCGGCTTTGAATGATGTAGAGTATGTGAAACGAACAAAACAAGTATTACATGAAGAGCAACTTTTTATGCATAACTCATTAGATACTATAGATAGTATTACTGTATATCCGCCTTCAGCTAATTTTATGTTGTTCCACATTGAGCAAGAAGGAATAACGGCAGAGTCGATTAATGAAGCTCTTAAAAAAGATAATATGATTGTTCGCAACTGTGATTCTTATATGGGATTAAATAATCAATGGGTTCGCGTTGCAATTAAAGATCATGATACTAATGTTAAGTTAGTAGAAAAATTAACAGATATTTTGAAAGTATAGGAAGACTATGAAGACATTGTATATTGTGCGCCATGGTGAAACTGATTGGAACAAAATGGGAAAATACCAAGGCATCACAGATGTTCCACTTAATGAAAATGGTTTAAATCAAGCAAAGGCATGTGGTCAGGCTCTTAAAGATGTTAAGTTTGATCGCATATTATCTAGTGATTTGAGTCGTGCTTTAGTTACAGCTGAAGTCATTCGCGGTGAACGTACTACTCCTATAACAGTAGATAAACGCTTACGAGAACTTAATTTTGGTGATTGGGAAGCTATGTTGTTTTCAGATATCGAAGATCGTTGGCCTGGTTTGATTGATGAAATGTATTTGCGACCACATTTAGTTAAGGTTCCTAATGGTGAAAGTTTTAAGAATTTACAAGACCGTGCGTGGGCAGGTCTAGAGGAATTCATCAATGTTAATAATGAGGAGGAAACACTTCTCATTGCTTGTCACGGTGGAACTATACGAACTTTATTGTGTAAATTATTAGATATTTCCATTAGTCATTGTTGGAATTTTAGTCAAGGTAATACAGCAATTAATCGTATTTTCTACAATGGCATGGGAGAATTTGATCATAATATTTTAAATTTGCTCAATGATACAGCGCATGTAGATGTATTACAAGGTCATGCATAATGCGACTAGATAAATTATTAGCTAATAAAGCCTATGGTAGTCGAAAAGAAGTTCATCAAATCATAAAGGATAGAAGGGTTACCATCAATGGTAGTATAACAACGAAAAAAGAAACTCACATTGATATTGATGTTGATGTAGTTGCTGTTGACGATAATATTGTTAGTACTACTCAACTATATTATGTAAAATTTCATAAGCCAAAGGGCTATGTGACAGCGGTAGAAGATTCTAGTCACCCCGTTGTTATGGATTTACTCCCTCCAGAATTCATAAAAATGGGAGTAGTTCCCGTAGGCAGATTAGACAAGGATACAGAAGGACTTTTATTATTGACTAATGATGGTGTGTGGGGACATTCTATCATCAATGGTAATAAACATGTGCCTAAGGTCTATTACGTGGAATTTGATGGAGAACTATCTAATGAAGGTATACAACGTATTAAAGAGGGGATTCTTCTTGGAGATGGTACGCAATGTAAACCTGCAGAAATCGAATCTGTATCTTTACACTCAGCACATATAACGATTGAAGAAGGCAAGTATCATCAAGTTAAGCGCATGATTGGTGCTGCAGGTGGTACAGTAACGTATTTGAAACGTCTTACGATAGGTCATGTTGATTTAACTGGCATTGAAGAGGTTGGTTCTGTAATGGACTTGACCGTTGAACAGATAGAAGGCTTTAAAAAATAGCATAAAATTCTATTCAATATAGGCATTTTATGGTAAGATTAATTGTACTTTATAGACTAGGAGCAAGATTATGAATGGATTAAATCTGCTACAACAGTATATTAAAGAGCAAGAATTAACAGGCGTCATTTTGATAAGCCCTATAAATTTACATTATTTTGCAGGTTTTACTGGTACAACAGGCTTTGCTATTATTACACAAGATAAAGCCTTTATGATTACTGATTTCAGATATACTGAGCAAGCTACAAAACAATGTGAAGGATATACAGTCATTCAATATGAATCCTCTGTTATGGATACTCTTGTAGATATATTCAATGAGCATCATATTCACGAAGGTTTATTCGGTATTGAAGGCAAGCAAATGCCGGTAGATACGTATGAAACCTTATGTGATACATTAGATGAACGCTTTAATTTTACATCTATCAATTTTGCTAAACTACGAGCAGTTAAGCGAGAAGATGAATTAGAGTTATTACGTATAGCCGCTAAAATTGGTGATGATTCCTTTGCTGCATTGCTACCACAACTTAAGGTGGGGATGACAGAAAATGAAGTTCGCATCATTTTAGAAACGGAAATGTTGAAACGTGGCTCTGAGGAACCTTCCTTTGCCACAATAATTGCTTCTGGGAAACGCTCTAGTATGCCTCATGGTGTAGCTAGTGACAAGGTTATCGAAGCAGGCGATTTTGTAACTATAGATTTTGGTTCTGTTTACAAAGGTTATCATTCTGATATGACGAGAACTATTGTAATGGGTCCTGCATCAGAATTACAAAAAAAGCTGTATAGTATAGTTTTAGAAGCACAAAAACGCGGCGTTGCAGCTGTTCGAGCTGGTATTACTGGTAAAGAATTAGATGCAATTTGTCGTGATTATATTAAAGAACATGGATATACCAAGGAATTTAATCATGGCACTGGTCATGGATTAGGTCTTGAAATTCACGAAGAACCAGTAGCTAATACTAAATCTGATACGGTATTTACAGAAAATATGATCATTACGGTAGAGCCTGGTATTTATATTACCGGTACTATCGGATTGAGAATAGAGGATAGTGTCATCGTCAAATCTGACGGCTATGAGGTGTTGACACACAGTCCAAAAGAGTTAATTGAACTAAGTATTTAGAAGGAGAAAAGTTAGATGATTTCCAGTAATGATTTTCGCCCAGGTGTGACCGTTGAAATTGACGGTAATGTATGGCAAGTAGTTGATTTCCAACACGTTAAACCAGGTAAAGGTGCTGCATTCGTACGTACTAAAATGAAAAACTTGCAAACTGGTTCCGTAGTAGAGCGTACATTCAATGCAGGTGAAAAAGTGCCAAAAGCACATGTTGATCGTCGTCGTATGCAATACTTATACGAATCTGATGGCTCTTATACATTCATGGATAACGAAACTTACGACCAAGTTGAACTTACCCTTGAACAATTAGGTGATGCTAAAAACTTTCTTCTTGAAAATATGGAAGTATCCATCATGTTCTTCCAAGGTATCGTAATCGGTATCGATTTACCTGTAGCTGTTGAACTTCGCGTAGTTGAAACAGATCCTGGCATCCGTGGCGATACTGCAACTGGTGGTAATAAACCAGCTGTATTAGAAACAGGCTACACTGTAAAAGTACCTCTCTTCATTGAAGTAGATGATGTACTTCGTATTGATACTCGTACAGGACAATACATCGAACGTGCCTAATACTCATTGATATGTATTGGGGCTAGATCTTTTCATGGAATCTTATTCCCCATATATCGTAACATTTGCACTGTAAGCACTTGTCGTCTATGTAATTATATATAGGGACAAGTGCTTTTTTGAAAGAGGCCAGTATGACCAAGAAAAATACTGAACTAGAGTCTGGTAAAATCAAGATTAACGAAGATGTATATGCCACAATTGTAACAATGACTGCACTTGATACAAAGGGTATACATCATATGAGCTCCACCTTTAATGATGGTGTTAATACCTTTTTTAGACGTAAGTCCGATCATGAAGGTGTTAAGATATCTTTTAATGATGAAGGAGCTATATTAGTTACACTATATGTATGCATTCAATACGGATATCGTATTCCTGATGTTGTTTTACGCCTACAAGAGCGCATTAAAACTGCTTTAGTCTCTTATACAGAAATTGAGGTTCAAACCATTGATGTAGTTGTACAAGACATTATTTTTGATGACTTAGTAACGCCGCAACATCCATAGGAGGTATCTCTATGAGTTCAGACAATCAATTAAATTATGGCTTAGATACGGATACCATTGATATTGCAGATTCTGTCATCATTGATGTAGCGACGAAAACTTTAGGTACTATTCCTGGTATTCATTCTTTAAGTCCACGCTTTTACGATGAGTTAGTAGAGGGTATTACCCATGCGTTTGGTCAACGTAGCTTACCTGGTATCAATGTAAAACATCGTAAAGGTTTTATTGAAATTAATATTTATATCAAAGCATTGTATGGATATAATCTTATTGAATTATCCAAACAGCTGCAGTTAGAAATCAAACAAATCTTAAAAAATATGTTAGATCTTGATCATGTTAAGGTTGATGTGCATATTGAAGGGATTGTAAAAGAAAAGGAGCCAGTTTTACATGGTAACTAAGCGAAATCGGCGAGAAGCTCGTCAATACGCATTCCAAATGTTATATGCTAATGAATTTCATACCGATCAAAATGATGTTCAATTTCCTGAAGGAAATATCCATAAAGCAATGGATAAGGCATATGCCAATAGTATTATAGAGGGTGTATTATCAAATACTGAAGTAATTGATGCTACATTACAGCCATTCTGTAAATCTCGTAAGGTAGCAAATCTAGATAAGGTGGATCGGTCTATTTTACGCATTGCCGTTTGGGAAATGACAAATGAAGTGGAACCGTTAGAGCCATCTATTGCTATTAATGAAGCCATTCAATTAGCAAAAGAGTTTGGCTCTGATACATCTTATAAATTAATTAATGCAATCTTAGACGCATATAATAAGAGTAAATAATGAAACGATATTACTTAGGCATTGATACGAGTTGTTACACCACAAGTTGTGCCATTGTAGATAGCGACTTTTACATAGTAGGGGAAGCACGTAAAATCTTAGAGGTAAAACCAGGTGAGCGAGGACTACAACAATCAAATATGGTCTTTCAGCATACAAAGGCATTGCCTAAACTAATGTCAGAATTGCCTCAGGTACCAATTAGCGGTATAGGTGTTAGTGGCTTTCCACGCCGTGAAGAACGCTCTTATATGCCTGCCTTTATGGTCGGATTAGGACAAGGGCAAACCTTGAGTCATCTTATGAATGTACCTTTACACATTTTTGCACACCAAGAGAATCATATATTAGCAGCACTGAGAGAGTTAGCACATATTCCGACTGATCCATTCTTGGCATTACATCTGTCAGGTGGTACTACAGAGCTAGTATATTGTCATTATCAAGGTGAAGGGATTTTTGAATCTCAGATTGTTGGCGGTTCTAAAGATTTACAAGGTGGACAATATGTTGATCGCATCGGTGTCGCTATGGGCTTACCATTTCCTGCAGGTAAACATTTAGAGGCATTAGCATTACAAACTACAGAATATGAACCATTGCCATCATCTGTAAAAGACGGATGGATTAGCTTTGCCGGCCCTTGTAGTGCTGCTATGCGACGTATAAGCGAAGCTATGAGTGATACGGATAAATCTAATTTAGCTAGAGCTGTTTTTACTTCTATTGGAAATGCTCTAGAGAAAATGATAACTTATCATACTAAAGAGAAACCTGTACGTACACTTATCGCTGTAGGTGGTGTGATGAGTAATAGTTTACTTCGTAAGCGGATGGAAACCTATTGTAAACAAAATTATCTAAAATTACATGTGGCACAGCCACAATTTTCTGTTGATAATGCCACAGGTAATGCTTTTGGTGCTGCGTATTTACAAGAATCTAGAGGATAATCGTGAATGTATTAACCATTACACAATTGAACAATCTCATAAAGCGTACTTTAGATCGTGAGTATCTATTAAAGAATGTATACGTAAGTGGTACCATCATTAATGCCAAACGCCATAGTAGTGGACATATGTATTTTTCTTTAAAAGATGAGGAATCTGCTATTGATGTGACAATGTGGTCTAGTACCGTTATGCAAAAGGGACTAGCTAATGCCATTCAAAATGGTTTATTAGTAACTGTAAAAGCATCTGTTAACTTTTACAATAAGATGGGCCGTTTAAATCTCATTGCATCAGATATGCAGATAGGGGCTAAAAGTCCGTTACAGCTCGAATTTGATGCTTTAAAACGTGAATTAACTGCCCTAGGGTACTTTGATGATAGTCATAAACAAAGTTTACCGTACATGGCGAGTTGTATTGGTATCGTTACATCTCAATCTGGTGCCGTATTGCATGATATTCTACATGTCAGTGAGAGACGCAATCCATTGGTTCAATTTAAACTGTTTTCCGTTCCTGTACAAGGTAATACCGCAGGTCCAATTATAGCTAAAGGAATAGCTACGGCAGATGCTGATCCAGATGTTGATGTCATCATCATTGGTCGTGGTGGTGGATCTATGGAGGACTTGTGGTGTTTCAATGATAGAGCTGTTGTAGAGGCAATTTATAATGCTCATACACCGATTATTTCGGCGGTAGGTCACGAAACGGATTATACATTATGTGATTATGTTGCTGATGTACGTGGTGCTACGCCTAGTCATGCTGCAGAAATGGCAGTACTTCCAATTACTACATTACAAGATCAGCTGACAGAAAAAGAAGAGTATTTACACGAATATATGCGCTATACACTACAACAAAAACGTACAGATTTAACATTGCTCTTTAATCGAAGACTTGGCATTCCAGCTCTGCAATTTTTACATAAGCAAAAATCACATTTACAAGAGCTTTCACAAACTTTAACTAATGCAACTAAAGAACGTTGCAATACAGAGAGACATAGCTTAGCATTATTGGCACAACAGTTAGAGTCGCTAAACCCATTACAAATAATGGTTAAAGGCTTTGCAAAGGTTGAACATGATAACGAACCTATTACATCGGTTGTCCAATTACAACCAAATGACGATATACGAGTTACACTAGCTGATGGTTATATTACTGCTACGGTAAAGGAGGCGCACAAGGATGGCCGCATCACTAAAAAGTTATGAGAAAAAATATAAGGCCTTAGAAGATATTGTTAAGCAATTAGACGATGGGGATATGACCATTTCTGAGCTTTTATCACAATATAAAAAGGGCTTAACTTTGGTAAAAGAATGTGCTGAAATGCTTGACTCTGTTGAAGATGAAGTACAACAAATTATCGAAGAAGTCCGCATCAGCGAATAAGGAGATTCTATGTTCAAAGATTATTTAGCATCTAGCAAACAAAATATTGAACAATGGTTAGGCGAAGTACTTAATAGCCCAAATCAAGAATTTGAACAACTTTATGAATCTATGAATTATAGTTTAATGCAAGGTGGCAAACGAATACGACCTATTTTAACTAAGGCTGTGTTGGAAATGCTTCATAAAGAGCCAGCTGATTATAAGGAATTTCTATGTGCTATGGAGTGTATCCATACGTATTCATTAGTTCATGATGATTTACCAGCTATGGATAATGATGATTATCGCAGAGGTAATTTGACCAATCACAAAGTATACGGTGAGGGACTTGCTATTTTAGCCGGTGATGGGTTATTAACATATGCCTTTCAATTGATGACTTCAAATACAGTTGCTAGTGCACAGCAAAAAATAGATGCTATAAAATGTGTTGCTACTGCGGCTGGTCCTGAAGGTATGGTTGGGGGACAAGCCTTTGATTTGCTCAGCGAAGATAAACATATTCCTTTAGAAGAATTAAAGGTTTTACATACTGGTAAAACAGGTGCACTATTTAACGCTTCTGTAGAATTAGGTCTTATTCTTGGAAGTGCTAATAAGACTACGCGAACAGCCCTTATGGAATATTCTAATTGCCTGGGATTATTATTCCAAATTACTGATGATATTTTAGATGTAACCGGTACTATTGAAGAATTAGGAAAAACACCCGGTAGTGATATTCGCCAACATAAATCTACCTATGTATCTTTACTAGGTTTAGAGCAAGCAAAACATCAAGCCTACTTAGTAGGTAGCCAAGCTCATGATGCGTTAAACTTGGTTTCTTATGATACAACTATACTATCAGCATTAATTGATTATCTTTTAGAACGTACGAATTAATGGGTATTACCTGTAGAAGGTATAAACAATGATTGATATATTACCACAAATAGCACATAATTATATCGCACAAGCTGCATTTTGGGGCTGGTTTACGGCTCAAGCTATCAAATTTGTATGGCAACTCTTAAGACATGGTAAATTCCGACCAGAGCGCCTTGTTGGATCTGGTGGTTTTCCAAGTTCACATACATCATTTGTAATTGCTACAACAACAGCGATTTACCTTAAAAATGGTGTAACGGATCTATTTATATTATCCTTAGTATTTTCAATTGTTGTTATGTATGATGCGTCTGGTGTACGATTAGAGGCAGGACGACAAGCTCAAATACTTAATCAAATTGTAGATTATTTTACCAAAAAGAATATACCTGTTGTCATTACACGTAAAGAAGCATTAAAAGAGTTGTTGGGACATACACCTATCGAAGTATTTGGTGGTTTAATTCTCGGTATTCTTGTGGCCTTTATTCAGTTTTATTGTATTTATCATGGTGTAATATGAGCAATAAAGAACGATTAGATATACTCCTCGTTAATCGAGGCCTTTTTGAAAGTAGAGAAAAAGCAAAAGCAGCTATTATGGCGGGCCTTATATTTATGGATACTACACGTATAGATAAAGCAGGCACCAAGATTCCTGTGGATGCCAATATTATTGTAAAAGGCAATACTTTACCTTATGTAAGTCGTGGAGGACTTAAATTAGAAAAGGCTATTCAAACTTACCCTATCGATTTACATGGGACTGTGATGATTGATATAGGAGCTAGTACAGGTGGTTTTACAGATTGCGCATTACAAAACGGTGCGTCTAAGGTCTTTGCCATCGATGTAGGATATAATCAATTAGCTTGGAAATTACGCCAAGATTCACGTGTAATCAATATGGAAAAACAAAATATCCGTACAGTTACTGTTGAACAAATAGGTGAACTTGTTGATTTTATTTCTATTGATGTAGCATTTATTTCTTTAGACAAAGTTTTACCAGTAGCTACTAATTTATTAAAAGATACGGGCTCACTTGTGGCCTTAATAAAACCACAATTTGAGGCTGGTAAAGAAAATGTTGGTAAGGGTGGTATAGTACGAGATGGTGAGATCCATAAAGAAGTATTACATCGTATTCTACAAGTTGCGTATGACTGTGGTTTATATACACACGGCTTAACTTTCTCTCCAATCAAAGGAATGGAAGGGAATATTGAGTTTTTAGGTTATTTTAAAAAGTACGAAGAAGGGGCTTTATCGATTAACGATGAATTAATTGATTCAGTCGTTATAAACGCTCATTCACTATAGGAGATTACTATGCGTATCGGATTCTTCCCTAATATGGGGAAAAGCAATATTATGGCAGTTTTAAAAATGGCTGCACATATTTGTAAAGATGAAGGTATCGAAGTATTTTTGCCAGATGATCTCGAATCAGATGCACCTGCACGAGTACTTAAGATTCCTGAAACTCATATTTTAAGTCGCCCAGAAATTTTTAAAGAAATAGATATTGCCTTTAGTTTCGGTGGTGATGGTACCATCATCCATCTTGCAAGACAAATTTATCCATATAATGTACCTGTTTGTGGTATTAATCTTGGCGAACTAGGTTTTTTAAACCAAATTGAAGTTCACCAAATGCAAAGCCATATTAAACGTATCGCTAACGGTGATTACAATATTGAAAAGCGCGGCCACCTATATGCATATATTGACCGCAATAATGGTAATGAAGAAGAGTTAGTACCAATCATTAATGAAATTGTCATTACTCGTGCTGAACCTGCTAAAATGGCTCGTATTAATATGTCTATTAATAATCAACACACGCAAATGTATCCATCGGATGGTTTAATTATTTCCTCTGCTACAGGTTCTACGGGCTATAATCTATCGGCTGGTGGTCCAATCATGAAACCAGATAATCGATCAATCATTGTCACCCCAGTAGCACCACATTTAATTCAAGGTGTAAGCCTTGTTTTAGAGGAACATGATACGATTCAAATTACAATGCCGGAAAGAGAACCACAATTACATATTTGTATTGATGGTACATTTGACTATACTTTTACAAATAAAGAAACCTTACATATAAGTTCTAACCCTGTATATTGTTTATTTGTACGATTCAAGGATCAATGTTTCTTTGGTACTCTATTTAAAAAGTTAGCATCTCGTCGAGATGAATTGTTATAACCAAATCTCAAGTGGGGTGGTTTTGTGATTAACATTAACAATGCTGTTCAATTCCAACATTTAATCTGGGATCGATGCATGGAAAATGCCAAAGTGGTAGTAGATGCTACATGTGGTAATGGCCATGATCTTTTATACCTTTCTAAACGGGCACAAAAAGCATGCCATCTATATGGAATTGATATTCAAATGAAAGCTATTAAAACTAGCAAAGAGCTTTTACAATCAAATGATATTGCGCCAGAAGTAAGTTTAACATTTATTCATGATTCTCATGATTTGGCGGTAGCTCATCAATTAAAGGATGAAGTTATCGATTTAATGATTTTTAACCTCGGATATTTACCTGGAGGTGATCATCAAGTTGTAACAAAACCGAACCAGACCATTGATGCCATAAATGAAGGTTTACAAAAACTTTCTAAGTCTGGAGTTATCACAATAGTTGCTTATCCGGGAACAACAGAGGGATTTGAAGAAATGCAGTCTCTTAAATCGTATTTATCAGATTTAGACCAGAAAATATATAATGTATGTCATTGGCATCCGATGAACCAGATACATAATCCACCTGAGTTATTTATATTGCAAAAACGATAAAACGAAATATATCTTTATTCATTATGAATAAAACTCATACTCAGTTAGTAAAACCCCCTTTATAGGGGATTTTAATTATACATGTATATTTTTCTATTTTTAAATTATTAATTCCCTATAAATAGATGAACCTTATGAGCTATGAATTTGTACGTTGTTATTATATAGAATATTAACAATATTTTAAATATTAATATAATATGCATAAGACGTATAATATATGCGATTTATACCATATATTAATTATGAATATATGGTATAATATTATCAGAAAGATACTATTCTCTTTTATGTGCAAGGTTTAAAAAAGGGAGTTCAAAATGAAACGCTATCGCTATAACAAAATTAAAGAGATCGTGCAGTCCAAGGCGATTGAAACACAAGAGGAGTTAGCTGCGGCTTTACTAGAAGAAGGTATTGAAGTAACACAAGCTACAGTTTCTCGTGATATTAAGGAATTGATGTTAATCAAAATTCCTACAGGCGATGGACATTATCGTTATGCATTATCTCCAGAGGAAAATGTAGTTTTATCTCGTAGTCGTATTAACCGACTATTCCAAGATTCTTTGATTAAGGTTGATCACAGTTTAAACCAAGTTGTATTACATACAATCCCTGGTTCTGCCCAATCTGTAGCATTTTCTATTGATCATGCAAAATGGACTGAAATTATTGGTACATTAGCAGGGGATGATACTATTTTGTTAATTGCAAAATCTGAAGCTGAGGTTCCAGCAATTTTAGCGAAAATTCAAGATTTAATGAAGGACTAATAATATGTTAACGCAAATGAGCATTCGCAACTTTGCGTTGATTGAGCAAATGAATATTTCATTTAATGATGGCATTACTATCTTTACCGGCGAAACTGGGGCAGGGAAATCCATTCTTATGGATGCCTTTAGTATCCTATTAGGAGAACGCGCAAGTAGCGAGTTTATTCGTCACGGTAAAGATAGTTTTGTTATTGATGGAATATTTGATATTGCTAATCACCAAAGTATTCAAGACCTATTAGAGTCTAAAAATATCATGATAGAAGAAGGCCAGTTAATTCTATCTAGATCTTTTAACCGTAATGGCAAATCTAGTATTTTGGCTAATGATCAACCAATACCTTTAAAAGCTTTAAAGGAAATCGGTCAATACTTAGCAGATATTCACGGACAATATAGCAACCAACGCTTACTAGATGCTGATACACATCATGAATATTTAGATACTTTTAATAAAGAAGGAAAAGACGCCTATAAAACTTATACTGATGCGTATAAAATTTATAAGCAAGCAAAACAAGATGTAGATCATTTACAAGAAAATATGTCTGAGCGAGCTCGGGAGCTTGATATGCTTAGATACCAAATCGACGAAATTGAAGACGCTGGTCTAAGTGTTGGTGAAGATGTAATTATTGCTGAAGAACTTAAGCGTTTAGACAGTTTTGAACATATCGATAAGGTATTAGGTTCTTGTTATGATGCTTTTTATAATGGCCGCCAACCATTACTTGATACGATTAACTCTATTAAGGTAGAGGTTAATGATTTAGTAAAATATGATGGCGAGTTAAAAGACATATCTGAAATGGTTGACTCTGCTTATTTTCAACTAGAAGAAGCCGCGCAATCTTTAGATCGTTATAGAGACACCATCAGCTACGATGAAGAACGTTACAAGTATTGCCAAGATCGAGATACAATAATTTACGGGTTAAAGAAAAAATATGGTGAAACTGTAGAGGAAATTTTAGCATACGAAGAAAAGGCACAAGCTCGTTTAGAAGAATTAGAAAGCCTTGTATTTGCTCAAGACGAATTAGAAGCTCGTTTAGAAGAAGCGAAAAAGGCAGCAGAAGAAGCCTTAACTGTTTTACACGAGGTACGTCTTAAAAATGCAAAAATTATTGCTACGGCCTTACATCAAGAACTAGTAGATTTAGGTATGCCAAAAGGGGATATTCAATTTCAGATTGAAGATGGTATTAAATTATCTTCATTGGGTGCAAAATCCATTGAAATGTTATTTTCCGCAAATAAGGGGGAGCAATTATTACCACTACATAAAGTAGCTTCCGGTGGTGAGTTAGCCCGTATTGCATTAGCCTTTAAATCTGTATTCCGAAGTGATACCTTTAAAACGATGGTGTTTGACGAAATTGACGTCGGTATCAGTGGTGATATAGCACTTAAGGTGGCAGAGAAAATACTTAATTTATCTAAAACCAATCAAGTATTTTGTATTACTCATTTGCCTCAAACTGCAAGTATTGCTAAACAACATTATCATCTATCTAAAATCGAGCAAGATGATCGTACAATCTCTACATTAACGGTTTTAAATGAGGAAGAACGAGTGACGCAAATTGCATCTATGATGTCAGGCAAGGGAATGTCTGCTACAGCACTTGCGGCAGCTAAAGAACTTATTGACCATTTTAATTGACTAAAATCGCATAATTACTTATACTATTAGTATTAAATGAATATGTTGATAGAGGTGCGAGTATTAAGAGTAATCATGAGGAGTAGGCATGCATTGATCCATGATAAAAGGGATGCTTGCCGAAGTTCGATGATTGCGACTCATCGTTCTGGTTGTCTATTTAATAGATAGACAACTGTCATCAATCCTGTATTGGTGGAGTGCTATCATTGAGCTTTTCGTAAGAGTATATATAGCTATATAATCTATAAGGCCAGTGGATGCATCCACTGGCTTTTTTGGAGGTATATATGATTCGAGTAATGGTAAATGGCGCTGGCGGCAAAATGGGTCGTGAAGTAGTTAAAGCAGTACATAATGATCCTGAATTAACATTAGTTGGTGGTATTGATCCAACTAAGGCAGGGGAAGATGTAGGCTCCGTAGCAGGAATCAAACAATTAGGTATCAAGATGAATGCCTCCATCGATGAGGTGTTAGATACAAATAAACCTGATGTTATTGTAGATTTTACTAATCCTGCTGTTATTTATGAAAACGCGAAAAAAATGTTATCGGCTGGGATCCATGTTGTCATCGGTACTACAGGATTGACCGCAGAACAACGCGATGAACTTGATACAATAGGTCGTTCCAATCAAGCAAATTGTTTAGTGGCGCCAAACTTTTCTCTTGGGGCGGTAATGATGATGAAAGTCTCTGCAGAGCTCGCTCCATATTTCCCTAATGTAGAAATTATAGAATTACATCATAATCACAAATACGATGCGCCTTCTGGCACAGCTATTTTAACAGCTAAATTGATTAACGATGCTAAACAAGCTGCTAAGGTAACTGCTGATGAGGATTTGACTCGTGAAAGCTTACCAGGTGCTCGTGGTGCTAAGGTTGACGATGTAACAATTCATAGTGTACGCCTTCCAGGTTATGTGGCTCATCAAGAAGTATTATTTGGTGGTTATGATGAAACATTAACTATACGTCATGATAGCTTAAGCCGTTTATCTTTTATGCCAGGCGTAGTATTAGCATGTAAAAAAATTAGTTCTAAAACTGGCTTAACATACGGTTTAGAACATTATTTATAATATTTGTACAAGGAGATGTATCAATGAAAAAACCTAATGTTGCTATTCTAGGTGCTACTGGTGCAGTAGGTGCTGAATTTATTACACTTATTGAAGAACGTAACTTTCCTTATGAAAACTTAAAACTATTAGCTTCCGCTCGTTCTGCAGGTACAGAACTTACTGTGAATGGTAAAACATATATTGTAGAAGAAGCAAAACCTGAATCTTTTGATAATATTGATATTGCATTATTTGCAGGTGGCTCTATATCTAAAACATTAGCTCCAGAAGCTGCTAAACGTGGTGCTATTGTAATTGATAACTCTAGTGCATTCCGTATGGATCCTGAAGTTCCTCTTGTAGTACCAGAAGTTAACCCAGAAGATATTTTAAAACATAAAGGTATCATTGCAAATCCTAACTGCTCTACAATCATTATGAGCTTAGGTTTAAAACCTCTTCATGATATTTCTCCTATTAGACGCGTAATTGTAAGCACATACCAAGCTGTATCTGGTGCAGGTAAAGAAGGTATTGAAGAACTTGAAAATCAAGTAAAACAATATACTGCAGGCAAAGAGATGACAGCAAATCTATTACCAACAGGATCTGCTCCTAAACACTATCCTGTAGCTTTCAACTTATTGCCACAAATTGATGTGTTTTTAGAAAACGATTATACTAAAGAAGAAATGAAGATGGTTTACGAAACACAAAAAATTCTTCATGACGAAACTATTCAAGTAGTTCCAACTACAGTTCGTGTTCCTGTATATCGCTCCCATTCTGAATCTGTCTTGGTAGAAACAGCAGAACCGGTATCTGTAGAGGCTTTCAAAGCGGCATGTGAAAAATTCCATGGTTTACAAGTTAAAGATAATCCTGCTGAACAAATCTACCCTATGCCATTGTATACATCTAATCAAAACGACTGTGAAATAGGTCGTATTCGTAAAGACTTATACAATGACAACGGTATGAACTTCTGGATTGTAGGGGACCAAATTCGTAAAGGTGCAGCTCTTAATGCGTTGCAAATTGCTGAGTACTTGGTGGAAAAACAAGCATTTTAATCTATCAAGGGGAGGATATATATGAAAACCTTTGGTCGAGTGTTAACAGCTATGGTGACATCCTTTAATAGTGATGGATCCGTAAATATTGAAAATTGTATTGATATCGCCAATTATTTGTTAGATAATGGCTCTGATGGTCTTGTAGTTTGTGGTACAACGGGTGAAAACCCAACTATGTCTAGAGACGAAAAATTAGCTCTATTTAATGCGATTGCAAAAGAATGTGGACATAAAGGTTCGATTATTGCCAATGTAGGCAGTAACGATACAAAAGCTTCTGCAGACTTTGTAAAGGAAGTCTCTAAAATCGATGGTATCGATGGTTTGCTAGTTGTAGTACCTTATTACAATAAACCTAACCAGCAAGGTCAATATTTGCATTTTAAAACTATTGCAGAAGCTACTACATTGCCAATCATGGTGTATAATGTTCCAAGTCGTGTGGGGACAGGTATTTTCCCAACTACCTTAGTTCAACTACATAACGAATATCCACATATTTGTGCGATTAAAGAGGCAAGTGGTAATTTGATGATTGCTTCTGAAATTAAGCGCTTAATGCCTAGAGATGATTTCATGGTATATAGTGGGGATGATGGTCTTACATTACCGATGCTTTCTATTGGGGGATGTGGGGTAGTATCCGTAGTATCTCATGTAGCAGGCAAAGATATGAATGCTATGATTCAAGCTTATGAATCTGGTCATAATCACGAAGCGATTCGTATTCATCAAGCCTTATCAGAAATCATAAAAGCAATGTTCATCACCACAAATCCGATTCCTGTCAAATATGCAGCCCGTAAAATTGGCTTGCCTGTGGGAAAATTTAATTTACCAATGTGTGAACCAACGGCTGATGAAGCAGCATATATTGATAAAGCATTAGTAGAATATTTACAATAAAATATCAGTATAATTAAAACCAGTAACTACATTATAGCTACTGGTTTTTATTTATACTACAATCTTACTGTTATTTTTGTTTGCCATATATTTACCTTATCACCGGATATTGTTATTGGTGTTATATTAGTAGGTTGTTGTCCTGGTGGGACAGCTAGTAATGTTATAACCTATATTGCCAATGGTGATGTCCCTTTATCTGTAGGAATGACAATTACTTCAACATTAATAGCTCCCATAGTTACACCATTATTAATCCTATATATCGGTGGCGCATGGGTAGATGTTCAAGTACTACCTATGATGATTACTATGATAAAAGTTATTATTGTGCCAATTTTATTGGGAGCAGTAATCCAATATGTATGTAAATCACATATTAATACTTTAACCAGTACTAGTCCAATCTTCTCAATGATTGCTATTATACTATTAATAGCAGCCATTATTGCTATCAACAAGGATAAACTATTGGTTTCTGGGCTGGAAACACTTATTGTTGTTGGTATACATAATATACTTGGTCTACTACTAGGCCTAGGTGTAGGAGCACTGCTTAAATTAAGATATGATAAAACTACAGCGCTAGCAATAGAGGTAGGAATGCAAAATAGTGGTTTAGCCGTAACATTGGCAGCAACAAATTTTGCATTAAATCCATTAGCAACGCTAGTAGGGGCGATTTTTAGTGTATGGCATAATATATCAGGTGCTATTTTTGCCACTCTACGGAGAGAAAATAGTTTACATTAAAAATAAACTTTATACATGTAACAAAAGAACGGCAACAATATGAAATGTTGCCGTTCTTTTGTTTATATTCTATCTCGTACAAGACCGATTACGAGGCCCTCAATATGACAATCATCTACAATAATTGGATCAAAATCATCATTTTCAGGCTGCAAACGAATGTGACCATTTTCTTTGTAAAAACGTTTTACTGTAGCTTCATCATCGATGCGTGCTACAACTACATCGCCATTATTTGCTGTATTTTGATGGCGTACGATGAGCATATCACCTTCATACATACCGATATTCATCATAGATTCGCCTTGAACACGAAGTAAGAAACAATCGGAATCACCAGTCAATTGAACTGGCAATGTAAGCGTAGACTCTAAGTTTTCCACCGCAGTAATAGGCATACCTGCTTGTACAGTACCGATAAGAGGTACTTGCTTAAGACCTGCACCTAAAAACTCAAAGTTATCAGAGCTAGACGTTTCATTACCAGCTATTGAGATAGAAGGTTTAGTATCTTCTAAAACGGTAATAGCACGATTTTTATTTGGATCACGTTTAATATAGCCGAATTTTTCTAGCGCATTCAAATGAGATTGAACAGTAGAAGTGGAACTTAACCCTACATGTGTACAGATTTCACGAACTGTAGGACAACGATATTCATTATGTAATGAATCTTTTATAAAGTCTAATATACGGCGCTGTTTTGTATTAATATCTGTAGCAGGGCGTCTCACGATAAACCTCCAAAGTCAATCTAATGTCAAAATAATGTCAAACTATATGCGTAAAAATTACCACATAATGTACTATATAATAAAAATATAAGATATTTACTTAACTTATATACCTATTATAGGCAATTTTAAAAGTTTTTGCAAACATTTGTTCTAAAACACTTGACCGAACATTCGTTCGTGTGCTATTATAAGCATGTAAGCAAACAAATGTTCTCAGATATTATGTTCGATGTAAATGTGAGGTATGAGATGAAAAATATATTGATGATGGTAGGAATGTGCTTAACAGTATTATTGGGTTATAATATGTCAAATCCTACAACAGAGGTAAATACACATAATGTACGTGAGGTAAAGGTTCAAGTAGGCGATACAATGTGGGACATTGCAGCACGTACAGCTCATAAAGATATGGATGTTCGTGAAATGGTATATGCCATGAAGGAACTTAACAATATTAGCGATTCTGGTGCGCTTGTACCTGGTACAGTTTTGAAAGTACCAGCAAAGAAATCTGATAGTCCAGTTAGAGCTTTGGACTATATGGCTCAAAACTAAATATATATGGGTTAATCCCACGCAAAAAAGCAGCTACTCTAACAGAGATAGCTGCTTTTTGTTATCTAATGTATGTTATTAAACGATTTATAGTTATTGTCTAAATCAACTGATTTATGATTGTTATCTAAATCGCTTTTCAAAAATTGTAGAGATAGGATTATCTACAAACTTATTTGCTTCATTGATATAACGACGAACCATATTAACACTATGATGGCGAGTTTGTCGCATTATATTACGTTCCTCAACACCATAAGCGGCTGCAGTCGTTGCAAAGCCATGACGTAAACTATGGGCACCATACATAGCAGGATCAAGACCAATGAGAGAAATATATTTCTTTACGATTTCTGCAATCATCTTATCGGATATAGCTGTTTTACGTATAGACATATTTTTTGTAAACCCTCTAAACACTGGCCCTTCAGTAATACCAGAAGCACGTAACCATTGTTGTAAGGCTCGTACTGCATCTAACGGAGAACCAGATAAGTGTGGGATAGCTACCACGGCACCTTGTCCTTCTTGATCGGCCTTAGAGGATGCTACAAAGATTTCAACACCTTGTGGTGAAAATTGAAGATTTTCTACTGTAATAGCTGCAATCTCACTGCGCCGGAAAGCACCCATAAAACCAATCAAAAGGATAGCTTTATCGCGCAATAATTGAAGTTCCGGCACATCTAGCTTAGTCATACAGTCTATAATATCTTCAATATCTTCTAACAAAACTGGGGTTTTTCCTTGTTGGAATGTTCCTTTTAATCGTCTAATACCACGTAAGGCCTGTTTAACGATAGGAGCCATACATGGATTATCTCTTTGGCCAGAAGCATTAAAATTTTCAGATATAGCACTAATACGACGTGAAATTGTATTTGCCTTTGCATAATCTGCTAGATCGTTAATATAATTTACTATTGTTTCTGGTGTAGCTGGAAAATAAGATACCTTTTGATAAGTACACCAATCTACGAAATCGTCCCAATCCGATTCGTAAGCATCAACAGTATTTTCAGCCTTAGATAACAATATGCTTTGTTTTGCTTTCATAGACAACTTTTTACTATTCATAAGCGCATCGTTATTGCGCAAATAGAAATGTTTTTGTTGTTTCTTAGACTTTGACATAATTCACCCTTACCCATAAAATATCAATATAATTGTACCATAGATTATGTGTTTATATGCTATAATTAGAGAATATAATAACTTATTCGGGAGCGTTTACGAATACATGACGAAGAAATACATATTAGTAGGAACAGTACTTGTTCTTTTGGGTACAAGTGGTTGCTCATACATTCCAACAGAAAATATTTCTTATGGTGTATATTATAATGATACAGATTTATCAAATACACCAAAGAACGAATTACAAGCACGTTTACAAGAGGTGAATGATAAGATACCTCAGACTATATCTATCGATATGGGAAATAATAAAAAACAACAAGCCACATATCATGATTTAGGTATTCAATTCGATACAGAGGCTATGGTAAAAGCTATTTCCACATATGGCTATGAGGATGATGTGTGGACAGTATTGTCACATAGATTTAATGGTTTATTTTATGGTCATCATTTTAAACCACAATATAAGTTAGACGAAGTAAAGGGTAAAACATATCTCACTGAGTTAGCAAAAACAATAGATACACCTGGCCATGATGCCTATCTTACTGTTGAAAATGGACAAGTAGTAATACATCCGTCAAAAGAAGGCAAACGTATTGATATCGATGCCACCCTGAAAAAGCTAAAAGATGATCTACAGACTAGCGATAGTATAAATTCTCTTTCTATGGTATTTACTACGCAGAATACGGTAAAAGTTACTGATACTGATCTAAAACCTTTAAATACTGTATTAGCATCTTTCACAACGGAGTATAATCCAAGTAATGAAAGCAGAACACATAATATCCAATTAGCTTCTGATAAGATAAATGGTACACTCATTAAGCCCGGTGCACAATTCTCTTTTAACGATGTTGTAGGCGAACGTACTGCAGAAGCTGGCTATGATGATGCGCCTGTTATGATTGATGGCAAATTAGTTCCAGGCATTGGTGGCGGTATTTGTCAAGTAAGTTCTACTATTTTTAATACAGCTTTATTATCTGGAATGAATATTGTTGAACGTACACCTCATTTTGAACCAGTTGGATATATTCAAGCTGGTAGAGATGCTACGGTAGCTTGGGGCTATCTAGACTTTAAGTTTAGAAATCCGTACCAACATTCTATTTATATCTTAAGTGTTATGAATAATGGTACGTTAACTATTTATATTATAGGTACAGCTGAAGATAAACCAAAAAATGTATCTATCTCTGTAGGCGATTATGGTGAGATTCCAAATAAAACAATAACTAAGGTAGATCCATCTTTAAAAGAAAAAGAGGTACAAGAGGGCCATGTAGGCTTAAAAATGAATACGTATAGAACCATTACATATGGTAACTGGGTTACTCAAACTGATTCCTTTGAGTCTGTATATGACCCTGTAGATACGATTATTACAATGCCTGCAACACCTGAAGCGCCACCTAAGAAAACAGATAAAAAGAAATCATAACTATAGCTTTTATGAAATATAGCCTAAACTATTGACCATTGTATATAAATAGTTTAGGCTATTATTTGGGCTGTAAATGAGAAATCATTATATACGTAAATAAATTAGTATAGATTAATTATTAAAATAAAAAGCATAATAAGACATTCTCAATAATTATCATTTAGGAAAAAGTAGACTAGAAGAGGAATTTATGGACACAATTTTACAATTTGATCACTCTTTAATTTTCTATGTACATGAACATTTTGTATATAGTTTTTTAACACCAATTATGGCATTTATTTCAAAAATTACAAGCAATGGCGCATTATGGATTATTATAGCATTATTATTAATGCTACAAAAAAAATACCGTGTTTTAGGCGTGGCGATTATTATTGCTTTAGGATTTGTATTTATAATTGGCGACCAAGGTTTAAAACCAAATGTAGCTAGATTAAGACCATTTGTTGATTTTCCAAATGTAACGGTACCGTTGGAATCTGCACTACCAAAAGCTGCAAGCTATTCATTCCCATCAGGTCATAGCTTTGGTTCATTCGCATCAGCCATGACTATTTACCTAGGCTTAGGCCAAATAGCACCTCAGAAGCGATATTTAGGGATTTTAGCATTGTTAGGTTCAATAGTAGTAGCATTTTCTAGAGTTTACTTATTTGCACATTATCCAACAGATGTATTAACAGGTCTAGTATTAGGCATCATAGTAGGATTCATTGCTTGGAAATTAGCAAGAATCGGCTGGAACTGGTGGACTAACCGCCATAATGATGTAGAATACGAACCATACACATTTAAACGTAAATAAGCAAAAAACTATATAACACAAGGGATTGGGCCATTTAGGCCCAATTTTTGACATTAAATTACTTCCGATAATATATCGTTATCGGAAGTAATAGACATTAGGTTTATCTATTAGTTCCTCTAAACGATTGCCTATGGCTTTCCCATACACTGTCCTGATTAGATTTGTTGAGCTATGTCCTAGCTGTGTCTGTAAGTTCTTCTCGCTGATACCATTAGCCAAACTATGGCTTGTATAATTGAGTCTAGCATGATGTGGTGTCAATACGAATGGTAAATCAAGTGCTTCTGTAGCTTTCTTGAAGATATTCTTTATGGCTACTCTTGATACTGGCTGATTACTACAGCGTCTCGATTGAGCTACATAAGAATCCTCTAGGTATCCTACAGCTGACCACTTGTTGGCTAAGAGTTCTATAGTTGTCGGATCAGTAACGATTACCTCTCGTATACTAGAAGATGTCTTAGGTTCATGATTGATACCTTCATGTTCGTCATATGTTTTGTTAATCTTTAGAACGACATAAGTTATTCGGTCTGTATCCTTTGGGTGAACTGTAGTGTTTACTTTAGTGTACCAAAGGACATCAGACCACTGTAGGGCTAAGGCTTCTCCTATTCGTAGTCCTGAAGTAAACAGCAGTCTAATGAAGTAGTACCAGCGGTTATCCTTCAGATAGTCGAATAGTCGGTCTACTTGCTCTCTAGTGAGTGCTTGCTTAGGCTTAGTTATGTGTGCCTTTGGTGGTCTCCTTAGCTGGCTAGAGAAGTCCTTAGGTGTCAATTCGTCATAGTATAGCTCCTTTAAGGTTTTCTTTAGGAGTGCTATACAGACCTTTTGTGAGGTCGTTAAGGTGTTGACGAAGTTTTGAAGCTCTAGTCGTGTTAAGTCCTCTATTTGTCGATCCTTAAAGAATGGTCTGAAGTGCTTGTTAAGCAGTCCTTTGTAGGTCTTTAGTGTACTAAAGGAGTACTCACTTTCTTTGTACTTAAGCCATTCATCAATATAGTCTAAATATTTCATGTTTACACCTCTTTAGAATTACCTAAAGAGTATCTTTACTACTCCTTAAGTATAACATAATTGGTGTATGGTATCGGAAGTAATTCTATTAGTATTCCTAAAGTTTCATGCTTACGCAGTGTTCTTTAGGTTATTCTAATAGCTTGTCTTAAGTTATCTAATTGAATACTATAGTTGTCTAATTGAACTCTAACTTCGTTAGGATACTAATTGATACTATAGTTTCTAATTGCTACCTTATTGAGTAAAAACCTAAACAATGTTCTTTTAAACACTAATAGTCATACTTGAGTTATTCAGCGAAGCTAGAGTTCTCAAGAATTCTATTAGAAGAGCTAAAAGAGATAACTTAAGATAGTCGAAGAGTATCTCTTCTATATCGTGGATACATTGAGAAAAACTCATAGAAGGATTACTTATAGGAATACTATAGAGGACTTAAGAGGGACTATAGAGATACTTAAGAGTGCTTATAGATATACTTAAGAGATACTATAGTTACTCTATAAGTTTTTGTCGTATATAAAAGCCTACAGACTCTAGGGCGATTTTGTGTCGTGCGTGTGTGCACGCTTATATAATTCCTTAGGTACAAACACCTTAGACAATCTGTGGACGACAAAATAAACCTCTGTACATGCTCATTTGACACAAAAACCCTAAAGAAATCGTATTGACTCCTTTAGGGTTTCTTTTAGTGTTCGTCTACGGACTCACTAGTAATTCTTTAACATATTATAGGTACTTATTCGTTTTGCTTCGGCTCGTCCCATTGGTCTCATTTGGTTACTTTCGTCTCTGTAGAAAATACCTTTATCAGGATCTAACCACTGCTCAAGTTTAGCTTCCATTTGCTCCAGTACTCCCAGCTCTTCGTCTCTATCCATGACTTCTAACCAGTAGGCTACAGCCATACATAAAGCGTCTAAGCGGTCATCGTGAGCAAGTGCTCCTCTGTCTCTGCTTAAGCGTGTCATTTGGTAGATTAAGGAATAAGCTGGTGCTGTCTCATAGACTTGATAATCATCAATAATAACCTGCTTATGGACAATCAATTTGTGTCTCATCATGACTGGCTCAAGGGTATCAATGATACGTGCTTCCTTCTGAGCGTAGTTCTTCACTTCAGTAATACGACAAGGGTGTACTGCGTTGATAACTGGTGCAAGTAGTTTAGAGAACATACCATCACCAAAGTTACTCTCTAGGACTATCTCATTGACTCCATACATTTTTGCCTTGTTAGCTAATTGTCTCATTGTAGAGTCGCTATAGCCCTCTCTAGTACCACCTACCTCTAATACGAATAGATAGCCATTGAGATACTTAACGATAGCATAAGAGGTCTCGTCCTTGCCCCTACCTGATGGATCGACTGCCATTACTGTTCCAGTGTACTCAAAGACTTCTGAGGAACGTCCCTGAGGTTCATAGAAGTAGTCTCCCTTAAGTGCTACGCAAGGTAAATCATTAATCCGTAGTTGTCGGTCATTACTCCAGTACCACTTAAGATTAGCTTCCTCAAGCGACAAGTTAGCAATCATTAAGTCTTGTACTTTCAATGGGTATTTCTCTTGGTCGCTTAGGTTAGTGTTAAGCATAAACTGAAGTGCAAAGCCAGCTTTACCATACGACAATCTACGTTTGTAAATTTCGTCCTCATCAAATCGTCTTGGATCTGTAGGCTTACCTGCATAGAGGTTAGGGTTCTCATCATATTTGTCGGCTATAATCTTTGCTAATCGGTCTCCATAGAATTCCCTTTCAGATAAACTTTCAGGGTACAATACAGTCCATATGCGACATTTATAGCCACGCTGTTGTAATTCATTGTACAAGCTCATTTCGTTCTGAGGTGTACCTAAGTAAACAATTTGTCCTTTAGGTTTAATGATAGCGTCAAACTCCTTAACAGCTTCATTGAGCTTGTCTCGTTGTGTCTGAGTGCCACTATTGTTAGCTACTTCTACGTCATCGGCAATAAGTAGGTCTGCACGACTACCAGTCAATTGCCCTGAAATACCTACAGATTTAATACTAGGAGAAATATCAGGTACCGCTGGACCTACGTCAAAGAGGTTCTGTTGGTCTCGTTGGTCTGCTCTAGCTTTAAGATGGGCTAAGAATGGTAGCGTATAGATAATACGTTTGATAAAGATAGCGTTGGCGTCTGCTCGGTCTTTAGAAGCGGAGACAATCTCTACTTTCTTCTGAGGGTCTCTCCAAAGTGTCCATACAGCGTACGCACAGGTAATGAATGACTTAGCTACACCACGGAAGCCTTCGATAATAAAGCGGTCATTAGGAAGGTTCTGTAGTGTATGAGCTATGTCGTACTGAATTGGTGTCGGATCAGGTAGACTAATCATCTTCCATACCATGTATATGAATACCCTGAAGTCCTCTTTAGCCTTCGCTATCTGTTCTTCAGTCCACTCCATTAGTGTTCACCATAGTGCTCGTCCATAAGTGTTGGTGGATCGAACACTGGGATTTCATGAGTTTCCTTCTTGACTTCAATAGCCAGCTCAGGTGTAGTCTCTAGTTTATTGTCTTTAAGGAAGCGTCGGACTTTCTCAAGGAATGTTGGTGTACGTCGAAGTTCTTCGTCATGTAAACCATCAATAAGTGCTTCTACTTCAAGCTCTGCAATTTTATCTAGTAGTTCTTGGTCTATTTTCACTATTTGTCTCCTTTCTTACGTGTAGCATTAAGGTCTAATTTGTTTACCTTTACGACTCCCTTAGGTGTCTTGCCTAGTCTGTAGTCCCATAATGGACAGTCCTCTGAAGGGCAGTTATCGACTTCTTTAGTGTCGTTACAGCAACAATCAAGACATTTAGCTCTGATAGCTTTCATTTGAGTTCTAATTACTTTTGCCATATGTTCTCCTTAGACATAATAAAAAGCCCCCTACGGAATTCCATAGAGGGCTATTGGTTAAAACCAACCAGTAGCGGTCAGTGTTGTTCTTTTTGTATGTTCTTTTTGACTATAAAGGTCAGCTTTAAGGTCTACGTCAAACTTGGGTGTTTGGTATGACAATCTAGCTCCTGCTGTAATTGCCTTATCATTGTTAAAGTCTGTTTCGACATAAAGTCCTTTCTTAAAGCGTGGCTGTTCAGGTACAGTTAAGTCTAGTACTGCTTCGTGTACTTCAGTTACCACTAGCTTACCATTCTCTAACTTATGTTCTTCTTTTACGTTATCTGTAGCCAATTCATGACGTTTACCATTTACATTGACGACAAGTGGTTGTTGTTTTGTCGTAAACTCTACATCGGTATCCTCACGCACTCCAGTGGTCTGATCTACAGCTTTCGGAAGATATTCAAAAGTAGTCGTTTGTTTCTGCTTATGGTCTACCTTGATAGGTGCTGTAGGTGCTATTTGGGGTTCTGTAGGTGGTTTGTGAGTGCTAAAGGTATACGCTAGTACTGCTACAACTACAACCACTACAATAGGTATGATGATCTTTAACCAGTTTGCTATAGTATGTTTGTTAGGAATTCCACTCATTGATATACTCCCTCACTCTCTGTCTAATCTGCCAGCCTAAACCATACAAGTCCCATCTCATGTCAGGATCATTGTCATGTAAACCATAACCGTCAAAGTCAGCTACTTCTGCATGAGTCCATACGTTACCTTCAGGGTAAATACCAATCTCTACGCATAACTTAGCGACAACTTTAGCCATCATATCTAATTGGTCTTGTGTAGGTGGTTCACTACCATAATTGATATTACCTTCAGCGTCAATAGTAGCTCCGTAACAGCAACAAGCAGTAATACCAATAGCACGACTATTACGTCTCCATGTATGAGCCTTTAAGTCCATAAATGAGTCCATATCCGTGTATAAGCTACCATCAGCGTCAATATTGATATGATAGCTACCAAAAGGTTGTCCATAGTGTCCAGCAGTCCAATGTAAGTAAATCTTGTCGATTGCATTGCGTGCTGGTACAGTGTACTCCGACAACTCCTCAAAACTAATTTTTTTCATCAGTTCTCCTTTCAATTTCTGTAGATACTTTCTTAGGCAATTCAGCCATCTTATCACCATCTACTCTGTAATTAACTCCAATCTTACTAAGTCCTGCTTCAAGGACTCTATCGAATAATTGAGATCTCTCATAGCCTGCTTCTTTAAGGTTCTCAGCAATACTAAAGAGTTCTGCAAAGATAACCCCTACATATAACAAAAGAGATACAATTTTTCCAATGTGGAAGCCTTGTATCTCGTATTGAGGGAATAGCAGATATATAAAGACTGCTAACAGTATGACTGTGGAATAAGCGACAAACTTAATCATGATATTCCACTTGTATTTTTTAGACTCTAAATAGCCTGTCTCCCATGCTCTGAAGAAAACTGCTCTAAAGAGGTTCATCACTGTAGGTGGATAATCTTTGTCTTTACAGAAGCGAATAGCTATAGCAGTCCACTTTGTAAGAGTATCAATAAATACAATGATGATAACTAAAAGAAGTGCTAAGAGAGCGTCTCCTAGCACTTGTGTCGGTATTAACAAATAGTTACTCCTTTCTATGCTGTACGCTTCCATATATATACTACTAGATATGGTTGCATAATATTATGGGCTATATTATCACCTTGATTAGGTATACCATGAGTGTGATTACCATTATTATTAATCTGAATATCATGTGTATGTGCCCCTGCTTCTTCTACTATCACAGGTACAACATTGCTTCTATTAAGATTAACTTTAACTGGGGCATCGGCAAATGTTCTGTTGTTTCCTTTACCACTACCGTTTGCATATGTAAAAGCATTATGTCCATGTGTACCATTAGAACTCGCTATACCTGTGTGCCCATGAGCCCCTGATTGTGTTACAGTACCGCCATGATTATGTCTAGGTAATTCTTCAACCTTTAAGGTATGTGTAGTGCTACCACCTGTAGAGCCTGCGGTATATCCATTACCACTAGCTAACAGTACCCTTCCCCCTTCAATAGCTTCCCATCTACCAAACCCAAAGAGTATACTAGGGTTTGTATTAACTGTAGATGTATAAATAGAACCTACAGGGTATACCTGCTGTAATGTCGTTTTAGTGCCAATTAGGTTAGTCATTGTTGTAGCAAAATTAGGATCATTCCCTAATGCGGTAGCTAGTTCTTGTAGTGTATCTAGGGATTTGGGAGCAGTGCCTACTAAAGTTTTTAATGCTTCTGTAGCTTCTGTTTGTATCTTTTGGTCTACCTCAGATTTTGTATAGTAGTCTCCACCTACTGCTTGTTGTACTTGCTTAGCTAATCTTTGGTTTTCTTCTAAAATTTCCTGAGATCTACGTTTAAGCATTGTTACTATATCAGTATTATGTTTTACTTCATTTGCCTTTTCTGATACTTCACTTTTAACAGCTAAGGTATCGCTATAGTATTTATCGTTCATTTGTGTAAGTGCTTGTATAGTTGATGTATTTTGCTGTGCATTGTTGGCATTAATAGCTACTTCCTGTGCCTTATTTTCTACTTCTGCTGTTTTGGTAGTTACTGTATTGGTTTTCTCTCGTACTTCTTCAGTATTCCTTTTTACTTCAGCTGTATTAGTTACTACCGACTCATAATACTTAATAGCTTCTTGACTTCTAAACGTAAGTTCTTCCGACAAATGTTGTGTTTGTTTCTGTTGAATATTTAAGTCATCTGCTCTCATAATAGAGCTATCTTTCCATTCAACCATAGGTAGTGTAGAGGTACTTCTATAGATTAACAGTGGTAAGACTTCCGTAGGGGCTACAGTAAGATTAACTGCTGTTCCCTCTATAGAGTAGTCTTTAGGATATTCTAAAGTAGTACCATTGATTTCCACCTTGATAAAATCTTTTGACAGATAATCAAAGCCGAAGTTATAGGTACGCTGTCCCACTACAGTCTTAGTGGTTAGTCGTGGTATCATCTATTACTGTCCTTTCGTTTTTCTATATTCGTTATAAAGATTTACTAATTCATCATCACTCAAGTTTTCTGCATTACGTCCTTTAAGTTCCTTTGGTTTAATCTCATTCATACCATCGGTCAACTCTTTACGCTTCTTAGGATCCTTTAGTAGCTCCTGAATTGTAGGCTGGTGTACAGTAGGCTTAGGCTTAGGGTTTGCCTTGTGAGTGTCTTGAGGTATCCGTCTTTGCTCATTGATTTCTACTTGCTTAAAGTCTCGCTTCTCTTTGTCAGCCATTTCAGCCATACCAGTTAGGAATATCTGCATTGGCAAGTAGCGGTCAATAGGATAGATAGCAGTGATAGGGTTTTGTCCTTTACCTGCCTTATGGTTTTCTTCAAGTGCTCCAATAGCTTCTAAGCCTGTGCGTGCTCCATTGAATACTCTGATAGCACTGCCTAAGACTGCGAATTGCTTCGCTCGGTCGACAATACCATCTACTAATTGTCCATCTTCAGTCCACTCAGGGCGGTCTACAGTAGTTCTAGCAGTACTACCATTACCCATCAAGATTGCTCTAGCGTCATCACCAAAGGATAAAGACGACAAGATTGAGCTTCTTGTTAAGCCAGCTGTGATGATGTTGTCGGCTGTGAATACCTTATCCATGTACTTCTGTTTACGTTTCTCATCGTTTCCGTACATATACTCTGCTTGAGCTCTTTGTCGAATTGCCCATAGCATACCGCCTGACAATATTGTCGACAAAGTTTGGATAGTATCCTCACGCTCCCAGTGGTTCATTGTCCGCATTAGATGACTGTTAAGTGCCATTCTTGAGAAGGCTTTAAACTGCATTAAGATAGGCAAAATGTGCCCAGTGAGCCGTGTGTTACCAGCACTGAAGTGTGGCTGTAGAATAACGTCCTTAGAGTGTCTATCAAGGAACGCATGGAATCGAATATAACTAAACATATCCTCATCTTGCCATGCTCTTAGACTCTTACGGAGTGCCTGTGGATCACTGTGGTCTAGTGTCGATAAGTAACGCTTGATAGTCTCCTTGAAGCGTGGTATCTCTGTCTCAGCAATGCCTACACGCTCAAACATTCTAGGACTGAAGAGGTTCTTACGGAATGTACTCTTGAATTCATCATTAGCCCAGTCAATCATGTCAGGGACTAAATCAGCCTTAATTGATTGAATACTATGGTTAGTGATTTGTTGTACTTGAGATAACGTAGAGGTAATTCTTGCACCTACGCTAATACCATCTTGAGCTTGTCCCAGTGCTTCCATGTGTAGTCCACCGATGTTATTTTCAAGGTATGTTCTGTCGGTTACCAGTGGGTTCCACCAGTTTGTTTCCGACATATATGTACCAATTTCCATCTTACGGAAGTCTGCAAGTTGTTCAGCGGTTACATATTTAGAATGCTTTAGGTCATGAATGAAGTCATGTAGTCTAGGAATGAAGTGAGTCAGTGCTCGTGCTCCTACTTTAGCTGTAGCTCCTGCATGCTCTGCTATAGCGGATAAACCAAAGTTCATACCATTAAGAGTGTAGGAAGCGTCCAATAAGAGGTCTCTAGTTCTATCCATAGCTGTCTCAGGCTTAGGCAGTACGTCCTCAAATATGCGTGCCCCAGTTAAGTGATGGAACGCTCTATGAAAGTCCTCATAGTCTAGCTTAGCGTCCTTCTCAGTGATGTACCCTAGCTTTATTGCTTCCTCAAGTTCATTCTTAACTTTAGTGTCGAAGCGGTGAGCCAGTGCTCCAATATCATCGATATTAATAACTTGCTTCAACGCTATGGCTCCACTTGAGCGGTTAGAGACATAATTCATATGGTTAAAGATATTAGTGTCTCGTAGGTCAGTGTCAAAACTAAATACATCATTTAAGGCTTTGTCTGTAGTACCACCTTTCAGTTTCAATGGTAATACTAAACCAGTATTCATCGGCAAACGACGCTTGAAGTATGCTAAGCGTTTATCACCTTTGTTATCCTTAAGTTCACCATCAGCGAAGTTATGCTCACCAGCTCTCATGATATGTTCTGCGTAGGCTTCAGCTTCAGTTCTTAAGTCAATACCCTCGTCTAGTCTTTCTTTGTCTACAGCTTTCTCAATGTAGGATACAAAGAAGTTCTTCATAGCTTCCCTAGAGACAAACTTTTCTGCTAATAGATTTACTTTGTCTTTAGAAATACGACGATATAACTCAGGACTACCATCGAAGTCCTCACTGACTAACTCAGCTCTCTTAAGGTTCTCTAAGTCAAAATCACGGAAGTCCTTAACGTGTTCTACAGTATCGACAATAGTTTGTCCATAATGACTTATGTCTTTACCATCTCGGTACCGCTCATGGTATGCCTTACTTACAGTCTCAGCGAATTCCTCTTGAGCGTGCTTAGGGTTAAACCATTGTCGTCTAGGTCGTTCAAAATACCATTTCTTAAAGTCGCCTTCAAAGACTGCCATTTTAATCTTGTAGTCCTTCTGTACGACTTGCTTAGCAAGCTCTACAGGTAGTCCAGTGTTCTGACCTCGGTCTCGTGGATCAAGCAGGAATGATTTAGCGAAGTGTCGCATAGTGTTGCTTGGGCTATTCGCTAAGTGTCCATAGGTATTACCCATGACCTTGTTAATTTCTGCTTCTTGTTTAATCTTACCAACTGTATCAGTTCTACCTTGAGTTTCCTGTAGGACTTTCTCAGGGCTACTTACTCCACCTTTACCCATATATAAGTAATCGTCGTCAGGCTTAATTTCAGTCTTAATGAGTGCGTGTGCACGCTCATTTTGACCTGTAGAAGGTTCTAAAGGTATTTCTTCATCGCCATCTATAATAGCCTGTAATTTACTCTTAGGGAGTTCTGTAGGAATAATGTCAGGTACTGGTGAACCGTCAGCAGTGAATGGTATCTCCTCATCTGCTCCTATAGCGTCATAGAAGTGGTTGTCTCTAGCATTGACTGCATGAGCGACAACTGAGTCCTGAGACAAAGTTACATCATTGATAGATACTGAGCCATCTTCATGTCTTACTATTGGTGTACCTGCGAATTCGTCAGGGTTCTCTACGACATTCTTTAGGTGGGCTTTAAGTTCACTGTTAGACATACCATAGGCTTCTCTAGCGTCAGCCCATAGCTTACCACTCTTGTGTCTCAATAAGTGCTCTGCTAGTTCTGCTTCAGATTTACCACTGGTCTCAATGAAGAACTCTCTAGGTGTCTGAGGTTTAACTTCAGGAAGTCGTCCTAAGTCTGACGCTTGCATTAGTGCCTGTTCGCCCTCAGCTTCTATTTGTCGACTAAGCTTATCCATCTCAGGTGTATCACCTACGACTGATTTATGTCGGTCTCCAATAGAGTGCAAGTAGCGTGCACCAGCACCCATACCAGCACCAAATAGAAATGCTGTGGTATAGTCAGGTTGATAACCACCAGCTTCTTGAGCCATGTATTGGTCTGCCATGTTGACTAAACCATTGGTAGCTCCTAGTTCTGCCATTTGGAATAGCTTGGTTGTTCCGATGTTAGCTAGAGTTTTACTTCCTAGTCTCATCATCATCTTAGCAAGATAGGCTTCTTGCCCTATCACTGGTACAAAGTTAAGAGGATCGACAAGAGTACCTAGTAAACCCCCGATACTCTTGAAGCCATACCCAGCTTTCTCTACTCGTTCCTCTCTAGCATAGTCCTCACGCTTCTGCTGTATGAGTGCCCCTAGTTGGGCTTGAGACTTAGCTCTCGACAATAAGAAATGTTTTGTCTCAAGATCATTAGGGAAGTAGCGGTCAATAGCGTCAAGGTCAGCTTGGTTAGGTGTCCAGTTAAGGTCTACTTGTCGATTACCTTGAGCTTGTCCCATATTATAAGTGCTACGAAGTACTGAGATAGTACCATTGTTGTACCACTCGTTTAGGAAGCTGTCTTTAAATTGCTTACCGAAGCCACCTATGTTTGTGTCAGCTAGTGGCTCGAATATATCATCTGAGAAGTCATATACTCGTGCCCCTTGTCCTTTCTCTAGTCCTGAGAAGCCTGCATAATAGCGTCCTGCCTTCTCGCTTGGAACATAGGTCTCACCTGCAATCCTAGCCATATCACCACCATAGTCCTCAATATCCTGTTCTCTTGATTTATTATTATCTCTGTAATAACCATTGTCGTACAGAATAGTAGCGTATTCGCTTGGTGATGTAGCATTATGAATTTCAGGGTATAGAGCAAAGAAGCCATCATGCAGATAGGTAGCATACTCATCTAAACTATCGAAATGTCCATATGTTGCACTTCCATCTTCTTCAGGCTGTAGTCCTGCTCCTTTATGGTACCCAGTGAGTCCACCGAAGTTATTATCCTCAATAGCTAGTGCGGACTCACCGTTAGCACTCTCGTGTACCATTTGTGCTATTTGTAGCTTCTTGAAGTAGTCTGAAGTACCATACTTACGCTGGTATATGTCGGCTACTTCAAGTATTCTAGGGTTAATTTCCATTGATTACCTTTCTAGTCTAAACCAAAGAATGTCCTTAACTTACTCTTACCCTGATTAAGTGAGCTATTCGACAAATCTGTATTAATGACTTCGTTACCATAAACTACAGTGTTACTTGTGCCTTCACTAGCACGCTCCTCAGCTGTTGTGTCGCTTAGGTATGTAAATGCTCTATAACCAATATCTTGAGGGCTATATGCTTTACCGACCATTGAGCCAGCTTGTCGTATATAGATTACGTCTTGGTCAGGATCATAGCTAACCCATGAGCCACTACCAGCTTCACTCTTAAGAGTATCTAAGACATGACGTACACCTTCACTAGCGTAGGCTTCACTAGATACACCTGCACTGTCAATAATAGAACGTGGTAAAAGTACTCCGTCATAGTTGACATAAGAGTGTATTAGATTGCTCTTAGCTTTATCCATAGCTTCATTTGGTGTAAATCTACCAGTAGCATTTAGTATCTCTGCTTGGTCTCTAATAGCTCCCAATAAGCCATCAGGTGTACTCTCAGGAATGGTGAAGGCTCCCCATGTACCACTTCTCAAGTTAAGTGCTTCAGAACGTCCCATAGGTACCTTATTAATTTCTGTCTTAACCTTGTCGGCTGTCGATGGATCTCGTAGTGCTTGCATACCCATAGCAAATATCTGAGTGCCCTGTTGTTCACCCATAGAGTCCTGTAGACTCCCTAGTGCTTGGATACGTCCAGCCCACTTAGGTTCCATTAATTGATGTATCATATTTGGTCGTGCTCGATACATAGCGACTGCTAAGCCGACAACTTCAGGAAGGTTACCGCTCTGATCCATTGAAGCTAAACCAATCTCTAATTGCTCTTTCATGGACGCTCTCATAGCTCCACCAATAAGAGGGTTAGCTAAGACATACTGCAAGCCATCGTACTGTTGATTTACCATGCGTTGCCTTAAGAGTTCTCTAGCTCCACCGATAAACATATCTACGTCAATACCCATGTTCTTAAGGTCGCCTTCAGTTCTAGGGAATTCCATACCATTCCATGAAGCCTTACCTTGAAGCATAGCGTCAAACATAGGCTGTAGTACTGCACTAGCATTACTTCTAGCTACTTCAGCTTTCTGTTTCAGCAGTGCTAATTTTTGTTGTCGTGCAATTTCAGTCTTAATGTTAGCCTGAGCGTGGCTATAAAGAGGTGCAATTAGCCGATAATCTTCAGGGTTTTCCTCTTTCTTTTGCTCATAGTATTCGTCAAGTCCTTCTAAGGTTTTAATCTTTTCAATATCTTTACTTAATGCGACAAATCTGTCGTTACGAATTTTAACTGCTTCTGCATTAGCTCCGTTCTTGTACTCCGACAAATCAATCATATCCTTCACTCGATTTCTGTCGTCGTACTCCATATCACCAAAGGTGGATACTAAGTCAGCATTACCAGTTTTACTAATAGCGTCCGCTACGTTGCCTAATAGCTTGTACTCAAGGTTGCTATCACTTGTAGCAGTCTCTCTGATATTCGTCAAGATTGCTTGAAGATATGGTGTGCCTTCCTCTACAGAAATGTTAGGGTTATTTCTAGCGAAGTCTCCTACCATTGCAGTAATACCATTGATACGCTCCAGCTTCAACTGGTTCTCCTTACGTTTCGTAAAGGTGTCATATACAGCCATCTTGATTGCTATGTGCTGTTCCTCTAGTCCACTTTGAAAAGCATACTGGTTCTCAATGTTTTCTTCAGCCATGTAGTCCTTAAGTCGTGCTTCGTAGAACTCATCGAAGGTATTGAATTGTCGTGGTAAATCAGGTTGTTGCCTGTGTTGATCGTCATAGATCTGCCAATCGCTTTCTATGCGTTTACCCATCTCAGTACCTCTCATGCGGTCAATGGTTGCTACTGCATACTCATTGTCCTGAAGATTGAACTTACCACTGGTAGCCAATAGTTGTCGTGTAGTCAGTCCTTCTTTTTGTTCTTCAGTTAGACTTGAGTACAACTGAGGTGCGACTGCTTTAGCTATCTTTTCTTTTCTCTCTTCTTCGTCATGAGTGTATTGTCGCCATGCGACTCCCAGTTGAGATAAACCAGTAGCAAGCATATCCGAAGCGTTCGTAAAGCGTGCCATTGGTGCCCCAACGGAAGCTACATTAGACAAATTCTGCTGGTACGTCTGAGGTGCATTAGGCATAAACTGTTGAGCAGTCCCTATGGAACCACTAACTTGTGTTCTTTCATTTGCCATCTATAATTGTCCCCCATTGAATGTGTATTGATTACTGTTTTGGTCGTACCCTATGCGTGGGTTACCAAATCTAATAGGACTTCTAAAGGCTGTACTTTGTAACTTAGGATAGTCCATATTAACAGATAGTGCTGTTGCAAAGCCATTAGCATTGTACTGATAAGTAGCACTATTAGTGTCAAAACGAATGTTAGGGTTACCATAATTGATTGCTTTAGGATCGTTTACAGTGTAGCCTAGTACACCTCGTCTAGTATCCGCTAAGCTAAAACCATCGTTAGCACTTGTCCGCCATGGATTTTGACTTGCAGTCCTGAAGGTATAATCAGGTGTCCAACGACTAACTGTACTAGCTACTTTAGTTCCACTGGTACCACCTACACCTTGCCCTAAGCCTATCTTAGCGTTTCTATCGTTAGCCATATTCTTGTATGCATTGTAGGACTGTACAAGTTGTCCTGCTTGGCTTAAGAGTCCGCCTAAGAGTGTTGGAATTCGTGGTGTCTCAAGGTGCGACAAATATTCCCTAGTGCTGAGAAATACTCGTTCTTTGTTTTGGTCTATCTCATCACTCTTACGAATATAGTTGTCTTTCACCTGAGTTGCCGTGCGGAGTCCATCAGCTTTCGTAGAGCGTACTAATAGCTTAGCTGTCTTACCACTTTGGTATTCTCCAGTAGCGTTCTCTACGCTTGCTTCAAGACCTCTTGCCTGAAGTCTTATAGCTCCTAACTGAGCTACACTTGCTTCAAAGGCATTTCTACGTTCATTCTCAAAGTTACTAAGAGAATAATTCATAGTCTTAATAGCTTGTTTAGCCTGTGCTATAATTTGGTCGGCTTGAGCTTCTGCTTGTCTCCTTTGTCCCATGTAGTTACTATACATACTCCATAGGTCTATTCCCATACCAATCTTAGAGTTAGTCCCTAAAGATCCTGTGGAAGCTAAGCCACCTGCACTCATGAGTTGATTTACTCCAGTGCCCATATGTCTCCTTTCTATATTTGTCTAAATCTATAAGTTACAAGCCCTTGCCATACAGTTGTATTAAATGCACTTGGTAGAGGGCTCCTATTAATTACTGTTACTGAAGTGTCCGTATTGCGTCCCATAAGTGGTACTCTGAACTCTCCAGTCTCCAGTGGGTGAATACCGACTTGATTACTTGGTGTACCGACAATTCGTGCTGTCATTTTGTAGTGCTTAGTAGACTTGCCTGTACCTCGTACCTCAACTTCAAATTCTCCTGTCTTATCATAGTTGATATTCAAGAAGCGTAGTTGTAGCCTGTCATTAGGTATTGTGTCGGTACCTGTTTGAGCCGCCTGTTTAATAAAGAATGTACTATAGGTAAACTTAAGTTCATAAGGTACACCTACATAGCACTCAATGTCTGCCATTGGTTCTACCTGATGTGGTATTACTACTGTGTCCTTGCCTGTGTACATTAAGCCATTATTAAGTACTATTGTGTACTCTCTAGGTGTAGAATAAGCATCCCCATAGATAGATTTAATATCGTACCGCATTTCCTTACCCTCTTTATCAAAGGTTCCCTTTAATGTCGTTTTAAACTTTCTGTCGAGCATTATACGATAAGGTTCGCCAACATAGTCTTTTGTATTGTAGCTAATAGGCATTTTCTCAAGGTAGGTATTGTTACCTCTATTGATTACTATGTACATCATAGAATTAATAAAGTCAGCTCCGACAATATCTCCATCGAATGTCCATTGGCTCCAACTAGCCTGTGCTTTAGCATCGTTAAGGAATAAGAACTTATAGATGTACATTGTGTCTCTTTGGTTATCACTTAAAGCCATCAAGATGTTTTCATTACTACAAGCCTTTAGAGAATAAATTTTATTCTTTAAGAAGTTCGGAACGTGTCCTGTAATGTCTGTAGCGTTCTTTTGTGTCGTACTATCAGCCACTGCGAAGTATTCCTGCACCGCTGTAAAGTCTGTCTTTTGAGCTGTGAAGTATAGATTACGACCTACACCTATAGGCTTTATCCATGTGTCAGCGTCGAATTCAGTTACTTGGTCTATTACAGCTGTCTTAGGACTTAGTACACCTTCAGCTCTCAATACGAATTGCGTTTGAGCACTAAAGAGATACAAGTCTTGGTTGAATGGTACTGCATTGTACAAAGTACTTACTCGATTATGTGATACTTGTAAATCAATAGGATCTGTGTCAACAACTCCTGTAGCACTGTCTACCCAGAAGTTAAAGAAGTCTGAGGTTTTCGACAAATTAACTGCTTCGCCTGCAATAATTCCTAAGCGGTTTCTGAAGAAAAATATGTCATTAATCTTCTGACCGATAAAACTAGGTACAGGGTTGCTCTCGTCGTCGCCTGTTTCTCTCAGGTTCCATTCAGCTTCTTTACAAGTAAATGTTCCATTAGCTTCTCTTCTAATAATATGTGGCATTGTGTCCCATAGGAAGGATATTGGGATATTAGGTTTTGCACACTCTTCCCATAGTTTTAAACCTGAGTTGTAACGTACATAGTAGTCATCATCTGTGGATCGTTCCCCTTTAACTAGCACTGTGTAGCCATGAGGAGCTGAGGAAGGCAATAGCTCAAACTTAGGTGTCGTATTGGTGAATAGTTTCATAGCTTCACCATTGAAGCCATCAGATACTGAAATGTCATCTAAGTTACCTATAAGTTGTAGCCAGCTGGTTCCTTTGATAACTTTGAGTCCTTGTACCCCTTCAGGAGCGAATGTGTCTCTTTCGCCATACTCACGCCCCTTATAGATGTATACAGTCCGTGAGTAGTATCTATCACCATCTTTTGACTCAGTTTGTCTACGCTCTTTCTTAATACCATATGAGTTCAATTCAGCTTCATTCATATCTCTAAATACTTTTACAGTGCCACCTGCAAGTAGCTTAAATAACTCACCATTGATATTGTCTGTAGCAATTTTAGTAGAGTGCCATGCTTCACCACCATTAGGTGTCTCATACGAATACTCTTGCCCTTGTATATGCACTGTATATTTTCTACCGTACTGCCCTTGACGTATTACGACTAGAGCCCCTTGTGTCTCCCATATGTTAGGAGATCTATGGTTTTCATTTATTTGAGCAACTTTAGTTGTATTAACGACAAATGTATGGTCTGCTACTGTAATTGCCTTTAGCTGTTCATTTGGTTTATCACAGGTTACATATTGAGTTGATGTATTAGCCATATTCACTGTTTTCTCATTGCCATTTAAGTCAAAGATACGAATACCAGTACCAGTGAAGGCTATAATGTATCGTTCGTTGTCGTCTCGATTGATAATGTGTATTTTAGATTGTAATGGAAGTGCTGGTAGTTTCTTGATGTGTTGCGTTGGTGGTCTCTTCTGTAAACCACCTGCTTCTGTAGAGAAGCCATTGATCTGTTCCTCTAGCTGTTCTGCATGACGCAACTTAGGTGGTTGTTGAGATATACCTGCAATGAGGTTCTTAATGGTTTGCTGTACAAGTGCCATATGTTACCCCCTATTCATATATATTTGTACTGATGGGTTCTGAATGATATTAGAGCGTTCTAATGTTATTTCCTTCTCCATCATCTGCATATATGCTTGGGCTTCTTCCTTTTGAAGTTCCTGCATAATCGTTGGATCTCCTAAGTACCGTGCGACAAAATGATTAGCTGTGCGTACAGTAATATATTGTCGAAATACCTGTGGCATTTCTTCAAAAGGTACATATTGAATAACTTTAGCTTCCAGTGGTGAGTCAAATCGGTCGTTGTTGTTAGTTACATCAAATAGCCACTCATCACGCTTCCTTACGACTCTATTGTCGGCAAATTGGATAGACAAGATTGAGTCGTCCCATAGGATACGCTTAGAGTTCTCGTCAGGTATCATGATGAATGGATCAATGGTATTAAACGTCCAGCCCATCACTTGTATAGCCCTCATCTCTGCTTCTAACATTCTGATTGCATTGATTGTGTCGACATTCTCACTGTTCTCTAAAGTGTCTACAGGAGCTTCGCCCATAGCCCCAATAATTTCATTCACTGCGTCCAATTTGGATAGTGGTGTGATTATCATGTGTTCTCCTTTAGACAAAAAAGGGGATAGCCATTAGACTACCCCCTAGAGTTACTTAAGATTATTTTGCCAAGATAATACCACAGGCTTCAGGACGTAAACCGCCATGACCTACTGCGTTCTTCGCAATAATCATATCAGCTTGCAATTCAGGACGACGTGCGTGTTCTAATTGCAAGTCTTTAAGTTTGACTGTTGCTACTGCTGTACGATGTGCACACACTGCAAGAGCCTTAGCGTATTCTGTAGGGAATACATGACCTTCAGGAGATGTACCTAACATACCTGTCTTATCAGCACCACCATCTTTCAAGTGAGGTACCGCAATGATTTTGAAACCGCAAAGTTTGTCGATATTACCTTCAACGATGGAAGCTACTGCACCAAAGTCTCGGTTGATAGCGTCTTTAGAAGCGATAAGTGCGGACTCTACTTCAGGAGTGATGTATGCGTAGCGTTCAGACGCAGGAACATATTGAGCAGTCCATTTAGCTTTCATTTCAAGTAAACCTTCGATTACTGCCTTACCAGTCTCGTAGTTGATACCAGCACCACTAGCACCTAATGTTTTCTCGATAACTACACCTTTGCCTAAACCAGTGATGTTCTCTTTGTTAGCTTTAACTAATTTTGCAATTTCAGCTACCATTGCACCGTCTGCGGAGATAGCCAATGCTTCACCAAGTTGCTTAGCGTATTCACCACGAACGTCATAGTGGTTCATTGCTTCATAGATGTCGGTAATCAATACATCGGAAGTCAAGAGACCATCAATATTGATTACTACTTCGTTGTGTGGAATTGCTTCACGCAAGTCGTCAAGGTTCGCACCAGCTGGCAAGTAGTGAGCTTTACCTCTACCCAATACTGGGAAGGCAGTAGACTTACCGCTATCAATAGTTTTAACCATATGGTTACCCATTACTTGAGATGCTCGTGTGAAAGCTGTTAAAACTTCACCACTGAATACTTTAAGGAATAAGGCTAATTGGTCGCCTGCATTTTGTACTGCACCTTGTTTTTGAATGTTTGTCAATGTTGCCATTAATTAATTGTTCTCCTTTAATTAGAAATTAGAATTCATGATTTTTGTCTCAATTTGTTTTCGGTAGATAGGATCCTTAGAGTAGCGTGGATCACTGATAGCTTCTACCATTTGTTGCTTCGTTAAGAAAGCATTTGTGTTCTCTGTAGTGCCACCTGTAGATTGACCTAAGATAGTCTGATTGGTTGTGCCATTAACTGCCTTCATGTTTGCTTTCACACCATCAATAACCATCTTGATTACACCTAAGTTGCCACCTTCAATAGCATTATTGAAATTGTCTACTGCGTTCTCGCCTTGAGACTGTACGAATTGTGCTACTTGTCGGTACTCTTCTTCACTACCTGCGAAGCCAATTACAGTGTTGTAGAATTTTTCTTGAGTAGCTTGTACACCGCTTAGGTAAGCGTCAACGACTTCTTTGGGATAACCAGCGTCGGCTAATGCTTTCATCGAAGCGTCCGACAAATTACCTTTTTCGTTATACTCGTTCTCTAGTGCTTTGAAGTCGATATTACGTTTCGCTAAGTCCTCTTGCAGTGCTTGTGTAGCTTGATTTTGTTTAGCTACTTCTTCTTGTACTGTATTTGTCTGTTGGTCTACCTCAGTCGTAGCTGTAGTCTCAGTAGTTGTTACCTCTTGTTGAGGATCAGTAGTTGTCGTTTGTTCTACTTGAGATTGACCTTCAGTTTGTACCTCTTGTGGTTCTGCTGTAACAATCTGATGATTGTCTTGAGAATTCACTAAAATATCCATTAGATTACGTTACCTCGCTTTCATTCATTGCTCCTGCCATAGCTTGCTCCACTACAGCTTGTTCTTGTTGTGCTTCCATAGCTTGTTGTTGTTCTTGTTGAATTTCTTCATCAGTCTTAATGAGTCCAGTGGTGTCAATACCTAGACTTGTCGCTATTGCTATGAGCCATTGGTTCAGCTTCATATAGCCCATAGCGTCAGGCATTTGTCCGACAATACCCATGAATGTCATAAATTTATTGAAGTCATGACCTCTCCCTAGTGCTTCCATACCAGTTGTAATGGTCGGCTCTACGAAGCCATCAGGAAGCTGTGCAACTTCTCCTCGTGCCATTAGGACTGCTAAGATACGTCGTACAAGTGGCAACTGGAACTCTTGAGTTAAAATGCTGTAGACTCCGCTTAAGGTGTCCTCTAGCTCACTTGCGACTGTCCTGATTTCTTCTGCGGTTACTCGTTCAGCGTTCCGTTGGACTACGCTAGACAAAAGAAAAGCAAACGATAAGCGTTGCTCAATAGTGTCAGCAGTTGCTTTTGTCGTTTGCATATCAGGATATTTATTTAGTTGTAGTGGTTGAATGTCCTCAACTCGTCCACTTACGAAGTCGCCCTCTTGAGCGTCTTGTAGTAGTTTAGGTCTAGTAATACCATTAGGGTTCACTAGATATAATGTGCGTGCACTGATGGAAGCCATCGTTACAAGTGCTTTTGATAATTTCTCAAGACTTGTTAAGTCGCCTAAGTATTCCTCTACGATTGATCGTCCGTAGTCCTCGTTGCTTCCTTTTGTCATTCTTAAGACAATATAAGGGAATTTGTCGACTGGATATGTCTGTTCACTTCCAGCTATACGAACACCATCAACTTCACTGAAGCACTCGTAGTTATCCTCTACTAAGTCGCACTTGGTATACACTTCTACTTCATCATCGTCTTTCTTATCAGGGACTAAGTTGTATGCTTCAGGTGGTAGTGTTCGTTTCAATAGGACGTCTTTAGTAATCAGCGTTACTACTGTCCCTACACCATCTCGCTGTACGACATAATTATTTAAGTCATAGAATTTTGTACCATCTCTGTCAGGCGGTAGAAATACTACACCATTACCAGTGATGACTAAGTGTCGGTTAGCTTCTTGAGCTGTAATGCGTACTTGGTTCTCTTCCATAAATCTCATGCAGGACTGCTCAATTCTCATGAGTGCCTGCTCGACTTCTTGGATTTTCTCCTCGTAGGCTTCAGGTGAAGCACTCTGTAGTTGTTGCTTCATTTCTGTCGACAAACCCAATTTAAAAAAGCCCTCATTCGGTGGGAACAGGGCAAGGGTTAGTTTTGATGTTAAGTTGTTTACTCCTCGTGCTCCAATCGACTGATAAGGTGTGTTATATTTCTTGTTACCATCATCATTTTTGTCGTGGAATACATGAGGAAGCGTTAGTTTTGCACAAGCTATCGCTCGTTGTACATATGGTTCCCTCTTGGTTTCTAACTGTGTGTACAGTTCTTTAGCAGGGACTCCTTGATCCTGTGGCTGTTTACCACTTCGTTTCTTCTTTACTGCCATTAGACATTTACCCCATTACCTCGTGTCTCACCTGTGTTGAGTCCTGTGGTAGGAATTTGTAGGTCTTTCTTACCTCGTGTTTTACGTTTTCGCAAGCCACCGCTTTTAGTGTCGACATATTCTTGGTCTGTCTCATCGGATCCTTGAGGTGCAGGTGTTGCAGGTGTAGGAATGTCAGGCTCTTTAATACCAAAGAGTTTTTTGAATACTCCCATATATCTCCTTTCTTTACATGTTCATAGGATTATAACTATCTGTATTCTTTTTGATTGTTAAGGCTTCCCTATTACGTCTAACATAGTTAGGCTGGGTGCCCCCTAACTGAGCTGTCTCAGGAGCTTCTGCTTGCGTATAGGGTACAAGGTCTTTACCAGTTACTTGTGGTACAGCTTTAGCTTTACTGCCCCACTTTTGAGCAACTTTATTAAGTACCATACCTACTGCAAGCTGAGCTAACATAGTGCCCATGTATTTCCCCTTTCATAGTTTAAATCATTAAAGTTCTCTATATCGTGGATACATTAGAGTCCATTTGCTTCTCGACAAGTGTTTAAATAGTTTGTGATTTCCTCTACAGCAGTGATATAAGCTATCTTTTGCTCTGCATTTAAGTCATCTCGCTTGAGAATAGAATAGACTGAGAAGGCTTGTTTAATTTCATCAATAATGATTTCATCAACTCTTGGTAGTGGTCTATCAATTTTACTCATATTTCACCACCTTCATCATGTCAGTACAAATTGGGGTATAGCCAGCTTTCTTGTAGCCATTCATTACAAGTTTTTCAGTATCCCCTGTAGAGATCATGTTACCTGTAACAATAATTTCTGCTGAGTATCCCCTAGCAATTCTGTCTAGTTCTCTTGTAGCTTCTCGTTGAATACCACTATAGCTTTTGTCTAAACAGAATACAGTTTCTTCCATAATGACTATCTTGTCGCTCCACCATATGCGTCCTACATCAAACATTAGTAGCCCTACAAGTTTCCCTGTAGCGTCATACCACGCTCTAATTTGTCCCTTAAGGTTTTGCTCAAGGATATGACTATAGATTGATCCTTGATTACCTAGAGATACTAGAGGACTTCCTTTGGCTTCTCTCTTAAGTGCTTTGATGTATTCCGTAGCGTCTCGCTCTGGGTTTCTTAAGTGTTCTTCTTTTATGATGGTGTCCATAATTTCACCTTCTTTGTTTTCTTATTGTAATAACCTTTTTGCAAGATAAACGACAATCTAGCGTTCATTAGTGCTTCTTCTTCAGTACTGCCATTGGCGACATAAGCTCGTACTACAGCTTCCCATGAGCAGTCCTCATCAAGGAGTCTCTTAGCTCGCACTTCACCAATCTTAGGGCAACCCTTATAGTTGTCTGCTGTATCACCGATGAGTGTTTGGTACATATGGAAATAGTGAGCTTCCTCTTTTGTCGTATCATAGAATTCGTTACGCATGAAGTCATAGAAGCGACAAGGAATACTTCTAAAGTCTTTGTCGCCACTAATCATAATAGAGTCCTTATCAGCATGAATACCGATACAGTCGTCAGCTTCAAGATTGTCAATCATGAGTACATTGAAGTTCTCTAGTACCCACTCTCGCATACGAATGAACATCATTGGTCTACGCTTAGACTTTCTGTTAGCTTTGTACTCAGGTGTTATGTCTTTTCTAAAGTTATGCTTAAGGTCGGTAATTGCCATTAAGATCTCGTACTCACCTTCGACATTCCAGTGGTCTAAGACAAGTCGTACTAACTCCTTAAGATGACTGTCAAATGCCATAGTTGCGTCAGGGAAGAAGGCACTAAGAGTATAGAAGCCATCTCCCCAGTCATGTTCAGTCTCAGCATTCTGTAACGCTAGATATATCATCATGTCTGCGTCAATGAGTAATTTCGTTTTCTTCTTCTTTGTCGCCATCGTTCTCCTTTGTTAAATTATTTTCTAACCATTGGTTTACCATTTCTTTATACTGAATGAGTACCTTATAGAACTGTTCATTCTTTTCTTGTAACTCTTCAGGTAGGTATATTGTCGTATCCCAATCGTCGATTAAGTGTTCTAATGTGTGGTCTACTCGTACCACTTCGATTACTTCTTGTAGTTCTCTTGTGATTTTCATTAGTGGCACTCCGCCCAGTTCTTACCGATTTTGCCTTCGGTATCTAATTGAATTCTAAAGTTAAACTCTTCTTGTACATCTCGTACTGCCAGTTGTGCTTCATCTACGACAACTTGTGCTATCTCTTGAGTTCTACAAGCAACCTGCATTTCGTCATGTATCCATGCCATAAGACAATAATCTCCGTCCCATGAATGCTTTAAACCTCGTGCTTGTAGTCTTTCCTCAGTCCTTGTGATCCATCGTTTACAGATAAGTGCACCTGCTGACTGCAATAAGAGATTTAATGCACTATGAAGTGAGCGTACATGAAGTTTTCTTCCATCAAGTCCTTTAAGCCATTTACGTTTGTACCTTCTACAATGTGCTGATACATCATAAGGAGCTAAGGTATCCTTAATGGTACTTGTGAGCTTCTTGATAGATGGTGTATTCTTTAGGAATTTTGCCTTGAGTTTCTTTCCGTCGGCTTCAGTTCCTCCGACAATCTCACCAATCTTTGCATTACCACCACCATAGAGGAACGCATATATAAATGTCTTAGCTTGATTTCTTGTCTCAAGCCCTGCGTTCATTTGGTTAGCTGTATGAATATCACCATTGAGTATCTCATGAGCATACGCTCCGCCATCAAAAGGCGACAAAAAGTGTGCAAGGCAACGTAGTTCTAACCCTGAGCAGTCAATACCAGCTTGGTACCAGCCCTCAGGTACTCCAAAGAGTTCTCGACATTGATAGCCATAAGGTTTATCAATAGCTGGAACTTGAGCTACATTAGGGTTACTATGTGTCGCTCGACCTGATACTGCACCATTAGGGTTTACCTTACCATGAATTTTATTGTCATCTCTTAGTAGCTTTAGCCATGCTTGAGCACCATCTGCTAATTGTCCTAATCGTTTCGATAGCATAAATGCAGTGCTGTAGAGTTGAGCTATATGTTTTACTTCATCGCTTGCCTTAGGATCATGAATGATTTCTTGTAGGCTCTCTTCGTCTAACTTGAGCTTTCTACTGGTTTCCTCTCCGTCCTCATCAGTCTCGATTTCAAACATTGAGTCTAACCACTTGTATCCAAAGTGAGTCCCTAAGATGTACTTTAGTTGGTCTCGTGAATTGATCTTAAATTCCTTGTACTTTTGCACTGGTACTCCAGCTTTGTATCCTAGTCTCTTATTGTCTCGCTTAGGAATGAATATGCGGTCAGGGATTGGTGGTACATACTGAGTGAGTTCTTTGGTAATCCGCTCAAGTTCTTCTCTTAGCTCTGCTTCAAGGATAATCGCTTTTTGTTTGTCGAATGGAAAGCCATTACGTTCCTGCTTTTGCATTAACCACTGAGCCTTATGTTCAATCATTGAAGCATGCTCAGTGAAGCCCTTTTCGACAAGTTTGTCATATAGCTTTGTTGTTACTACTACGTCCTGTTTATTGTAGGCAAGCATATCTTCGTTAAAGACTGCCCATACGTCTCCTTCATTGTCCTCGCTGTAGGTACCCTTGAGTACCCCTAAGCGATACCCAAAGGCTTCTAAGCTGTAGCGTCCATAGAGTTTCTTAGGTAGTCGACCAGCCCTCATTAGTCCGATGTCAACGTCCTTCATATTGGAATAGACAAGTCGTGCTAATATAAGCGTGTCAATTACCTTTTCATGCTCAAATGAGACTCCATAGAGTTTCTCTAGGCACGGAACATCGAACGCTATAACATTATGCCCACAAATTTTGTCTGCCTGTAGAAGCTTCTGTACACCTTGCTCAATCTCAGTAGGACGATACTCAAAGAACTCATCTGTTTCGGTGTCGTAGATTACCATACAGTGTACTTTGGTTACAGTATCAAGTAGTCCGTTCGTTTCAATGTCAAAGATTAACATTAGTATTTCTTCAAGAGTCCTTTGAGATAGATGTTTTGTTGGGTTAGTTCATCAATCTCTCTCTTGTTCTCCTCAAGCATTTTCTCAAGTTGTTTCTTTTCTTGATCTCTTACCCATTTCTGTGCTTTGATAATCTGAGCTTCCATTTTACATAAGATATTAAAAATCATTGTGTATAGCTCCTTTCTTTATTTTTTCATATAGTTTCGTAAAGCGTGTTCTTTACGTCGACCTTCAGAATAATTACTAACTCGTCGTAAGTAACCAATAACTCGTGTACCGTAGTCAATCTTTTCTGTCTCTCCGCACTTCGTACAGTGATCTTCAGTATTGACATTAATGTATCCACAGTTATCACAGATGGTTACTAGACAATTAAATGTCCAATAGTTACAGCCATATTCACCAGCTAGACAAAGTAATTTGTATGCTTGCTCTTCAGTCAATAGTTGAGCAATGTTAAGATGACAAGCACTACCACCATCAAGATATTTAACTATTTCTTTACCATGTAGTTTTAGTCGGTCAAGGATAGTCATGCCGTCATTTTCTACAGGATAGAAATAAGAATTGTAGCAGTCTCGTTTAGAAATGATACCATCTTCCTTGTCCCATTTAGCATTCTTAACACCTAAGTTCTCAGCTGGAACGAATTCAGTATTGAAGCGTACTTTGTAGTCCTTGTATGCTTCTTTATTAAGCGTGTAGATTTGGTTAAGGAAGCCACTCACTGTCTTGATGTATTTCTCAGGTTCTTCTACTGGATCAACTTTAAGATATTCCATACTTTCTAGCATTCCATTAATACCAATCGTACAGAATTGCTTGTCAAGGCTGATAAAACCTGCACTATAAGCTGGCAATAATCCTGCCTTTAAGTAGTCCTCAATGACTGCTCGATGTGCCATTAGATACTTTTGTACTCTCTTGATTAAATCAATGAAAGCATAATCACCTTTATTATGGCGTTGAATAAATCTATTCATATTAATAGTGATGACTTGTACACTACCTGTAGATACACCACCAGCTCCTAAAGTGTAGCTAAAAGTATTATCTGCAAGCTCGTTCCGAAGTCGACAACAGCTTGCTAGACTATCAGCACTTTCACTTTGGTATACAAAGAATGACAAACCTTTACTCATGTGCTTAGCTAACATATGGGCAAAGTCATCATCTTTAGGCTTACCTGTTTCTTTGTCGACAAGTACTGCACTCGTGAGCACTGGGTATGTCAATAGTTCTTTCTCTCGTTCTTCACGGAACCAGTTCATAAAGAAGTCCTGAAGTTTAGAAATGCTTTGGTAGTTCGCTTTGTCGCCATCAGGGAACGTGAATTCACCAAAGACGGACTCGAAGTAAAACTTATCGAATACTGAGATATTCCAAAATACGCTTTGGTTCCCTCGTGCACTTGCTGGTTGATTGATCGCATAGACTACACCTTGCAACTCTTGAGCTACTTCTTTAGCATTTGTCTCAAGGTAGTTGTCGCCATAACTCTTGCGTGCGAAGTGGTCGAAGTACATAAGGAATTCTACTGTAGCAATAGCACCAGCGAAGCCACTGGCTACCTGATATACAAGGTTTACGAAGCTACCACAGAATGACTGTAGATTAGTCGGAGCAGTGGAAGTACCGCCTAAAGGTTTAGTACCCTCGAATAAATAAGGGAACATATTGATAGACGCACAGTATGGTCGAAGGGACGTCTCATCGTGAATGTAAATGAGATGGTTCTTAATGTCTTGTTCATACTGGTGAGCGTACTCACTACCAAACATTTCGATAAGTTTAGCTTCAACAAGTGCTCGATTGATTTGAATTGTCTCGAATTTGTAAAGTTCACTCTCAAGGATACCGATGTTCTTACCATCGACATTACTGTTAGGATCTACAATAGAGCCATCAGCAGTATTGAAAGAGTCCATATAGTTCTTGATAAAGTTTACTTTTGTTTGAATTTGGTCGTCAGTTAGTTTGTTTAATAGTTTTTTAGCCATTATTCTCCTTTGTGAAAAATGAAGTAATATTAGTCCATTCGCCATTAGGCAACTTGTAGAACATTTTTTGGTTTGTCGTAGGGCTCGCTAAGCCACCTTGACATTCAATGTAACGTCCAATCTTAAGCCATGTTAAATCATCACGACTATAAGGGAACTCAATACAGCCATGATAGAGTCCTACTGGATATTCTTTAGATATTGGTTTTACGATTTCTCTTAGGAATTCTTCAGGATCTATCTCATAGTTTGTCGTACCGCCCATGAATACTACTGCGGTGATACCTCGTTGTGTCTTGATGTAGTCCTTTAGGTCATCTACAGTCAGCCACTGGGCTCCTTCAGCAGTCCAAAGTTCAGGACTATGACAACCTTCACAGTGTTGTAGACAATTACCAATCTCAAAGAATACTGCAATTTCATTAGGTATTTCTGTTAGTGTTACACCTTTTCCCATTACAGGAATTTTCATAGTGCTAACTCCTTAGTTTTGTTATAGGCTTTCAAAAGTGTTACATATTTAATTTGAGCTCGGTCATGGTCTAAATGTGTCAATGCTTCTTTCATCTCACTCTTAGCATTAGCCACTTCATTTTCTAACCAATCAACGAACTTCTCATTTGATTTCAAAATTCAGGTACCTCATCGTTACTTTCTATGTCGTTCATTAGGTCTGCACTTGGTACTTCTAGTCGGTTTTTCTCTTTGTTAAACCAAAGTTTCCCACCAATACCAGTGTCCCCTGTTTGTCGACATTTTAATACTCGCATTTGCACTAGGTTTTTCTTAACGTCGCTCTCAGCTTGCTGATTGCGTTCTAGTGCTATAATTGTGTCCGACAACTGAGCTATTGCTTGACTTCCTCGTAAGTCCTCTAGTGAGATACTTCCTCCTTCTTCAGCACTCTTCTTGCCATCTCCTCGCTTTAGATGACAAATACAGATAAGTCCTACCCCTAGCTCCTCGCATAGCTGTCTTAAGCGTGTCATAAGAATATCAATAAGTTTTCGCTCATTGTTACTCTCAATACCGCTTACTGCTATACTGATATGGTCTATAAGGATAAAGTCGCACTTCTCTGTTACTGCCATATAGCGAATAGCTTTCAGAATTGCTGAGTTGTCTAGTGATCCAAAGTGGTTATACATCACAAACTTTCCTGTACCTAAAGTGTTCACAAAGGCTTCAGTATATTTCTCGTTAGATATACCTTTACGACTGATATGTACAGGTCTATTTAGATATAAACCGATGTAGCCTTTGGAAGTTCTTAAGACATTCTCCTCTAACATCATTGAGCCTATCTTAAGTCCATGTCTCATTACTAAGTCATAGCCTATCTCTCGTATCATTGTAGATTTACCTATACCAGTACCAGCGGTTAGCATTGTGATTTCACCTTTGCGTACCCCTCGTATCATTTTGTCGGCTTTAACATTCCACGGAAGTCCATAACCAGTTACCTCTTCAGGCTCTTCTAAGAGGTCATCAAGTAGTGTGTCAGCATTGATAATATTTTCAGGTGTTACTCTTTTAGCGTTCTCTAGGGCTTCTAAAAGCTCATTACCTTTGTCGTTGATATAATACTCATTAGGATCTTTGTACTGCTTAAGTACAGCTATACGGAGCTTGTCAGGAGACAAAATGCCTTCTATCTCTTGAGCCCCTTTGCGTCCTGCGTCATCATTATCGAATACGACAACTACCTCATTGAAGCCCTCTAGCCACTTAAGGTTAGCTTCAAAGACTTTCTTAGCACTCTGTACACCGCATGGAATACTTACGACTGGCTCTTGGTTGCCTAGTAGTTGGCTAACAGTTAAGCAATCTATTTCTCCCTCAGTAATGATGAGACGTGCTCCGTTGTTGTAGAGTTGTTGTCCAAAGAATGTCTTACTGAGCTTTCCTTTAGTGGCGAAAGATTTGTCTTGGAAGCGTAGTTTTTGTCCGACAAGTGTTCCATCTTCATCGAAGTAATTAGCCACTTGGCAAGGCTTACCTTTGTATGTCGTGTAGTAGTACTGGTATTTACGACAAGTGCTCTCGGTTATACCTCTTTTCTTCAGTGGCTTTAAAGTCATATCACTAATGAAGTCGTCATACTTAGTTGTTGGTGTTTCATCGCTATTATGCAGTGCATTACAGGAATAGCAATAGGTGTGTCCGTCAGTGTATTCACTAAGTGCGTCAGATGAGCCACAGTCAGGGCACGGAAGATGAGCTCTTAAGATTTCTGAAGTGCTCATCAGTCTATTTCCATTTCATCTATAATGATTTCTTCATCGTCAGCTTTAATGTCATTATTCTTAACCATGTCATGAGCAATTTCTATAGCTTCATTTTCTGATACATTCTCCAATTCAATTTCATATAAGCTAACTTTTCGTACATGAGCAAGAATATATTTATGTTTTCTATCCATCATACATTCATATTCTTTTAGCTCCTCTCTTGTCTCACTCAACGATTTCAACTCCTTTATATTGCTCTTTTAATGCATTGAGCACGACTTCAAGACTTGCTTGAGCTTCTTCAGTAATGTCCGCTAGAACACTAATGGTAGTCTCATAGTTATCCATCTCACCATGTGCTACAGCTTCTTCAGGTCGATACTTGTTGACTTGCCCATCAGCAGTGATTAAGTAGTGATGAGGGAAGAATAAGTAGCCTGCCTTTTGACTGTTCCGAAGAATTACTTCAGGGCTCGTATCGTTCAATGCATATTGAGTTACTTTAATGTATTTAGTCTCTTTGCGTTCTTTTAGTTTTCCGTATGTTTTGATTATGTTCACCTCGCTTTCTCTTCTAACCATTTCTTAGGAATGACTGTTCCAATGTGATACTGGAAGCCATTCTTTTTGCACCAGTCGCTGTACTTATTAGCTTTTGTCTTGGTGCTTATATATTGGTCTTTCATAAATAAAAATCTTATGTCTAACTCAGGGTGTTGCTTCTTGATCGTTAAGTGCTTGCTTCTGTCCTCAGGAAGAAAAAGCCCCTTGGCTTCGACAATAATTCCATTCGACAAAATGAAGTCAGGTTTATAAAAGTGTTCAGTTGTGTAAGGCACTTTCAATGTCTCATACTCAAAGGGTACTTTTGCTTTCTCAAGGTTAGCTTTCACTTGGCTCTCAAAGTTGCTTCTTGTCGATTTATCAGCTCGTTTCTTAAAGCCACCTAGTCGACTAAAACTCCAACCTTTAGCCATAGGCTTACCATTCTACGTCGTCAGTTTCGTCAGGTTCGCCTTTAGCTTCTACGTCGAAGCCATATTTTTCTGCACTACCGCCACCATTGTATTCCTTAAGGTCTTTTACAAGCACTGCATTGAGTCGTAAAGTAATACCATAGTTCTTAGAACTCATTACATAAGGATCTGCTGTAACAGCTACTTGTACTTTAGAGCCATTACCAATCTTAGTGCCAGCTGGTAGTGGTTCCCCATATTTGTCGAATACTTCTAACTTACGCTTAACTAGTTGACCTGTAGTTTTGTCTTTGAATTCGTGCTTAGTCTTAGCTTTGAAGCACTCTCCTAAGTCCTTATCTTCTTTTACAGACAAATTGATTGGTACTTTGCGGTTAACTTTCTTTTCTAACTGATCTTCAGCTTCGTTAAAGATTTCTTCTAGTGCGTTTTTGAGTGCTTCGGTTTTCTCATCGTTCTCTAATCGCACCATAATGGAATAGCCAATCTCCTTACCTTCGTAGATCTCAGGGCTGTCAGTATGAGCCCAGATTGCTGTACCATTTAGTTTCATGTCTTTACCTAGTTTTGTTTTTGCCATTCATTATTCTCCTTCCTGACAAAAAAAAAAGAGCACTCATTAAGAGTGCCCTTAGATTATATTTTATTTTCCAGTACTACCGCTTTTAGTTCCTCGTTCAGTGTCTTCGATTACTTCACCTTCGACAAATGTCATTGGTAATGTTTTTTCAAGCCAGCACTGAGCAATTCGTTGTCCTTGCTCAAGGAATACAATATTTTTACTAAAGTTTCGTAACATGATTACTACTTCACCTCTGAAGTCCTCATCAATAATTCCTTCAGTGTTCGCCAGTGCAATAGGATAGTCTCGTCCTACGCTAGATCTTAACTGGATACGCATTGTATGTCCTTTAGGAATTACTACCTTGAAGCCTAGTGGTACCACTGTAGCTTGTGTTTGTACTGTTGTTGGTGGTACTCGGATATCAATAGGTAGTGTAATGTCCATACAGCCAGCTCCTTCAGTTTTTGCTTCAGGAATTACTGCGTTGTCTTTAGTTAGTTCGATGAGTACTTGCTCACCATTTAGTGTAATTGTTTCTGCTTCTTGTGTTTTCTTAGTGTTTGTGCGTGCCATTAGTTCTCCTTTGTTTCATAAATAATCTTTTTGATTTCTTTAGGTACTACTTCGTAAAAGTATGCACTCTCAATGTCTCCCATTGAGCTATGTTGTGTGATTGTTAGACAGAAATATCTACCATCAATACATTTATAGATATAATCTTTTGTATTGTAGTGCTCATCTACATCTACGATTTCTACAGCAATTTCTTTTAGAAAAAATGGTGTGTCCCATACTAATTCTGCTAAGCATTCACTATCAATATCTTCCATAAGTAGTAAATTTAAGTGCTCTTGTTCTACTTTTGTTAGTGCTTGTGTCATTTTAGGTCGTGCCATTTAGTTCTCCTTATTTAATAAACGTATTGATTAACATTTGAATGTTCTCAGGTGTCGCATGGTTAGCGATATACATAGCAATTAGTACTTCTTTTGTTGGAAATAAAGTAGCTACTAAAGTTAAGACTAAAGTTACAGTGCTAATAACTACCTTTTGTACTTTTGATAGGTCTTTAAAGAATGTCCCTAGTGTCGCTACACCAACTACTGCTAAGATATAAATAATTGCTCTAAGTATTTCAACGTGTGATAGTGCAAAGATTGTCCACGGACTAATGATTGGTTCCATTTTAGTTCTCCTTTTGTATTACTTAATGATTTTGAAGTAGCGTCTAAACCAACAATCTTCACTAAGTCCAATTCTTGTATCTTTTGTGAGTGGTCTTTTCGTTACTTTCTCTACTTTATCTTCTTTTAATTCCTCTTTTTCGAGTTCTACATTTCTATCATTATCGTGTATATCTGTTACAAGTACTTTAGTTCCTACTGGTAATAATTCTTTTAGCTCTTCTACAGTGTAAGTGCTTGCGTCATACCACTTGCCAATTTCTAGAGATTTCTTTGACTCTTTCTTAATAAGTAGTTCCATATCCTCTTCAGATACAAACCATGCACGATCACTTTTCACTAAATGCTCTCTTATGTTAGCGTCCCAACCTTTATTTTCTTCTTCATCTAGTTCGACAATGTAACAGTAACGACATTGTACTGACTCTTCCACAGGTGTTCTAATAATGGTACCTTTCATATCTTTACTGTTCCACCCATAGTCTATCTTTACACGATCGCCTACTTTAAACTTGTGTTTTACTTCAGTTTCTTGTAGCAATTCAATCTCAGTGTCATCGACATACCATGCTCGCTCACTGTCTACTAAATGTTCTTTTTTATTTGCGTCCCAACCACTGTATTCTTCATCTAGTTCGATAATGTAGTTTTCTTCATCTACATCTCTTAGCCCTTCTACAGGTGTTCTAATGATTGTTCCTGTTTTATCAGTTAATACTACTCTTACACGATCCCCTACTTTAAACTTATAGCTTTCTACAAGTGGTGCTTCAGCTACCTCTTCAGGTTTTACCGCTACTAATACTGGACGTCCCTTTTGGACTTCAATTAGCTTTTCTGCATAGTGCTTGATTTTCTCTGCGTCCGACAAGTCCTGACCTTTGGAACGCAATGTATACTTGATAATGTTGCCTTTGAGGTATGCAATGAATTCTTCTTTATTGAAGTTTGCTTCCATGATTTCCCAAGGTTGAATGTTTAGTTCTTCGTAATGTTTGCTGTTTGTATTCATGATGTTATCTCCAATTTCCTGTTAAATATGTTTGAATTAAGAATAATAATTGTAGTCGTCTGTAGTGTACTTGGTTTGGTAAACAGTTTACTCTTTTGTTTCTCTTACGTTTATACATTAGTTCTCCTAAATAACTCTAAACCATTTTCTGTAATATAAATCACCTACAGATAGTACTGTTTTTCCAATAGCATTTTTTGAGATATATTGTACTCTTACAGTTTTAACTTCTGTTTCTTCAGGTTCTTGTTCCTTGTTATCTTTAAATGGGTTTAATATAACTTCTACTAGCACTCCTGTTCCTAATTTCTTTAATAGTTCATATTCTGTAAATGTTGTTGAGTTATACCATTTGTAACGCTGTAGTTTTTCTTCAGTATCTCCTGCGTTATTTTTAGGTTTTAAGCGTTCCTCAAGATCTGCTACACGCTTCTCAAGGTCTGTTTTAATATTCATCTGCTTTATTTGTTCTCCTAGGGCTTCAATGATTTTGTCTTTTTCCATATTCTCTTGTGTTGCCTTGAATATAGAAGCATTTAGATCATCAATAGCCTTTTCTTTTTTCTTAAGTCTGCTTTCAAGTCTATATAGCTCCATATCGTATTGCCATTGTAAATCTCTTTGTGTTTCTTTTAGTTTCTTAATGAGTTCTTGTGTGCTTTCCATTATACGTTCACTCCATGCTTTTTAATCTTGTCAACAATTTGTGTCGTTAAACATACGCCGTCTTTATTTTTAAAAACACCATTCATATGTCTAATATCTTCTTGTACTTCTGTGTCAAACTCTACAGAAATAACCTCAAGTGTTCTCATGTCAATCTTTACTTTCATCGTTTTAGTATCTCTTTAGTGTTTTTTACATATGAAATTACTGTCGTGATAATTATTCCTATTACTACTAATATTAAATAGCCTATAATTGCAATTCCTAATATATGTGCCATTCCGACAAATATTGATCCGATTGTTGTTATTTCCATTTTAGTTTCTCCTTCACTTTACCAATGATTGCTAATGTTGTTCCTATGAGTCCTAATGTCAGTTGAACTGCGAAGCATGTTAAGAATGTTCCTAAGATTAAGTATCCTAGTACCTGTAGTAGAATTACTATTAGTGCTTCCAATCGTGTTCTCCTTTCAGAATACTAACGACCACTTTAAGCACTATGTATAGTGCCCATGAGATTGCCAGTGCTACGACAATAGTAGTAAAGGCTTTCATAAGAATAAGTGCTGTGATTAACTCATATTCCATATCTTGTCTCCTTAAAATAACAACGCTTTAAGTACTTCAGAAAACAGTAGTAATGTTATAGCTACTCCTGTTAAAAACTTGTAGATAGCTACTTGATCTTTAGCAAGCTCTAAGCGTTTCTTTAGGATATAGTTTTTATCCCACTCATCTCGTAACGTGTGCTTATGTATACCTAGCTGTGTTTCTAACGTGGTTGCTTTCTTTAAAGTCTCTTTATAGAGATAGCTTTTTTTTTTACATTTGCATTAATACCTCTTGCATAACCTGTTCGCTCTGCATTACTTAATTCTTCTCGGTACTTTTCGTAGTCCATTGTGATTGTCTTTTGTGCGTCCATTAACTTACGCTCCTTTCTTTTTGCCACGAACAGAGAAAAGCATTGTTTTGGAATTTGCTTCTCTCTATATCGTGGATACATTAGAATACTTAGTGAAATATAAACGTGCTATTAATGATTTCTTTTAGATCTAACGTCCCTTTAGGTGGCTCAGGAATGTCCGACAAGTCCTCGCCTGTCATTTCCTCTACATACTTTTTAAATTCTTCAATCGGTGAGTGCTCTGTATATAACTTATAGAGTTGCTCACGGATAACTACTTGTAATTGTCTAGCTTCTCCTAGTGATGTACCGAAGCTATCATGAATTGTCGTATAGTTAGATAAGCCAGCTTCGTTTACTACCATCATGAGATGTGTAGAGTCTAAGCTGTGGATAAAATTAGGTGCTATACCATTCTTCTGCCCATTGAGGTCTAAAGACTCGTCGTCAGCTACGTCCTGATAGTATCCTCTCCAACTCACCATATCTCCGAAGCGTGTTCTGAAGCTCTTCTTTACTAACTTTAGATACTGCTGTTGTACTGGTAGTCCTAAAGGTGTCCACCAGTTGACTGGTAGTCCGTGCTTAGTGAGTACTTTAGCTAGTGCTTTAAGATACTTCATACCTTCTGTAGCACTGACTACAGTTGTCTGAACTTCTTGCCATACCAGCTTAGCCATGTACTTTGCACAAGGTTTTTCAAATCTCTTGAAGTGTGGGTTGCCTTTGCAAGTATCCTCAAGGATCTGTTCCTCGAAGCCATAACGACCACTACCATAAGCCAGTGTCATTACGTTTCTTTTGACTACTTTTCTTGTTACTTCATTCGCAAGCCATGCTTGAGCCATCGAGCGTGTCCCAAAATGTACCCTTTGTCCACCACCAACTTCTTCCTTCTCGACTTCATCTAAAGTGCCTTCTCTAGCGTCCTTTTCGACAATCTTGAGTACTTTGTCGGCTACCTGTTGGTATATGTCAGCTGGTCTTTCGTGGTCGATAAGATTAACTGCACTTCCGCCTACTTCATCTCGTAGCATTGCTGAGTAGTGCTGTAAGCCTGAGCAAGTGCCATCGTATGCAATAACTAGAGGGCAACTGTAGCCTTCATATGTCTTGTTCTCTTCGTAGTACTTGAGACTCTTAACGTACTCCATACACCACGCAAGAAATTGTAAAGGCTCGTCTGCTTCAGTCCACCATAGGTAGTCCAAAGGGTTATCTGCGGAGTCGACAATATTAGAGTGGTGAGTTCTCACCCATTCCACTTGCTCTGCATGAGATACTTTGTCGTTTCCCCATAGGTTAGCCCCTTGCCAGTAAAGGAGCTCAATGTCTTGGCTATCCTTGAGTGCTACTGGGTTGCTGTAGATGATTAGGGACTTCATGAAGTCGTCCCCTTGGTGGTTAAATAGTGGGACTGGATAGATACGACCTCTGAAGTCAATGTTGCAAGGGAAGTAGATATTGTCGTAGCTCTTGAATTCCTTAGCATATCTGAAGAGTCTTAGGGCTCTAATAGCCTTGCTACGTCTTGGTAACTCGATCTCTAGCCATTCATGGTAGCGTTTACCGAATTCCTTTCTTGTTTCCTTAAACTTTCTTTCTGGTTCTTCATAAGGCTCCATTCTAGGAATGTCAGCAATTTCGCCACCTTGCTCAATAAGGGCTTCGATTATTTCATACATCTTGTCATTGATACGATAAGGTGTCTCTTGAATTCGATTAACTGCATTGTAGATTTGCGACAAGTCTACATCTTGTATCTTTTTAAGGTAGCTCTTAACTACCTTTGTTTTACCGACAATATGGCTAATCCGCATGAAGTGTAAGCGATCCGCCATGACTCCGTAGTATCCGCCATTGTTTAAGTCTGTCCATTTCTTAGGCTTAATAATTGTAGGTGTTCTATCTGTAACAAATTGACTGATAAACTCTGCGTTATATCTGTATGTCTCTAGTAGTTTTTGAGTTGGTTGAAGTAGCTTAACGCTGTCATTAGCGTCGCTAGTGGTGAGTAGGTCTGTTGACTTGATGAGAATATATAGAATATCAAGCCCCATATTCACTACCTCTTCTTTTTTATACTTCACCCATTCAAAATTATTCTTTTTCATTATTGTCTTGATATGTCTTGTCTTTTGATACATTAAGGTTCTTTTGTCTAAGCCATCTTGTATCCGATTAACTTGCGTTCCTGTCTTATCTTGCTTTAGGAATGCTTCAGTTTGTGCATTGTAATAGAGATTGTCCCCTATTTGATATGCACAGCTGGATACACTAGCTTTGTAATGAGTCGCTAGGGCTTCATTAAGTGCTCTCTCTAATGCTGTTGCACAAATATTGAGCACTAGGGCTTCTTTTCCGAATGCTTCAAGCATTGCTTTTAGTAGCTCCCTATACTTCTTGCCTACACCTCTTTTAGGCTTGGTATTGTCATCTATCCATGATCCGATGTTGGTCGCTAAGGCTTCGACAAATAACTTTTTCAATCCTGAGCCTAATGGTTGGCTTGTAATTCGCCCTTGATTTCTTGCCTGTTCTAGTCGTTTTTTAAAGGACTCTTGTGCTAGGGTTGTGTAGTGCTTTTCTAGTTCTATTTGTTGGTCTATGGTGTTCGTATTCATATGTCTTGTCCTTTCCAGTGGTCGGCTGTAGGCTTATCGCCTTATATCTCTTGTCCACCCTTGAGCCTAAAATTGGGTATAAAAAATACACCTATCGATAAATCAAGGTTTCAATAGGTGTATTTAATTAGGTATCCTATGGGAACATTGCCAGCGTCTCCGCTATGTTCTCATAAGTTTTGTTATAGAGTTGATACAGTTTTTCGTGTCTCATGGCTTCCATTGGTGCTAGCTCTCCGCCATGTTCCTTTGCTTCTGCTTCTATCTTCTCTATACTGTCTTTTAGCTTGTGCAAGGTGTTCGCCAGTTGTCGGCTTGCTATCTGAAAGCTCCTGCACTGGCTTTCTAATTCTTTTTTAGTCATTGGCTACGCTCCTATGAAATTAAAGTAACGCTCTAGGCTTATGTATTGCTTTAGTCCTTCTTCATTCGTACCAATATATAAATAGTCCTCTCCATCTGTAGGGCTGTATCCGTTTTCTTTAAGGAACAGCGTAAAGGCTTTTTCAGTTATGCCAGTTTCTTCAAATAACCAATAAGGGACTGGTCTATAGCCTAGCTCGTCCGCTTGTCGTTCTGCTACTTCCCAAACTGTTAAGGGCTCAAGGTCGCCCTTTAGGTAGTCGACTAGAATAAACTACATTATCATTAGTGCCTTTTGTTCGCTGTGGTGTTCCTTTAGTTGTGTATATAAAACTTTAGTGCTTAACATTTTTGTATATCCTTTCTATATGTCGATTACTGCATAAGCCAGTTCGCTTGCTTTCTCTTTCGCTTTTTTACTTATAAATTCATTCGATGTTATTTCACTGATAAGCAAGAGCTTCCCTCTGAGTATGTCCACTTCTTCGTACTCTGGTTTTCTTTTAGTTTCGTAGCCTTTTCTTATCATCTCGTCCGCTTCAGTCATGTATGTTTCATATGTCTTGTATATTTTTTCGTATGTGCTCATGGTGTATCCCCTTATGCTTCTACTAATTGCACTTTATAGCCTTCCTTTTTAATCAGCCCCTGCAAGGCTTCCGCTAATAAATAGAGCTCGTATGATGTTAGCCCATCGCCTACCCATTCCACTTGCTCGTTATCTTGGTATAGAATGTATGAGCTTTCGCTATGACATATTTCTATTGTTGTACCTGTGATTTGACTTACAGTAGTTTCAAGGGCTGTGAATACGTCCCATTTACTGCCTTTTTTGTCTAATATCACTCTTCCGTATTTCGTTATAAATGCTTGCAGTCCTTGACCTAGTTTCATAAGATGCTCCTTGTATATACATTTTGTTATTACATGGTGATTAAAAAAAAAATTAGTCGTCCATTTGTAGGCAAATGTGAGCCCAAAGGGTTATACCTCCGACAATAATTGATAATAAAATCATTCCTCTTCGTCCTCTTCTTCTATCCCCAGAAATTCAGGTATTGACATACCATTTAACATACTGTATATTTCGTCCCAGTTGCCTATTTCATCGGCTACCGTTTCGAATTCATCTTGTAGCCCTTGAGCTCTGATTTCTAGTAACATTTCTAGTGTTTGCCCTCTTGATAAGCTAATTAAATCGTCAAATGTGAATGTTCCTGTTAGTGTCATCATTGTTATATCTCCTTATGCTTCTAATGGTTCGCCATCTTCATCTAATGGAATACCTAAGAAATAATAAATTTCTGTTTCTTCTTGTAATAGAAATGCTTCAAAATCTGATAGAGTCAAGATGCGAGTTAGTGCTTCCGCTTGCTCGTTTAGTGTGCAGTTATTTCTTAGAATACTTTTATATTCTTCTTTAGTTGTTTCTCTATATCCTACCTCGTGAGCTAATGCCATAAATTCATTAATTTTATGATGACTTGCAATAACTTTTAATGTGTCGCAAGCTCTATTACTGAGTACATTAAAAAGATTATCAAAAGTGAAATTTACAGTAATTTGAATAGTATCCATGGTTTACCTCCTGTTATTACATTTTGTTAGTACATGGTATTTAAATTTTTTAGGGGCTCAGCCCTTATCTTTAATTACATTATACACTTGTTAGTACATTATGTCAATACAAAAGTACAAACTTTTTATATAAATTTTCAGTTATTTTGTATTTACATTTTGTTTATACTTGTGTTATACTATAGGTGGAATTAATACTATTTTTACTATTCTGAAGGGGTTGCAACTTATGGAAAAGAATTATCAATTATTATATTACTATGCTAGTCTTGACGCTGATACTACTATTTCTATTCGTATTCCTCACGAGCTAAAAGAGGGCTTTCAAGCGGTTTGTAAAGATGGGAATATAAGTAAGGCTATTCGTGAGTTTATGGTTCATGAGATAGCGATAAAAGGCATAGTGCTCCCTAATGACGATGGAACATATACAATTAAACCTAGTAACCTATTTAATAGAGATTAATCTACCACGATCTAAAACATATAGCACACAAAAAGATAACCCTTAGAGCTCAATTAGAATTCTAAGGGTTATCTTTTATTATTTACTTTATGCGTCCGTTTGTTATCTGAATGTCGTTATAGTTATCATCGTCGCCTTGTCCATAATTCGACAAATTGAATACTTGAAGTATTACCACTATGACTATTAATATTGTCGCTAGTCCCCTGTGGCTCCCTTGCGTTAGTATCTGATATAGACACCATAGAGCAATGATAAGTATACATACTATGAACATTTGTTTACTCCTTTTGTGTTGTTAATAATTTAAGTGGTGAGGTGAGTTCGTAGAACGAACCGTAGCTGTCGTTGATGATCTCCTTTAGTACGACAAACTAATTCTATATTTGTCTTTAGTATATCACGCTAGCTTTACATTGTGGTATTCTTTTAACAGCTCTATAGTAGTACCCATTGTGTGCAACGTGTGCACTGTATGGATACTTGAGTATTGCTGTTAGTACCCTCATTAGGACTACGTTGTGCCCATTGGCTTTTCCAGTGGTGAGCTGTCGTTGGGTACATCACTGTCCTATACGGAACACTACTGTGTACACTGGTCGTATTACTTCCGATTGCCTATAGCGTACCTATCTGTGCTGTCGTGTTGTGTGCAATTAGACTCTAAAGGGCTTTTCTTAGCCCTCAATCAAAAAGAGTCTGATTGTGCACAACAATGACTACTTGTGGATAACAGTTGGATATCCTTTAGCGTGCTAAAGTGCTCTTTGGTGGTCTGTGGTTATCCATAGGTAGTCATTAATAGTCGCCATGAATGTTCTGTCGGTACTCTCCAGTGAGTCGACACGAAGTCCATAGGACGGAGTACGGAGCGAACCATAGGTAGTCAATGATATTGCTGAGAGACACAATTTGTACTCTAGTGTATACTGTGAGTAGACTATTAGAGTACTGATGTATTTCTGTGGTGTACAAATTGCACGTCGCAAGTATCAAAAAGTAAGTGCTCGTATACAGTAACTCAGCCCCACCCCCAGCGAACTATAGGAATACCTGTAGTTGTGCAGAGTGAACATGCTCTAGGTAGTAGAGGTGTCTGTGAGTGAACCTGCGGAGTACCGAGCGTGAGCGAAGGGACGACAAGGCAGGGGCATGGGGGGCTCAGGCTCTAATCTTAAGGTTATATATGGGCTCATAAAATTTTGTAGTAAAATTCCCCTCTAGGTGTACATTAGAAACTTATGGTTAATATATCGTTATCGGAAGTAATTTAAAAACAAAAGAAAACTAGCCTATATTCCTATAAGCTAGTTTATGTAAGTTACTTCTAAAAATAACCAGATACATACTCATTATTTATCAACGGATTCTATTTTTTTAATATATGCAGCTAATAATGGTTCATCTATGGTGATCTTATCAAATTTAGGTTCAACGACTATATGGCCTTTATAATCCATTAGACCATATTTACTATCAGACTTATAAACAAATAAGTCTTTATAAAATGAGGTTATATCGTCATCAAAATGTGGTAATTCGAATAGTTTATAACCTGAATTTGTGGCAATCACATATTTTGTCTTATCATAAGTTGCTGTCGTAACTTTATTTAATACATAATTAGGCTTAGATGTATCTATACTATCATACACCACATCAAATAAAACACCCGTCTCAGCATTAAATATATGGCTTCCAATCGAATCCTTTAATACAAAACTACGATCACTTAATCTTTCATAAGAATCATAGTTCATTGCAACTACAGTTTGATTTAAGGAATCAATAATACCATACTTATTTTTTTCATTAGATACAATAAAATAAGAAAATTCTTTACCTAGATGTTGTATAGATTTATATTTCGCAGGAATTACTATTTCATTCTCACTCGTTCTCAATCCATACAAAGTATTTCCTTTTTTATCTACTTGAGTAAATAATTGATAAGTATCTGATGGTTTTCTACTATATAGACTTTCATCTGAATATCCATTCGTCCCTTGTCCAGCCCCTGTTGTTGACTTTTCATAGTCATGTGTATGAATAAGATTTAGTGCTTCATTTTCAGTCAGTAAAATGCCCTCTTCAGTAACAAATTTAATATAATCATCCGCAGTATGTATTTCAAATAAATTTTTCTTGTCATTTTTTGACCAGTAAAATTCAATATTATCCCAACCATCCTTTATAGGATTTCCCATAATTTGAACACCATTAGTTTTATTATATAGATACCAATAGTCACCTTTCTTTCCCAATATTAAATTTTCATTTATCGTACTATATTGATTTACTACATCATTAATAGCATAGGTACTATTGGAATTAACTAGTTTAAACCCTCCATCAGTCAATGCCTTAGCCAAATCATAATCAAATTGATATTCATAGCCTGCTGGTAAATAGGCTAATTCAACTAAGTTTACATACCGCTTTTGTCCATTTTCATAAAATGATCCATATACGTATTTATTATTATATTCGTCTATATATTCTACATGTAAATTATCATAAGGACCAAGTATCCAAGTCCCTTTTTCATCGACGATAGTATTACCAGTTGGGGATTCTAATGTAATATATTCTTTTGCAGATGTTATATTACATGCAGCCAATGCTATAGCTAATCCTAATATAAATTTTCTCATATATCTCTCCATAATATTATACAACACAATAATAATTAATTTTATAATACCATATTTAACTCTTTTAATTAAACGATTCCTTTATATACGTTACATATTATAACTGTCTAATAAAAACTTACTATTAAACCAATACTGTATATTGAAATTTTTAGAATTAGATTGTAAAATAGTAATATAAATTATCTAATTTACTCATACTATTATGGAGGAATTATATGTGCTGGTGTGATATTGTAAGTAAAGCCAAAATTGGCGGTTTAAAACATTTAGGTAATGGCATGGAAAGTTCTTTAAGATTTCTTGCCGAAATTGTTGTTGGTTTAAGTATTATTCGCGTGTTAGTCAACTGGGTTTTTGGTATCTAATTTCTCAGATGAATATGAACATATTAATAGGCGCTTAGTTATCTAAGCGCCTTATTTTTATATATTTTAATTTATAAATTTGGTTCCTTAACTACACGCAGTATATTATTCATACGCTTCACTGCAATCTATGTATTCCATAATAATTTGGCAGATCTGACCATCTTTATCAAATGCCCAGTATACTGGATATAAACCATCGCCAAAGCCTGATTGAATCATCGGTACGGTCAATTCTGTATCAGGAATTGTAAAGTTAATCCAATCACCTTTAGAACGTTGGTATTGTGGATATGCCATAGCATTCAATTGGAATAAATCACTATAATAATCATCGTAAATATTTTTTTCAGGGTAGTTTATATGCCATTGTTCATAAAATTTGTTATATGTCTCAATAGTTTGTGCATCTACTATTGTGGCTAAACCCGAATCTACAGGAAATCCAATATAGGTATCCCCATCATCTAAATCGGTTAAGTCTTCAGTCCCTTTTAATGCTAATTCGTAATATACAGGCTCATTACCGCTAAAAACAACTCGACTAGCTACATAACGATATTCATTTGGTTCCATTTCGATAATCTTAGTCTCTAATAGATATGTGCCTGGCTCTACCGTTCTAAGATACGTATCAGGCTTACTCGGCAATGAAACTAAAGGATCACAACATGTAATATGCCCTGTTGGGAAGTTTACCGTCCACATGGGTAATGTATGTAACGGAAATCCTTTTAACTCTTTTCGGTTAAATAAATCATGATATGGTACAGTAGGTTTTAATTTACCTTCAGAACCTAATCGGTTAAAGGTTTGAATCCATTCGCTAGTTAATTTAGATTGTTCCATATTACTCCTCGGCTTCGTATTTACAATGAATATATTCGCCTTCTAATACTTCATAGGCTGCGGTTTTACGAATAATTTGCTTCACTAATGTATCTAGTTTTGAACCATTAGAATAGTCCGCAGGTGCATAATAACGGATACGATGATGACGCATCATCTTATATACCTTTTCTTTATCTTTCTTAAATGGATCATATACACCTATAGAATGACCCCCATTAGCGTTCACAAGACTCATACAAGGAATATCTGTATCGCTATCCCCAATATAAATCATATTACGAAATGGGACTCGTTGATTTTCAGGCTTAATGTAATCATTAACACCAGTATCATTAATATCGAGAATTCCTTTTTGAATACGGAACAAAAATTGTGTCTTATTCGTATAGTTAATGGCTTGTGCAGGCCAAACAGCTACACCTTTATCATCGAACATAAATGCACTGGCATAAATTTTGGTAAAAGCCCCCTCTTTTGCCATTTCAGTGCCTTCGATCATTTCTTTTAAGCCAGACGAAATAATATAATGTTCAATCTTAACGCCTTGTTCTAAGCCATATTGACGAATGCGTTCAAACCAAGTCCGTACCCCTTCGTATAATTCTACTTGATTGCCGTATTCCATGAGCTTATCTTTTGTTACATAGAAATGGCCTACTGCTTCTTGAATCATTTTGTACATATAGGCTAAGTTATTATCCATATCATGTTTTTTAGCCAATTGATTTGATTCATGCCAAAATTGTTTGATTTGCTCTTCGTTATAGCCTACCGATTGAATAAATCCTTGTGCCTGCATATCGTCAGGGGTTAAAGTCTTATCAAAGTCGTAACACATTGCTAACACGGGCATAGATGAGTCAGATGATTGTAAATTATCTTTACTATCTCTCTTATACGTTATCATAAATGCACCTCCTTTTAAACTAAACAAAAAATACATTTACACTCTCTTATATTCCTGAGATTCCTTCTTGACAACCCCTTTGGTATCTATTTTACACGATAAGTCAATTCATTTAATTTAGTAATTCCTTGTAATTCTGCTTAAAATAAGCTATCTTGTGTTATAGTTTCCTCTACAATCCAGCTCTTCTCCGTACTTTCTTTGATAATTTCTCTTTTTGAAAGTTTTCCAATAAGTAAGCTAGAGTTTGGATCATGATGTAAACGATTATATCGAACTGCCGCTTGATTAGTATTGGCATAACAATATCGACAAAAATGACTACAGCTATCATAAGCTCCAATATCACCATGTAAATAACAATTACATTCTGGTCGCGCAGGAGTTCGTTTTGGTGCTTTTAATTTTATATTCCAAGCTCGTTCATAGCAATCCAAGGTAAGGCACCCCTCTGTATTAGCACCAAGTTCTTTAAAGATATGCCCTTCTCCACAGGTTTTGAGCGTCATATGATGAGAATAAGCTATGGATAGAAATTCTTTGATAATCTTATTTTGAATATCTAAACTTGGTCTGTACCCTTTTGGGAAATTCTGAGCCACCTTATCAAATATATCTAAAAAGCTTACAACAACTGTATCTGTATAATCTTTAAGGGACTTAGCCATTTTATAAAAGCTTTCAAAATGAAAATCTACTGTATACTCATTGGTTAAAATGATAGGATCATAGCGCCATACCATAGATTGTGGAGTAAGCAGTTTGGATATGTGTTTAAATCCCTCTATAACAGAAGCATAAGGTGGTACATAGGGCTCAATATCAGTTCCATAAGGCGTTATTGTCATATGCCAGTATTGTCTGTAGTCAACAATTTCATTTAGTAGTGGAATAAATGGTAAAGGATTCTTAGTACAAAATGCAATGCCATCTACTACCTCTTGATTAATAGGATATCGAGTCACCTGTAGCGGATTATATGGATTACGAACATCCACAAACCCTTCACGAACACGATTGATCAGCCATTGTCCATAAAAAGCAGGAATATCTGTACGTTGTCCAGTCTGTAATATCATAGCCCTGCCCTTTCATTAAAAGAAAAACATAGAAGTATTATATCATACCTCATAGTTAGTATTTATGGAGTTAATGTGATTTTTGCTGTATAGTTCATCATTATTTTATGGTACTATAAATACTATAGAATATGAGGAGAAGTGAAGTATGAATGATATTTTTGAACGCAATCACCCTATGAAGGAAGATAAAGAATTTATTACATCCTATTGGACAGATCGGGCTAAAAATTTTGGTGCTTTACGCGCTAAAGAATTGGAAAGTCCAAAACTAAAATTATGGATAGACGAATTAACAAGTCATATATTTGATTCTGATAGATCTTTACGTATATTGGATATTGGATGTGGAGCCGGTTTTTTCAGCATCATTCTATCTCAACTAGGTCATACGGTGCATGGCATTGATATTACACCCAATATGATTGATGAAGCGAATCAACTAGCACAGTCGCTAGATTGTGATGCAACTTTCTCCGTAATGGATGCAGAAAATCTCAGCTTTGATACTAATACCTTTGATATCGTTGTAGCTCGTAATGTAACGTGGAACTTACCTCATCCAGATAAAGCCTATGCCGAATGGCTGCGAGTTATTCGCCCTGGTGGTTTAATTCTCAATTATGATGCGGAACACGCTCGTAACCACCATGACTTACCACAATCCGTTCATCATGCTCATGAACATGTAAGCGATGATTTAAAAGATCGCTGCCATACTATTTATCATATGCTTGAAATTTCATCCTTTACACGACCTCAATGGGATAAAGAACTGCTCACTAAATTAGGTGCTAGCTCTGTATCAATTGATCCCACAATAGGCCCTCGTATTTACAGCGAAGAAGATGAATTTTATATTCCTGTACCAATGTTCTTGGTGAAAGTAATAAAATAGCATTTATAGTAAAACATTATAAAATAAACCCACTCCATATAATATGTACCCCTTTATTAGTTATTTAGTAAAGGAACATATCATAATATGAGTGGGTTTTCTTTTATTTATTATTTCTTATTGTCTTTGATGATAGAGTCGTCAAAGCTATAGGTTGTTATAAATTTTGTTTTAGGGTTGGCTGCATTACCAACCTCTTCTAAATATTTATTAGAGGCTACTTGAAGATCCTTCTTATACGCATCAGCCAATGTTTGTAAATTATTCGTATCGCTCACACGTTTAAAAGTTTGATCCGAAAATTTAATAGTATCTGTTTTTGAATCATAAATAAGATCAGTATTTGGTATGTCCCTAATATCCATCTTGATTGTATTTGGATTTGAGCTCTCTGAATTACCTACTATATCATTAGCACTCATTACAAGTGTAAGGGCCGTAATATAATTTAGACGAGCTTCCTTTATATCCCCTACCATTTGGGTAGATTCAATAACAGGTCTCTTTTCAGGTGTTGTATATTGATAGTTATAGGCTTTCATATCTGCTGTATAAATCGTCTTACTATCGTTACGAGCCTTTACATTAAGGATAAAAATTGGTGTGTCTACAGCACTCACTACATTTTGAACGGTATAGCCTGAGTAAGCAATCCATTCCCCTTCAGGTCCTTTAGACTGAGAAGACGCACTATTACTACTACAACCAGCTAATATAAATAAACTAACTAGCACGATACAGAGTGAAAGGTATTGAAGTATTCTTTTTAGCATAGCAGTACCTCGCATACAAACTTATATTATATGAATACAAACCTAAATAGTACTACAATAGACAACAAGAAGTTAATCAATTACAGATATAGTTTTTTTCTAATATATTAGTTACTGAAATACGCTTGAGCCTTAGTGATTTCTGCGCGAAGTTTTTCTTCATCAATAGTAAGCAATTCTTTATCTTTCATAAGAACTTTTCCACCCACTATTGTAGTATTTACGTCAGCACTATTAGCAGAGTATACAAGAGCAGCTAAATCATTATAACGAGGCATCCAGTGCAACCCAGAAACGTCATATAACACAATGTCTGCACGATAGCCTTTAGCTAGTACTCCAAGGTCTGTATAGCCCAATGCTTTCGCACCTTCTACTGTCCCCATGTTCCATGCTGCTTGAGCAGGAATGGCTTTAGGATCGTAGAGTCGTGCTTTATGTAATGTAGCTGCAAGGCGTACTTCTTCAAGCATATCCACATTATTATTAGAAGCGGAGCCATCCGTACCAAGACCAACAGTGATACCTTTGGCAATCATTTCAGGCACTGGCGCAATACCACTTGCTAATTTAAGGTTAGATTGTGGATTATGTGCTACTGCTACATTATTTTCAGCCATAATAGCCATATCTTCATCTGTAACATGAACACAGTGTGCGGCCAAGGTAGTATTCCAGAACAAACCTAAATCATGCATATGAGCGATAGGAGTTTTACCTGTAGCTTTTATAACATTCTCCACTTCCCCTTTTGTTTCAGACAAATGCATGTGAATACCACAGTTTAACTCATGAGATAAGGTGATAACCTTTTCCATGTAAGCATCTGGACAAGTATATGGTGCATGTGGTCCAAGCAATACTTTGATGCGGTCATTATCAAAGCCATTCCAAGTGCGGAATAAATCAGCATTTTCAACTAATGCTTGATCTGCTGTTGGAGAAACACCTGCTAATCCACGAGATAATACAGATCGAATGCCAGTTTCTTTTACCACTTCAGCTGTAGTATTCATAAAGAAATACATGTCGCTAAAAGTTGTGGTACCAGTGCGTAGCATTTCAGCAATGCCAAGTTGTGTGCCATAACGGACATAATCATCATTTAATTTTGCTTCTGTTGGCCAAATAGCTGTTTCAAGCCATTCCATAAGTTCAAGATCATCTGCATAGTTTCTAAATAAGCCCATTGCAATATGAGTATGTGTATTTACAAGCCCTGGCGTAGCCAATTGACCTTTTCCATCTAGTACTTCCTTAGCAGAATCTCTTGCCTTTTCAGCTTCATTATCGTTTAAAATAGCTGTAATATAACCATTTTCGATTTCAATGGCATGATTTTTAAGAACACCCTCATCGGTGAGGACGTCTACATGAGTAATCAATAAATCAGACATAGTCTTCCCTCATAGGTATAACCGAGCCATAATAGCTCGGTTATATTTGTTTAATTTGAAAGCTAGTAATAGTTTGGATACAAAATGTATTCCGAAACCATCATATTTCAATACAGTATTAGTTTACTTTTGTTAGGTAATCGATTTGTTCTTGTGTTAAAGAATCTAAATCATAGCCCATGGAGTTCAATTTAAGTTTAGCGATTTCCACAT